>Ga0111538_10002445_pt1 | contig 26106 bp, 35 predicted proteins | sample SoiMethybrSBSTD1_FD_79669 | JGI IMG/M metagenome (GOLD analysis project Ga0111538, IMG submission 79669) | Bulk soil microbial communities from a Populus tree surrounding site in Tennessee, USA - Soil MetaG P. TD hybrid SBSTD1 (version 2)... | ecosystem: Environmental > Terrestrial > Soil >...
CCGAGCTGGCGCGCGAGGCCGAATGCGGACATGCCGTAGATGAGACCGAAGTTGATTGCCTTCGCTGCGCGGCGCTGCTCGCCCGAGACCGCCTCGTGCGCGACCTCGAAGACTTCGGCGGCGGTCGCACGGTGGATGTCGCCGTCCTCCGCGAACGCGCGCGCGAGTCCTTCGTCGCCGGAGAGGTGCGCCATGATGCGGAGCTCGATCTGCGAATAGTCCGCCGACAGCAGCACGTGGCCCTCTGGCGCCACGAACGCCTGGCGGATCCGCCGGCCTTCCGCCGTTCGGATCGGGATGTTCTGCAGGTTCGGGTCGCTCGACGAAAGACGTCCCGTTACCGCGACCGCCTGGTGGTAGGACGTGTGCACGCGCCCGGTCTTTGCATCGATCTGCTCGGGCAGCTTCTCGGTATAGGTTGAGCGCAGCTTGGCAAGGCCGCGGTATTCGAGGATCAGCCGAGGGAGCGGATAGCGCTCCGCGAGTTCCTCCAGCACGTTTTCCGCGGTGGAAGGCTGGCCGGTGCGCGTCTTTTCGCGGACCGGCAGGCCCTGCTTCGTGAACAGGATTTCCTGCAGCTGCTTCGGCGAGTCGAGGTTGAAAGGCTGGCCCGCCGATGCGTGAGCCTCGGCTTCCAGCTCGACGAGTCGCTTCGCGATCTCGCCGCTCTGTTTGCGGAGGCGCTCGCGATCGACCAGCACGCCGTGGTGCTCCATCTCGAGCAGCACCGGCACGAGCGGCTGCTCGATCTCCTCGTAAACCCGGAGCAACGCAGGCTCCTTCTCGAGCGCGGCGTGCAGCGCGTGGTGCAGCTGTAGCGTGATGTCTGCGTCCTCGGCGGCGTACGCGGACGCCTTGTCCACGGGCACCTGGTTGAACGGGATCTGCTTCGCGCCCTTGCCGGCGACGTCCTCGTACTTGATGGTGTCGACGCCGAGGTAGAGCTTCGCGCAGGAATCCATGTCATGGCGCGTCGCGGTCGAGTTCAGCACGTAGGATTCGAGCATCGAGTCGTAGCGCATGCCGGCGAGCGCGATGCCGCACTCGAGGAGCACGTGCGCGTCGTACTTGAGGTGGTGTCCGACCTTCGGCCGCTTCGCGTCCTCGAGGAGCGGCTTCACCCTGCCCAGCGTCTTCTTGATCTCGAGTTGGTCGGGCGCGCCCGCGTAATCGTGCGCGAGCGGCAGGTAAGCGGCCTTGCCGGGCTCGATGCAGAAGGACATGCCGACGACGCAGGCCTGCATGTAGTTGAGGCTCGTCGTCTCGGTGTCGAAGGCGAAGAGCGGCGCTTTGTTGAGCGCGTCGAGCCAATCATCGAGCTGCTTGTCAGTTGTGATGGTCTCGTATGCGCGCGCAGGCGCGGGCGGCCGGGACACCGGCTCGCTCGCTCCGCCGGAACTTAGTCGCTCACTCGCCGGGTCCCGTCCGCCGGGCGCCTGCGCGCCTGACGCGGCTCCGCTCAACTGACGGAGCAGCGAGTTGAGTTCGAGGCGCTTGTAGAGCGTCGTCAGCGCGTCGACGTTTGGCGGTGAACGCCGGAGGTCGGCGGGGGCGAGCGGCAGCTCGACGTCCCGGCGGATGGTGGCGAGCTTGCGCGAGAGCTCGAGCGTCGGGAGGTTGTCGCGCAGGCTCTCGCCGACCTTGCCCGTGACGTCCTTGGCGCGGGCGACGAGTCCGTCGGCGCTGCCGAATTCGTTCAGCCACTTCGCGGCCGTCTTGGGGCCGACCTTCGGTACGCCCGGGATGTTGTCCGCGCTGTCGCCGACGAGCGCGAGGTAGTCCACGATCTGCTCGGGCAGCACGTCGAACTTCGCCTTGACGCCCGCGCGGTCGAGCTTCGTGTCGAACATCGTGTTGACGAGCGTGATGCGCTCGTTGACGAGCTGGGCCATGTCCTTGTCGCCCGTCGAGATGACGACATCGAGGCCCGCCGTCGCAGCGCGCTCCGCGAGCGTGCCGATCACGTCGTCCGCCTCGACGCCCTCGATGCGCAACATCGGCAGACCAAGCGCAGGGATCGCCTCGACCAGCGGCGCGATCTGCGAGCGCAGGTCGTCAGGCATTGGCGGCCGGTGCGCCTTGTACAGCTCGAAGAGTTCGTCGCGGAACGTCCGGCCCGGCGCGTCCATCACGACGGCGATGAGCTCCGGCTCCTCTTCCTTGAGGAGCTTGTTCAGCATGTTGAGCACGCCGAGGACCGCGCCCGTCGGCACGCCTTGCGAGGTCGAGAGCGGAGGCAGCGCGAAGAACGCGCGATACAGGTAGGACGAGCCGTCCACCAGCCAGAGCTTGCCCGTCTTGCCCATGGGATCAGCGACCCGGCGGCTGGGTGGCCTTGTCGTCCTTCTTCTCTTTCTCGGGCTCGGTGGTCGGCGCCTGCTCCGCTGTGGGCGGCGGCGCTCCGGGCGAGCGGATCTCGACCGGAGTTTCGACGCCCTTGTCCGGCAGGTAAAGCGAGCCGGTCTGTCCGCAGCCCGCGGCAGCGGCCGTCAGCGCGATGAGCAGGAGAATCCGCATCGTCCGAGTATAGGTCAGCCTAGCGCGGCTGGCGCTCGATGACGGCGATCGTGAGGCGCGACACGCAGACGAGGCGCTTGCGGTCGTCGGTGATCTCGATATTCCACACCTGGCTGCGGCGGCCGAGGTGGATCGGGCTCGCGCGTCCCGTGACGTGGCCGTTCGTGGCAGGCCGCAGGTGATTCGCGTTGATCTCCTGGCCGACGATCTGGAAGCGCTCGCGATCCACGCACATCGATCCGCCGACGCTGCCGAGCGTCTCCGCGAGCGCGACCGACGCGCCGCCATGCAGGATACGGTCCGGCTGCATCGTGCGCCCGTCGACTGGCATGCGCGCCACGAGGAAGTCGGGAGCGATCTCGGTGAACTCGATGCCGAGGTGAGCGCCCATCGTGTCGTGCTGGAAATTCCGCACTTCATCGAGCGTGAATTGCCGGAACCAGATACTCATGGCTGACCATCCTGCTTTCGGTTAGTGTACCCGCCGCGTGGCCGATCATCATGCCGTTCCCGCCGCAAGCCGCCCGACCGTCGCGGTCGCGGGCAGCGCGCTCGTGTTCCCCGTGCGTCGCATTTTCTGCGTCGGCCGCAACTATCCGGAGCACGCGCGCGAGATGGGAGCGTCGGACGTGCGCGCGCCGCCTTTCTTCTTCACGAAACCGGCCGATGCCGTCATGCCGTCGGGCAGCGCGGTGCCCTATCCGTCGCGCACCTCGGATTTTCACCACGAGATCGAGCTCGTCGTCGCCCTCGGAGCGGAACGCGAGATCTACGGATATGCCGTCGGCAACGACCTGACGCGGCGCGACGTGCAGGCTGCGATGAAGAAGGACGGCAAGCCGTGGGACACAGCGAAGGGCTTCGACCATTCCGCGCCGGTCTCGCCGATCGCGCGCGCCGCCGACATCGGCCATCCCGAGCGCGGCCGGATCTGGCTGGAAGTGAACGGCAAGCTTCGCCAGGAGGGCGACGTCGGCGACATGATCTGGCGCGTGCCGGAGATCGTCGCTGAGCTCGCGACCTGGTTCGAGCTCGAGGCGGGCGACCTCATCTTCACCGGCACGCCCGCGGGCGTCGGTCCCCTGAAGCCGGGCGACCGTGTACGCGGCGGCGTGGACGGCGTCGGGCTCCTGGAGCATTCGATCGCGGCGGCATGAAGCTCTTTTCCTATTGGCGAAGCTCGGCAGCCTGGCGGGTGCGCATCGCGCTCTCGTGGAAGGGCATTCCGCACGGGACCGTGCCGGTGCACCTCGTGCGCGATGGCGGGCAGCAATACAGCGAGTCTTACCACGAGGTGAATCCGCAGGAGCGCGTGCCCGCGCTCGAGGACGAGGGCCGTGTCGTCTCGCAGTCGCTCGCGATCATCGAGTACCTCGAGGAGACGCACCCCGAGCCGCCGCTCCTGCCGGTGGATTTCGCGGGCCGCGCGATCGTCCGACAGATGGCGCTCCTCGTCGCCTGCGAGATCCACCCGCTGCAGAACATCCGCGTGCTCAATTACCTGCGCGGGCCGCTGGCCCAGGATGACGGTCCGGTCGCCGAATGGGTGCGTCACTGGATCGGCCAGGGCTTCAAGGCGCTCGAAGAGCTCGCGCGCCGCCATGGCGATGCGACGAATTGCCTGTATTCAAACGCAGTGACGACGGCGGACCTCTGCCTCGTCCCGATGATGTACAACGCGCGGCGCTATCATCTGGACCTTCGGCCGTACCCGGCGCTCGTCGCGATCGACGCGCACCTGATCACGCTGCCGGCCTTTTCGACCACGCGGCCCGAGGCGCAGCCGGACGCTGAATGAGCGACACCCGCGACGACAAGCCCAACGACCCGATGGCGGGGATCCACTGGGACCTCGACCGGTCGATCAGCTACAGCCAGTACCTGCAGCTCGACAAGGTGCTGTCCGCGCAGAAGCCGCTCTCCGGACAGCACGACGAGATGCTGTTCATCGTTATTCATCAGGCGAGCGAGCTTTGGATCAAGCTGTGCCTGCACGAGCTCGCCGCGACGCGCGCGCAGATTCGCGCCGACGACCTCGAGCCCGCCTTCAAGATGCTCTCGCGCGTCGCGCGCGCCCAGACGCAGCTGATCCAGTCCTGGGAGGTGCTCAGCACGATGACGCCGTCGGATTACATGAAGTTCCGCGACTCGCTCGGGCAGAGCTCGGGATTCCAGTCCTGGCAATACCGGCTGCTCGAGTTCGTCCTGGGCAACAAGGAGCCGCGGCTCATCGAAGTGCACGGGCGCGACAAGGAGGCTTATTCGCTCCTGAAGCGCGAGCTCGCCACGCCATCACTCTATGACGAGTCGATCCGCCTCCTCGCGCGGCGCGGGTTCGACATCCCGAAAGAGTGCGTCGATCGGGACTGGACGCAGCCCTACGTCCCGAGCAAGGCGGTCGAGTCCGCCTGGCTCGCGGTCTACCGCGAATCGACCGCGCAATGGGACCTCTATGAGCTCGCGGAAAAGCTCGTCGACCTCGAGTACCGCCTGCAGCAGTGGCGCTTCGCGCACCTGAAGACGGTCGAGCGGATCATCGGGTTCAAGCGCGGCACCGGCGGCTCGAGCGGTGTCGGTTACCTCGAGCACGTGCTGAGGCGCGGGTTTTTCCCGGAGCTGATCAGCCTCCGGACGTCCATTTAGTCTGCGACGCGGCGCACTGGCGCAGCGCCGAACGGTTCGGCCAAGCCGCGTCAGGATAATACGCAAACACGAACTGCCCGTCCTTCAGCACGTCGATCATCCCGCGCGCGACGGCCTCGCGCACGGCGGGGCATCCCCAGCTGCGCCCGAGCCGGCCGAGGCTGGCCGCAGACGAAGGATCCACATAGCTCGCGCCGTGCATGACGATCGCGCGCTGCATCGCGGCGTCGTTGACGCCAGGCTCAAGCCCTTCCATCCGAAGCGAGTAGCCGTTGCGGCCGAGGTAGGTGTCGCGCGTCAAGAAGAGGCCGAGGCTCGAGGCGTGGCTCCCGCTCGCATTTGAGAATACTTTTGCGAGATTTTCGCCCGAGCCGCGCCCGTGCGCGACGATCTCCTGGTAAAGGAGGCGGTGGTTCGCCAGGTCGAAGACCCAGAGGCGCGGCTCTGTGGAAGGGCGGCTGTAGTCGATGAGCGCAAGCCGGTGCGCGCCGGCGCCGACGCCCGACGCCTGTGCGCATCGCATTGCGCCGAGCGCGAGTGCGACGGCTTCAGGATTGGCGTGAGGGGCGAGCTCCGCGACCGAGGCGGCCGTCGCGGAAATTGCCATCGGCGAAGCGGTGGGCGCGATCGAGAGCACCCATCCCAGTGTCAGCGTCAGCATCGGGAGGCCCGGCTACGAGGGGCCGCAATCATAGATGAAGCGCGCCGTGACGCGCTAGGAAGGGGGCTTTTCTGAGAACAGCCGCTCATCCCAGCGCACGGGCTCGACCGCCGCGACCTTGATTCGCCGGTAATCCGGGTGTGCTGGATTGATGAGGACGTTGCGCTCCACGTCGAAAACGACGCTCGGCACGCGCAGCACCGCGGTCTGCGCCTTCTCGAGCCATGCGTCGCCCGCCTTTCGGCTCGCAATCATGTCGGGGCCATCCCAGCCCGGCGCATCATCCCGCTCGACGTCCGCGACCTTGATCGAATCGGGCGCCTCAAACGTCACGCACACCTGGTGCTTCGGCAGGTGGCCGCTCGTGTGCACGAGCTTTTCGAGGAGCGCCCCCGTCTTCGTTTCGCAGGCGTAAACGACTGCGCGACCTGGCGAATTCCAGCGGCCGCCGTGCAGGCGGGCCCCTTCGCCGGTCTCGGGCTCATGGCGCGAGTCCGCGATGCGATAGAAACGCATCGGAAGCAGTCAGGCGGGCAGGCCGTAGAGCGCGCGCATGACGATGTCCTCGACCTGGCGCGCGCCGAGCTCGGTGAGCGCGGCGTCGATCGGCTTCTTGCGACCGAGCTCCGCGTGCGGCGTCGCGAGGAAGCGCTTCGCGGCGGCGTCGTCGTCCCAGAGCATCTCGGCGAGCGCGATGACGCGCGCGAGGCGCTCCGTCTTCTCGCTCTCGACGAGCTTGAGGCGATGGCGGCGCTTGTAGGTCGCGGCGGGCACGACGCGGTGCATCAGCTTGAGGCGGGCAGGGCCCTGGATGCCTGCGCGGTCGATGACGCGCTCGAGGCTCTGTTTCGGCAGGCCGGATTCGACGGCCTCGGCGATTCCGGCGACGGAGCGTATGTTGGCGCGAAGTCCCAGGATGCGGGCGACTCGGTCAGCGGGGACGGCCATGGTGTCGTCACCTCCCATGGCCATTATCGGCTCAATTGAGCGATCCAACAAGCTCATTTGGTTGTCTCCCGAAAGCCTGCGTTTCCGGCTTTCATACAAAGTAGACTGTATAGAAACACAGGCTCAGGAAATGAGCCACGCGCGCGGGCCGCAGCCGCATGTCAGTGGCGGGTCGTCGCCTTCGCGGCGCGCCTGCGCGCCGGCGCCGAAGCTGCGAGTGGATTGCCGAGCGCCTGTGCCGCCATTTCCGCCGCGACCGTGGCCCGCAGCCAGGCAACGAAAAGGTCGCGGGCGGGATCATGCCTCGCCGGGTCGAACACCACGTGGAAGCTTTCGCGTCCATGCAACGTCGGGCCGACCGGGCAGGTGAGCCGGCCAGCTGCGATCTCTTCACGAAATACGAATGGCGACAGGAGTGCGGCGCCGATGCCGGTCTCGGCAACGTCGGCGAGGATGTCCTGTGTCTCGAAGGACATGCGGAGCCTGCGCACGGATGACGTGTCGCGGATTCCCGCGGCCTTGAACCAGTCCTGCCAGGCGGGCTCCCATAGGAGCGGCGCGCGCAGCAGGTCCGCGGCGGTTGATATCCCGCCGAGGGATGCGGCGAGCTTCGGTGCGAGCATCGGCGCGCGATAGACCGGCACGAGCTCGTGCGCGGCGAGGCCCGGCCACTTGCCGTCGCCGCTGCGGATGCCGACGTCGAACTCGCAAAGTTCGATCGGGCGCAAGTCGACCGAGACCTCGAGTTCAACCGAGATCTCCGGATAGAGCGCGACGAATCGCGGAATGCGCGGCGGCAGCCAGCGCTTGCCGAACGTCGGCGCGGCCGTGACGCGGACGACACGATCGCGCCGGCCATGCTTCTCGAACACCGCGCGCAGGTCGTCGAAGGGACCCCGGATCTGCGCCGCGAGTCGGGAGCCTTCGCGCGTCAGGGAGATCCGCGGTCGGGTCCGGTGGAAGAGCCGGGTACCGAGCCGCGCCTCGAGGTCGCGGATCCGCATGCTCATCGCCGCCTGCGTGATGCCGATCTCCTCGGCTGCACGCGAGAAGCTCCGGAGGCGGGCACAGGCCTCGAAACCGCGAAGCCATTCGAGCGGAGGCAGGGAACCGGCCATGAATCAGTATAAGCAGGGCTGATGATGATCCCGAAAAATACTCGTTTCAGGCGGCCATGCCCCTTCGGCATCCTGCGCCAGGCCCGGGCGGAGACTGCATGAAATCAAGGCACCTGTTTGCGACCAAGCCGGTTTCGCGTCTACTCGAGGAATTCGGCGCGAACCCGCTCCGCCCCACACTCGGCGCAGCTTCGCTCACTGCCCTCGGCGTCGGCGGCATCATCGGGACGGGTATCTTCGTGCTCCTCGGCGTCACGGCCGCACAGAACGCGGGACCGGCGGTCATCATCTCGCTGGTCATCGCCGCGATCGGATGCGCGTTCGCCGCGCTCTGCTATGCGGAATTTGCGGCGATGGTGCCGGTTTCCGGAAGCGCCTATGCCTACACCTATGCGACGCTCGGCGAATTCGTCGCGTGGTTCGTCGGCTGGAACCTCGTGCTGGAGTACATGTTTGCCGTCGCGACGGTCTCGGTCGGCTGGTCGCGGTACTTCGTCAAGTTGCTCGAAAGCCTTGGGCTCGGGGCGCTGCCGGCTGCCCTGACGTCGGCCCCGTTCGACATCGGGCCTGACGGCGTATCGCTCGTCACGACCGGTTCGATCCTGAACTTGCCCGCGGTTGCCGTCGTCGCGGTCGTCACCGGTGTCTGCTACGCGGGCATCCGCCAGTCATCCGCGGTCAACGGCCTGGTGGTTGCCGCAAAAGTGCTCGTGATCCTGTGCGTGATCGGGTTTGGCGCCCATTACGTCGATGCGTCGCACTGGAAACCCTTCATGCCGGAGAACACGGGCGTCCGCGGCCAATACGGCGTGAGCGGCGTCCTGCTCGCGTCCGGGATTATCTTCTTCGCTTTCATCGGATTCGATGCCGTGTCGACAGCGGCACAGGAGGCGAAGAATCCCGCGCGCGACATGCCGATCGCGATCATCGCGAGCCTCGTGATCTGCACGGTGCTCTACGTACTGATGGCGACCGTGCTGACGGGACTCGTGCCCTTCGCCTCGCTGAATGACGCCGCGCCCGTCGCGGTCGCGCTGATGGCGCACCCGGAGCTGCACTGGCTGGTGCCCTGGGTCATATTCGGGGCGCTCGCCGGCATGACCTCCGTCATGCTCGTGATGACGCTCGCGCAGGCAAGGATCTTCCTTTCGATGTCGCGCGATGGCTTGCTCCCTCCGACGCTCGGCCGTGTGCATCCGCGTTTCCGGACGCCCCACCTCGCGACACTCGTCACGGGCGTCTGCGCAGCCGTGATCGGCGCGCTGTTCCCGATCGTGGTGCTCGGTTCGATGGTCGCAATTGGCACGCTCTTCGCTTTCATCGTGGTCTGCGCGGGCGTCGTGATCCTGCGCAGGACGCGCCCCGAGGTCCCGCGGCCATTCCGAGTCCCCGCGGTCCGACTGACCGCGTCGCTCGGGATCCTTTTTTGCGCGCTGATGGCAGCGTCGCTCCCGGGCGGCACCTGGTGGCGACTCATCATCTGGACCGCGATCGGTGTCGCGATCTATTTCGCCTACGGATACCGGAACAGCGCGCTGCGACGCTAGGCGCGATCAGGCGACGCGCACGGGAATCTTCAGTTCCTTGATCCTCGCCGCCCAGGCTTTCGGCCCGGACTCGTGTACCGACTCACCCCGCGCATCGACTGCCACGGTGACCGGCATGTCCTGGACCTCGAACTCGTGCACGGCCTCCATGCTCAGGTCGTCGAACGCGACGATGCGCGCCTTGCGGATCGCCTTGGAGACGAGATACGCGGCGCCGCCGACCGCGATCAGGTACGCGGCGCCGTGCCGCCGGATCGAATCGATCGCGACGGGGCCGCGCTCGGCCTTGCCGATCATCGCGAGGAGGCCGGTGTCGAGGATCATGTCCGTGTACTTGTCCATGCGCGTCGCGGTCGTGGGGCCCGCGGGGCCGACGACCTCATCGCGCACGGGATCGACTGGGCCCACGTAGTAAAGGACACGCCCCTTGAGGTCGACGTGCGGCGGCAGCCCCTCGCCATTTCGCAGCCGGTCCTCCAGGCGCTTGTGAGCCGCGTCCCGGCCCGTGTACATGCGCCCCGTCAGCAGCAGCGCCTGCCCGGGCTTCCAGCTCGCGACTTCTTCGCGCGTGAGCGAGCCTAAGTCGACGCGCCGCGCGGCCGCGGACGGCTTCCAGTGCACGTCGGGCCAGAGGTCGAGCGGCGGCGGGTCGAGCGCGACCGGGCCGCTGCCGTCCAGTACGAAGTGCGCGTGCCGCGTCGCGGCGCAGTTCGGGATCATCGCAACGGGCTTCGACGCGGCGTGCGTCGGGAATGTGCGGATCTTCACGTCGAGCACGGTCGTGAGCCCGCCGAGCCCCTGCGCGCCGATCCCGAGCGCGTTGACCTTTTCGTAGAGCTCGATCCGCAGCTCCTCGAGCTTGTTGGCCGGTCCGCGCTCGAGCAGCTCGTGCATGTCGATCGGGTCCATCAGCGCTTCCTTGGCGAGGACCATCGCCTTGTCGGCCGTGCCGCCGACGCCGATCCCGAGCATGCCCGGCGGGCACCAGCCCGCGCCCATCCCGGGAACCGTCTCGAGCACCCAGTCCACGAGCGAGTCGTTCGGGTTCAGCATGGCGAGCGTCGACTTGTTCTCGGAGCCGCCGCCCTTGGCGGCGACGGTAACGTCGACCTTGTCGCCGGCGACGAGCTCGACGTGCACGACGGACGGCGTGTTGTCGCCGGTGTTCTTCCGGAGGAACAGCGGGTCCGCGACGATCGACGGGCGCAGCCGGTTCTCGACGAGGCCGTAGCCGCGGCGCACGCCCTCGTCGACGATCTCCTGCAGGCTGCGTTTCGTGTCCCACGAGACGCCCATGCCGGCCTTGATGAACACGTTCACGATGCCCGTGTCCTGGCAGACGGGACGCTTGCCTTCGGCGCACATGCGCGAGTTCGTCAGGATCTGCGCGATCGCGTCTTTCGCAGCGGGTGACTGCTCGCGCGCATACGCGCGGCCGAGGTGCTCGATGTAATCGGCAGGGTGGTAGTAGGAAATGAACTGCAGGGCGTCCGCGACGCTCTGCACGAAGTCGGCTTCACGGATCACGGGGCGCACGGCCCCGTGATTTTACCTTAGGAACGCCGCCCCGCGCGTGAGGAAGGTGTAATCGCCCTCGATCGCCATGAAGCCGACCAGCACGAGAAGACATAAGGGCGGCAGAAGGATCGCGAGCTTGAGCGCGAGCCGCTCCCAGGCCATGTGCATGAAGATCGCGACGATGAAGCCGGCTTTCAGCAGCATGAACAGTATGATCAGTGACCAGCGCAGCATGCCGTGCAGGTGGAAGTAATCCACGAGGTAGGAGAACGTCGAGAGCACGAACAGCAGCAGCCAGATCCAGAGGTAGATCGCAAGCGGGTGCTGCTGGCCTTCTTTAGCTTCGGACATGCTGCCTCACCACAGGTAGAAGAACGCGAAGATGAACACCCAGACGAGGTCGACGAAGTGCCAGTACAGGCCCGCGACCTCGACCGTCTCGTACGTGCCTTTCTTGTCGTAGAAGCCGCTGCCGACACGCTTTGCGGTGATCAACAGGTAGATGACGCCGGCGCTCACGTGGCAGCCGTGGAATCCCGTGATCATGAAGAAGCACGAGCCGAACTGCGGCGCACCCCACGGGTTCCCCCAGGGCCGCACGCCTTCCATGATGAGCTTTGTCCACTCGAAGGCCTGCATGCCGACGAAGGTCGCGCCGAGCGCCGCCGTGGCGATCAGGAGCATGACGGTGTTGCGCTTGTGCTTGCGGTAGCCGTAGTTGACCGCGAGCGCCATCGTGCCGCTCGAGGTGATCAGCACGAAGGTCATGATCGCGATCAGGATCAGCGGGATGTCCTGGCCGCCGATATGCAGCGAAAATACCTGGCTCGGGTTCGGCCAGCCCTGGAGCGTCGAGAACCTGACGTTCATGTACGACGTCAGGAAGCAGGAGAAGATGAAGGTGTCCGAGAGCAGGAAGATCCACATCATCGCCTTGCCCCAGGGCACCGAGAACGCCTGCTTGTCGGCGGCGAAGTCCCCGGAGACCTGCTGGAGCGGGCTCAGCGCGGCGGCTTGGGCGTCATGGGCCATTGGCGGGTCTTCCTCTCACAGGAACAGCAGCACGGCGAACACGGCGAGCCAGACGAGCAGCAGGAAATGCCAGTAGATCGCGCAGAGCGAAAATGTCTGGCGCATGTCGATGAGCTCGGCGCCGCCCGCGAAGCGCGTCGCCGCGCGCCCGAGCACGTAGAGTCCGCCGAGCAGGTGCAGGCCGTGCACGGTCGTCAGCACGTAGAAGAACGCGATCGCGGGGCTGCCCTGGATGAAGTACAGGGAGGGCCCGATCTCCTGCCAGGCGAACACCTGGCCGGCGAGGAAGGCGATCGAGAGCGCGCCCGCCGCGACCAGCGCGTTCCGCGCGAGCTCGCGCCGGCCGCGGCCGACGGCGCTCGAGGCGAGCTGCATCGCAAGGCTCGCGACGACGAGCACGAGCGTGTTGAGCCAGACAATCCGCGGGATCGTCAGGTGGCACCACCCGATGCTCTGGTGCATGCGCATGGAGTAAGCGGAGAGGAACAGCGAGAACAGCGACGTCGCGACCGCCATGAAGAGCCAGAGGCCGATGCGCGCCGGCGAGGACTTGAGCGCGCCGACGTCGCCCGGCTGGTCGCGGTTCTCCCAGGGCTTGGCCGTCAGCCGGCTCGCGATCGCGAACCAGACCGCAATGCCCGCCAACAGCGCGACTACGATCGCGGTGTTGCTCAATGGTGGACCCCGTGGTCGCGTCCGGCGCCGAGCTTCGGGTCGACCGGGACGTTCTGCGGGATGAAGTCATCCGGCGCGCCCGGGACGCTGTAGTCGTAGGCCCAGCGGTATACCTCGGGCAGGCGCGGTCCCCAGTTGCCGTGCGCGGGCGGCGTGTCGGGCGTCTGCCACTCGAGTGACGTCGCCTTCCACGGGTTCGGGGGCGCCTTCTCGCCGCGCCACAGGCTCACGATCATGTTGTAGAGGAAGATCACGACCGACGCCGCGACGACGAGCGCCGCGATCGTGATCGCCGCGTTGATCGTGTGCACGGACTGCGGCAGGAACTCGGTGTTGCCGAGCGCGTAGTAGCGGCGCGGCACGCCGAGGATGCCCAGGTAGTGCATTGGAAGGTAAATCGCGTAGGTCCCGAGGAAGGTCATCCAGAAATGGATCTGGCCGAGGCGCTCGTTCCACATGCGGCCCGTGATCTTCGGGTACCAGTGGTAGATCGCGCCGAACACCACGAGGATCGGGGAGACGCCCATCACCATGTGGAAATGGCCGACCACGAAGTAGGTGTCGGAGAGCGGCAGGTCGACGGTCACGTTGCCGAGGAAGAGGCCGGTGAGCCCGCCGTGCACGAAGGTGAAGATGAATCCGATGGCGAACAGCATCGGCACCGTCAGGTGGATGTCGCCCTTCCAGAGCGTCAGCACCCAGTTGTAGACCTTGATCGCCGTCGGCACCGCGATGATCAGTGTCGTCGTCGCGAAGAAGAAGCCGAAGTAAGGGTTCATGCCCGACACGTACATGTGGTGCGCCCACACGACGAAGGAGAGTCCGCCGATCGCGAGGATCGCCCAGACCATCATGCGGTAGCCGAAGATGTTCTTGCGCGCGTGCGTAGAGAGGAGGTCCGACACGATGCCGAATGCCGGCAGCGCTACGATGTACACCTCCGGGTGGCCGAAGAACCAGAACAGGTGCTGGAACAGGAGCGGGCTGCCGCCGTTGTGGTCGAGCTGCTGGCCCATCGAGTACACGGCCGGCATGAAGAAGCTGGTCCCGAGCGTGCCGTCGAGCGTCATCATCACGGCGGAGACGAAGAGGGCAGGGAACGCGAGCAGGCCGAGGATCGTCGCCATGAAGATGCCCCAGACCGAGAGCGGCATGCGCATCATCGTCATGCCCCGGCAGCGCGCCTGCAGCACCGTCGTCACGTAATTGAGGCCGCCCATCGTGAATGCGACGATGAAGATCGCGAGCGAGATGAGCATCAGCTTGATGCCGAGCCCGGCGCCCGGCGTGCCGGTCAGCACGGCCTGCGGCGGGTAGAGCGTCCAGCCGGCGCCGGTCGGGCCACCGGGGACGAAGAAGCTCGCGAGCAGCACGATCACCGCGAGCAGGTAGACCCAGAAGCTGAGCATGTTCATGTACGGGAACACCATGTCCCGCGCGCCGCACATGAGCGGGATCAGGTAGTTGCCGAAGCCGCCGAGGAAGAGGGCGGTCAGCAGGTAGATCACCATGATCATCCCGTGCATGGTGATGAACTGGTAGTAGTGGTTCGGGTCGACGAAGTGGAAGGTGTCCGGGAAGCCGAGCTGCAGGCGCATCAGGCCCGAGAGCACGAGCGCGACGAGCCCGACGAAGATCGCGACGATCGCGTACTGGATGGCGATGACCTTGTGGTCCTGGCTCCAGATGTACCGCTCGATGAAGCTGTGCGGATGGTGGATCGGCGCGTCGCGATCCGCGATTGCAACGTATGCCATCAGTCCTTCCTCCCGCCCGTCATCGCCGTGCGTGCCGGCTCCGGGGCGAGCGTGTTGATGTAGGCGACCACGTCGTTGATGGAGCGCTCGTCCTTGAGGGCGTCGGCCATCGTCGCCATCTGCCAGCCGTAGTAGTCCTGCTTGTGCGTGCCCCGGATGCCGTGCTGGAAGTTCTGGAGCTGGCGCACCAGGTACCAGTCTGACATGTCCGCGAGCCGCGGCGCGTTCTGCGACCAGATGCCTTCGCCCTGGCGGCCGTGGCAATTGCCGCAGGTCACGTAGAGCCGCTCGCCGCGCCTGACGTCGCCCGTCACGGTCGGCTCGCCCGCATGCCCGGGCAGCGACTCGACATAGGCGGCGATGTTACGAATCGCCGTATCGTCGGGGAGCATCGAGGCAAACGCGCGCATCTGCGAGCCGAAGACATCGCCCTCGTGCACGCCCCGCAGGCCGTCGCGGAAGTGGTGCAGCTGGCGGCCGACGTACCAGGCCGCCTGGCCGCCGATGCGGGGGGCGTTCAGTGCCGGGTTGCCTTCGCCGGAGGCGCCGTGGCAGGCGGTGCAGACGGCGTAGTTGCCGGCGCCAGCCTGCGCATCTGCCTTCGCGAGCATCTGCGTCTGGTCGAAAGTCGGCATCCCGGCGAGCCAGGAGTCGAACTCCGCACGTTGCGTGACGACGACTCGGCCGCGCATCGCGAAGTGGCCAATGCCGCAGAGCTCCTCGCAGAGGACCTCGTAGGAGCCCGGCACCGTGGGCGTCAGCCACATGTGGGTGATCATTCCGGGCACGAGATCCATCTTCACGCGGAACTGCGTGACGGTGAAGTTGTGCAGCACATCCTTCGAGCGCAGCAGCAGCTTGACCGGCTGGTCGACCGGCAGGTGCAGCTCGGGCGAGGCGACGAGGACGTCGTCGCGGCCCTTCGGATCATCCGGGTCGACGCCGAACGGGTTGTCCGGCGAGACGAGCGAGGCGTCGCTGTGCCCGAGCTCGCGGTCCGCGCCGGGAAAGCGGTAGGACCAGTGCCACTGCTGGCCGATGGCCTCGACAATAGCCGCGTCCTTCGGAACGTTGACGAACTTGCCCCAGACGAAGAGCCCGGGCGCGAGCATCGCGGCGACGCCGACGGAGGTGACGATCGTCAGCCACCACTCGAGCTTCTTGTTCTCGGGGTCGTAGACGGCCTTCTGCTTGTCGTGGTGGCGGTACTTCCACACCACCCACGCGAGGAAGAGGTTCACGGCGATGAAGACGATGCCCGTGACCCAGAACGTCAGCACCACCGTGTCTTCCATGGTGGACCAGTTCGACGCGATCGGCGTGAACCACCACGGACTCGCGAAATGGAATATGAGGGAGCCGATGACGAGGAGGACGAGTACTACGGCAATCGCCATCGGGAAGCTCCCTTGTTAAGCACGCACCCGATCGCCTGTTGTCCGACGCCGCCGCACGCTCGTGAACGGGTTGACGAAGTGGCTGTCGAGGCCCGCGAACTCGGCCTCGGGATGCCGCTTGCTCATCATGTGCCGGATGACCGACTCCTGGTCCCGGCGCGCGTAGATCAATATGAGGAACCTGCCGGCCTCGATGTCGTCGTGGAAGCGCTCGAGTTTCTTGTTCTCCTTCTCGACGCCGATGAGGCCGCCTTCCCAGGCGCCGAACAGCGTCGCGACGCCGCACAGCGCGACGTACACGAACCACGGGATGTTCCTGAACGGGCCGAACTGGTCGAGCATGATGCAGCCGACGACGCCGGCGAAGAGCCCGATGGCCGCGCCGAGGAATCCCTCGCGGATGAAGTCGAGCGTCTCGAGATAGTTGCCGGCGTGGATGTGCCTCTTCTTGAGGCCCGACTCGTCCTTCGCGATCACGTGGACGAAGAAATCGTCGAGGCCTACGTCATGCAGGTCGTCGGCAATTCGCGAGGTGCTGTCGAGCTCGGGCGCGACGTAATAGAGGCACTTCATCCCTGTCCCCGGCGGTGGCCTTTCGAGTCTAACGTATCCGGCGACCGGCAGGCACCGATCCGCCCTGTCGCATTGCAAAATCAGGGCCCGCGAGCGCGTCCCTGCACCCAGTCTCGCGCGACGGCCTCGTCCGTGAACACCCGCGCGTCGGCGCCGCGATTCCTCGCGACTAGCTCGCCGAAGCGGTCCGGATGGATCATCGGCTCGTGACCGAGCACGGCGAGCCGGATCCGCGGCTCGGATTGCCGGTATTGCTCGGCAATCCTTACGCCAAACTCGAAGCGCTCGAAGATGCCTGGGACCCGGCCCTTCACGTCGCGGACGTCGACGAGCACCGCGGTGCGGTTTGCGCGCGCCGCCTCGCGATAGGCCACCTCGCCGACCCGGATAGATTCCGGCCGCGAGAAAAGGCCGCTGCAGGCGAGCTCGAGGTAGTCGGGGTGCACGCTGAGGGCGGTCCGGATGCGGAAAAAATTCACGGTCCGCGAGCCTTTCCGAGCAGCCATTCGAGGGCCTGCGTTTCGTCCGTGAACACGCGTCCATCGCCGCCGCGATTGGTCGCGACGATCTCGCCGAACCGCTCCGGGTGGACCATCGGCTCGTGGCCCAGAACGGCCATGCGAATCCGCGGCTTGCGCGAGGCCTGCATGTCGGTCGCCGCGACCGCCAGCTCGTAACGCTCCGACATCGTCGGCGGGCCGCCCGTGACGCCGCGCATGTCGACCAATACGGCATCGCGCCGCGCGGCGGCCGCGGTCGCGAAAGCGCGGTCGAATGCGTCGCGGAACGCGGCAACCGAATAGATGCCCGCACACCCGATGCGGACGTGATCGTCGAGCACCCACTGCTCGATAGAGAGGCTCATCCCATGGGCCACAGCCAGCCGAACGTGCCGCCCGTGACTGCGGCCAGGATCCGCAAGAGAATCATGACCCGCGCGCCTTCCCGAGCACCCATTCCAGCGCCGCAACCTCTTCCGTGAACGTGCGGATCAGGCCTCCGCGGTTGGTGACCACGATCTCGCCGAAACGCTCCGGGTGTATCAGCGGCTCGTGCCCCAGCAGCGCAACTCGAATCCTCGGTTGATGACGGGCCTGTGCGTCGGCGACCCGTACCGCCCACTGATATCGCTCGGCCATCGTGGGCTCCCGCCCGGTCACCGACCTCGCGTCGACGAGCATGGCATCCTGGCCCGCGCTGGCCGTGACCTCGAAGAAGCGATCGCACAGTGGAAGGATCGCCTCCAGCGAAAAGTCCCCGCTGACCTCGATGCGGACGTAGTCAGTCTTCGCAGCCCAGCTGAATTCGAGGCTCACGCCATGTGCCAGAGCCAGCCAAACGTGCCGCCGGTCAGGCAGCCGTAGATCAGCCCGTCGAGCGTCAACTTCACCGTCGTCGGCCACGGCCTGCTGTACCAGATGGACTGTTGCCACAGCCCGACGCCGTAGGCGATGAACGCGGTCGTGCCGGCGACTCGGAACACGGCGAGGTATGGCGCGTCCGCTGCCAGTGTTGCGTGCGAGACGTAGGCTGCGAGGATCGACACGACGACCGTGTAAATGAACCACTGCACCAGCGGCTTCGACATGTTCATCGGGCCGCTCGGTACCACCGTCATGACGAGCACCGGGCCGCGCTTCAACTTCTCCACGAACTCCGGCGCATTGCAATCCTTCATGCTCTTGGCGCGCGGCAGCATGTACTCGCCGGGCTTGAGGCCGAAGGGCCGCATGGCGTCCTGAAGCCGGTCGGCATCCGGCGGTGCCGGCATCTCATTGCGATGCCAGAAAGGGCCCATGTGGATGATGGAGCTCGCGACGAAGACGATCACCGCGGAGGCGAGGATCGGCAGCCAGAGGACGGCGATGAAGCTCATGGATGTCTCCCTTGCAGTTCGAGTGAACTTCCCTTGCGGCCGCCGCGGACCAGTGCATCGCTGCCGAGCGCGCTTTCGATCATGACGCGGGCCATGTCGGCGGAGCGTCGCACGAGCGCCGCGGCGCCGTCGTGGAGGACCTTCGAGTCGCGCACGTACTGCTCGTTGTTCTCCATGTCCTCCGCGCTCCACCCGCGCGAGTGCGCGATGAAGGGGAACTGCGGGAATTGACAGCCGAGCTCGGCGAAGAACGTGAGGACCTGGCCGACGACTGCCTGCACGTTGTCCTGGCCGCCGGTGACGATCAGCGAGACGACCTTGTTGCGCAGGAGGTGCCGGTTCGCGATGACCTCCTGGTTCTGGATGCAGTTCATGCGCTCGATCATCTTGTAGTAGAGGCTGCTGGCGCCGCCCCAGCGGATCGGCGTCGCGATGACGATGACGTCTGCCCAGTGCACGACGCCCTCGTACACCTGCTCCATCTGGTCCTTGGAGTCCATCTCCGTGATCGAGCAGGGCCAGGTGCAGGCGCGCGCGGACTTCGAGTAGAAGCCCTCGCAGGAGCGGAACGACAGGTCGCGCACCTTGATGAGGCGCGTCTCGCATTCGCAGTCGCCGCTCTCGCGCGCGTTCGCGAGCGCGTGCAGCAGGAGGTCCTCGGATGTGCTGTAGCGCGGATGCCGCTTCGTCATCGATGTCGTCGAGATGCCGAGGATGCGGATCGGACCGGGCTCGCGCTTCGGATCGCGGGCGAGGGGGTGCTTCTGCTTGGGCAGGTGGCCGCGCTTCGTGACGGCAGCCTCGGAGACGAGCACGCGGCCGTTCTCGACCTTCACGGCATGCGAGGGCACGCGGTCGGCCTCGTAGCCGGGCTCGCCCTCGCCGGTCTTCCAGTGGAACTTGTAGAAGTGCCACGGGCAGGTGACGAAGTCGCCCTCGAGGTGGCCGCGGCCGAGCGGGCCGCCGACGTGATTGCAAACGTTCGAAATCGCGCCGAACTCGCCGTCGCGATGCGTCAGCGCGAGCTTGCGCGCGCCGATCGTCACTTCCTGCACGTCGCGGCGCGCGAGTTCGTCGCTCGCACCGACGTCGACCCACTTATCGCTGTTCACGCCGCACGACCAGCTTGAGGCCGGACCAAACCTCGGACACCGCGCAGACCTTGATGTCCACGAACCCGAGCGGGAGCGCGAGCGCGCGGATCGCGTCCTCGGTGACGTCCGTGGCGACTCCCGCGGACTTCTTGGGCCAGGAGACCCAGACCGGTGTCGCCGCGTCGAGCTCGCGGCGGTAGGCGGAGAGCGCCTTCGCAAGCTCGCCCCTGCGCCTCGCAAAATGATGAACGATGTCGGCGCGCCCGCCGGCGCCCGCCGTGACCCTGGCGCCGTCGGGCAGCGGCGCCAGGAGCTCGCGGTATTCCTTCGGAGCGTGGACGGCCCTCATCACCATGCCAGGCTTGATGCCGAGCTTGGCGGCGAGCGGCGTGCCCGAGTAGCCCGTCACCTGCCCTGGCCGCGGTACAGGAACGCCACGACCGAGCCGAGGATCAGCGTGGCGATGGTGTCGAACACGACCTGCTTCACGACGAGATCCGACGGCAGCGGCTGTACGACGTAATAGATGAGATAAAGCGGAATCACCGCGAGGAACGCGACCGCGAGGCCGTAGCGCAATCCCTGCCCGAGCCAGGGCTTGTTCTCGACGCCGCGCACGTAGATCCAGGTGAACGCGCCGGCGAGCATCACGTGCGCAACGATCATCCAGACCATCAGCTGCTGCTGCTGGTCTTCAGGCCGCATGATGTTGGTCGCCATGTAGTCGTCGTGCAGCAGGACGCCGTGCACGATGAACCCGAACGCGAAATACAGAATGAACATCACGAGCCAGGCCACCAGAAACTTCTTGTTCATCGAAATCCCCCCAAAGTCGGACGGCCGGACACCGGCCCCTTCCATCGCGCGGATCTTACGCCTGCAGAGGGGCGCCGATCAGCACGGAGGTCATCGAGATCGAGCCCTGGACCTCTGCATTGAAAAATCGGGCAGTTTCGTCGTCTTGTTGCAGTGCAATCGCGTACAGCAGGGGCAGGTAGTGCTCGGGGGTGGGCACCGCCAGGTGGGCGTCTTCGCGCGCCGGATATTCCACGAGCGCATCGTGGTCGCGCGCGACCACGTGCGCGCGAATCTCTTCGTCCGCGCGGATCGCCCACTCGCGTGGCGTGGGGTCGCGGAAATCGAAGAGCCGAAGGTTGTGCACGACGTTGCCGCTGCCCAGAACCAGCACGCCCTCGTCGCGCAGCGGAGCGAGCTGGCGCGCAAGCGCATAGTGATGATGGCCGGGCTGGCTCGTGTCGATGCTGAGCTGGACGATCGGCACATCGGCGTCCGGGTACATCGCGACGAGGACGCTCCAGGCGCCGTGGTCGAGTCCGCGGCCCGGGTCTAGCCGTACGCGTTCGCTCGACACCAGCTCGGCGACGCGACGCGCGAGCGCCGGGTTCCCCGGCGCCGGGTAACGCACATCGAACAGCGCCTTCGGGAATCCGTAGAAGTCGTGGATCGTCTCGGGTGACTCCGTCGCGGTCACGTAAGCGTCGCGCGTCTCCCAATGGGCGGAAACGCACAGAATCGCGCGCGGCCGCGGAAGCCGGCGCCCGAGCTCTTCCCAGGTGAGGCGAAACCGGTTGCCCCTGATCGCATTCATCGGGTTGCCGTGGCCGACGAAGAGCACGGGCATCCTCATGACATGCGCTTCCTGCCGATCAGGTCCCACTTGTTCCCGTAGAGGTCGAGGAACACGACGACGGTCCCGTACCCTTCGTCGCGCGGTTCCTCGGTGAACCGGACGCCCTTCGAGCGCATGTGCTCGTAGTCGCGCTGGAAGTCGAACGTCTCGAGGAAGAGGAACACGCGCCCGCCGGACTGGTTGCCGATCGCGCGCTCCTGCTCCGGCGTCGCGGCGCGCGCGAGCAGCAGCGAGGCGCCCACGCCGCCGGGCGGCGCGACGCGCACCCAGCGCTTGCCGTTCCCGAGCGGGCTGTCCTCGAGGAGCATGAAGCCGAGCGACTCCGTGAAGAACCGGATGGCCTCATCGTAGTCCCGGACCACGAGCGAGAGCTGGGAAATGCGCGCGCTCATGGCTGCTCGAGCGCGAGCTTCGCGCCGAGGGCGACGAGGACCGTGCCGCAGATGGAATCCATCCACCGCCGCAGTGCGGGCCGCAGGAAGAAGTGGCGCGAGCGGTCGACGGCCCAGGCGACGATCGAGAGCCAGGCGAGGGCCTCGGCAAAGTGGATGGCAGCGAGGAGAAGCGACTTCATGAGCACCGGGTCGCGCGGCGAGAGGAACTGCGGCAGCAGCGCGAGGTAGAAGACGATGACTTTCGGGTTGAGCAGGTTCGTGAGGAGCCCCTCGCGGAAGCTGCGCGCCGCAGGCAGCGTGGTCGGCGGCACTTCCTCGGGCCTCGTCAGCGGCGTACCACGGATGCCCGCGCGCAGCGACTGAAAGCCGAGCCAGGCGAGGTAAGCGGCGCCTGCGATCCTGAGCGCGAGAAAGGCCTGGGGCGAGTGCGCGAGGATCGCGGAGACGCCGACCGCCGAGAGCAGCGCGTGGAAGTAGAGCCCGCAGCCGATGCCGGCCGCGGTCAGGATCCCGTCGCGGCGCCCGCCGCGCAGCGCGTTGCGCAAGACGAGGAGCGTGTCGGCGCCGGGCGAGATCGTCACGACCGCCGCCACCAGTGCGAACGCAAGGACTTGCGGATCGAGGAAGCTCACGCCGGATCCCCGGCCAGCGAAAGCTCGTGGCCGCGGCGCGCTGCGATCGCTCGCTCAAACACGATGGCCGCGGCGGCGACGTCCTGCAACGCCGTCCCCGTGCTGTCGAACACGAAGATCTCGTCTTCTGAGGTCCGGCCCGGCTTCAGGCCCGCGACGACCTCGCCGAGCTCCGCATGCAGGTCCGCGACGGACATCAGGCCGGCCGTGATGGCGTGCTGCAATTCGCCCATGTGGGCGGCCTGGGCCGCGATGTCGGCAACTACGCGTGATTTTGCCAGCAGCTCGGGGTCGAGCTCCTGCTTGCCCTCGCTGTCCGCGCCGACTGCGGCGATGAACTGGCCGGGGCGGACGTCCTCGGCCGCGACGAGCGCCTCGCGAGCCGGCGTGCAGGTCACCGCCATGTCGCACTGCGGCAGGCCGCCTGCGACGTCCGCGACCGTATCGATCTGGACTCCGCAGGCGGTGCGCATTTCGCTCGCGAAACGGCGCGCGGCCGCAGCGTCGCGGTCGTAGGCGAGCACGCGTGAGAGCGGGCGTACGAGGGAGAGGGCCACGAGGTGCGCGCGGCCCTGCGTGCCGCAGCCGCATACGAAGAGCGTCCGCGCGTCTGCCCGCGCGAGATGGCGCGCCGCGATCGCGCTCGCGGCCGCCGTGCGCAGGATCGTGATCTGGATCGAGTCGAGGAGGGCGAGCGGCCGGCCGTCGTCGAGGCTGAAGAGCGCGATCAGCCCCTGGATCGCCGGCAGGCCGTGCTGCTCAGGGTTGGCGGGAAAGTTCGCGTTGACCTTGGCCGCGTAGTAGCCGCGCACGCCACCGATTGCGGCGGTTTTCACGTGGAAGCCGCCGGCCCTGCCGAGCGTCCCGAGCACCCCCGGCGCGGCAGGCAGCTCGCGGCGCGCGTGCGAGGCAAAGGCCTGCGCGACGGCCTCGATGCAGGCATCCATCGGCAGGAGCGCGGCCACGTCGCGGCGATCGAGGAAGAGCACGTCAGTACCGGAAGCAGCGCGGGTCGTGGTCGTCGACGACGCCAACCGCCTGCAGGAACGCGTAGATGATCGTCGTGCCGACAAAGCGGAAGCCACGGCGCTTCAGTTCCTTGCTGATCGCGTCGGAGAGCTCCGTGCGGGCGGGGAACGAGCCGCCGCGCGCGCGGCGCTTGATGGGCGTGCCGCCGGCGAAATCCCACAGGAACCGGTCGAAGCTCCCGAACTCGCGCTGGACGGCCAGGAATGCCCGCGCGTTCGACACCGTGCTGTCGATCTTCAGGCGGTTGCGCACGATCCCGGGATCCTTCATGAGTCGCGCACGGCGCGCAGCCGTGAAGCGCGCAATCTTTGCAGGATCGAAGCCGGCGAATGCGCGGCGGTAGGCATCGCGCTTGTTGAGGATGGTTTCCCAGCTGAGTCCGGCCTGCGCACCCTCCAGCGTGATGAACTCGAACAGGACAGGGTCGTCGTGCACGGGGACACCCCACTCGCGATCATGGTATTCGCGCATCGCGGGCGACCGCGCCCAGGCGCAGCGCGTCAAGTTCATGGCTCTGAGGCGAACAAGCGTAGCTCCTCCGTGCCAAGCGCGATCATGCGCTCGAACCGGAATCCGAGCTTGTCGAGCAGGCGCATGGACGAGGCATTGTCCCGGGTCGTGATCGCGAGTATGCGGCCGATGGCCAGGGTTTCGCGCGCATGTCGCATGACCAAGCTTGCCGCTTCGAGCGCATAGCCCTGCGACCAGTATTCGGGGAAGAAGGAAAAGCCGATGTCCGGATCTGGAAGCGCATCGCGCTTAAGCAGGCCGCACATGCCGAGCGACACGCCGTCGGACTTGCGTTCGACGCGCATGAGGCCGTGTCCGTCGCGCGCGTAGCCGGCGACGGGTCCGTCGGCAATGTACTTGCGCGCGTCGTCGAGGGTCCGCACGCCGCGGTCGCCGATGTAGCGCAGGAACGAGGGCTCGTTGACGAGCCTGAGGACGAATTCGCCATCGCCAGCGGTGAACTCGCGGAGCGCCAGCCGCGCGGTCTCGAGCACGGTCACTGGTGGAGCGCCCAGAACGGCAGCACGGTGCGGTCGACGAAGGAAACCTTCCGGTAGACGCCGATTGCTCGCGCGTTGTCCGCGTACACGTGCAGGAACGGCGTGAAGCCGCGGTCGAACGCGGAATTGACGAGCACGCCGAGCAGGCGCTGCGCGTAGCCACGGCCGGTGTAGGCGGGATGCGTGCACACGGCGGAGAGTTCCTGGTAGCCGTCGAGCCGCATGCGCTCGCCAGCCATGGCGGCGAGCTTCGCGCCGTCGTAGATGCCGTAGTAGCTGCCCATTTCCAGCGTGCGTGACCGGAAAAACCCCGGGAACACGAGGTCGGTCAGCGCCACCATGTCAGGGACCTGACCGGAGCCCATCGTCGAAACAGACGGTCCCGGCACCTCGGCCGCGCGCGTGTTGCAGACCATCTGGAGCACCGGCTTTTTTGGCTCGAGCGTCCAGCCGGGCGGCGGCTCGGGCGCGACGCCGACGACGAAGATGGACTCCGCGTCGTCGATGAGGCTCGTCAGCTGGTTGGCGCTGCGCGGCGTCGGCTCGCCGATACCGGCGAATGGCACGATCGCTGCGGGATAGCGCGCAGCGCCGTCCGCTGTGATGGCTAGCCCCGCATGCTGCGTCGTCAACGCATGCCAGACGGGGTTGTCCAGCGCGTGCCCGGCCACCGGGGCGCTCAGCCCGCGACGCCGAAGGCGCGCCCGATCGCCGCGGTGACCGCCATTGCGATGGCGCCCCAGAACGTCACGCGGAGCGCCCCCTTCCCGACGTTCGCATGCCCGACGCGCGCAGCGATCGCGCCGAGTATTGCGAGCAAACCGAGCGAGAGAGACGCGATGACGGTCTTCGCGATGTCCGCTGGCGCGAAGGCGGCGGTCACGAGCGGCAGCGTCGCCCCGGCCGCGAACGCGGCTGCCGACGCGAAAGCGGCCTGCGTCGGCCGCGCGCGCAACGCTTCGTGGATGCCGAGTTCGTCGCGCGCATGCGCGCCGAGCGCGTCCTTTGCCGCGAGCTGGCGCGCGACTTCCGACGCGAGCCGCGGGTCGAGACCGCGCCCCACGTAGATGGCGGCGAGTTCGCGGTGCTCCGCCTCGGGATCCTCTTCGAGCTCGCGACGCTCGCGCGCGAGGTCGGAGCGCTCGGTGTCTGCCTGCGAGCTCACCGAGACATATTCGCCGGCTGCCATCGACATCGCGCCCGCGACGAGGCCCGCGATGCCTGCCGTCAGCACCGCGCTGCGATCCGCGCCCGCGGCGGCGACGCCGATCACGAGGCTCGCGGTCGAGACGATCCCGTCGTTGGCGCCGAGGACGGCGGCCCGAAGCCACCCCGACCGGCGCAGGCCGTGGCGCTCCCTCATTTCTGGTTGACGGCGTATCGTCCCGGACCGATCAGCGCGAGCGCGATCGCCGAGAAGAGGTAGAAATATTCGAGTTCCAGCGCCAAGCCGCCAGTCTTTGGGCTCAGGGTGAACATGTCCTGCGCGCCAACCAGCGCGATTGCAAACAGCATGTTGACGGCAATCACCCACGCGCCGACGCGGGCGTAGTACCCCGCGATGACCGCGAGCGGCGCGAGGACTTCCCCGATGTAGACTCCGTACTTCAGGAAAGCGGGCAGCCCCGCGTTGGCAAGCATGCCGTCGAGGTAGTCGATTCCGCCTGTCAGCTTGTGGATGCCATGCATGATGAGCATGAGGCCCAGCGCAAGGCGAAGGATGAGTTTCCCGGTGCTTTCGTTCATTTACGCGACTCCCGAACTTTCGGCTTGCCGGCGCGACTTAGGATAAGGCCCCCATGAACGGCAAGCCAAAAAATCCGGAAGACGCCCATCTCGATGACCTGCTCGACGAGGCGCTGGCCGGCACGTTTCCCGCCAGCGACCCGGTCTCGGCGCTCCACGCCGAGCGAAAGGCGCCGGCCTCAGCGGGAACGGCCGGTGGACCAGCGCGCGACGAGAGCGAAGAGGAGTCCGACCAGCAGGATGTGCGCGAGTAGACCGTCGACGAACCAGGACGGGATGAAGGGCGG
>Ga0111538_10002446_pt1 | contig 26106 bp, 25 predicted proteins | sample SoiMethybrSBSTD1_FD_79669 | JGI IMG/M metagenome (GOLD analysis project Ga0111538, IMG submission 79669) | Bulk soil microbial communities from a Populus tree surrounding site in Tennessee, USA - Soil MetaG P. TD hybrid SBSTD1 (version 2)... | ecosystem: Environmental > Terrestrial > Soil >...
CGTCGCCTTCGCCGCCCCCGACGCCGAGGAGAAGGTCCTCACCACCGCGTGACACACACTCGACACCGGAGGCCCCGCCACCCCGTGGCGGGGCCTCCGCCCGTCACGCGTCGACCACCTCTCGCCCCAGCGGCCACAGCGCCGCCGGCACCAGCTTGAAGTTCGCGACGCCGAACGGGATCCCGATGATCGTGATGCACAACGCGACGCCGGCGAGCACGTGCGAGAGCGCCAGCCACCAGCCGGCGACGATCAGCCAGACGACGTTGGCCGCACCGGAGGCCAGCCACAGGACGTTGAGGATGAGGCGGATCACGGGTCAATGGTGCACATGCACAGCAAACGTCCAGGTAACGGAGCTAACGTCCGCCGGGTGTGACACCGAGGGAGGGACCTGCCGTGTCGATGTGGACCCAGTTGCGCAGCCGCGCGACCGAGATGACCGCCCAACTGAAGACGAAGACGGGACAGTTCCGGAACAAGGAGTTCGCCAGCGGCGCGATGGCCATGTGTGCGCTGATCGCGGCAGCCGACGGCAGCATCGACAACGCCGAACGGGCCAAGGTGTCCGGGTTGATCACCAGCAACGAGGCGTTGACGGTGTTCCCGGCCGCCGAGCTGACGCAGAAGTTCGACTTCTACGCGAGCAAGCTGCAGTCGAACTTCGAGTTCGGCAAGCTCGAGGCCACCCAGACGATCGCCCGACTGAAGTCCAAGCCGGACCAGGCGCGCGCCGTCATCCAGATCGGCATCATCATCGGCGGCGCCGACGGCTTCTTCGACGACTACGAGAAGGCGGCCGTGCGCGAGGTGTGCTTCGCCGTCGGCATCGCGCCCGCTGAGTTCGACCTCTAGCCCGCCTCGCGGACACAGGGGAATCAGTCGAAGGTGAGTTGCTCGCTGCGCCTGGGCATCAGCAGCAGCGCACCGACGAGCAGCACCGCGAGCACCGCGAGCCCGACGAACACGTGGTGGGTGGCGTCGGCGATCGCCTGACGCACGTACTCGGCCGCCGCCGACCGCTGCGGATCCGACGCGGTGGCGATCAGGTTGCTCGCGTCGGCGTCGGCGGGAAGTTGGCCCGCGACGTCGGCCGGCGGGTGGGCGAAGCGGTGCGCGAGGGTCGCGTTGGCGATCGCACCGAACACCGCGGCGCCCACTGCGCTGCCGAGCGACCGGCTGAACAGGTTCGCGGCGGTGACCACGCCGCGGCGGTCCCAGCCGACCACCGACTGGATCGCGACCACCGTCGGGCTCGCGGCGAGGCCGAAGCCGAACCCCACCACGAAGGCCGCCGCGGCGGCCGCCCAGATCTGCGAGTCGTCGGTCAGCAGCGCGGTCAGCACCGAGCCGGTGATCACGAAGATCGAGCCGATGAGTGCGGTGTCCCGGAAGCCGATGCGCAGGTACACCCGGCCGGACAGGCCCGCCGCGAGCGGCCAGCCGATGGTCAACGCGGCCAGCGCGAAGCCGGCCACCACCGGACCGGCGCCGAGCACGCCCTGCGCGTACGTCGGCAGGAACGACGTCAACCCGATCATCAGCGCGCCGACGATCAGGCCCGTGAGGTTGCCGCCGACGAGGATGCGCCGGCTCACCACCCACAGCGGCAGCACCGGTTCGGCGGCGCGCCGCTCGACGGCGACGAACGCGACGAGCAGCCCCACCCCGACGACGAAGATCGCCAGCGACGGCACGGACACCCACGGCCAGGCGACGCCGCCCTCGAGCAGGCCGAGAATCAGCAGCGAGAAGCCGCCGGTCAGGGTCACCGCGCCCGCGACGTCGACGCGGTGCGGGCGGCGCTCCACCCGCTCCCGGAACCGGGTGGCCAGCATCCACACCGCGACGGCGCCGAGGGGCAGGTTGATGAAGAAGATCCACCGCCACGTCAGGTACTCGGAGAACAGGCCGCCGAGCGCCGGGCCCACCACCGCCGACATGCCCCAGACGCTGGCGAGGTACCCCTGCACCCGGGCGCGCTCGGCCACCGAGTAGAGGTCGCCGACGATCGTCACGTTGATCGGCTGCACCGCGCCCGCCCCGACGCCCTGCACCGCGCGGGCCAGGATCAGCGCGGTCATGTTCCACGCGACGCCGCACAGCACCGACCCGACCAGGAACAGCCCGATGCCGAAGAACAGCACGGGCTTGCGGCCGATCGAGTCGGCGACCTTGCCGTACAGCGGGGTGGTCACCGCCTGGGTCAGCAGGTAGATCGAGAACAACCAGGGGAACTGCGAGAACCCGCCGAGATCGCCGACGATCGACGGCACGGCCGTCGCGATGATAGTCGCGTCGAGGGCGACCAGGCCGGTGCTGAGCATGACCGCCGCGAGCACCGGGCCACGGTCGGAGCGGAACCCGACCGCGGCCGGTGTCTCGGTGGTCATGGAGCATGTCTACCCCCACGCGCGAGGCCCACGGAGTGGCGAAGCTCACGACGCATGCGATGCTGTGCGCCGGCAAACGGAGGTCGGGCATGGACATCGCGGCGTTCTACGCGGTCGTGGCGGGGGTGAACTTCACCCTGCTCGGCCTGTGGTGGGTCGCCGTGCACGAGCGCATCGACCTGCGCGACAAGGCGTCGCGGCGGCTGGCGTACGTCGTCGCCCTGCAGTTCATGCTGCCCGGCACCACCGCGCTGATCTCGCAGGTCGCCCCCGGCATCACGGCGCTGTGGCGGACGACGTTCACGCTCGCCGGGCTGGCCGGCGCCGCCGGTGTGCTGCTGGTGGCGCCGCTGCTGCGGCAGGCGACCGCGCGCGTCTCGGCCACCGTGCTGCTGGCCTGCGGGCTGCCGCTCTACCTCGCCGTCGCGGTGGTCGCCGCGGTGCCGGCCGTGCACAGGGCGGTGTCCGACCAGCTCACCGGCCTGCAGACCGAGGCGATCCTGTTCAGCCTGCTGGTGCTGCTGAGCGTGCAGGTCGCCTGGACGGTGGCGATGACGCCCGCGCCCGTCTCCGACGAGGCCTAGCCGAGACCGGCCAGCGCATCCTCCGCCTCCGCGCGCAGCGCCGCTGACGTCGCCGCCGATGCGACGACGTGCTCCAGCGCCAACCGGTACGCCCGCTCGAACGCGTTCTCGGGCGGGACGGCGATGTCCGGCTCGACGCCGACAGCCTCCCGGTGCGGCGGTGTGCGCGACGAGGGTCATCGCGGCGGCGATGGCCGGGCCGCCGATGCCGGGCGAAGTCACGCCGGGCAGGTCGAGGTGGCCGACGTTGCCGTCGAGGCGGCGCACGGCCGCGACCCCGTAGTTGGCGACCCGCTCCTCCTCCTTCCACGCCGCGAGCTCCTCGGCCTCGGTGGCGTCGTGCAGGTGCGGGTCGCGCAGCTTGAGCCGCAGGTGCCGGTCGGCGTCGTGGCGGCCGGCCGCGAGCCGGGCACCGACGGCATCGGCGACGCCCGATGGTGGTTCTCGCCCATGGGATCAGCGGTGTGCCAGGACGACCCGCTGGCGTTCGACTCGTATGCTCGCGGCCGTGCTTGATCTTCGCGCCGCCCGGGTGCCGTTCGAAGGCCACGCCGGGGCCGTCCACGCCGTCGCCGCCGCCCCGGACGGCGCCACGTTCGCGACGGGCGGCCAGGACGCCGCCGTCCGGATCTGGACGGCCGGAACCGGGGCGGAGGTGCGCACCCTGACCGGGCACGACGCGCCGGTGCGGGCGGTGGTGTTCGCGCCGGACGGCTCGGCGCTCGCGTCCGCCGGCGACGACGGCACGGTCCGGATCTGGGACGCCGGCACCGGCGCACCCATCCGCACGCTGAGCGCGGGCGCGCGGGTCCACGCGATCGCCTACAGCCCGGACGGCGCGACGCTGGCGGCGGCCGTCCACGACGGCGTCGTGCGCACCTGGTCGGTCGCGACTGGCACGACCGGACCGGTCCTGACCGGCCACACCACCGGGGTGTGGGGCGTGGCGTTCAGCCCGGACGGCGCGACGATCGCGTCGGGGTCCCCGGACGGGACCGTGCGCACCTGGGACTCGCACACCGGTGCCGAGGCGCTGACGCTGGCGTCGGACCAGTCGTACGTGGTGGCGTTCAGCCCGGACGGCGGCACGCTCGCCGCGGCAGCCGGTCACGCGACGCGTACGTGGGACGCCCGCACCGGAGAGGAACGGCTGACGCTGCCCGCCCCGATCTGGGTGCGGTCGGTCGCGGTCAGCCCCGACGGTCGCTCGCTCGCGGCCGCCGTGCAGGACGGCGTGATCCGGATCTATGACGCGGTGAGCGGCGACCTCCACCACGAGCTGCGCGGCCACGGCGCGAACTGCGTCGAGTCGATCACGTACGACCCGGCCGGCGGGCTGCTGTACTCGGCGGGCGAGGACGGCACGGTGCGCGCCTGGGACGCGGCGAGTGGCGCCGTTGAGCTGGTGTTGGCCGGGCACGCCGGCCACACGTATCACCTGGCCGTCAGTCCGGACGGGGCGACGCTCGCGTCGGTCGGCTCCGACCACGTCGTCCGCCTCTGGGACCTGCCGACCGGCGAGCCGGGGCGGACCCTCACCGGGCACACCCAGCGCCCGACCGCGTTGGCGTTCAGCCCGGACGGGGCACTGCTCGCCACCGCCGCCGGCGACCGGAAGGTGCGGATCTGGAATCCGCGCACCGGCGGCACCCCGCTCGTGTTGACCAACCCCGACACACCGGCCGAGTCGGTGGCGTTCGCGCCGGACGGGGCGACCCTGGCGACTGTCGACGGGCACGGCAGGGCCCGGGTCTGGGACGCCGGCAGCGGCGCCGAACTGCTGACGTTCAGGACGAACGACGAGTACGAGCTCACCCGGTCGATCACGTACAGCCCGGACGGGACCGTCCTCGCCACCGGCGACGACCTCGGCCTGCTGCGGACGTGGGACGCGGCCACCGGCGCCGCGCGGCTCACCGTCAAGGCGCACAGCGACGTGGTATTCGGCGTCTCGTTCAGCCCGGACGGCACGATGCTGATGTCCTACAGCGAGGACGAGACTCTGCGCCTGTGGGACGCGCACACCGGCGCGCAGGTCGCCACGCTGCACCCGGGCTGGCCGGGGGTGCGGTCGCCGGTCTTCTCACCCGACGGCGCGTTCGTGGCCGCCGGCGCCGTCCAGGGTGCCCTCCACGTCTGGGACGCCCGCACCGGCGAGAGCGTGCTCGAGATCCCCGGCACCGCCTGGGTGTACGCCGTCGCGTACAGCCCGGACGGTGCGCTGCTGGTCACGGCGGCCGAGGACCGCGTCATCCGGATCCGGGACGCGGCCACCGGCAAGCAGATCGCTGCGACCACCGCGTGAGCGGAGCCCGCCGTCACGGGTGGAGCGGCCGGGGTGGCCGGCTCCGCCGGGCCGCGGGTCCGCACCGGCCCGGGGCAACCGACCTAGCCTCCTAGGATGCCTTAGCGGGTGTGGCACCCACCGCCGCCACGAACCACAAACGTCAGCCCAGCCGGGCCCGCACCACGAGGTCGTGCAGCTGTGCCGCGGCCGTCGGCCGCTCCGGCAGCACCGACTCGTCCCGCGCCTGCTCCAGCAGCGCGGTCAGCCGGGCCACGTCGCCGTGCAGGCGGGACCGGAGCCCGGTCGAGGAGGGCATCGGCCAGTGTTCGCCGGCCGACTTGGCGGCGATCAGCTCCGGCACGTAAGCCAGGTCGACGCCGTCGGCGGCAACGCTCTCGGCGTGGGCGAGCCGGCCGAGGTCGCACACCACCTCGCCGGTGCGCATCAGGTGCCGCCCGGTCAGCAGCACCCGCAGCGTGTACAGGGCCGGCTTCAGCTCGCCGACCTTCTCGAACAGCGCCCACTGGGTGCGGGCGAAGCCGAGGTAGTGGTGGGCGTGGTGCCGGGTGAGGCAGCCCGGCGCCGCGGCGACCAGCTGCTCGTGCAGCGGCGACGACGTCACCACCAGCGGCGAGAGCAACTGCTCCAACACGTACCCGTTGCGGCTGAGCAGCAGCCGGCAGAACTTGCCGAGCTCGTGGGTCACCACGTCCAGCTCGACGCCGTCGCGCACGCCGTCGGCCTGCAGCGTCTCCGGGCCGGTGCGCAGGCCCACCAGCTCGGCGAGCGGCAGCAGGTGGACGCCGCGCAGGTCGAGGTCGGAGTCGACGGACGCGAATCCGTACAGGTGCGCCCCGCTCACCGTCGCGAAGACCGCCGGATAACCCAGCGAGGCCACCACATCCGAGGCCCAAACAGGAACCGTCACAACGAGGACCTCCGCACGTCCACCAGGAACTCCTCCACCCGGGCCCGGTCCGGCGCGGCCGGCAGCGCCGTCCCGTCGAGCGCGTGAGCCAGATCCGCCCGTAGAACGCAAGCGCGCTCGGCAACGGAATCCCACGCGACGTCGCCCCGCCGCACCGCCAGCAGTTCGTCCCGGTGCGCCGAGACGTCCACCAGCACCGAACCGGTCCGCAGCACGTGCGCCCCGGCCATCAGCAGCCGCAACATGTGCATCGCCTGCTTCCACCGGACGCCGCCGCCACGGGAAAGGGCCGACGACAGCTTCGCGAACTGATCGGCCGCGTACCGGCCGTACGTCTCGGCCACCCGCCGCGAGAGCAGGCACGAGCGCACCGCCAGCAGCTCGCGGCCCACGTCGGTGACGTGCTCGACGAGCGGCGACCACAGCACCTCCAGCACCGTCGGGTTCGCCGACAGGCCGAGCGACAGGCACCGGGCCAGCTCCCAGTGCAGCTCCTCCGGGCGCGGTCCGTCGCGGTGGGTCGGCACCGCCCCCAACCGCCAGAACGCCTCGGCCGGCGCCAGGAACACGCCGCGCCGGTCGGTGTCCGAGTCCGGCCCCGCCAGCCCGTACGCGCGCGACCCGACCACACAGGCATAGATCAGGTCATCGGTCACAACCGGCCACCGTACCGGCGCCGGGCCGGGGATTGCTGGTAGTTTCGTAGCCGCCACGATCACCCGCGTGGGAGAGACCGCCGGCACCGGCGGCGCCGAAGGGGCAACTCCTCCCCGGAACCTCTCAGGCAGAAGGACCACGCGGGCACGGGCGACTGAAGGGGCGATCGCGTTCCGACAGAGGGGGAGGGGGTAAGCCGAGCATGTCCCCTCGTCACCACTGGGAGCGGTCAAGGATGAGCGTTGAGTTCGCCCGTCGGCACATCGGGGCGTCCGCCGAGGAGCAGCGGCGGATGCTGGACGCGATCGGCTACGGCTCGGTCGACGAGCTCATGGACGCCGCCATCCCGGGCGTCATCCGCGACAGCGAGCCGCTGCGCCTGCCGCCGGCGGCCACCGAGGCCGAGGTGCTGGCCGAACTGCGCGACATCGCCGGGCGCAACCGGCCCGCGGTCTCGATGATCGGGCTCGGCTACCACGGCACCCACACGCCGCCGGTGATCCGCCGCAGCGTGCTGGAGAACCCGGCCTGGTACACCGCCTACACCCCGTACCAGCCGGAGATCAGCCAGGGCCGGCTGGAGGCGCTGCTCAACTTCCAGACGATGGTCGCCGACCTCACCGGCCTGCCCACCGCGAACGCGTCGCTGCTCGACGAGGCGACCGCCGCCGCCGAGGCGATGACGCTGGCCCGCCGCGCCTCGAAGGCGAAGAGCAACACCTACGTCGTCGACGCCGACACCCTGCCGCAGACGATCGAGGTGATCCGCACCCGGGCCGAGCCGCTGGGCATCGAGATCGAGATCCTCGGCGACGAGCTTCCGGACGAGTTCTTCGGCCTGCACCTGCAGTACCCGGGCGCGTCCGGCGCCGTCCGCGATCACCGGGCCCTCGTCGACGCGGCGCACGCCAGACAAGCGCTGGTCACCGTCGCCGCCGACCTGCTGGCCCTGTGCCTGCTGCGCGAGCCGGGCGCGATCGGCGCCGACGTGGCCGTCGGCAGCGCGCAGCGCTTCGGCGTCCCGATGGGCTTCGGCGGCCCGCACGCCGGCTACATGTCGGTGCGCGCCGGCCTGGAGCGTTCGCTACCGGGCCGGCTGGTGGGCGTCTCCCGCGACGCCGACGGCCGCACCGCCTACCGGCTCGCCCTGCAGACCCGCGAGCAGCACATCCGCCGCGAGAAGGCGACCAGCAACATCTGCACCGCGCAGGTGCTCCTCGCCGTGATCGCCAGCATGTACGCCGTCTACCACGGCCCGGAGGGGCTGCACGCGATCGCCGCCCGCACCCACCGGCACGCCACCCGGCTCGCCGCCGGCCTGCGGGCCGCCGGCATCGCGCTGGTCACCGAGGCCTTCTTCGACACCGTCACCGCCCGCGTGCCCGGCACGGCCGCCGCCGTGGTCGGGGCCGCGGCGGCGGCCGGCGTCAACGTCCGCCGGATCGGCGCCGACGCCGTCAGCGTCGCCTGCGACGAGACGACGACGGACGCCGACGTCCGCGCGGTGCTGGCCGCGTTCGGCGCGGAGCCGGTGGACACGGCCGACGCCCTCGCCGATCTGCCCGAGGAGCTGCGCCGCACCACCGACTACCTCACCCACGAGGTCTTCCACGCCTACCGATCGGAGTCGGCGATGCTGCGCTACCTGCGCAGGCTGTCCGACCGCGACTACGCCCTGGACCGCGGCATGATCCCGCTGGGCTCGTGCACGATGAAGCTCAACGCGGCCGCCGAGATGGAACCGATCAGCTGGCCGGGCTTCGCGAACATGCACCCGTTCGCCCCGGCCGGGCAGACGGCCGGCTACGAGGAGCTGATCGCCCAGCTGGAGGCGTGGCTCGCCGAGCTGACCGGGTACGACGCGGTGAGCGTCGAGCCCAACGCCGGGTCGCAGGGCGAGCTGGCCGGGCTGCTGGCGATCCGGGCGTACCACCGCTCCCGCCGCGACACGGAGGGCGGCGTCGAGCGCGACGTGTGCCTGATCCCGCAGTCGGCGCACGGCACCAACGCGGCCAGCGCCGTGATGGCCGGCATGCGGGTCGTGGTGGTCGCGACCGACGGCGACGGCAACGTCGACCCGGCCGACCTCGACCGCAAGATCGACGCGAACCGGGACCGGCTCGCGGCGATCATGGTGACCTACCCGTCGACGCACGGCGTCTACGAGGGCGGCATCGCGGAGCTGTGTGCCAAGGTGCACGACGCCGGCGGCCAGGTCTACGTCGACGGGGCGAACCTCAACGCGCTCGTCGGCTACGCCCGGCCGGGCAAGTTCGGCGCCGACGTGTCGCACCTGAACCTGCACAAGACGTTCTGCATCCCGCACGGCGGCGGCGGCCCGGGCGTCGGGCCGGTCGCGGTCCGCGCGCACCTGGCGGAGTTCCTGCCCGGCCGCGGGGTCGGGGCGGTCTCGGCGGCGCCGCACGGGTCGGCGGGGATCCTGCCGATCTCGTGGGCGTACATCCGGCTGATGGGCCCGGACGGGCTCACCCGGGCGACCAGCGCGGCGGTGCTGGCGGCCAACTACGTCGCCGCCCGGCTGCGCGAGCACTACCCGGTGCTGTACTCCGGCGCGAAGGGCCTGGTCGCGCACGAGTGCATCCTGGATCTGCGGCCGCTGACCAAGCAGACCGGCGTGACCGTCGACGACGTCGCGAAGCGGCTGATCGACTACGGCTTCCACGCGCCGACGATGTCGTTCCCGGTGGCCGGGACGCTGATGGTGGAGCCGACGGAGTCCGAGGACCTGGCCGAGCTGGACCGCTTCTGCACCGCGATGATCGCGATCCGGGCGGAGATCGACAGGGTCGGGGCGGGGATCTGGCCCAAGGGCGACAACCCGCTGGCGAACGCGCCGCACACGGCGTCGGCGGTGACGGCCGACGAGTGGACGCATCCGTATCCGCGCTCGCTGGCGGCGTATCCCGCCGGGGTGGACCGGACGGCGAAGTACTGGCCCCCGGTGCGGCGCATCGACCAGGCGTACGGCGACCGGAACCTGGTGTGCGCCTGCCCGCCGCCGGAGGCGTTCGAGGAGTAGACGGTTACGCGCAGTTACGCCGCGGCCGGCAGCGTGGGCCGGGGGGAGTGCGGGGCCGGCCCGCGGTGCGGGGCGACGGGGCGGCCGTCGGGGAGCAGCTCACCGGTGTCGTCGAACACGATCACGCCGTTGCACAGCAGGCTCCACCCTTGCTCGGGGAAGGACGCAAGCACGCGGGCCCGTTCGTGGTCGGACGCCTCAGCGGGAGGGCATTCGGGTGAGTGGCTGCACATGGTGTTTCTCCGGGTGGACTGGGATGGGTGGTGCGTGTGGTCGCCGTCGGTCATGTGAACAGTGACGCACGCTACTCCTCGGTTCAACGCAAATTCGAGCGTGGCCAGGCACGTTCTCGGGATAATCGCCCCTTCGTATGAGCGGATTGGGGCCACTCGTCGCTGATACCTCATTGTCCGTTTCGACGGGCTTACCGGGCGTGTCGGGAACCTGTCGCGCGCACCTGACGGAGCTGGTGCGCCGGGAGTGGCGACTGCCCTGTCCGGGTGCCCGTCCGGGTGACGGCGCGTGGGCCGTCGAGCTGGAGGACTTCCTGGCCGGGCACGGCCTGCCGGTGCGGGATCTGACCGCATCGGCGTCGAGGTCGGGGCATGCCGTCTGCGGTGCCGCCGTGCTGCTCTCGGCGTCGGCCGGGGCGGCCCTCGTCGGGGCGCCGGCGCTGCCGTCGCCGGCTCCGGCCGTCCCCGACGTGGTGGCCGTGGTCTACGGCCCGGGCGGGCGCGCGCAGAGCGCGCCGCCGCGGCCGTTCCGGGTGGGGCCGTGGCGCGCGAGCTGGTCGGCGGAGGCGCACGCCGGCGCGGTCGCGGCCGTCCGGGAGGCGATCGGACGGGGCGACGTGTACCAGGTCAACGTCGTCGGGCACGCGTCGGCGGAGTACCTGGGCGACCCGGTGCCGGCGCTGCGCCGCCTCGGCGGCCTGGCCGGCGCCCGGTACGGCGGCGTACTGCGCAGTCGAGACCGTGCGGGCTGGGCGGTGGGGTGCGCCTCGCCGGAGACCCTCGTCGAGGTGCGCGGCGGGCCCGGCGCGACGGTGCGCACCCGGCCGATCAAGGGGACCCGGCCGGCCACTCCCGCCGGGCGCGCGGAGCTACTCGCGTCGGCGAAGGAGCGGGCCGAGCACGTCATGATCGTCGACCTGGAGCGCAACGACCTGGCCCAGGTGGCGGGCACCGGGACGGTGCGGGTGGAGCGGCTGTTCGAGCTGGCCGAGTGGGCAGGGCTGTGGCAGGCCGAGTCGGAGGTGGTCGCCGACCTGCGGCCCGGCACGGGTCTGGCCGCCCTGCTCGCCGCGGTGTTCCCGGGCGGCTCGGTGACCGGCGCGCCGAAGCTGGCCGCGCTGGACACGATCGCGACGGTGGAGGCGGTGGGGCGCGGGCCGTCGATGGGGGCGTTCGGCTGGATCGGCCCGGACGGCCTCGACCTCGGCCTGACCATCCGCACGGTGGCAGCCGACGCCGAGCGCCTGCACGTATGGGCCGGCGGCGGGATCACGTGGGGGAGTGATCCCGCCGCCGAGGTGGCCGAGGCGGACGCGAAGGCCGGGCCGCTGCGCGCTGCGCTCGCGGGTCTCATCGGTCCCGCCGTGCGCCGATCCTGACCTATCGCGCGTCGTCGGTGGCGCCCTTCACACCGGCGTGTGCGGCGGGGATGGTGCCGAGCCGGCCCTTCTGGAAGTCCTCGAACGCCTGCACGATCTCGGCGCGGGTGTTCATCACGAACGGGCCGTAGGCCACCACGGGCTCGCGGATCGGCTGGCCGCCGAGCAGGAACACGTCCAGGTCGCGGGTCGGCGAGGCGGTCACGGTGACGCTGTCCCCGGCGCCGAACACGGCGAGCTGGCCCGACTCGAACGGGCGGCCCTTCGGGCCGACCGAGCCCTTGCCGGCGATGGCGTAGGCGAGCGCGTTGAAGTCCGGCCGCCAGGGCAGCGTCAGCGACGCGCCCGCGGTGACGGTGGCGTGCACCAGCGTGATCGGGGTGTGGGTGGAGCCGGGGCCGGCGTGGCCGTCGAGCTCACCCGCGATGACCCGGATCAGGGCGCCGCCGTCGGGGGAGCTGAGCAGGGCCACCTTGGCGCCGGTGATGTCCTGGTAGCGCGGGGTGGCGAGCTTCAACGCGCGGGGCAGGTTCACCCAGAGCTGGATGCCGTGGAACAGGCCACCGCTGGCCACCAGGTGCTCCGGCGGCGTCTCGATGTGCAGGATGCCGGCGCCGGCGGTCATCCACTGGGTGTCGCCGTCGGCGATCAGGCCGCCGCCGCCGTGCGAGTCCGAGTGCGCCATCTGGCCGTCGATCATGTAGGTGACGGTCTCGAAGCCGCGGTGCGGGTGCCACGGGGTGCCCTTCGGCTCGCCGGGCCCGTAGTCGACCTCGCCCATCTGGTCCATGTGGATGAACGGGTCGAGCGCGCGCAGATCCACACCGGCGAACGCGCGGCGGACCGGGAAGCCCTCGCCCTCGTAGCCGCGGGGCGCGGTGGTGACGGAGACGACGGGACGGTCGGCGTGGTCCGGGCCCGCCGGCTGCGGGACGCGCGGCAAGGCCAACGGGTTGGCGGCGGTGACGGCTGGCATGGCGACCTCCTGAAGGAGATTATTGCTTAGTCAACTACCTGAAGCAACCGCGTACGCCGCCGTATTCCGGGTGTGTTCGCGGCGCTGATAGCTTTCCGGCATGGCCATCCGTCCCATCCGGCTGCTCGGCGACGCGGTGCTGCGCACCCCCTGCGACCCGGTCACCACGTTCGACGCCGAACTGCGCGCCCTGGTGGCCGACCTGCTCGACACGGTCACCGGCAAGCCCGGCCGGGCCGGCGTGGCGGCGAACCAGATCGGGGTCAGCGCGCGGGTGTTCAGCTACGCCGTCGAGGACCAGGTCGGGTACGTGGTGAACCCGGTGCTGACCGTCGTGTCCGAGGAGATCCAGGACGGTGACGAGGGGTGCCTGTCCATCCCGGGCTACTACTTCCCGCGACCGCGGGCGGAGAGCGCCACCGTGCACGGCGTCGACCAGCACGGCGAGCCGGTGGTGGTGGCCGGCACCGGCTTCCTGGCCCGCGCGTTGCAGCACGAGGTCGACCACCTGGACGGCAAGCTCTTCATCGACGGCCTCACCGGCGACGCCCGCCGCCAGGCTTTGCGCGCCGTGCGCGCCGCCCCCTGGGCCCAGCGCTAGGGCAGCCATACGACGTCGGGGTGGGGATGGCGGAGGAAGTCGTGGTGGGAGATGTCCCAGCCGTACGCCCCCGCATTGCCGAACACGAGCACGTCTCCGACCCGTAGCAACCCCACGTCGACCTGCCGCGCGAGCACGTCGCGGGGCGTGCACAGCTCACCGGCGACGGTCACCGCACTGTCGCGTATGGACGGCCGTGCGTACCCGTACGGCCAGTCGTCGGCCGGCAGCACCGTGAACGGGTGGCTGTACCCCCACGCCGCGGGGAGCCGGAAGTGGTGGGTACCGCCGCGCAGCACCGCGAACCATTGCCCGTGCACCCGCTTGAGGTCCAGCACCTCGGCGGCGTACCAGCCGGCCGGCGCGGCCAGCCACCGGCCCGGCTCGACCACCAACCGCGGGTCTGCGGGGATCGCCGCGAGCGCGGCCACGTCGAACTCCCGCCCGCCGGTGTAGTCGACGCCGAACCCGCCACCGACGTTGATGTAGCGAAGCTGCACGCCGAGCCGCGCGGCCGTGGCCTCGCTCCACGCCAGTGCGTCGGCGACGAACCGGGCGTGCGCGGCCGCGTCCAGGTTGTTGCTGACGGCGTGCAGGTGGAACCCGATCGGGTCGAGCCCGAGCGAGCGGGCCACCGCCAGCGCGCCCGGCAGGTCGGCCTCGTCGATGCCGAACGGGGTGCGCGCGCCGGCCATCGCGTGGGTGCCAGACAACGCCGGCCCGGCACGGTTCACCCGCAGGGCGACGCGGGCCGCGCTGGCGCCGCTGGCGGTACTGGCGGTGCTGGCGGTGTTGGCGGTGTTGGCGGCGCTCGCGAGCCGCCGCAGTTCCAGCGCGCTCTCCGCGTTCACCACCGCTCCGGCCGCCACCGCGGCCGCCAGCTCAGCCGTCGTCTTGGCCGGCCCGGCGAACACGATCAGCCCGTCCGGCGCGGCCGCCCGGGCCAGCGCCAGCTCGCCGCCGGACGCCACGTCGAACCCGTCGACGGAGCCGGCCAGTGCGGCCAGCACCCGCGGGTCGCCGTTGGCCTTGACCGCGTAGCACAGCGCCACCCCGCCCGGCAGCGCAGCCCGCAGCGCCGCCGCCCGCGCGCGCAGCACCGCCGCGTCGTACACGTAGGCGCAGACCGGTGGGCGCAACCCGCGGACGGCAGCCGCGACGGCCTCCGGAACGCCGCTCACGGCCGCGGCTTCCATCTGCGGTGCGGCCGTTTCCGGTGTTGTGCCCGGTCGAGAACGGAGCATTCGAGGGTCATGGCACGCGAATTCGCAGGGGATTCGCAACGGGGACGTACCGGTCGCCGTCGTCGGCCAGCCGCATCCGCACCAGTGCCTTGTGCGGCATCGTCGGCGCGGTCCAGAACGCGTGGTCGGCCGCCGCGTCGGCCGCGATCGCCGGGTCGGCGCGCAGCTCGGCGTACACGTCGTCGACCACCGCCCGCACGTCCCGCCACGCGGCGTCCTCGTCGAGGCCGGCGGTGTCGGCCAGGTGCCGGATCAGCTCGCCGAGGTGCGCCTGCAGCGCGGTGTAGCCGAGCTTGGCGCGCAGCACGTCGAGATCGTCGGTGCCGACCACCGATCCGGGCCACAGCCGCAGCCGGTGCCCGCGGGCGGCCAGCCGGGGCCGGTGCACGCGCAGGCCCGCCACGTCGCGCAGCACCATCCGCACCGGCCGGCCGCCCCGGAACACCGGCAGGCAGTTCTGCAGGTGCGCCTCCAGCGCAATGCCGTGGCGGGTCGCCAGCCGCAGCAGGGGCGGCAGCAGCAGCCGGGCGTACGCGGCGACGAAGGCGGGCGGGCTCACGTCGTCGGATCGAAGAAGCTCGCCCACGACGCTGCCGGCGCGGCCCGGCAACGCGACGGAGAGCGCGGCGGCCGGGACGGCGATCTCGCCGGGCGCAAGGCGGCCAGCCAGACCCTCGCGCAGGATCGCGGTGACGTCGCGCCGGGCGGCCGAGCAGGCGGCGCCGGCGGTCTCGGCGAGCAGTAGCACCGGTTCGCCGGCGAGCAGGTCGCCGAGCAGGGCGCTGATCGCGGGGCCGTTGCGGCTGCTGGCCACCGAGATCGTGCGGCGGGTCGAGGTGACGAGGACGTCCAGGGCCAGCTTCAGGTACCCGTGCCCGGCGACGTGCACCGTGCGCAGCGCGGCCGTCGGGACCGCCGCCAGCTCCGGCGCGCCGCACGCCGCGAGAACGCCGGCGGCGAACAGGTCGGGCCGGGTGCGGCGCAGGTGGGCGAGCTGCCAGGCATGCACCGGCTGGGCGGCGTACCGCGCGGTGCCGGGCACGCCGATGCGGGCCCCTACGTCGTCGCCGATCAGCAGGTCGCGGCGCACGCCGACGAACCCGACCGCGGTGGCGCCGGACTCGAGGTCGTGGGCGAGCACGTCGGCCGTGTCCCAGCCGAGCCGGGTGCGGGCGCACGGGTGCAGGTTGTGACCCTCGGTGGCAAGCCGCTCGAAGGCCGCGGCACGCTCGTCCGGGCCGGCCGCCGTCGAGAACGGGTCCGCGGTCGGGCGGCGCGCGGCGGCCAGGGCGAGGTTGGCGACGGCGCTGCCGAGTTCGGCGGTGAGGTCGGTGCCGGCACCGACCACCGCCGCCAGCTCCGCGACGACTTCCAGCGGCGCGGCGGGCAGCGGGCCGACCGGTTCGGCCCGGCCGAACCCGTGCCGGCGCGCGGCGACGGGGCCGAGCGGCGTGTGGATGGCGTCACCGTCCACACGGACGCCGCCGAGCCGCTCCCGCTGCAGCGCCGCGATGAGCCGACGGGCGACGGTGTCGGCCGCGCGCGGCAGCCCGTCGGCGAACCGGGCGTGGACGGCCGGGGCCAGGCGGCGCAGGTCGGCGTCGGTTTCTGCGACGGCCTCCTCGACCGCGCTGGTCACGGCGGGGGTCATGGGTGGCCCGCCAGCGGGTTCGGCACGGTGGTCCAGATGTCGTCCACGGTGCCGGCGAGCCGCATCGCCGTCATCGCCTTGACCGGCAGCGCGTCGAGGCGGCGCAGCCAGCCGGGGCAGTGCGGGGCGACGGCCGCCCACAGCCGGTCCGGCTCGACGCCGCGCGCGCGGACCAGCTGCGCGACGAGACCGGCGAGCACCGTGGACACGGCCGAGGCGAGCACCTTGGCGCGCAGCTCGGCCGGGTCGTCGCAGGCGACGTCGCCGCGCAGCGGCGGAGGGTCGATGCCGTTCCTGGTGAGCGCGGCCGGGCTCACCCGCACGCCGCCGAAGTCGCGGTACAGCAGGCGCCGCGGCCGTCCGGATGCGGTCACCGCGATCAGGTTCTGCCCGTGCGCCTCCAGCGCGATGCCGAGCTCGAGCAGGGCGAACAGCGGCGGCAGCAGGATCGCCGCCAACTGGCCGAGGAAGGTGACAGGGTCGCCCGTGGTGGTCAGCGCGGCGACCGGCACCGCCCGTTCACCGGGGGTGACCCGGGGCGCGTCGCGCACGATCATCGCCAGGTGCCGGCTCGGTTCACCGTCGACGAGCACCGCGCCGCCGGCCCGCTCGGCGAGCACCCGCGGGCCCGGCATATCTCGCAGGAACGCCGACAGGACCGGCCCGTTGTGCAGCGCGGCCGCCGAGACGGTGCGGGTGGCGCTCGTCATGCCGGCGGTCACGGCCGTCTTGACGTGGGCGTCCGCGGTGGCCAGGGTCCGCAACGACATGAGCGGACGGGCGAAGCGCCGCTCGCCGCTGTCTTCCAGCCACGGGTGGTCGTCCCGGACCCGTGCCCACTGCCAGGGGTGCATGACCAGGCGGGGCGGCAGGCCGGCCCCGGTGCTGGTCCAGCGGTCCGGGGGCACGGCGATCACCGGCAGCGCCACCGTGGGACGGTGCTCCGGGGCGTAGGCGACCACGTCGGCGACGGTCATGCCGGTGCGGGTGCGGCAGCAGGGGTGCAGCGGGTGGCCGTCCACGATGGACTGTTCGGCGTCGGCCAGGTCGTGCGGCGGCCGGACGCGCAGGTGTGCGGCGCGCGCGAGGGCCAGGTTGGCGACGCTGTTGTCCAGCTCGGCGGCGAAGGCGGGCCGGTCCGGCCACAGCGCGGCGGCGAGGGCCCCCGGGCTCTCCTCGCCGCCGATGGTCAGCCCCGCCGTGGCGACGGCGAACGGCTCCGCGGCGGCCGCCGGCCCGGCGACCGTCGTGTGGGCGAACTCGACCGTTCCGGCTGCTGGTCGTGCGACCTTGCCGGGTAGCGGCTCCCGTGCGATCGCGCCCCAGAGGCGGGCCAGGACGGCTGCCCGGGCGCCGGGAAGCTCGGCGGTGAACCGGTCGGCGAGGTCGGGCCGGTTCGCGCGCAGCCACTCGTCGTGGGTGCGTTCGAAGACGGATCTGACCTCGGTACTGGCCGGGCGCTGGGGCAACGCGGCAACCCCTCATCCGTCGCAGTTAGGGAACCCTAACTCTACCGGCCGCCGTGGGGCCTTGATCCGTAGGGTCCCGTCCTAGCATCCTAGGACGCCTTACGCGATGTGACCTACGCACGCAAACACAAGCCACGGGGGAGAGGCGCTACTTGATCTTGGTGGGTCGGGTCAGAGCTGGTGGCGCACCCACACGTTCGGCTCGACGTACACGGCCACACCCTGCACCGGGTCGCAGTGCACGGGAACCAGCGCACCCGGAACGACGACCGGGCCCGGCGCGTCGAACGGCAGCCCGGTCCACTCGCGCCACTCGGCGAGCGTTCCCGCGATCGTCATCGACCGCGGCGCCACCTTGACGATCTCGGCGCCGGCCCGCACATGCACCCGCAGCCACGGATCGACGGGCAGCCCGTCGGCCCGCACCCGGAACGCGTACTCGTCGATCGGCTCGGTCGGCACGTCCGACTTTGCGCTCGGCCGCACCGGCGCCACCAGCACCGAGTGCCCGAGCCGCTTGACGTTGTCGCGCATCGCGTTGAGGACCTGCCCCGCCAGGCCCTTGCCTCGCAGCTCCGGCTGGATGGTGATCTCCAGCGCCGACACCTGCCCGCCGTGCCGGCCGGCGGCCAGCTCGAGCGCCGACGTGAGGACCACCCGGTCCCAGCCGTCGGGCGGCAGGTCCGCCGGGTCGGCCGGCACGTCGAACGGCACGCTGTAGGCCCGCGCCACCGGCCGCGTCGGGTCGGCCGCGTCCGTCGCGATCAGCGCGTACTCCGCCCACGTCGTCTCCGCCTGGTCGAAGTACAGCGGGGCGACCGGGTCGTGGTACATGAACTCGTGCCAGCCGCCGGGGAACTGGTTGGCGAGCGGGATGAGGTCGGGCCGCGCGGCGAACGTCGCGAAGTCGAGGCGCATGCGGTCACCGTAGAGCAGCCGGCGGTCTGGTGGACGGTGCGCGAGACTGGACCGGTGACAGATCCCCTGTGGTCCGGTGTGGCCGTGGCGCTGGCCACCCTCTTCCACGACGAGAAGACGGTCGACGTCGACGCGACGGCCACGCACGCGGCCCGGCTCGTCGACGCCGGGGTGAAAGCGGTGGTGGTGGCCGGCTCCACCGGTGAGGCGGCCGCGCTGACCGACACCGAGCGGGTGGCCCTGCTCGCCGCGGTGCGCTCCGCCTGCCCGGACGTGCCGGTGGTGGCCGGCGCGTCGGGCGCATGGTGGCGGCCGGCCTGCGACCGGGTGGTCGCGGCGGTGTCGGCGGGCGCCGACGCCGTCCTGGTGGCGCCGCCGCACCGGGGCGACCCGCAGGCGTACTTCACGAACGTGGCCGCGGCCGCCGGCCCGGCGCCGGTGCTGGCCTACCACTTCCCGCCGAACGCCGGCGGCGAGGTGCCTGTCGACGCGCTGGGCACCCTGCCGCTGCAGGGCATCAAGGATTCCAGCGGTGACCCGGAGCGGCTGCTGCGCGAACTGGAGGCGTGGTCCGGCTGGACGTACAGCGGCGCCGCGGTGCTGACCTCGTACGCGGCGCTGGTGGGTGCGGCCGGGTCGATCCTGGCCGCCGCCAACCTGGCCCCGGAGGACTGCCTGGCCGCCTGGGACGGCGACGGCGCCGCCCAGCGGCGGCTGCTGGCCGTCCACCGGACGTGCCGCACCCGCTTCCCGCACGGCATGAAGGCCGCGATGGCGCAGCGGTACGGCACGCCGGTGGCGGCCCGCCTCGGCTGAGCGCTGGACTGAGCGCTGGACTGACCGCGGCCCAGCGCCCGTCACCCGAGTGCCAGCCCCACGGCGAGCGCGGCGATGACCACACTGGACGTCACGGTGGTCAGGAACCGGCCGCGGGCGCTGGTCAACAACCGGCCGAGCACCCCGCCGCCGGCGGCCAGCAACAGTTGCCAGCTCGCCGAGGCGACGAACGCCGCGACGACGAACACCGTGCCGGCGGCGGCGCCGTCCATGCCGGTCGCCTGCCGGCCCAGCACCAGCGCCGCGAAGTAGATGATCGTGGACGGGTTGAGCATGGTCAGGGCGAGCAGCGCCGCGTAGGCCCGCCACGCGGTGTCCAACCCCCGGGTGGGCCGGGCCGACGCCCCGTCGCGGTGCTGTTTCCACGCCGTGTACGCGGTGCGGACGGCCAGTGCCAGCAGCACCACGACGGCCGCCCAGCGCAACGGTTCGGCGGCCGGTTCGATGAAGCTGGCGGCTGCGGAGCCGCCGATGACGGCGATGGCGCAGAACACCCCGTCGGCGGTGGCGACCCCGAGGGCCGCCGCGGCGCCGACGCGCAGTGAGGTGCGGGCGGTGAGGCTGACGAGCAGGGCTCCGATGGCTCCCACGGGCACGGCGACGCCGTATCCCGCGACCAGCCCGGCGAGCGCGGCCCCGCCGAGGCCGCCGCTCACCGCTGGGGCTTGCGCGCCGTTCCGGTCGGGGCGCCAGTCTGCTGTCGCGCCACACCTTCCGCCGCAGGGGCGGGGGGCGCGAGGAGCACTCTGGCGATTATCACGTCGGGAATCGTGCCGTCCGGCCCGGTGGACGGGCAATGGATTATCGGGCCGGCGCTCCCTAGGCTGGCGCTGAGTCCGCCGCTGAGTCCGGAAAGCGAATCCAGGGAGGCCGCCGTGCCCAAGCTCGACCTGACCGTCTCGCCGGGTGCGCTCCCGCCGGACGCGAAGCGCGACCTGCCCCGCCAGCTCGCCGCCGTGATGCTGAAGTGGGAGGGCGCCCCGGACTCCCGGTTCGCCCGGTCCATCGCCTGGGTGCACGTCCACGAGCTGGCCGAGGGGGCGGTGCACGACGGCGACGGCCCCACCGACGAGCCGCACCTCATCCTGGAGACCACGGTTCCGGCGGGCGTGCTCAGCGAGCGCCGGCGGGCCGGGCTGATCGCGGAGGCGACCGAGACCATCCGGGTCGCCGCCGGGCTGGACCGGGCCGACTCGATCTGGGTTATCGTGCACGAGGTCCCGGAGGGGTACTGGGGCTCGGCCGGCGAGGTGGTTCGGCTGGAGAACCTGCGCGCCGCCGTGATACGGGCCGGCGCGCCCGTCACGCGCTAGTGCTGGCCTACCGGGCCGACACCGCCTTCGACGGCGAGCGGCCGCTGCCCGGTGGGGTGCTCGTGTTCGTCGACGGAGGTCGCATCGTCGGCGTCGAACCCGGCGGCGCGCCTGCCCCCGACGGCTGCGACGTCACCCACCTACCGGGCACGACGCTGCTGCCCGGACTGATCGACGCCCACGTGCACCTGTGCGGCGACGCCGGCCCGGGCGCACTGGACCGCATCCCCGACATGACGCCCATCGAGTTGGACGCCGTCGTCGAGAACGCCCTGCACGCGCACCTCGCCGCCGGCGTCACCGCCGTGCGCGACCTCGGCGACCACCGCTACACCGTCGTCGACCGGCACCACGCGCCGGCGGGCGGGCCCACCGTGGTTGCCGCCGGCCCGCCGGTCACCAGCGTCGGGGGGCACTGCTGGAGCATGGGCGGCGAGGTCGCCACCGCCGCCGACATCCGCGCCGCCGTCCGCGAGCGGGCCGAACGCGGCGCCGACGTGGTCAAGGTGATGGTCAGCGGCGGCGTCATGACCACGACGACCGACGTGCTGGCCTGCCAGTTCACGCTCGCCGACGTCCGGCTGCTGGTCGCGGAGGCGCACCGGCACGGCCTGCCGGTCACCGCGCACGCCCACCCCGTGGCCGCGGTGGAGTTGGCGCTCGACGCCGGCGTCGACGGCATCGAGCACGCCACCTGCCTGACCGGCGACGGCATGTACACCCCGCCGGAGCTGGCGGAGCGGCTCGCGGCCGCCGGCACGTTCGTCTGCCCGACGTTCGGCTTCGACGCCCAGCGGACCGGTGGCGAGTTGCCGCCGCAGCTGCGGACGGCGCTGGCCCGCGGCAACATGCGGCTGGAGGACCGGCCCGGCCAGATCGCCACGCTGATCCGGGCCGGGGTGACGCTGGTCGCGGGCGTGGACTGCGGCATCAACCCGGCCAAGCCGCACGGCCTGCTGCCGCTGTCGCTCGCCGGACTCGTCGGCTGCGGCATGCCGCCGGTCGCGGCGCTCGCGTCGGCGACCAGCGTCGCCGCGCGGGCCTGCCGCCTGGAGCAGCGCACCGGCCGCCTACGCCCCGGCCTCGACGCCGACCTGCTGATCGTCGACGGCGACCCGATGACCGACATCACGGCCCTGGGCCGCACCCGGATGGTGATCTCCCGGGGCCGGGTCGCCTACCGTTGAGCCGGTGTCTGTCGAGCCGGCGTCGATCGGGTCGGTGTCGGCCCGATTCGGGCTGGCCCGCTACCTCACCGGGGCGACGCTCGCCCGCACGGCCGACGCCATGTCCGGGCCGGCGCTGCTGCTGCTCGGCCTCGCGGTCGCCGGCTCCACCCGCACCGCGTCGCTGATCTACGCCGGGCTCACCGTCGCCGCCGCCGTCGGCGGTCCGGTCCTCGGCGCGCTGTTCGACCGGTCCACCCGGCCCGGTCGCCTGCTCGCCCTGGCGCTGACCGGCTACGCCGGGGGACTGGCCGTCGTGTCGGTCACCCTCGGTCGCGTCCCGACCGCGGTGGTGATCGCGACGGCCGTCGCGGCGGGCCTGCTCGCCCCCGCGCTGACGGGCGGGTGGACGGCCCAGCTCGGCGACGTCGTACCGGCCGCCCGGTTGCGCCGGGCGCAGTCCCTGGACGCGGCCACGTACAACTTCGGCGGGTTGACCGGGCCGGGGTTGGCGGCGGCGGTGGCCGGGCTGGTCGGGGCCGGCTGGGCGGTGGCCGGGGCGATCGTCCTGCTCGCGCTGGCCGTCCCGGTCGCGGCGACGCTGCCGGCGCCGGCCCGTGGTCGCCTGGACACCTCGGTGCTCGTGGCGCTGCGGGCCGGCGCCGGAGCGATCGTGTCGATACCCGGCCTGCGACGGGTCACGCTGGCGTCGGTGATCGCGTTCGTCGGGTTCGGCATGTTCATCGTGGCCTGCCCGCTGCTGGGGGCCGAACACTTCGGCAGCACGGCGCGCGGGGCGTCGCTGCTGTCGGTGCTCGCCGTCGGCGCTCTGCTGGCAACGGTGGCGACGGCCCGCTGGCCGCTGCCGATGCGGCCCGACACGACCTTCGTGGTGGCCACGGTGCTGGCCGGGGTGGTGCTTTCCGGCCTCGCGGTCGCGCCGCACGCCGCGGTGGTGATCGGCGCCGCGTTCGTGTTCGGCGTCGCCGACGGCCCGCAGTTGGCCGCCGTGATCGAGGTACGGCACCGGGAGGCGCCCGAGCGGCTGCGGGCCCAGGTGTTCACCACCGGGGCGAGCCTCAAGGTCAGCGCGGGCGCACTGGGCGCGGCGCTGGCCGGGGCGCTGGCCGAGCAGTCGCTCGTGCTGGTGCTGCTGGTAGCGGCCGGCACCCAGGTGCTGGCACTGGTGGCGTTCGCGGCGGTCCGCGTCGCGCCACCGCAACGGCGATCGTGGTCGGGAATGGGCGCCACGACACCCGTTGCGGGCCACGATCGGCGCTAGGACCGCTCGGCCCAGTCGACGAGCATGGTCATCAGGCCGCGCAGGCGTAGCAGGGCCTGCTCGGCGCCGCGGTCCTGGCCGTACTGGCTGTGCCCGTACCGCTCGCCGCTGGCGGCCCGGCTCAGCACCGCGGGGCCGAACCAGCTGTACTTCGCCGCGCCGGCGGCCATGATCGCGCGGCGGACGGCGGCGGGGGAGCCGTGCCACCCGCCGTCGCGCAACCCGGCCAGGTAGCCATCGGTCACGGCGGTGTCGATGGCGGGCAGGAGAGCGGCGTCCATCAGGCCGTCGGTCACGCTGTCGACGATCAGGTTCGCCGGATCCTCACCGACGGCGCCGTCGCCGACGAACGACCAGTCCAGCAGCACCGTGCCGGCGCCGTCCTCGATCAGGTTGGTCGGCCACACGTCCAGATGGCACAGCGTGCGCGGGGCGGCCTCGACGGCGCGGCGCACGTCGTCGTGGCGAAGCCACAACCCGCGCAACCCGGCGCGGACCCGGCGTGGCCAGACGGCCGCGACCGGATGGTCCCAGCAGCCGTCATCCAGGTCGGCCAGCCGGCGGGCGGGGCCCTCGCGCAGGTACTGGCCGAGCCAGCCGCGCGACAGCCACGGCTCGTCCGGCACCCGACCCACCCAGCGGGCCTGCGCCGCGCCGAGTTGGTGGGCGAAGCGCCCCAGCCGCTGCGGGGTCCAGGACGTGCCCGGCGTGCCGGTGGCCTCGGCCAGCCAGAGCTCCACCCCGCCGTCGGCCCTGGTGCGCTCGGCCAGCAGCACCGGCGGGGCGATGCCCGTGCCGGCATAGACGCGGGCCGCGAAGCCACTGGTGTAGGCCGTCACCTCCCGCCGCCAGTAGTTCCAGTGGGTCGGTTCGGCGCTGGTCTGCCAGGCCGGCGAACCGACCGGTGCGTCGCCGGGCGGCCGGGCGATCTTCAGGACCGCGGTCCCGGCCGGGCCGCGCACCCGCCAGATCCCGCCGGTGGCGGCGTTGCCCTGGTTGTGGGTCAGCGGTTCGGACGTCTCGATGCGACCGCCGATGTCGGCCGGGACACCATCCAGGTCGGGGAGCACCCGACCATTCTTTCGCGATCTTGGACTCCGGTCGGTGCTCCAGCACCGACCGGGGTCCAAGATCGGCGCTTGAGTTTACATAATATCCATTATCGAACCGGGCTCGGAGCCGTCGCCGGGGGAAGCGTCGTACCCCGGCGCTAGCCTGCCGCCGTGAACCGCACCGATCGGCTCTACGCGATGGTCGAGGAGTTGCGCGCGGTGGCGCCGCGCACCCGTACGGCGCGCTGGCTGGCCCGCCGTTTCGAGATCAGCACCCGCACCGTCGAGCGCGACATCGGCGCGTTGCAGCAGTCCGGCGTGCCGATCTACGCGCAGACCGGCCGCGGCGGCGGCTACACGCTGGACCGCTCCCGCACGCTGCCACCGGTCAACGTGACCTCCGGCGAGGCGCTCGCGGTCGCCGTCGCCCTGCACGGGCTGGCCGGTACGCCCTTCTACGACGCCGGCCGGTCCGCGCTGGCGAAGCTGGTGGCCGTGATGGCACCCGGCGACGTCGCCCGCGCCGAGGACCTGGCGGCCCGGGTCAGCCTGGTGCGCCCGCCGGCACCGCAGCCACCGCCGCGCAGTCCGGTCGGCATCCACGACGCGGTCACCGGCCGCCGGGTGCTGGCCATCGTCTACGGCGACCGGGCCGGCGCCGTCTCGGAGCGGATCGTCGAACCGGTCGGGTACGTCGGCGGGTCCGTCCACTGGTACCTGATCGCGTGGTGCCGGCTGCGGGCCGGCTTCCGGGCGTTCCGGCTGGACCGCATCCGCGCGGCCCGGCAGACCGGCGAGACCGCGCCGCCGCGCGGTCTCGACCCGACCGACGACCTGGACCTGCCCGCCGGGTATGTGACGCGGCTCACCGTCGGCGGCGGGTAAACACCGACAGGACGGTGTCGCCGACGGTCGCGAGGCTCGTCGGGCGCCGGGCGGACGGTCCGCACCGGCCCACGAGGAGGTTCCATGGTGTCCACCGGGTTGCCCACGGCCAACGGCATCGGTTGGTTCCAGATCGGCGTCCACGACGGCGACCGGGCCGAGAAGTTCTACGGCGGCGTGTTCGGCTGGACGTTCAGCGGTGAGTCGGCGTACCGGATCGTCGCGACGCCGTCGGCGCGCTCGATCGGCGGCGGCCTCGTCGCGCACGGCGGTGGCATGCCCAACCACGCCATCTTCTGCGTGGTCGTCGACGACGTCGAGGCCACCTGCGAGCGGGTCACCGACGGCGGCGGTACGGTCGTCGTGCCGGTGACCACCACGCCCGACGGATTGATCTTCGCCGAGGTCCTCGACCCGGAGGGCAACCACCTCGGCGTGTACCGCCCGCGGCCGGGCAGCGACACCTGATCGCACGGATGCGGGCCAGCGCGTCGCGCGGGATTTGTCGTACGGGGCTGGTAAGAAGATCCGAACACATGTTCGTGAGAGGGGATGCGATGGCGACCCGTACCGCGGCCCCCGGCCTGTCCACCGATGAGCTGGCCCGCATCCGAGACACCCTGGCCACCGGGCGCAAGCCCAAGGTGGTCTTCACCGCCGCCGCCGGTCAGATCGCCGGGCAGGTGGGTCAGGTGGTGGAGCTGACCGATCCGGAGCTGTCCGACGAGTGGGTGGTGGTCCGGTTCGGCCACGACGAGCTGCCGTTCTCCCCCGCCGATCTGCAGTTGCCGGCCCGCACCAAACCGTCGGTCCGGGCCGCTGCTGCCCTGCCCGCGCCGTTGCCCGGTCCCCGAGAGGAGCCCTCCGTGCCGTCGTCCACCACCGCACCGCTCAACGGGGCCGGCCGCCCGGCGAAGGCCGCGAAGGCGGCCGCCGCCGCGGCCGCAGAGCCGGCAAGAGCCGAGCCGGTCAACGCCGAGCCGGTGAAGGCTCCACCGCCGGTCAAGGCTCCACCGCCGGTCAAGGCCGCGGAGAAGGCGACGGAGAAGGCGACGGCGAAACCGGCCGATCCGCCGGCCGCCCCTGCACCGGCTGCCACTCCTCCCCCGGCCGCTCCGCCCTCGGCCGCTACCCCCGCCAAGGCGCCGGCGCGCAAGGCCGGCAAGCCGAAGGCGCCGCCGTCGTTGACGGTGACCCTCACCTACGCCGAG
>Ga0111538_10002448_pt1 | contig 26095 bp, 18 predicted proteins | sample SoiMethybrSBSTD1_FD_79669 | JGI IMG/M metagenome (GOLD analysis project Ga0111538, IMG submission 79669) | Bulk soil microbial communities from a Populus tree surrounding site in Tennessee, USA - Soil MetaG P. TD hybrid SBSTD1 (version 2)... | ecosystem: Environmental > Terrestrial > Soil >...
CGTCAAAGGGTAGAGTTACTTGAGCAACTCTTCCGCGATCTGCACCGCGTTTAGCGCCGCGCCTTTGAGCAACTGATCGCCCGCGACCCAGAAACAAATGCCGTTGTCGAGCGCGCAGTCCTGGCGAATGCGGCCCACCTGGCAGTTGTATTTCTCGGCCGCGTAAAGGGGCAGGGGATATTCTTTTTTCTCGGGATTATCGACGACGTCGAGGCCCGGCGCTTTGAGCAAGACGTCGCGCGCCGCTTCGGGCGTGACCGGCTTGTCGAACTCCGCGCTGACCGCGATCGAATGCGCGCGATACACTGGCACGCGCACGCACGTGACGCTCGCGCGGAAGGTCGGGTGGTGCATGATTTTGCGGCCCTCGTTTTCCATTTTCATCTCTTCCTTCGTGTAACCCGAGGGTAGAAATGAATCGACGTGCGGCAGGACGTTGAACGCGATCTGGTGCGGATAAACTTCCTTTGTGACCGGTTTGCCTTCGACGATTTGCTCGACCTGGCGCTGCAGTTCTTCCAGCGCTTTCGCGCCCGTGCCTGAAACGGCCTGGTAGCTCGACGCGAAAATCCGGCGCACACCGAAGGCCTGGTGCAGCGGATAGAGCGCCATCAACGTGATTGCGGTCGTACAATTCGGATTGGCGATGATCCCTTTGTGCTGGCGCGCGTCCGCGGCGTTGATTTCGGGAATGACGAGCGGCACCGAATCGTCCATACGAAACGCGCTGGAGTTGTCGATGACCACGCAGCCCGCTTTCGCGGCGATGGGCGCGAATTCCCTGCTGATGGAACCGCCGGCGCTAAAGAGCGCGATGTCGATGCCGGAAAAGATGTCCTTACGGAGTTCTTTGACCTCGATTTCCTGGCCGCGGAACTTGAGCTTCTTCCCCGCAGATCGCGCCGAGGCAAGGAAGGTGAGCTTGCCCACCGGAAAATTCCTCTTTTCCAGCGTTTTAAGCATCTCGATGCCGACGGCGCCCGTTGCACCGACCACGGCCACATGCGGATTGCGGTTCATAAAAGGGCAACGAATCTACTGGCGTAAAGTGCGAGTGTCAAACGTGGTAGGGCGCAAAACGAGAAGTGCCCCCTCAAGTTGGATCTTGTTTTCCACCGAGGCTTCGCCCGCAGGTCGGGGGTTACAAGTTTTGGTTGTGGCTGCTCGGCCGTGCTGAAATTCGTATTCATAATTCGACGGTGCGGACGCGTTTCAAGGCTAGGTGGAGGGGCAGCCAGCCGAGGACTAGCGACAGGGCCAGGAAGGTAGCGATGCAGATCGGCGCCTGTCCGGACGGGATTCGCCCGCTCGGGGTCCAGGGGTTCGTGAAGGCGAGCAGCACGACTGAGGCGAGGATGTAGAGAAAGCTTAGGACGAGACAAAATGTGCCGCCGAAGCCGCTGACGATTTTGCTCGGGTTGTCTTCTTTGAAATTGGGATAGAGGACACCAAGACCGATCGCCAGCGCGGTGAGCGTGAAGGTCATGACGGTGACGGCCACGGTGAAGTGCAGGACGCGATGGAGCGGCATATCGAGCATGTGGCACGACAGGAGGATGAGGCCGAGGGTGACGAGCAGCGAAGTGATCGCGGCGAGGAAGAATTTGATGCGCACGACGCGGCGCATGCCGAGCGGAGCCATGCCGATGATCCAAAGGCGTTTGCCTTCGAGGGAGAATTGCGGATAGACGAAGCGGGTGGTCAGGGTCGCCAGGTTCAGCGAGCAAGCGCCGAGGTTGAGGTACGAGACGAGGTGGACCCAAAATGGATTGGAGAGTTGCTGAGAAAAATGGCGCAGGTTGAAGATGTACACGCCGAGCAAGCCGAAGAGCATGACGGATTGCGCCCACTGAGTCGTGTCGCGCCAGAACATGCGGGTGTCCTTGACGATGAGCGCGCGCGTGTCAGGGCGCGCGGGCAGGGCGTTGATGAGGCGTTCGAGAACGCCCGGCCGCACTCGCTGCGACTTTCGGCGTTTTGCGAGCGCGTGGAACCAGGCCCAGCGGACAAAAACGCTGCCGCGACTTTGCACGGTGGAGGCGGCGTCGTAAAAGAGATTGCCCATTTTGGAGAGGGCGAGCATGGAGAAAAACAGGACGTGGCTAAGGAGGAGCAGGAAGAAAAAGCCGGCGCCGGTGCGAGCGCCTTCGGCCCATTGGAGGACGCTGGAGGAAACCCACATGCTGGGCAGCAGCGGGCTTTGCGCGAAATGGGTTTTCTCGAGCATTTTGTCGAGCACGACGAGGACGCGGGTTTCCATGGATTCGGGATCGACGGGCTCGGGTTTGAACCAGAGCGCGGCGGCGGTGATGAGGCCGACGACCGCGACCACGGAGACAATTTGAAAAAGTTTGCGGTCGAGATAACGCGCGACGATGACGGCGAGGCATGAGCCGGCAATGGCAGGCAGCATGATGGAGATGGCGACAATAACCGCGGTGACGGGATAGAAATGCCATGGGACGTTGCGAATGACACCGTAAGCGGCGAGCAGGGGAGCGATGAGGAAGAGAAAGGCCCAGGAGGCGAGCAGGGTGGATTCGATAAACTTCCATTGAAAAATCGTGCGCCGGGGAATGGGCAGCGTGAGCAGGAACGAAGTTTCGCGGTTTCGAAACAGGTTCGTATAACTGATGACGAGATTGCTCAGCAGGAGGAGCACGAAGAGGAACGCAAACAATAGAAAGAGCAGGCGCTCAGTGAGGACGTTGCCGAGGCCGGGAAAGCGCGAGATGAATCTGAGGCCGACGTGAAAGAGCGCGTAGGCGAGCACGAGGTAGCTCGCGATGAAGAGCAGGATGATGCTGGAGAGGAGTCGGGATTGCTGGCGGACGGCTTTGAGGCGGCGAAAAGCCGTTTGCCAATGAACGCGCACCAGCAGCCCGAGAGCGCCGGGAGTGGAGTCAGGGTTGGCGGTGGTTGTCATTTCAGTTCAAGATTCCGGAAATTCCGGTTTTTTCCGGTTTCGGCCCGGGCGCGGAGGGGATGGCCGCAAAAAACGCAAAGAGGCGCAAAGAAAAGGAATGCGGACGGCTTCCTTAAGTGCAGAGTTCAGAGTGAAGAATGCAGTATGAGTCGGCGGAAAAATCGGCGAACGCCGATTTTGATCGTCGTAAGTCGTTGGTACAGCGTGGTCGAATCGGTAAGAAGTCGGCGGAGTCGCCGATTTTGACGATTCTGTACAGTATCGTAAAGTTTGCCAGGCGGCTTCTGACGGGCGGGGATTTACCAGTTTGTCTCTCACCCTATCCCAGTGACTCGCGCGTTGCCCACGCGCTCGGCCTTCGGCCTTCACCTTCGGTGAATTCCTTGAGCGTCCTACCCCACGGACGCTCAAGTCCCCGGGGGCGAGGGACGAACCGCGACCGGGAAAATGCGACCACTGTTGGGTGTCAAAGTTGTAAGTCATTTATGATAAAGTAATTAAGATTTGCGTTTTGAAATTTGGTCGCATTTTGGATGCATAATGGTCGCATTTTCCGCGAATGGCCGGAAAGCGCCGGGGAGGGGTGGGGGATCTGGACAAAGCACGGCGGCGGCTCCGGGTGGAACCTGAAACGTGGCGGGCCTTGTCCGTCATAGGGTTACCCTTTCATCGGCTGGGCACGGGCTGTCTGCCGGTGGTCAGCTTTGGCTGATTTACACAGGATATGTATAGCATACATTAGTGCCGGGTGGAAAGGGAAAAGTGGGGAATTTTTGAAACATAATGGAATCGATGGCGGTGTAGATGAGGCCGATCCGCGCAGTATTATTATGCCGAAGTGGAACTCAAGCTGGGTACGATGACCACGTGCCATGACGTATCAATTGCTCGCCAAGGAAGTCGCTGAATCGCTTTCATGTCTCGTCGTTTCGAATATCTCAAGAACCCACACGCCGCACTCGCACGGCGCGAATCAACAACTCGGTATCTGCCTTGCTAAAACGGAAATCGCTCCCGCCGTTTTGCGAACTTCCAAAACCAGCGTCGGTCATTCGAAACCGCGCTGTTTGCCATTGTGCCCTGTTCAGACGCCGAATGGCTTGCGGATGTGTCTTGTAAGCTCCCCCCAGGGGCGCTCGCACGTCGGTTGAATCATACTCCATTCGGATCTCTCCCGAGCCGGCGTCGAAATATTCCAAGTCGATCTCCAGAGTCTGTCCCGGCTGTGGACGAAAGCGATCCTCCACGTCCAAATAAAAGTAGTGCCCCTTCTGCGACAGCCAGCAGCGTCCGCCTTCTCGTTCGACGATGGTGAACTGCCCGTCGCCGCCATTGATCGCTCTTAGGCCGTCGGCCACATCGGGTTGCGCACCGATTTGTCGCAACCCCGTGTTGTAGTACGCCTGGATGCTGGCGAACTGATCCTTCGGCAAAAGAAAAATATAGCGCCCGGGATAGGCTTGCTCCAGCCGATCGACCTGTCGCTTGATTGCCGAATATCCGCGGTCCCCCTGATAAAAGCCCCCCACGATGCAGGTAAACCCGCAGAAGACCGGCGCCTTCGGGTCTGGCTTTACGGCGATGAACTTACGATACAGATCTTCTTCGTTCGCCGCACCGGCTGTATCCAGTTTAGGAGGAAAGCCGGCCTTTACCGACCATCCCTCCCCCAGTATGCCGGCGAAGCCGCACGTCTGCATGTAGGTCGTGTATTTGACACCTGGGTTCGGAGCGATCCATATCCGCACGGTTTGGAATCCCGCTTTCTGACACCACGTGCGAGTCAATCTGCACCAGGCTGGGAACAGGTCGTCCTTGAAATCGCGAATATAAATGAACTGAAAACCGGTCGGCCCGGCCATCAATTCGTCATTGTCGGTGATGCGCGAATAATACCAATCCAATAAGGGGGCATTCAACTCCTGGAGGGTCGGAGCGAGGGCTGTGGCCACGGGAACCTTCCCGCGCGCCGGATCATGCCAGAACTTGTAGAGCGGATTCTGATCGAACTCGAGATTATCCCCATCGCTCCACATGATGTGCGCGTAGATTTTTCCGGCCTCGACAGGAACGGCGCGCCCAGGGCGCTGCGTGTAGGTTTTTTGCGGGACGAAGCTCGGCCAGAAGCTTCCATTCGCATAAAGCTCGCTCGTGATGTAGCCAATGCCAAAAGGATTAGCCACCTTGTTCGCGTCATCGGCGGTGCTCCCATACCCCATCAGCGATGTCCCCACTCCATAACCTCTGGTCCTGAAAATCTTCTCTATCTCCGCCGTCTCAGTCTTGAAATCCAGCCAGAACACAAATCCCTTGCTGGCGGCAGCGTAATCAAGCAGCGGCGTGCCGGTCTTCAGCGCGAACACTACTTGCTTGCTGCACCCGGGCATTAATTTTACGAGCGCCCAGTCGTAGGCCTGGATTCGATTTGTCCACCGGTTTCGAAAATCCTCCACCTCGCCTTTCCATCCAAATTCCGTTGCCAGCGTATTCTGGTGCGGCTCCGTTACGGGAATTCCATTCTGTTGTGCGGCCGCCATCAACGCGAGGTACCAGGTCCAATCCTTCTCCGGGTCGTAAATAAACATTTTCTTCACCCGCGCCTGATATTTCTGGAAAAGGGTCCTCAAACCGACATTAGTCCCCGACAGTTTCGGGAGCTTTTCAAATGGTCTACCGCAATATTCCAGCGGCTCCCGGTCCCACGGGTTGTTAATCAGATAAATCTCGGCCCCTTGTTGATTGATGATCCCTTGCAGCGCCCGGGCAGTCATCTTTGCATTCCCGCTGTCCTTGCCGATCTCAACGACGTACACGTTTGTCGCCGGCGGAATCCCTGGAAATAACCCGCTCGCAGCGGCAGTCGGCGGCGCCGCGGCGGGAGACGCTGCAGCCGCTGTCGTCAGTTTGGACGCAAGATCATCCAGACGGAATTGGACCACGCTCTTGTTCCACGTCGGATAGGCCCTTTGGAACTTCTGCAGCGCCGTGAATGCGTCGCGATACTTGCTGAGAGACTGAGCGGGTTGGCTGGCACTGAGCGTGTCACCTTCGGCTATCAACGCGTAAATGCGGGAGTATTCGGTATCCGGCGTCTGAGCCCGGGCGCATGGCAGGACGGTAAATATCAATACCACGAGGCTAATAACCAAACATGCCTTTGAATTGTTTTCTCTCACGTGGGCGTAGACAGCCGAGACTTCCGCGCTGTGGTTAATGGCGCTCAAGGTAGTTTTATTTCACTGCGACGGAAAAGGAAAAGAAAAAGGGTCTCCATTAGGGCATTTTGGTCCCGCATATTGAGGTTGCCCCGATTTAGTGGACATCCGTGGCGGGTGCGAGACAAAGAAAGTACACGTGATTTGCGCGTCGAAGACTCGCCCGGGAGGCGGTTACACGGGCAACAGTTTTTGGATAGCACGGAGGAACAGCGGCTGGTTTCCTGGCACATGGGGTCCTCATGTGTATCGCATTCCAGAGCCGGCGCGAGTTTGCGAGCTGTGTGTCACATGGTTGCAACGCCACCCCGTCTCATCTGGTTCTCCTCAAAAGAAACTCGTCGCGACCATCCTCGACGGCCTTCACGGCTGCCATGCTCGATAGAAACGCGGATGTGATGTAGGCGCCTGGCTGTCCACAAACACGTCCGAGCCGTTCGTGAGCAGCACGTTCAGCAACGGCTGCCATGAACCTCCCGGCACAAGGCTGTGCTTGAACTCTAGCGTCAGCATTCGGCCGGGGATTCCTTGAAAGCGAATGGCAGGGACACTTCCATCGATCACACTGATGGCCAACTGCAAGGAGTCGCGGCTGAGAAGGCGGACGTCATCAATGAGGGCCGTCGAATCACCGATTCCGCCTTTGGCGAAAGACAATGTCATTTCGGCTTCGGCTGCGGTGAAAGCGTCACTGGTGACAAGGCGAAATGGATTCGAGCCGCCCACAATCGCCACTTCGTGCTCTGTCACCACAGTCATGCCACCGATTTTCGCGGTCAGCGTGGCGCGGCGTTCTCCGCAACAGAGACCTCGAGCGTTCTCGCGGTAAACCAGAAAATATTTCTCACCTGGGATGAAGCCGGAAACGGTCTGGCTCAATGTGCCGTTGTCTTGCATGAATGCGACCCGGCTCCCATGTGGAACTTTGCCGTTGTCGGCGAAAGGCCCGCCCTCTTCATTCAGTCCATACCCGGTCCCGATGGCGTCGTCCGGCAGCCATCCGGTGATTGTTCTATAACCGGGGTACGGCGGTGTGCTGTCTATTTCAAAGCTCGGATTGATTATTACAGGCTGGGCGCATGCGTGGCCAACCGCCAGAACTAACGCCACCACGCCGGCAACGACGTAATAGAGGAGGAAGTTTGTTTTCATATTTGCGTCGTAAGCCACAATGAGGGATTTGACGGCAATCGCCACAAAAATACTCCGGGCGGTGAAGGTTTACAATCTGCCAGGAGGCTTCCAAGCGTGGGAAAAGGCCGGCAAACCGGTCGAGAAGTAGTCACTGGTTTTTCAGGATCCGAACCGGGACGTTCAAGCAACGTAACCGGTAAGTCCGGCCCAATGTGCGCTAAGGGTTGATCAGATGAAAGAATCTGCGTGACCGCCGGGAGACATTAAAACGCGACAATCAGGTGGCGTATTTCAAAAGTGTACTTGTTCATGCCCAACCTCTTTTCCGACGACGCTTCTCGAAGGATCACAAGAACCGGTCTGTCCCTCACCCTGACCCTCTCCCCGAGGGAGAGGGGAGGGCCGTCGACCGTCACGGTACACTATCGAGACATTGGCTTCGGTGGCCCAAGCGGATGTCCGCCTAGTTCAAATCGGCAGTAGGGACTCACGCGGCCTTTTTGGTCGGGTCCGGTTTCTGGAAGTGAAACAAATCAGGAATGTCGCTTAAGGCGGCGGCATCAGGAAGCGTTGCCACCTGGGCGGCCGGCTTAGTGACCGCTGGGGCGACCGGCGGAGTCGGCGCCGAGGCAACGGGAGTGGGCATTCCCGGGACGATTGGGTGAACCACAACGGCAACTGATGGAGAGGTCGCGGGGGCGACTGGATTCGCCACCGGGGCGAGCGGCTCCGCGGTTGATGCAGCTTGCTTAGCACGTAAGGCGACCCGCCAAGCGCGCCGGGCCGCAGCTCGCCTGGATCGTCGGGCGACCCGCCTCGGTCGGCGGGAGACAATGCGCTTACGTTTTGAGGTAACCCGCCTGCGTCGGGACGCAAGTCGCTTGCGTTTGGAGGTGACTCGCCGGGTGCGCCGGGCGACTCGCCTCGTTCGGCGAGAGACAACGCGCTTACGTTTGGCAACGCGCCTCCGCCGAGACGCAAATCGCTTACGTCTGGAAGTAACCCGCCTGCGCCTGGACGCAACTCGCCTACGTTTGGAGGTGACCCGCCTGTTTCGCCGGGACGAAAGTCGCTTACGCTTTGAGGCGACCCGTCTTTTCCGGGACGCAACGCGCTTGTTGCGTCTTGAGCGGGTGCGAAATCTGGCACTCAGTTTTGACTTCTTACGTTTGGTCCTGCGCATACCCCTCCCCGTTGAGCAACTCCGGTGCCGTCAAAGCGAAGGTGTCGACCACTCGCGATAGGTTAAACTGTCCAGTTTTGCGACGTGCCGTTCGCTCCACTGCATGACACGGTAATTTCAGGGAAGAACCGGTGATTGTTCTCTCTGCCTTCTGCGTGCATTCTGCACTCTGCATTCGTGACGTTGTCAGGCCTGCTCCTTTTTGGCTGTCGGCGGAAATGCGATTGAAGAAGTAGTCATGTAAGACTTGGCAGAATCGATGTTGATTTCGGAAATCACTTATCGTTGACCTTAGCCTTCTTCCTCCGTTCCGCTTTCCACTTCTCAAACCAAGCTATGTACTCAGGCCAGCCGATGAGGTTCTTAACTAGGGCTGGCTCCGTGCGCGGCGAGAGACTGCGCTTCCACAGCCCGAGGGAGAGGGGAACTGGCTGAGTGAGGTGATTCAACCCTTTCAGGGTTGATGGGTTTGGGGGGACAAGGTCCCAGGGTAGCTCGTGCCTCGCAACCCCGGGCTGAATGATTCAATCCCTTTGGGATTGCCGATTCTCTGGCGTTCCCAGGGTAGGTCCTTCCGGAAGGGCACCATCCTCACAATTCCGCGACTGCGGGACTGAGTGATTAAATCCCTTCGGGATTGAGTGCGTGTCAGATGTATCGGAACAGGGGCGGAAAGAGGATCACTACGATCGCCGCCCACACGCCGTAGACCGGGAGGTAATCCGTTTGCCATTTTTCGAGGGAAGTGAACGATCCGCGTCCTCTCAGGAAACGGAGGTAGAGCACAGCGGACCATGTCAGGTTGGCCAGGAGAATCGCGTTCAAGCCCAGGGCGGCCACGCGGTTCGGGGTAAGTCCGGACCCGGTGATTCGTGCGGCGATGGCCCACAGTGCTACCGCGTCCACCACAAGGGCACTGATCAGCAGCACGATCAGAGCGATGTCGAAAGCGGTTCGAGGCGATCCGGGGTCCCGAGCAGAGACGGTATAGAGCAGAAGTCCGAGGACGACCACCAGCAGCAGGTCGAAGGCGATGAGGAGGTCCCGCTGGATGTTGATCCCGCGTCCGGTAAACACGAGGATGCCCAGAAAGGTGACCAGGAGGGCAGCGAAGAGCGGCGTGAAGAGGCGTGTCAACACGGGCGCCATGTTCTCCATGACGCTCTGCTTGGCCTCCACCAACCAGGAGGCAACGACGACGGCTCCGGCGGCTCCGCACGGAACCAGCCAGTGCTGGATGAACGGGGCGGGGCGGATCCCGATGGTGTTGAAGAGTAGCCCCAGGAACCCGGTGAGGACGCCCCCGCCGAGTGCGATCAGCACGTAATAGATGAAGAGCTCACCCGAGAACCGAATGAAGTCCATGCGGCCCGCGACCTGGCTCCAACGGCCGCCTGCGTAGGCGATGCCCACGATCAGCCAGAGCGCGATCGGCATGTGCGCCGCCGTGAGCACCTCGGTGTGGCCTTGCGGCTTGAGCGGATAAACATTGGCGAAGAGACCGGCGGCGACGAACGCCGCGGCCAACCACGCCAGCGTGCCGATGGCGAGGCGCCGCTTCCATACGAAATAGCCGGTCAGGAGAGGCAGCACGAAGAGACTCGCGTTGCGGACGTAGAAACCCTCGTTCCCATCGGTCATCGGGATTCCGAAGAGGGCAGGCAGCTTGAGGGCAACGGCGGCCGCAACAGCGAAGGCGACGGCAATGAAGGCGTCCGTTCGGTCCAGGGACTTTCCGGAATCCGAGGACACGGGTTGTTTCCAGAGGCGGTCCGAGTGCTCGCGCGCAAAGTCCCGAGCGAGAGGGTCGAGGTTGGCGATGCGCTTCACGGCCACCAGGAAGGCTTCATCGGGCGCAAGCCCTGCATCGGCGAGACGCTTGAGATGCTCGCGCAGATGATTCTCCAGCTCCGCGACGTTGACCGAGTGGCTCGCCTGGCGACGACGGACGTAGCTGCGCCACTGGTCGATCTGTTCTTCGAGGGCGGCAGGTGGAATCATATGACCTGATTTGTTGGTTGTTTACTTTGCGGTACAAAGTAAGAGCAGCTCGCGGCCTTGTCAACATCGAGAGCGCAGACACATGAATGACGAGGAGAATCCGGCGGCGGGACTGGTGCCGCCAAAACGGGGTGACCGAATTCTGGATTGTTGCTGCGCCCGAGAGACTCGTCTCCGCAGCCCAAGGGAGAAGCACTAGTCTGTCCCTCACCCTAACCCTCTCCCCGAGGGAGAGGCGATTTGGCGCTTGCGGGGCGCTTGGAAGTCGCGAAGATCGTCGCTGCGTTTTCCGGCTTCTGATGAGCATTACCTTGCAGCATCTCGGTCTCGCATTCGTGGGCGTCCTTATTGTGGCCACAGGGGACCTGCCCTGCGCCGCTGCCGAGAACCGGGCGTTGGCCGTGAGCGTCGCACGGCGCGATTTGCGTCCGCTGGGAGACGTGACCGTGCAATTGGCGGGCGCGGTGAGTGTCCAGGGGTTGACGGACGATAACGGGCGCGTGGCATTCCTCGGTTTGCCTGCTGCGGGCGTGATCACGATCACGCCGGTGCGCTCCGGGTTTCGATTTGAGCCGCCGCAACTCACGATGCCGGATTTCGGGAATCCTCCGACGGTGGCGTTCACCGCGTTTCCAACAGCGACGGATCTGGCGGTGTCGATCGAAACCGATAACGCGAGTCCATTAGTCGGGGGATTGGTCACGGGTGTGATCACATTGCGCAATGTGGGGGCGGAGGCGGCCACGGACATCGCGGTGGGCCTGGGTTCACTGCCGGGGCTGGTGCTAGAGTCTCGGCAGACGACGCAAGGGAGACTGGAGACTCGAATCTATGACACGGTGTGGACGCTGCCGCAGCTCAATCCCGGTGCGTCAGCGGAAGTCCACTATCAGGCCCGAGCAACGCTGGCTGACGCGAACGTGCTCGCGTTTGCGATGATCGAAGAGATGGAACAAACGGACAGCGATCCGCTCGACAACCTGGTTTATCTGACCGCGGGGACGCGCCCCGCGCAGGCGCGGCTCAGCCTGGCCATGGCAATCAATCCGGCCACGGCGAAGGTGGGCGAAACTGTTCCCGTCCGGCTGACGATTCGGAACGAGAGCCCGCAGGACGCGACGCAGATCGCGATTCGCAGTTACTGCCCGCCGGGCGCGTCGTTGCTGCCTTCGCTCGATCCGTCGCGTTTGTCGAGCAGGGTCGTGATCCCGCGCCTTGCGGCGGGCGCCGAAGTGCAGTTGAGCGGCGAGATGAAGGTGCGCTTTGCGGGTACGTACACGCTGATCGCGAATGTCACTTACTTCGAGCAACAGTTGCCTCCGGGGGCGGCCTGGCCGGAGGCACGCGCGGATTACACGGTGCAACCGGCGTTCTCGCGCCTGACATTGCTCGGCTTCACCGAGCCGCAGAATCCGCGCGTCGGCGATGACGTGACCGTGATGTACGTGGTCAAGAACGAGGGCCCTGATGCGGTCACCGGCTTGAGTCTTTTCACGAGGCAAGATTCGCGACTGGCTTTCTATCGCTTTACAGACCCGAATCCGCCGGTGCCGCCTGTGCCCGGGCCATTCGTGTTCGGCGACGTGCTGCCCGCCGGCGCATACACCTACCTGAGGTATCGCTATTCGGTGAAAGAGGCGGGCGATCTCACGAATTACTTCACGGTCGAGTATCAGGACCAACTGATCCCGAACGCGGCGGATCATCCCGAACTGACCATCCCGATCAAGACGTTGCCGGCGGATGTGGGCTTGAGCCTCGATGCGAATCCGAAGGACATCACCGCGGCGCTCGGCGACCCGGTGACGATTGAGTTTCGCGTTCACAATGATGGGCCGCAGCCGGCACGTGGCATTTTCGTGGACTATTCGTCCTTCGGACTCGACTCGGCGGAACTTGACGAAGTGATCCATGCCGACCGCGTGCTGCGGCCAGGCGTCTCGGGTTACATCGACATCGTAGAGCCGGGCGAAACGGTGCGACTGCGTAAACATCTCATCGCGTCGTTCTCGGGCGTCTACACGAACGCGGCAGAAATCAGCGTCTCGTACGAGCGCCCGGATTTGCTCCTGCCCATCGCGGAGGAAGTGATCCGGCTGCACGTCCTGCCCGGGCCGCCGTCCGATTTGGCCATCGCGGTCAACGTCGATAAGCCGCAAGTCAATGTTGGCGAATACGCGATCTTCATCGTCACCGTCACGAACCGCGCGGCCCAACCGGCTTTCGCAGTTACTGTCCGCGAGTCCGACGGGTTTGATACCGACTTCGCGCTGGAAACCGTGCGCAGCTATGGGCCGGGGGGCGATAATCGGATTGGTTCGGCGGCGCGGCGGACGATCCCGCGCATCGAACCCGGCGCGAGCTACTCGATGTCGCGCACGATGCGGGTGCGCAAACCTGGGACGATCCCCTATTTCGCGAAAGTAGAGGGGGTGAACGGCTTGTCCGAATCGCAACTCCCGCTCTGGAGCGCAACGACGCAACTCACAGGCGTGCAAGTCACCAGCGACATCGCACCCGTCGTAATCGCCGATCGCACGAACGTGAAGAACGGCGATCTGGTGAACTTTGCCGTCATCGCACGGAACGTCTCGTCGTCGCGGATGGCGTCGCACGTCGTGCTCGATGCGGCCCAGTCGGCGGGGTTTCAGGTGCTCGGCCAGGAGCTCAGTAGTTACGGCTATTTCTTCGACACGTCGCGGCCGCGGGATTTGGAGAGCAGCCGGAAGCCGTTTGGCGAATGGTACGAGATTCGTCCTCGCGAAGAGGGGTATTGGTGGATATCCACATACGCGGTCGGCACGGGCCAGTTGACCGTGAGTTTGCAGTTGGCGCGGCTTGATCAGCTCGACGGCCAGGCCGCCAACGACGTCGCGCTCGCCAATATCAATTCGACGGCCGCTTCAGCGAGAGTATCGGTGCAACAATCGATCCTCCCGCAGAACCCGCGTGTCGGCTATCTCGTAATGTTCACCACGGAGATCCGGAATGAAGGTCCGGATCGTGTCACGGGCTTGAGTCTTGTGGAATCGAGTTCGACGAATCTTGAACTGAACGTGAGCCCGGCCATGAACGGAGTCAGTGGCGAGGTGGCGACATCGATCTGGGATTCGCTCGTGCGGTTGCCTGCGCTGGAGCCGGGGCAGAACTTCGTCTGGCAACGCACCTATGTCGCGCGCTCGGCAGGCAACGCCTGGCGTCGCGTGCACGTCGAGCGCGTGGACCAAACCCCAGTCGCGCCGCTCCCGGAGAGCAATGCCGAGCTGAGCGTGCAACCGGCGCAAGCCGATCTCGAATTGCAGTTCCTCCAGGCGCCGACGGTTGGGCAGGAGAGCATTCCGGCGCTGGTCGGGGTGCGGGTGCGCAACCTTGGCCCAGCAGTCGCCACGGGCGTGAGAGTTGCCGTCAACGTGCCCGTGGACGCGCTGTCCCTTGGTGGATGGGGATACGGCCCGCGCGCGACTTACGTTTTTTTCGAGCCGAACGTGTTTCAAACGGCACTTCTCCCGGGCGAGTCTGCGACCGTCGGTTTCTATGCGACTCCACTTCGCGAAGGCACTGCGACCGGGTTCGTGCAAGTCCAGCAATCTGACCAGGTCGACCCGAATCCTGCGAACGACACTTTGTCATGGACGGTGAATAGCGGTGCCGCGCCGGCGATCCCGCCGATCCTGCGGGTGCGCAAAGTGCGGAAGGATTTCTTCGACCAGACACCGATCGCCGAAGTGGAGATCGACCAGGCCGCGTTGAATCGCCTTGCGCCCTTCAGCACGTTCTATCTGGAGCGTTCGTCGAATCTGCTCGATTGGGAATACCTGAGGCTCGTCGGTTTTATTCCACTGGCGCCGGTGACGTTCACAGATCACGCCGGTCCTAGCGTAACGATGCGGGCGTATCGCTTGCGAAGGTTTTGAGTTCGCGGGCGCCCGTTGCGGTGTGTGCTCCTCGGAGGAACAAACCCTAAAGAAAACGGGAGCGGAACCCCGCTCCCGTTCTGTTATCGACATGCCGTCGCTTTTAAGGCGTGGCCGAACCGCTCGGTGGCGTGCTCGGTGGCGTGCTCGGTGGCGATTGAGGCTGAGTCGGGCGGGTACTGCTCGGACTCGTGCCGGTCGAGTTCGTCACGGCTGAACTGCCTGAAGACGAGCTGCCGGACCGGTAATCTGGGCTACTGCCCCCGCTGCTTGAACTGCTGCCGCTATCGGTGCCTGTGCCGCCCTGATCAGCCCGGTTGCAACCGGCAATCAACGCCGAAGCTGCAAACAGAATGAATAGCTTTTTCATAATAAACTTCACTCCTTCGTTAGGTTTCAACTGCCCTCGCACACTCCGCTGGCACACTAAATCAGCCAATGGGGTGCTTTCCCCAAGGCGGCCGTGGCTAGGGTTCCGCCTGTTTGCGTGGTGGCCGCGAGGTGTATGGTGTCCGGCTCAGCGACAGCCAGTAGTGGCAAAGCGTTTGCACGGTGTCGCGGAATTCGGAGAAGGACACGGGCTTCACGAGAAAGGAATTGGCCCCCAAACGGTGAGCGCGGTCGATGTCCACCACCTGGTCGGAAGTGGTGAGCACGACAATACGCAAGGCCGAAAGCCGCGGCTGCGCGCGCACCCATTGAATGACTTCGAAGCCGTTGGCCAGGGGCATTTTGAGGTCCAGCAGCAGCAGGTCGGGCAGCGGAAATTCCGCTCGCTGAGCGTACTTTCCGTCTCCCTTTAGGTAGGCGATCGCTTCGGCGCCGTCGTGCACTGAGTGGAGAAGCACGGGTACTCCCATTTGTTGGAAGGCTCGCTTCAGCAGGAGTACATCCGATTCGCTGTCTTCGGCGAGTAATATGATTGGCGCGCGACCGTCGGGCACAAATTAGGTCTTTCGAGCTATTTACTCTGAAGCGAGCGCGCGAGTCCATCTCCGCGGATGAAAAAGTGCGATTTTTAAGCTTAAGTACGTAGGACTACGGAGTTTTTGGGTGGTTGCCGTAAGCCATTCGGCGATACAGCAGCGTACCACGCTGCGCTACGTCAAGGCGGTCATAGGCGAGGACCCTATTCACCCGGGTTTTTGAGATGGCGGAAGATGGTCTATCGAAGAACAGCAGGAGCGGCGGTGCACACGGGCCTTCATCGTTATCGGATGGGTGGCCACGGCGGTGATGATTTCGCTGAGTCTGTGGGCTGCGCCTGCGGGCAGCACTTACAAGTTCTCCTTTGCTGTGCTCTCACCGATGCTGTGGCTGGTGTACTTTCTCCGTCGTCGCTTCGCGCTGCACCCGTTTCACTTCGCGCTCTTTGCCGTTGCTCTCCTGCTGCACGACCTTGGGTCCTTTGGCTTCTATCGCCAGAAATTCTTCGGGTTCGAATTCGATTTGTTTGTGCACTTTTACTTCGGGGTGGTGGCGGGTTTTGTTTTGTATCGTGCTCTGGGGCACTTCTACGGGCTTGCCGGCTGGAGACTTTGGGTCGCCGTCCTTTTGCTCACTCTCGGCATCGGCGGTGTACACGAACTGGTGGAGTGGAGCACGACACTGATGATGGGCCCGGAGCGCGGCATGCTGAAACTGGATCCCAACGATCCTTTCGATACTCAGAAGGACCTGTTGAATAATCTGGCTGGGGCGGTGCTGGCATCGGTTTTTTATTCGCTCGCTCGTCGGCGCGAATCGCTGGCTTTGCGGGAGCATCCATCCGACGTATCTCAGGAGCGCGGCGGTGCAGGGAGGGTGGCGCGGGTTGAGAATCAGTGACCGCGCCTTGCGGAGCGAGGAATGACCTATTATCAAATAAGTAATACAAGTGCATTACTCGTTCGATAAAAAATTGCTTTTCAAATCTGTGCTACAATCGCAACATTTGTTTGACATAGCGTCTCGTCGGGGAGGACTAGCTGCGGGGCAGGCGACGAGTGGAATCAGGGGACGTGGCCAAGGGATAGATGACGTGGCCATGGGTGGATGGCGTGCCAAGGGGTTAGATAACGTAGTCGAGGGGGTTGGAATGTTCGCCCTGGAGTTTGCGGACGCGGTCGCAGAGTTGGGCGAGGGTGACGGATTCGAGGATTTTGACGATGGCTTCGCGGACTTCTTTCATGATGCTGCGAATGCCGCACTGGTTTTCATCGGGACAAGTGCAGCGCTCGTAGAAGCGTTCGCTGACGCAGCTCACCGGCGCGAGTGGTCCCTCGATGTAACGGATTACTTCGGCCAAGGTAATCTTCTCTGGATGGCGCGCCAGACGATAGCCGCCCGCGACACCTCGGCGGCTTTCAAGAATGCCGCCGGCGCGGAGTTCGTTGAGAATCTGTTCGAGGAATTTGCGCGGGATGTTTTGAAGGCGCGCGATGGTTTGGATGGGAACGACGGGCTGAGCGTAGTTCAATCCGAGGACGATCAAAGCGCGTAGCGCATACTCGCCCCGGACTGAAAGTTTCATTGTGTGGAGTCTATAATGTTTAGCATTGAGGTAAAGATTAAAAAACGGACAATAATCGAAGCAAAATCTGAATAATCTCTGTTGACAAGCACCGAAACCGTTAATACTCTATCGAAACTATAGGGATTTCTGGGCGACAAGGGAAATTTTGATATGACCATTCGACATACAGCGGCGATAACCATGGCGGCGGTGGTTGCGACAATCGCAATCATCATTGGCAATGACGCTTCGTCCGCGCAAAAAAAGCCCGTGACGTTCCTGAACGTGTCGTACGACCCGACTCGGGAGTTTTATGAGGAATTCAATGCCGCGTTTGCGAAGGATTGGAAAGGCAAGGGTGGGGGAGACGTGATTGTGAAGCAATCGCACGGCGGGTCGGGCAAGCAGGCACGTTCCGTAATCGATGGTCTGGAGGCGGACGTGGTGACGCTGGCGCTGGCGTACGATATCGATGCGATCGCGCAGAATGGCAAGTTGCTGCCGAAGGACTGGCAGAAGAGGTTGCCGAACAACAGCTCGCCGTACACTTCGACGATCGTGTTCCTGGTGCGGAAGGGGAATCCGAAGGGGATCAAGGATTGGGATGATCTCGCCAAGCCGGGAGTATCGATCGTGACGCCGAACCCGAAAACATCGGGCGGGGCGCGCTGGAATTATCTGGCGGCGTATGGATATGAATTAAAGCGCTCGAACAACGACGCGAGCAAGGCGCGACAGTTCGTGGGGCAGATATTCAAGAACGTGGCCGTGCTGGATTCGGGCGCGCGTGGATCGACGGTGACGTTTCTGCAACGGAGCATTGGGGACGTGCTGATCGCCTGGGAGAACGAAGCATTGCTGGCGGCGAATCAACTTGCCAAAGGGCAGGTTGAGATCATCACGCCTTCGACGAGCATTCTGGCGGAGCCGCCGGTGGCGGTGGTCGATAAAGTGTCGAAGCGTCGCGGGACGACGAAGGTGGCGCAAGAGTATCTGCAATTTCTATACAGCGACGCAGGGCAAAAACTTGCGGCGAAGCATTATTTTCGTCCGCGCAACGAAGCGGTGAAAGCGGAGAGCGGGGTGGGATTCGCGGAGGTAAAGCTTTTTACGATTGACGAAGTCTTCGGAGGCTGGCAGAAGGCGCACACAGCCCACTTCGCCGAAGGCGCTATTTTCGACCAGATTTACGGAAAATAGTTGTGGTCGAATAAATCTGCGGCAAGTAAACGCCGGAATGGCGGCCAGAAAATTCAACGCACTTCCAGGCTTTGGCCTGACGATGGGGTTCACGATTGTGTACCTCAGCGTGATTGTTTTGATTCCGATTGGCGGGTTGATTTTCAAGGCGCTGGGGATGTCGTGGGCGGAGCTTTGGAGGCTGGCGACGACGGAGCGCGCAATGGCTGCGTATCGGCTGACGTTTGGTGCGTCGTTTATCGCTGCGTTCATGAACGCGATTTTCGGAACGATCCTGGCATGGGTGCTGGTGCGGTATCATTTTCCCGGGCGACGGTTCGTTGACGCGCTGGTGGACATACCGTTTGCCTTGCCAACGGCCGTGGCTGGGCTGACGCTGGCGAATCTTTATTCGCCCAACGGATGGCTTGGGCAGTGGCTGGTGCCGATGGGGATCAAGGGAGCGTATAGCCAACTCGGCGTGGTGATCGCACTGACGTTTGTGGGGTTGCCGTTCGTGGTGCGCACGCTTCAGCCCGTGCTTGAAGGGATGGAGCGGGAAGTTGAGGAAGTCGCCGCGACGCTTGGCGCCGGCCGATTTCGAACCTTTATCAGTGTGGTTGCGCCCACGCTTTTTCCGACCGTCATCACGGGGTTCGCGCTGTCGTTCGCGCGAGCAGTCGGCGAATATGGGTCTGTGATTTTCATTTCGAGCAATATTCCGCGGAAGACCGAGATCGCGCCGCTGGTGATCATTACCTTGCTCGAACAGTATGAGTACACGGGGGCGATGGCGCTGGCGGTGGTGCTGCTGATCATTTCGTTTACGTTGCTCATCGCGATCAACCTGCTGGAACGCTGGGCGAGTCGGTATCATCAGCACTCATGATGGAAACGGACACAAAACTTTTACGGCGAGGCGGCGACACGAAGTCGCAACGCGGCACGGAGGAGTCGCCGTTCGTGAAGGGCGTGCTGATCACTATCGCGCTGAGTTTTGTGGTGGTGTTCCTGCTGTTGCCGCTGATGAACGTTTTCTGGCAATCGCTCTCGCGCGGTGTGCGCGTCTACTGGGAGTCTTTCGTGGATCCGGATACGAGGTCGGCGATCAAGTTGACGTTGCTGATCGCGGGCATCGCGGTGCCGTTGAACCTGGTTTTTGGTCTGGCGGCGGCGTGGGCGACGGCGAAATTCAATTTCAAGGGCAAGCCGATCCTGATCAGCCTGATCGACCTGCCCTTTGCCGTGTCACCGGTAGTGGCAGGATTATTGTTTGTGGTGCTGTTTGGGCGGCAGGGTTTTTTTGGCGAGTGGCTGGCCGACAGAAACATCAATATCATTTTTGCCGTTCCGGGCATGGTTTTGGCGACGATTTTCATCACGTTTCCGTTCGTGGCGCGCGAACTCATCCCGGTAATGGAAGCGACGGGCACGGAACAGGAGCAGGCCGCGTTGACGCTGGGCGCGAGCGGTTGGCAGACGTTTTGGTATGTCACGCTGCCGTCGGTTCGGTGGGGACTGCTCTACGGACTGATTTTGTGCAACGCGCGCGCCATGGGCGAATTTGGGGCGGTGTCTGTGGTGTCGGGGCACATCACGGGACAGACGGATACGATGCCGTTGCGCGTCGAGAAACTTTACCAGAGCGCGTCCGCCGCTTCGATGACCGCGGCGTTCGCCGTGGCCAGTCTGCTGGCGCTGTTGGCGCTCGTCACGCTGGTGATCAAGACGTTCCTGGAGTGGCGCACGCAGCGCGAATTTGATCTGGCGCAGCGCGCCGTTCCTGAAGCTCCAGTGTTGGCGCCGAGCATACAGATTTCGTCCCGATCGTCATGAGTATTCAACTGAACAACGTCAGCAAACAGTTCGGGGACGTGGTCGCCGTCAACAACGTGTCGTTCACGGTGCAGGAAGGCGAATTGCTCGGACTTTTGGGGCCGAGTGGCGGAGGAAAAACGACGGTGCTGCGGATGATCTCCGGGCTGGAACTGCCCACCTCGGGGGACATTCTGATTCGCGGCCAGCGGGTGAATGACATTTCGGTGCAGCAGAGGAACATCGGGTTTGTGTTTCAGAATTATGCGCTGTTCAAGAGCATGAACGTGTTCAAGAACGTCGCGTTCGGGCTGAAGATCAAAAAGTGGAAGAGGAGGGACATTAAGAATCGAGTGGCGGAGCTGCTTGAATTGCTTGGCTTGACGGGACTGGAAAAGCGCTTCCCGCATCAACTCTCCGGCGGGCAACGGCAGCGCGTCGCGATCGCGCGCGCGCTGGCGCCGCAGCCAAGCGTGCTGTTGCTGGACGAGCCGTTCGGCGCGGTGGACGCGAAGATTCGCCAGGAATTGCGCGAGTGGCTGGTGCGGTTGCACAGCGATCTCAACGTGACGACGCTGTTCGTGACACACGACCAGGAGGAAGCGATGGAGGTGTCGAACCGTATCGTGATTTTTTCGCGCGGCAATCTCGAGCAGATTGGGACGCCGCGCGAGGTGTACGAGGAGCCGGCGAATGAGTTTGTGGCGCGTTTCATCGGAGTGATGAACGTGCTCGACGCGACGGTCAAGGGCGGCGTGGCCCGCGTCGACGAGTTGGAGTTTCCCGCACCCGAACGCCGCGATGGCCAGCAACTGCGCATTGGGTTCCGACCGTTTGCGGTGCAGGTGGCGCCCGACCCGACAACATATCGTTATCCCGGAATCATTCGGCACACGTTTTTCCTGGGCATTCTTATGCGTGTGGAAATCGAGCTTCCTTCCGGCTTGATCATCCGCGCGCGGATGACCAAGGAGGAATACGCGCAACTTGGGTTGCACGAGGGACAGAAGGTCTCCATTCTTATTCGCAGTTATCGAATACTGCGTGGTGAAGATGAACCGCTTTCGCCGGAGGTTACGGCCGTGGACAAAGGGCCTGGCGCGTACGGCGCCGATATTTAAATTCGTTTGCGCAACATTTCTGTTCGCGTCGCTATTTTCGGCGAGCGCCGCGGACCGCGATCTGTTGGGCCGCCCGCCCAATGTGGTGTTTCTGTTGAGCGACGATCAGCGGGCCGATACGATTGGCGCGCTGGGAAACCGGCACATTAGAACTCCGAACCTCGATCGTCTCGTCAACCGTGGTTTCACCTTCACGCACGCGTTCAACATGGGGTCGGCGGTGCCGGCGGTTTGCGTGCCGAGTCGCGCGATGCTGCTGACGGGAAGAAGCCTGTATCGTTCGTTGGCGCCGATCACGAACAACGTCATTCCACGCCGCGCGGCGCTTTGGCCCGAGGAGTTCCGCAAAGCGGGCTACGCCACAGCGGGGATCGGCAAGTGGCACAACGACCGGGCGTCGTATGCGCGCTGCTTCACTGCGGGTGGGCCGATTTTTTTCGGTGGGGTGAGCAGCAACCACAACAAGCTGCCGGTTTACAACTACGATCCGAGCGGGCGATATTCCACAAACCAGCAACGCGTCGCCAGCGTGAACGCGTCGGAGTTGTTTGCGAACGCGGCGATCAGCTTCATACGAACGCAAAGCACCACTAAACCATTTCTGCTCTACGTTGCGTTCACCTCGCCGCACGATCCGCGAACGCCTCCGGCGGATTTCGCGGCGCTTTACGATCCGGCGAAAATTCCGCTGCCGAAAAATTTTCGACCACAGCATCCGTTCGACAATGGGGAAATGGAAGTGCGAGACGAAAAACTGATTCCATGGCCGCGCACCGAAGAGGCGGTGCGCAAGGAGATCGCGGCGTACTATGCGATGATTACGCACCTGGATCATCAAATTGGACGCATCATCACCGCGCTGGACGATACGGGGAAACGTGGCAACACGATCATAGTGTTTGCGGGCGATAACGGTCTGGCCCTCGGCAGCCATGGGCTTCTTGGGAAACAAAACCTCTATGACCACAGCGTGCGAGTGCCGCTGGTCTTCAACGGTCCGGGCGCTCCACGCGGACGCAGTTCCGATGCGCTCTGTTATTTATACGATGTGTTCCCGACGGTGTGCGGGCTGTCCGGCGTTGTGGTGCCGCAGACCGTCGAAGGTCGCGGCCTCGTGCCCCTCATGCACGGCGGCGGGGCGAGTGAACGCGAAGAGATTTTCGGTGCTTACGGCGACGTGCAACGCATGGTTCGCACCGAGCGGTGGAAGCTTATTCATTATCCGCATGTCGATCGCACGCAGCTCTTTGACTTGAAGAGTGATCCGGACGAACTCCGTGACCTTAGCTCACAATCGAAGCAGGCTCGCCGGGTCGCGGAACTTCGGTTGCGACTCCGCGCGTTGCAGGAATATTACGACGATCCGATGCTCGCGCCGGCCACCAACTCGCCATGAGCGCGAATCTCAACTGGCCTCACTTGCTGTCACTCGCCGAAGGGGAAGTGGCGGACATTTTGCGGGGGCTTGCCTCGACCCTGCGCAAGGAGGCTGAACGCGTGACGGTCATTTATGAGCGCAAGCCATCGCGCAAGTTGATCGCCGACGGCATCGAAGAGGACACGCTCGGACTTTTTGTGGGGTCTGACTTTGCGGAAGAAATGCACGCTGCACCCGCGCCGCAGCAGATCATACTTTACCTGGAGAATATTTGGGAGATGGCCGAAGGCGACGAGGAATTCTTCCGTGAAGACGTGCGCGACACTTTCCTGCACGAACTCGGCCACTATCTCGGCCTCGACGAAGACGACCTTACGGATCGCGGCCTCGAGTAGCTCTCAAGTCTCAATCTATGGAAACAGACCGCGCATCTGCTTCGCTTCCTGGACGCGCTTGATGCCGACGCTCAGCGCGGCCATGCGCATGGAGATTTTTCGTTTCCGGCTGCTGTTCAACACTTGCGTGAACGCCGCCTCCATCGTGCGGTACAATTTGTCCACGACTTCGGTCTCGGTCCAAAAGAAGCTCTGCAAATCCTGCACCCACTCGAAGTAGGAGACGATCACGCCGCCGGCGTTGCAGAGCACGTCGGGAATGACAAAAACTTCGGGGCGCTGGTCGAGGATCTTGTCCGCTTCAGGCGTGGTGGGGCCATTGGCCGCTTCAGCGAGGATGCGGCACTTGATCTTCGCCGCGTTCGCCTCGGTGATCTGCCGTTCGAGCGCGGCGGGCACGAGAATGTCGCATTGCATCAATAACAGGTCCTCGTTGGTGATCGGCTCTGCGCCCGCAAACCCGACCACCTTTTTGGTTTTCGCCACGTGCTCGTCGAGCTTCCAAAGATCGATCCCTTTGGCGTTGTAAATCCCGCCGTAAACGTCGCTGATCGCGATGATCTTCACGCCGTAACGGGCTAATTGCAGCGCTGTTACGGAACCAACGTTGCCGTAACCTTGTACGGCGGCGGTCGCGCTGCCCGCCTCGATCTTCAACGTGTCCATCGCGCGATTTACGACGTAGGCGACGCCGCGTCCGGTGGCTTCGCGTCTGCCCACCGAACCACCAATCCCCACCGGCTTGCCGGTGACGATGCTCGGCACGCTATGGCCCATGTGCACCGAATAGGTGTCCATCATCCACGCCATGACCTGCTCGTTCGTGCCGAGGTCCGGCGCCATCACATCGATTTGCGGGCCGATGAAGGGAATCATTTCCTGCGTAAATCGGCGCGTGAGCCGCTCCAACTCGGTCGTGGAAAGCTGGCGCGGATCGCATTCGATGCCACCTTTGGCGCCGCCGTAGGGTAAACCCGTGAGCGCGCACTTCCAACTCATCCACATGGCCAGCGCGGCCACTTCTCCCAGTTGCACCTCCGGATGATAACGCAGCCCGCCTTTGGTTGGGCCGAGCGTCAGATGATGCTGCACGCGATAGCCGCTGAATACGTGCACCGACCCGTCGTCACGATGGATCGGCAGCGCGACCGTCATCGAGCGCTTCGGATACTTCAGCCGCGCCCGATCGTTCTCCGGAATCTCCAGGTAATCCGCGACGACGTCGAACTGCCGGCACGCCATGTCGAAGGTCGGATGGTCATAAATCTTCATTTGCGCCGGGAGAATACGGAAAAGTTGTTTGAGCGCAAATCACGTCCGCCTCCCTGGCGGACCCAGCCCCTTCCACGGTGCTGGCTGACCTCCATCCGCAGTCGTCAAGGCCTTGACGAGGAAATCCGGGAAGTGCAGGATATGCTCACAGCAACAGGGTGGAGCAGTTGATGTATCGTCGTTACGGCAAAAGAGGAGAGAGGTTCGCAGTGCTGGTGTGCTGCACATTGATGGCGTGGATGGCCGGGTTCGCGGCCGAGGCCGCTGCACAGCCAGGAGCGCTGGACCCGAGTTTCACACCGGATATCAACGGCACGGTCTCTGCCCTCGAACTGCTGCCGGACGGAAAGTTGTTGATCGGAGGAACGTTCTCCACGGTGAATGGATTCTCACAACCCGGCGTCGCGCGGCTGCACACCAATGGCATGCGCGACCAAACCTTCACAGGAACAGCGGGGCCGTCGGTGAATGCGTTGGCTGTGGACGGGAGCAACCGCGTTATCATTGGAGGCGCGTTCACGAACGTCAGTGGCGTCAGCGCAACCAACATCGCCCGGATGCTCGCAGACGGAGACGTTGATCCGACATTTTCGCCGGTCATCGTCTTCGGTTCACTCAACGGCATCAGCTTTCAACCCGACGCGAAGGTCCTTGTTGTCGGGTCGTTCCTACGCATGCTCGAGCCCGGGGTCTTCGCGGCACCGAACATCATACGCCTGAACGAAGACGGGAGTGACGACGGAGCGTTTTCACCCGGGGCGCGTGGTCCCAACGCAAATGCGCGGGCCTTGGCAGTGCAACCCGACGGAAAGGTCCTCGTCGGAGGCGGCTTTACCGCCTTCGATGGCGAGCTGCGCGCCGGCATCGTGCGGCTGAATGCTGACACCACACTCGACCCGACTTTTCGTTGCAGCGTGACGGGAACTGTCTGGCAAGTGGCCTTGCAGTCGGACGGAAAAATTTTAATCGCCGGTAGTTTCCAGAGTGTAAACGGGGTGGCCAGGGCGGCCCTGGCCCGATTAAACTCGGACGGCGCGTTGGACACAGGGTTCGATGCGGAGTTGGAGTCGGTGTCGAGTTCGGCGCGAAGCGTGGCGCTGGATTCGGCGGAGCGCATCTACATTGGCGGCACTTTTAGTTCAGTTGCCGGAACCCCGCGCAACCGTTTCGCGTGGCTTCACCCCGACGGAGCGCTGGACACCGGATTCGACCCGGGACAAGGCCCGAGCACGACCGTGAACAGGATAGTCGTTCTAACGAACGATGACGTTGTCATCGGCGGCGCGTTCACTTCGTACAATGGCGCGTCCGCATTGCGCGCAGCCCGGGTGCAAGGTGGGCTGTCAGTTGGCGCAGCACCATCTATCGTCGCGCCGCTGACGAATCGGGTTGTGACGGCTGGCGCGTCTGTCTCGCTGGTGGTAGCGGCGACGGGAGGTCCGCGCCTGGATTATTATTGGTACCACAATGGCACGAACCTTGCCGGAGAACGGCGACCGAGCTGGCGCAGCAACTACACGCTGGCGCAGCACGCGGGGACCTACACTGTGATCGTGAGCAACGAACTGGGAACCGCGACCAGCCAGGCGGTGCTCACAGTCAATTCAGCTCCACCCGTGTTCACTGTCCAGCCGACGAACCAGATCGCTTTGCTCGGCCAGAGGGTGCAGTTCAGGAGCACCGCTACCGGCGCGCCAGCGCCGATTCTTCGGTGGCACTTCAGCAATACTGAAATCGGCAGCGGCTCTTCGCTCACTCTCAGCAATGTCGCTCAGAGTCACGCTGGAGAGTACTGGGCAATTGCGAGCAACGCGGTAGGCATGGTCACGAGCGCGGTCGCACGGTTGGTGGTTGATCCACCGGCCACCAACGCCGGTGCAGTCGATCTAAGCTTTTATCCATTAATAGGCGGCAGCTCCTTTGGCGGGGCGTCGAGCGCGGTGGTCCAGCCTGATGGAAAAATCATTGTGGCTTTTGGTGGGTATCCCGGAGCGAACGGGACATGGATTCGTCGGCTAAACTCCGATGGCAACCTGGACACATCTTTTAACACCAATGCAACCGCGGA
>Ga0111538_10002449_pt1 | contig 26090 bp, 20 predicted proteins | sample SoiMethybrSBSTD1_FD_79669 | JGI IMG/M metagenome (GOLD analysis project Ga0111538, IMG submission 79669) | Bulk soil microbial communities from a Populus tree surrounding site in Tennessee, USA - Soil MetaG P. TD hybrid SBSTD1 (version 2)... | ecosystem: Environmental > Terrestrial > Soil >...
AGGGCTACCACTACGCCCGGCCGATGCCGCCGGACGAGGTCGCCTCCTGGCTGCGGGACAGCGGCATCGACGCCATGGCCGCCGCCGTCTGAGTCCCGTTCCGCGATCTCCGATCGCCTCGCAACGATCTTGCAGTTGTGGTGCCCATCAAAGCAGTACAAACCGGGGTGAACTCTGGCACCACAACTGCAAGATCGCGGAGAAGGGGGGAGAGGGGGTCAGGTCAGCTTGGCCCGGATCTGGGCCGCACCGGCGTCGCCGATCTGGTCGAGCGTCTCGGCCGCGCGCCGCCACGCGTCCCGGGCCGCCGCCGCGCGCCCGGCCGCCCGGTGCGTGTCGCCGAGCCGGTCGAGCGTGTTCGCCTCGCCCCAGCGGTCGCCGACCTCGCGGTAGAACGCGATGGCGCGCCGGTAGCTGCTGGTCGCGAGCTCCAGCTCACCGAGCTCGTGGTGCGCGAGGCCGATGCTGTCCCAGGTGTTCGCCTGGTTGTAGCGGTCCCCAGCGGCCTCCAGCAGCACGAGGGCCCGCCGGCAGCGCTCGATCGCAGCCCGGTGCTCGCCGAGCTGGATGTGCTCCCAGCCGGTGGCGTTGAGTGCGTTGGCCTGGCCGACCGGGTCGCCGACGGCCTCGTACTCGCGCAGCGCCAGCTCCGAATGCCGCAGCGCGTCGTGGTGGCGCTCCAGGCGGGAGAACAGCATGCCGAGATTGTGGTGGGCGTAGGCCAGGCCGAGCCGGTACCCGTCGGCGCCGAACAGGTCGAGCGCGCGGCGCAGGTGCGCCTCCGCGTCGTCGTAGCGGCCCAGCCGCGCGAAGACCAGGCCGACGTTCTGGTGCGCCCGCGCCTGCAGACCCCGCTCCCCCAGCCGCTCGGCGGCGGCGACGGCGGCCAGCAGCATCGCCACCCAGTCGGCCCAGTGCCCGCGCCAGTCGAGGAAGTCCTCCACCGCCCACGCAAGGTGCCACACCTGCGCATCGAAGCCCTGCCGCGCCGCCAGGTCGGCCAGCCCGCGCAGCACCGGATACTCGGCGCCGAACCACGCCATCGCCGCGTCCCGGTCCTTGATCGGCTCCGGGATCACGGCCGGGTCGGGCGGCGGCGGGGCGACCGGATCCCGGTGCGGGCCGATCACGAGCGCCGCCGCGTGCGCGGTGTGCAGGTAATGGTCGAGGATCCGCCCGGTGGCGGTTCGCCGGTCGGCCGCGGTCTCGTCGTGGTTCGCCAGTTCCGACGCGTACGCGCGCAACAGGTCGTGGCAGGCGAAGCGACCGGGACGCGGTTCGCCGAGCAGATTGGCGTCGACGAGTTCGAGCAGCTGCGGGCCGACGCTTCCGGCTCCGGCTCCCGCCGCGCTCGCGGCGGCCGGTTCCGAGATGTCCGGGCCGGGGTGCAGCCCGAGCAGGCGGAACAGCCGCGCGGCGGCCGGGCTCAGCCGTCGGTAGGACCACGAGAACACGGCGCGCATGCGGGTCACCGCGTCACCGGCGTCGAGGGCGTCGAGGTCGGATTCGCCGCCGAGTTCGTCGGCGAGCGCGCGCAGCGTGAGGCCCTCGATCGCGGCCCGGGCGGCCGCGATCGCCAGGGCCAGCGGCAGGTTCGCGCACCTCCCGACGATCGTGTCGACGGCGGCCGGGTCGGCCTCCGTCCGCGCGGCGCCCAGCCGGCGCGCGAGCAGGTGGCGCGACTCGCCCGGGTCGAGCAGGTCGAGCGGCACCGGGTGCGCGCCCTCGACGGCGACGAGGCTGGCCAGCCGGTTCCGGCTGGTGATCAGCGCCAGGCAGCCGGGCTCGGCGGGCAGCAGCGGGCGCACCTGCTCGGCGTCGCGCGCGTTGTCGAGCAGCACGAGCACCCGGCGCCCGCTGAGCACGCTGCGGTACAGCCCCACCCGGGCCGCCAGATCGGTGGGCACCCGGTCGGCGGGCACCCCGAGCGCGTCGAGGAACCCGCAGACCGCCTCCGCCGGTTCGACGCCCGTCCCGTCGGGGTCGAACCCGCGCAGGTTGACGTAGAGCTGCCCGTCCGGGAACCGGTCGCGCACCCGGTGCGCCCAGTGGACGGCGAGCGTCGTCTTGCCCACCCCGGCGGTCCCGGAGAGCGCGCAGATCAGAGCGGCGGTGGCGGGCCGGTCGGCGAGCAGGTCGTCGAGGGCCTTGAGCGGGTCGGTGCGGCCGGCGAAGGCCGCGTTGTCGACGGGCAGCTGGGCCGGCGCCCGCTCCGGTGCGCGACGCGACGCGCCGGTGGCCGCCGGTTCGTCGCGGATCACCCGCAGGTGCGCGGCCCGCAGTTCCGGTCCGGGGTCGACGCCGAGGTCGGCCGACAGGCGGCGGCCGACCTCGTCGAACAGCCCGAGCGCGGCGGCCTTCTCACCGGCGCCGGCCAGCGCGACCATCAGCCGCGCGGCGAGGCCCTCGTGCAGCGGTTCGGCGGCGGCGAGCGGCCGCAGCAGGTCAACCACGTCGCCGTAGCGGCCGCGCACGATCGCGAGGTCGGCGAACGTGAGGCCGGCAGCGATCCGGCGACCGGAGACGGCGACCACCGTCGGGTGGGCGGCGAGACGCGCGCCGAGGTCACCGAGAACCGGGCCGCGCCAGAGCGCCAGGGCGCGCTTGAGAAGCGTCAGCGCGTCGCCGTCGCCGTCTCCAGGGCCGCCGGCGGCGGCGCTGGCAGCGCTGGCTCGGCGGACCAGGTCGTCGAACTCGGCCAGGTCGAGCCCGGCCGGGTCGAGGTCGAGCGCGTAGCCGCCGGCCGCGCGCCGCAACACCCGCGACGGGGTCCGCGCGGCGCGCCCGGGTTCGAGCAGCCGGCGCAACTGGGCCACGTACAGGTGCACCAGTTGCGGGCTGGACCGTGGCGGATCGGTGCCCCACAGCGCGTCGACGATCTCGGACACCGGCACCACCTGGCGCGGGTGCAGCGCCAGCAGGCCGAGCAGGGTCCGCTGCTGCGCCGACTCCACCGGGACCGCGACCCCGGACCGCCGCACTGTCAGCGGCCCGAGCACCTCGACCCGCAACCGGCCGGGCCCGGCACCGGCGGCGCCCGGGCCGAGCGCACCGAGCAGGTCGCTTCGATCCGATGCCGACAGCCCCAGCGCCGCCGCCAACCGCTCCACCGACGGGAGGCGCGGCCGGGCGACCCGGTTGCGTTCCAGCTCGCGCAGCGTGCGGATGCCGAGGCCGGCGCGGTCGGCCAGGTCCTGCTGGGAGAGGCCGGCCCGGTCCCGGAAGGCGCGCAGGAGATCGCCAAATGTCGATGTATTGCGTCCCGCGGTCATGCCGTGCCAGAGCCCCCGTCCAATGGCGCGCCGCCCGACCGGCGTCGGCGCAACTGCCGGTCGAGCCGCCGGTCGCCGGTAGTCTATCGACGCCGGCCGCGGCCCATCCGCCCAGTTCGAGGCGGGTGTGGCCGGGCGGCGCCGGCCTCCGCCCGCGTTGGGGTCCCGCTCATGTCGCGCTCGCTAGCGTGAATGAAGCCTGGATCGCGGCTACACGGGGGGCCGCGATCCGGCCCCGTTGCTCGCTGCGTTTGCGCGGAAGATCCTCCGTGTCGGAGCACGGAGGATCTTCCGCGTTGTCGCGGTTCACCAGCCGGCGCCGAAGCACACGAGCGCGGGCGGGTCGTCCTCCGGGTCGACGGCGGCCAGCGCGTCGGCGAGCGCCTCGGCCGGCGGGCGCCCGGCTCGCAGCCCCACGTGGTGCGCGACGGCGACCCGGTGCGCCGCCGAGTCGCCGACCCGCGCCACGCCGGCCACCACGCTGCCCGCACCGGCGTGCAGCAGCGCTGCCGTCATGCCCAGCGTCTCGTCGCCGGGCCGCGAGTGCACCAGCCCGAGTTCGCACGCCGAGAGCACGATGTGCCGCGGCAGCCTGGCCAGCCGCTCCAGTTCGTAGCCGAACAGCGGGCCGTCGGCGAGGTCGAGGTGGGACAGCAGCGGGTTGTCCGGCTCGTGCCGCCCGTGCGCCGCCACGTGCAGCAGGTCGGCCTCGACGGCGGCCGCCCGCACGTCGGCCGCCCGGGTGACCACAGTGGACGGTCCCGGTCCCCACACCGTCGCGACTGCCGCGATCTCGGCACCCGCGCGGGCCACCGCCGGACCCGCGGCGAGCGCGACGGCCGGCGACGGCGGCAGGCGAACTCCGTCGCCGGCCGAGCGGGCGGCGAGCCACGCGGAAACCGATGCCACCACCGTGACCGGGCGGCCGCGCAGCGCCGGCAGCAGCGGCCACGGCACCGTCGCCAGCGCCGCGGACGGCGCAAGCAGCACCGGGCCGTCGCTTACCGCGTCGCGGATTGGTTGCCACACAAGCGAATCGAGCCGACGCAGCGCGGTGCGCGCGGACGCCCGTACGCTGTGCCGCAGCGGCGCGGGCAGCCCGTCGATCGCGAGCGCGTCCAGGTCGTGCCGGAGCCGTTCGTGCGCCTCGATCGCCGGCGCGGCCGTCCCCAGTGGACGGACGACGGCCCGCCCACCGGTCGCGACGAGCGCGTACAACCGTTCCCCGCAGAGCAGGTGCGCGACGAAGCTGCCACCGTGCGGACGCAGCGCATCGCGCAGCCGCGACAGCGGCTCGGGGGCGGTGACGGTGCCGGGCCCCGGCGCGTACCACGACCGCCGCCGGATCTGGTGCTCCAACCGGGCGCAGCGGGCCCGCAGGCGCGGATCGGCCGGGCCGTCGGCGCGCAGTTCGGCCCTGGTGTGCCGCAACTCCTCCAGCAGCGCGGCGGCGTCCGGGTCGGCCGGCGGGAGCACCGGCGGCAGCCGCGCCGACAGCGCCCGTGCCCGCTCGGCCCATTGGAACACCGTCGCCGGGCGGCCGCCGGCAAGCGCCCGCGCCAGACCCTCGTCGGCGAGCCGCCGGCCGTGCCCGGCCACCGACGTCTGCAGGTCGAGGCTGCCGAACGACGCCTGGTACCGGTGCAGTTCCACGAGTGCCGCGCGTCGCTCGCGGTCGGCCCGCGCGCCGTCACCGTGCGCCTCGGCGAGCCGGGCCCGCGCCGTGCGCGCCTGTAGCCGCGTCGCGATCGGGTCGTCGCGCCGCAGCCGCAGCGCTGAGCTGATGCCGCTCGCTCCGCTCGCGCGGGCCCCCGTAAGGTCCGCTGCCCGCGGTGGGCCGTCGTCCGTTCGCAGCGACGCGAGAACGGCCGTCAGCCGCGCCCGGCGTGCCTCGTCGTCCAGCCCGGCCTTCTCCAGCAGCACGGCCAGGTCGGCCGCTTCTCCGGCGGCGGCGCGTTCGCCCCGCCCGGCGGCCGCGGCGAGCCTCGCGTGGGCGGCGAGCAGCGCCCATCCGGTGGCGCCGCGCCGGGCGAACCGGCGGTGCGCCTGGCCGGCGAGGCGGCGGGCGTCGGCCCAGCGCTCGTCCAGCAGCGCCACCCGGGCCCGCGCCAGTTCGGCCTCCGCCTCCTCCTGGACGTGCCGGCCGGCGGCCGACAGCGCCGCGGCCCGGGCCAGGTCCTCGTCGGCCTCGCCGAACAGCCCGGCGGCGAGCATCACCTGGGCCCGGTCGGCGTAGTAGACCGCGGCACTGGCCGGTGACTCGGCGCTCAGCACCGGCGCCACGGCGTCCATCTCGCGCATCGCCCGCGGCAGGTCCCCTTCCAGCAACAGCAGGTACGCGAGGTTGTGGGACGCCTTGGCGGCCATGACGTCGAGGCCGCTAGCGCGGGCGAGCTCGGCGCACCGGGTCAGGTCGTCCTTGACGCCGGCGATCCGGCCGAGGCTCAGGCCAGCGGTGCCGCGGTTGAGCAGGACGCGGCAGACGTCCTCCGGGCGCGAGTCGCCGAGCAGCCGCAGCGCGGCGTCGAAGTTCGCCATCGCCTCGCCGGGCCGCGCCGCCCGCAGGTAGAGCAGGGCCCGCTGGCCGGCGACGAGCCCGCGCAGCCAGCCCGGCAGCCCCGGCACCGCGTCGGCCTCGGCGAGCAGGGCGATGCCGCGTTCGAAGCCGTGCCTGTCGTCTTCGTGGAAGGCGAGGCTGATCAGGATGTGCGCGCGGCGCTGCGGTTCCGGGCCGGCCCGCAGCGCCCGCCGCAACAGCCGGCGAGCGCTGGCGTGCCGGCCGCGTTCGCTCTCGGCCAGCGCCCGCTCGTGTAGTTCGGCGGCTGTCCTGGGCTGGGTCACGTCACGACGAACGGGTACGGGTCGTCGCCCCGCAGCTGCGCGACGGCGTCGGACCGGATGGTGATCGCGGCCGGGCCGGTGTCGTCGAGGTCCAGCGTCTGGGACTCGGCGAGGCCGAACAGCCGTGACGCGAGCCGGCCGGCGAACAGTGGCGCGGCGAACGAGGTGCCGCTGGACACGCCGAACCCGCCGGTGAACCCGTCGGGGTCGAGGGAGGCCCGCTGCCGCCCGCTCGGGTCGGGGCGCCCGGCCGGCGGGTTCATGCCGTTCTGGAACGTCACCGGCATCGTGCTCACGACGGAGGCGCCGCGCTGCCACGCCTTGACCCACGGGCCGCTGTTGCTGAACAGGGCCACGGTCCGCCCGTCGGGATTCAGGGCGCCGACGCTGGTGACCGGCACCCGCGCCGGGTCGTTACGCACGGCGAACGCGGCCGGGAACTGCTCGCGGAGGGTGGCGTCGTTGCCGGCCGAGGCGACGACGGCGACGCCGAGGGCGGCCAGCCGGTCCAGGACGTCGAGCAGCACCGTCGAGAAGGCCGGGTCCAGCGGCGTCTCGTTGTAGTAGCCGAGCGAGAGGGACACGACGTCGATCGGATGGCCGTCGGGTTCGCCGGCGGCGTGCCGGCGGGCCAGCTCGCTCAGCTGGTCCAGGGCGAGCACCAGATCGGACTCGGCGATCCGCCCGTCGGCGCGGACGATGCGCACGGCGAGGATGTCGGCGTCCGGGCAGGCCTGGTGGATCAGGCCGCAGATGAACGTGCCGTGGCCGGCGAGCGGATCGCGCAGCCCGTCGAGCGGGCCGGTGATGTCGCCCGTGTCCTCCGGATCGGGTTGCTGGTAACCGATCACGACGGGCGTGCCGCCCTCGACGATCACGACGTCGCGGGTCACCACGGCGTCGAGCCAGGGATGCCGGCCGCAACCGGTGTCCAGCACGGCGACGACCGGCCGGCGCCCGGCACAGTGCCGCCGGGCCGGCTGCGGCATCACCACGGCGACCGGACGGATGCCGGCGAAGTCGGGATCGGCGTAGGCGTACATCGGCGAGAAGCCCGACAACCCGTGCGGCGAGGTGTACGGGTGCGGCGACGTATAGGGGTTCCCGCCGATTGTCGGATCCGCGAACATCAGGTGGTCGAGCTGGACGCCGAGCGCGTCGTCGTGGGTGAAGCCGGGCAGCCCGCGCGCGATCGCCCGCGCCTCCTGCAGCACCCGCCACGCGTCGGCCGCCACCGGACGGTCGACGGGGGCGAGCCGCAGCCGGTACCCGGATCCCGACTCGCGGCGCTGCACCGACTCCCAGTCGACCATCAGGCCGAGGCTCGCGGCGGCCCGCTGCACCGGGTCGCGGGCCATGCCCTCGACGGCGGAGCGCAGGAGCAACTGGTCGGCGATGTACGCCGTCGGGCGCAGCCGCTGCCCGGGGAGCGCGGCGGCCGTCGCCGGGTCGAGGGCGCGGGCGCCGAAGCGGGAAAGCATTTCCGGCGGGGGAAGCAGCGGATCGGTGTCGGCGGAACCGAACGTGTCCACAGTGGACCCTTCTGGTCTTGAGGATGCTAAAGCTCTACCGCGGGTGTGCGGACCGGCCCCGCGAGCCGGACGGCGGCACCGTCGGTGGGGTGGATCGTCAGTTGCACGAGGCCGACGGGCACGTCGGCGAAGACGAACCGGCCGTCGTCGTCGGCGACCGCCTCCTCGACGCCGGCCGTGGTGCGCAGTTCCATGCGCAGCGCGGCGCTCGGCGCGATCCAGCCGTCGAGCCGCTTGCGCTGCGGGCGGTTCGCGGACACCGTCACCATCACGGTGAGACTGGTGGAGCTGAACGTGATGCTCGACGCCGTCTCGCCGGCGCGGGCGCCGGCCAGCGACAGCGGCTCCTCCAGTCGCATCAGCTCGGCCTCGAGGCTGTCGGCGTCGAGAACCGCCTCGACGTCCAGCCGGAACAGCGCGCGGGTGGCCAGATCCGGCGGCGCCGGGTCCAGCTCCTCCCACATCGACCGGAGGTCGGCCAGCAGCGCCCGCTCCTCGGCGTTCGCGGGGCTGATGCTCGGCTCGCTCATGTCGCGTCCATGAGGTCGCGCAGCTTCTTCAGGCAGCGCCCGCGGGTGGGACCGATGCTGCCGATCGGCATGTTCAGCTCGAGGGCGAGCCGGCCGTAGTCGGGCCGTTCGTCGAAGGCGATCACCCGCAGCAGGCGCCGGCACCGCTCGGGCAGCATGGCGACGAAGCGCCACAGCCGGCGGGCCGTCTCGCTGGCCAGCGCCAGCGTCTCGGGGTTCGCCGGACTCTCGGTGGGCATCGTGACGGGTGATACGGCTGCGGCCCGGCCGTCGGCGCGGGCCAGCCGCCACGCCTCCCGACGGGCGGTGATGCTGAGCCAACCCACGACGGCGCGCGGTTCGCGCACCGTGTCGGCCTTGCGCACCAGGTTCAGCCAGGTGGTCTGCACGGCGTCCTCGGCGGCGGCACGGCTCAGCCCGTACGACCGAACGACTTGCCAGAGCGACGGCGTCAACAGCCGGACGAGCCGTTCCAGGCCGGCCGGATCGCCCTCGCGCCACGACCGGAACGCGTCCGCGACGACTGTCAACCCGTCGTTCTCGTGCGCCTCACGTTCAAGGCTCACTGCAGCCATCGTTACCCCCTGCGGCCGCTGGACTACCAAACGAAGTCCCGCGTATTCAGAGTGCGGATCGGACGCCTTGATACGGGTTCTGGGGAAAGTCACACCGACGTATTTGCGACCCAGTACCTGTCTCTGAGTTGCCGGTAGGACCCGCGCGCCGGTTGACGAAGCACAGGCGGAGGAAGACATGGACTACTACTCGGTGATCTCCCGATTCGACCCGCAGCGCCACGAGTTCTACCGCTACGAGTTCCGGTGGCCCGCGCGGTTGCAGTGCACGGTGCGGGTGCTGATGGTCACCGACGGCGCGGGCTTCGGCAGCGGTGGCGAGTCCGATCTCGGCCGGATCGCCGCGGCGGTCACGGCGGACGCGCCGTATCACCTCGGCATCGAGGTCACCACGGCGCACCATGCGTCGGCCGGCCGCACCGGCGCCGACATCGACGCGTTCCGGTTCACCACGCACGAACTGGAAGACTACGACCAAATCTGGATCCTGGGTGCCCGCCGAGCCGGCTCGGCGGGCCCGGCCGGCCCGGCCGGCCCGGCCGGCTCGGCCGGCCCGGCCGGCCCGGCACCGGTGCTGGCCCCGGCCGAGGTCGCTGCGATCTGGGCCTTCATGGAGGGCGGCGGCGGGCTGTTCGTCACCGGCTGCCGCGAGTCCGGCATCGCCGCCGGCATCCCGCGCGTCGGGAGCATGCGTGGCCCGCTCGCGGTGGACTCCGCCACCGCTTCCGACGTGGTGCGCCCCACGATGTACCCGTCGAACTGGCAGTCGATCGGGTTCCGCCAATCGGCTCCGCACCCCGTGATGTGCGGGCGGGACGGCCCGATCACCGTGCTGCCCACCCACACCGGACGCGTCGAGGATCCCGCCCACGTCGACCTCGCCGCCCGGGTGGACGTGGCCGGCACGCTGGTGGTCGAGTACCCGCGCTGCGGCACCACCCGCGTGCCGCCCCAGGTGATCGCGACCGGCACCAACCCGGCCGACGGCACCGAGTTCGGCGTGGCCAGCGCCTACGACGGTCACCTCGTCACCGACGCGGCGGGCGGCGTCGGTCGGGTCGTCGTCGACACCACCCGGCGCTTCGCCAGCGACCTCGACCGCTACGCGGTTCCCCACGACGCGGTGCGCGCCGCCATCACCACCGGCGGCACTCCCCCGGCCGACCAGGTGGCGCTCGCCGACCACTGGCGCCAGCTCAAGGACTACTTCCAGAACGTGGCGATCTGGTTGGCCCGTGCCGGCACCCAGGAGCGCATCCGCCAGCTCGGCCTGCTGCTGGCCGCGAACCACGTCGACGCCCTGATGACCTGGCGGCCGGTCGAGCCCGAGGGTCCGGTGAAGCGCCTGCCGTACCTGCGCGACCTCGGCGCCCGCACCCAGGACGCGTTCCACCGCATCGCACCCCGGTACCAGCGCGACGCCGTCACCGCCGACGTGCTGCGCCGCCTTCGCGTGTACGAGCACCTGCAGCCGGTGCCCACGCTGCAGCCTGCGACGGCGCCACTGTGGCAGCTGCGCCTGTTCGACAGCACGCTCGTCGAGCAGGTCGCGCTCGGCGGCGCCGTCGACGCGTTGCACCGCATGGTGTCCGAGCGCGAGTACATGGAGTTGCCCGGCGACCGGCTCGACCGCGTCTCGCGCGCCGGCGCCGAGGCCGCGGTGACGGTGCTGCTCGCCGAGCTGCGCGCGGGCGTCGACACGATGACGGAGCTGTTCCAGCCCGCCGACGAGCCACCCGATCCGTGCGCGGCGGCCGGCCCACGCACCATCGTCCACAGTAGATGATGCTGGTCCATTGCCTACCATGGCGGGCATGACGCTCGACCTGTTCGCCGAGATCCCTGTCACCGACTACCCGGCAGCGCTGGCCTGGTACGAAAGGTTCTTCGGATACCCGCCGGCGTTCGCGCCGCACGACAAGGAGTCGGTGTGGGAGCTCGCGGAGCACCGGTTCGTCGTCGTGGTGCAACTGCCCGAGCGCGCCGGGCACGCCCTCACCACGATCTTCGTCGACGACCTCGACGCCCGTGTCGCGGGAATCACCGGGCGCGGGCTGGCGCCGACGAAGCGAGAGACCTACGGCAACGGCGTCCGGAAGGTCACCTACCACGATCCGGAAGGCAACGAGTTCGGCCTCGGCGGCGGGCCCGCCGAGGCGCCCGAAGCGGCGTAGCGCTCGCTGCCAAAACCCCAGTCGACCGTCTAATCGATCTGGATGCCCAGCGCGGCCGCGAGCGTGTGCGACAGGGCGATCAGGTCGTGGCCGGCGACGATCGCGCCGCGGAAGCTGGTGACGCCGCCGATGCCGCGCAGGTCGCAGTTCGCGAAGCGGGTGCCGGTCATGGTGGCGTGCGAGAACTGGGCGCCGGCGAGGTCGCAGTCGGTGAAGCGGACGCCGGTCAGGTCGGCGTTCTGGAAGTCGGCCCGCGCCAGGTTGCAGCGCTCGAAGGCCACCACGGCGAAGCGGGTGAACCGGAACGCGGCGAGGTCGGCCCGGCACCCGGTGAACTCGACGTCACGGAGCGCGCCGTCGATCCAGTGGAACCCGGTCAGCCGGGCGGTGTCCAGGAGGACCCGGCGCATCGACGAGCGCTCGGCGTGCATGTTGGCCAGGTTGCCCCGCTCGAACCGGCAGTCGGTGAACGCCGCCCGCCGCAGGGTGGCCCCGGTGAGGTCGACGCCGGCGAACCGGCACGACGTGAACTCCGCGTCGGCCGCGGTGGCCCGGGCCAGATCGCCGGCGACGAGATCGACGCCGCGCAGGACCGTCTCGTCGACGAGCGCCGGGTGCTCGTCCGGCGTCTCCAGGACTGCCGGCAAGCGGGGCGCGACGATCGGGCGCACCCGACGAAGCCTAATAAGAGCCGCCGACGGAGCGTCGAACGAGACCCGTTCGTGACAATATTTGCCCTGCGGCAAATATAGATTTCAGCCCCGCGCTCGGAGAGGATATGGCCGTGGCAATGACCGTTTCGACCCGTGACGGCCTCGGCTGTGCGATCGTCGCCGCCAGCGGGGACGTGGACATCAGCACGTCGCCCGACCTCCGCGAGGCACTCGGCCGCGTGGTCGCCGAGGGGAACCGGGCCGTCGTCGTCGACCTGAGCGCCGTCAAGTTCATCGACTCCACCGGGCTCGGCGTGCTCGTCGGAGCGTTCACCGCCGTCCGGAACGCGGGCGGGCGGCTGGCCGTCGTCAACGACCACTCCGCCGTGATCAAGGTGCTCACCATCACGGCGCTGCACGACGTGCTCGGCGTCCAACCGACGCTGGAAGGCGCCGTCGCCGCGGTGCGCGAGCCCGAACCGGCCACCGAGGCCTGACGGCCACCGAGCCCTGACGGGCCACCCGCCCCCGACCGGCCACCGGACCCTGACCGCGGCACGCGCTCAGGGCCCGGCACCGCGATCGGCTCAGGCCGCCAGGCCCTTGCCGGTCTCCAGCAACGACTTCAGGTCGCTGAGGACGTAGTTCCAGCCGCCACCGGCGCCGGTCTCCTCCAGGTCGCCCGCGAGCATCGGCGCCAACCCCGGCGCCTGGTCGAGTTCGTGGGTGACGGTGAGCCGGCAGACGCCGCTCTGCTGGGTGTCGGCGATCTCGTAGGTGAGCCGGGTGAATCCCTCGGGCTGGGCGTCGGGCGGTGTCATGAGCATCCGCCACGTCTGGACGAGCCTGCGCGGCGGATCGGCCTCGACGACCTCGCCGTCGACGACGATCTCGGGCGCACCCACCGCGAGGAACTCCTCGCTGGCCCGGGCCCGGTACGCCCCGCCCGGACGCAGGTCGAAGTCGGCGTAGTTGTTGTAGCCGTAACGGATCGTCCATTCGGGCTTGGTGATCGCCTCGAAGATCGCTTCCGGGGTCGCCTTGATGTAGACGCGGTACACCTGGGTGAGAGCCATGGTCATTCATTCCTTCGATTCGAGTTCGTTCTTCAGCTCGAGCAGCGCGGTCACGTGATGCTCGGTGTACTTGTCGATCCACCGGTCGTGGATCTCGCGGATCGGCACCGGGTTGAGGAAGTGGTGCTTCTCGCGGCCCACCTTCCGGGTGACGACGAGGCCGGCCTCTTCGAGGATTCGCAGGTGCTTCATGACCCCGAACCGCGTCATCTCCACCTCGGACTCCAGTTCGCCGAGCGTGCGGCCGTCACGCGCGAACAGCAGGTCGAGGAGGAACCGTCGGGTGGAATCGGCAAGCGCCTTGAATACGAGATCGTCGTCCGGCACGAGACGAAAATAGGTGACCAATTAGTCACATGTCAAGTCCTGCGCAACCCGCGACCTTGGACTCCGGTCGGTGTCCTGGCACCGAGAGGAGTCCAAGATCGCGAAAACTAGGCGAGCCAGACGCGCGTGGGCGGCAGGCCGCTGCGGCCGTCGGCGTGAGGCTTCACCGCCAGCACCTGGTTGACGCCGATCCGGCCGGCCTCGAACGACACCGCCGAGCCGGCCATGTACAGCCGCCACACCCGGGCCCGGCCCGGCGAGCTCGACCGCACCGCCGAGGACCAGTTCGCGTCCAGGTTCTCCACCCACGCCCGCAGCGTGCGGGCGTAGTGCTCGCGCAACGACTCCACGTCGCGCACCTCGAACCCGGCCCCCTCCAACAGGTTCACGGTGGTGCCGAGGGGCGCCAGTTCCCCGTCGGGGAAGACGTAGGCCTCGATGAAGGACGGCGCCGGCTGGCGCGCGAACACCGATCGCGACGGCGGCGGCGCCGGCGGAACGGTCGGGTGCTCCGCGATCTGGTGGTTGAGCAGGCGCCCGCCGCGGCGCAGCTGGCCGAACAGGATCGACGCGTACTCCGAATACGCGGCCACGCCGACGTGCTCGGCCATACCGATGCTGGCGATCGCGTCGAACGGGCCGTCGTCGACCCCGCGGTAGTCCTGCAGCCGGACCTCGACCTGCCCGGCCAGCCCGGCCTCGGCGACCCGCTTGCGCGCCAGGTCGGCCTGCTCCTGCGAGATGGTCAGGCCGAGCACGGAGACGCCATGCTCGCGCGCGGCGTGGATCGCCAACGACCCCCACCCGCAGCCGACGTCGAGCAGCCGCATTCCCGGTTCCAGCGCCAGCTTGCGGCAGATCAGGGCGAGCTTGTCGCGCTGCGCGTCGTCGATGCCGTACGACGGGGCGTCGGACGTCCAGTACGCGCACGAGTAGACCATCGTCTCGCCGAGCACGATGCGGTAGAAGTCGTTTCCGACGTCGTAGTGGTGGCTGATCGCCCGCCGGTCCCGGCGCAGGCTGTGCCGGGTTCCGGAAAGCCGTGCCTCCTCGGGCGGCGGCGCCGGCTGCGGGCCGATCGCGCCCAGCGCCACGAGGTCGCGCAGGACCCCGCTGCGCAGCGCCTCGGTCGGCTTCGGCGCGTCGCCGGCCGGCATCGTGAGGATGCTGTCCAGGCGGTGCAGCGCCTGGTAGAGGTCGCCCTCGATGGACAGTTCGCCGGCGACCCAGGCGCGGCCGAGCCCGAGCTGGTTGGGTTGCCACAACAGGCGACGCAGCGCGCGCGGGTGCCGGATCACGAGCGCCGGCGCGTCGGTGGGGCCCGAGCGCGAGCCGTCCCAGCCTCGCAACGCGATCGGAAGGTCGATGCCGAGCGCCTCGAACACAGTGCGGAGCCGGCCGGCTACAGTGCGATCCTTGGCCATCGAAGGCCCCTTCCCCGATGAGAAGGCTGTTTCCGCGAACCTACGCCCGCCCGACAGGTGGGGCGCTTGTGATTTGGATCTCGTAGGGCGCCAGCGAGGGCTCTCCCGGATCGGTAGCGTGCGTTGGATGAGCGAACCGTGGTGGAAGACCGCCGTCGTCTACCAGATCTACCCCCGCAGCTTCGCCGACTCCAACGGCGACGGCATGGGCGACCTGCCCGGCGTCAGCGGCCGCCTCGACTACCTGCAGCGGTTGGGCGTCGACGTGCTGTGGCTCTCGCCGGTGTATCCGTCGCCGCAGGACGACAACGGATACGACATCAGCGACTACCAGGGCATCGAGCCCGTGTTCGGCAGTCTGGAAGACTTCGACACGCTCGTGCGGGAGGCGCACGCGCGCGGCATGCGAATCGTCATGGACCTGGTGGTGAACCACACCTCCGACGAGCATCCGTGGTTCGTGGAATCCCGGTCCAGCAAAGACAACCCGAAGCGGGACTGGTACTGGTGGCGCCCGCCACGGCCCGGAATGCAGGCCGGCCAACCCGGCGCGGAACCCACCAACTGGGCGTCGTTCTTCTCCGGAGCCACCTGGGAACTCGACCCCGCCACCGGGGAGTACTACCTGCATCTGTTCTCCCGCAAGCAACCCGACCTCAACTGGGAGAATCCCGAGGTGCGCCAGGCCATCTACGCGATGATGCGGTGGTGGCTGGACCGCGGCGTCGACGGCTTCCGCATGGACGTCATCAACATGATCTCCAAGGACACCTCGCTTCCCGACGGTGTGCCGTTCGCCGCGGGCGGGCTGGGCAACGGCTGGCCGCATTTCGTCTGCGGCCCGCGCAACCACGAATTCCTCGCCGAGATGAACCGCGAGGTGTTCTCCGACGGGCGCTTCAAAGACCGTCCACTGTTGACTGTCGCTGAGATGCCCGGCGTGACGCTGGAACAGGCCGTCGAGTTCACCGCGCCCGAGCGCCGCGAGGTCGACATGGTGTTCCAGTTCGAGCACGTGAACCTCGACCAGGGCGCCAGCAAGTGGGACATCCGGCCGTTCCACCTGCGCGACCTGAAGGCGACGTTCGGCCGCTGGCAGGCCGGTCTCGCCGAGGTCGGCTGGAACAGCCTGTACTGGAACAACCACGACCAGCCGCGGGTGGTGTCGCGCTACGGCGACGACGGACCGTACCGGGTCAGGTCCGCAACCATGCTGGGCACCGTGCTGCACTTGCACCGCGGGACGCCGTACGTCTACCAGGGCGAGGAACTGGGAATGACGAACGCGCCGTTCACCAGCATCGACGACTTCCGCGACATCGAGTCGATCAACCATTACAAGGAAGCGGTCGCGGCGGGGCAGGACCCGGCGGCGGTGCTCGCCGCGCTGCGGTTCATGAGCCGTGACAACGCCCGCACGCCGATGCAGTGGGACGACTCGCCGAACGCCGGCTTCACGACGGGGACGCCGTGGCTCGCGGTCAACCCGAACCACAAGGACATCAACGCTGCGGCCGCGGTCGCCGACCCGGACTCGGTCTTCCACCACTACCGGAAGCTCATCGAACTGCGGCACACCGAACCCGTCGTCGCGCACGGCGACTTCACCATGCTGCTGCCGAACGACGAGCACGTGTACGCGTTCACCCGCTCCCTCGACGGGGTGGAACTGCTCACGCTGGGCAATTTCACCGGCCGATCGATCCCGGTGGACCTACCCGGGTGGGCCGGCGAGAAGCTGCTTCTCGGCAACTACCCGCCGGACGGAAACGACGGTGGGATCGTGCTGCGGCCGTGGGAGGCGCGCGTCTACCGTCGCACGGTATGACAATCGTCCACCTTCGCCGGCCAGGCGACTGCGGCCTGGTGCTCGACTGCACCGGGAGCCGGCTCCCCCGCGTCCTGCACTGGGGTGCCGACCTGGGTGACCTGCCCGCGGCCGCGACCACCGCGCTGGCTCTCGCCGCCGCCAGCGGCCCGGTGCCGTCCGGTCTCGACTCGCCCGTCGTGCTCAGCGTGCTGCCGGAGCAGGCGGCCGGCTGGCCGGGCACGCCCGGGCTCACCGGGCACCGCGAGGGTGCGCACTTCTCCACCGCGTTCGAGGTCGCCTCCGTCGACGTCGCGGGCGACGCGGTCACGGTCCGCGCGGCCGATGCGGCCGCGCGGCTCGGCCTGCGCGTCGAGATGGAGCTGACGGGGTCGGGGCTCGTGCGGCAGCGGGCGTCCGTCGTCAACGAGGGCGACGACGTGTGGACGCTCGACGGACTGCTGCTGACCCTGCCGGTGCCGTCGCGCGCGACGGAGGTGCTCGACTTCACCGGCCGGCACCTGCGCGAGCGCAGTCCACAGCGGACACCGCTCGGGTTCGGGACGCACCTGCGCGAGAACCGGCGCGGGCGCACCGGTTTCGACGCGGCGACGGTGCTCGTGGCCGGCGAGCCGGGCTTCGGGTTCCGGCGCGGCGCGGTGTGGGGCGTGCACGTGGCGTGGAGCGGCAACCACCGCACGCTCGTCGAGCGGCAGCCGATCGGGGTGACCATGCTCGGCGGCGGGGAACTGCTGTTGGCCGGGGAGGTGCGGCTGCCGCCCGGGGCTTCCTACGAGTCGCCCTGGTTGTATTTCTCCTACGCCGCCGACGGCCTGGACGCGCTCTCGGCGCGGTTCCACCGCTTCCTGCGCGGCCGGCCGTCCCATCCGCGGTCGGCCCGGCCGGTCACGCTGAACACCTGGGAGGCGGTGTACTTCGATCACCGGCTCGACCGCCTGACCGCGCTGGCCGACGCCGCGGCCGAGGTGGGCGTCGAGCGGTTCGTGCTCGACGACGGCTGGTTCCGGCACCGCCGCGACGACACCGCCGGCCTCGGCGACTGGTACGTCGACCCGGACGTGTGGCCGGACGGGCTGCACCCGCTGATCGCCCACGTGCGTGGGCTGGGCATGCAGTTCGGGCTCTGGGTGGAGCCGGAGATGATCAACCCGGACTCCGACCTCGCCCGCGCCCACCCGGACTGGATCCTGTCCCCTGGCTCCCGGCTGCCGCCCAGCGCCCGGCACCAGCAGGTGCTCGACGTCGGCAACCCGGACGCGTACGCGTATCTGCTTTCGCGGTTGGACTCGCTGTTGACCGAGTACGACATCGGCTACCTGAAATGGGACCACAACCGGGACCTGGTGGAGGCCGGCCATCCTTTGGACGGCGCGGCCGCCGTTCACGAGCAGACCGTTGCCGTGTACCGGCTCCTGGCCGCGTTGAGGTCCCGGCATCCCGGGGTGGAGATCGAGTCGTGCTCGTCAGGTGGTGGTCGGATCGACCTCGGCATCCTGGAGCACACCGACCGGGTCTGGGTCAGCGACACCAACGACGCCCTGGAACGCCAGCAGATCCAGCGGTTCACCGGCCTGCTGCTGCCGCCGGAGCTGATGGGTACGCACGTCGGCCCGCCCGAGTCGCACACCACCGGCCGCATCCACCGGCTCGACTTCCGGGCCGGCACGGCGCTGTTCGGCCACTTCGGCATCGAGTGGGACATCTGGGCGGCCACTGTGGACGATCGCGCGCGCCTCGCGGAGTGGGTGGCGCTGTACAAGTCGCTGCGGCCGTTGCTGCACACCGGCGACGTCGTGCGCGGCGACCACCCCGACCCGGCGCTGTGGGTGCACGGCGTGGTGGCGGCCGACCGCTCGCGGGCCGTGTACGCGCTGGCGCAGGTGGCGACGAGCGTGCACGCGCCGGCCGGGCGGGTGCTGCTGCCCGGTCTCGACCCGGCAGCGACGTACCGGATGGCGCCGCTGGCGCCGGCTTCCACTGTGGACGGCAAGCGCGCCGAGCCGCCGTGGTGGGCGACCGGGGTCGAACTGCCCGGCCGGGTGCTCGGCGAGGTGGGCGTGCAGGCCCCGACGCTGCGCCCCGAACGCCTCGTCCTTGTGCGGGCACTGCGGGTGAGCCCATCGGCGGCATAGCGCCCCACCGCGGGACAAGTCAGCCGCGTTGTTGGCGCTCCTCGGCGGCGATCACGTGGAACACCGCGTTGATCAGTGCCAGGTGGGTGAACGCCTGCGGGAAGTTGCCCAGGTGCCGGCCGCTGTCGGGGTCGATCTCCTCGGCGTAGAGGCCCAGCGGTCCGGCGAACGAGAGCAGCTTGCGGCACAGCGCCTGCGCCCGGTTCAGCTCCCCGATCTCGGCCAGCGCCGACACCAGCCAGAACGAGCAGATCGTGAACGCGCCCTCCTCGCCGGCGAGGCCGTCGTCGGTCTTCTTGGTGTGGTAGCGCAGCACCATGTCGTTGACCGTCAGCTCGTCGGCGATCGCCAGCACCGTTTTGCGCACCCGCTCGTCGTCGGTCGGCAGGAACCGCACCAGCGGGATCAGCAGCGTCGAGGCGTCCAGCGCGTCGGTGTCGTAGTGCTGGGTGAACACGCCACGGGCGTCGACGCCGTTCGCCAGCACGTCGGCGTGGATCTCCTCGGCGATGGCCTGCCAGCGGCCAGCCAGGTCGTGCTCGTCGCGCATGCGGGCCAGCCGCGCACCGCGGTCCAGGGCCACCCAGCACATCACCTTCGACGACGTGAAGTGCTTCGGGTCGCCGCGCACCTCCCACACGCCGCGGTCCGGGTCGCGCCAGTTGGCGATCGCGTGCTCGACCTGCCGGCGCAGGATCGGCCAGATCCGCTCGTCCAGCCGGTCGCGGGATTTCGTGTGCAGGTACACCGAGTCGAGCACGGCGCCCCACACGTCGTGCTGGCGGTGGTTGTAGGCGCCGTTGCCGACGCGCACCGGCTTCGCGCCCTCGTACCCGTGCAGGTGGTCCAGTGTGGACTCTTCGAGGTTCCGCTCACCGTCGACGCCGTACATGATCTGCAGTTCGTCGTCGCGCTCGGCCAGGTCGGCGATGAAGTAGAAGAAGTCGTTCGCCTCCCAGTCGAAGCCGAGCGTGTAGAGGCCCCACAGCGCGAACGTCGAGTCGCGGATCCAGCTGTACCGGTAGTCCCAGTTGCGCTCGCCACCCAGGGTTTCCGGCAGCGACGTCGTCGCCGCGGCCGCGAGCGCCCCGGTCGGCGCGAACGTCAGGCCCTTCAGCGCGAGCGCGCTGCGCTCCAGGTATGCCCGGTACGGGTGGTCGGGGAAGTTGCCGCGGGCCAGCCAGTGCTGCCAGTGGTGCGCGGTCCATACATGCCGCCGGTACGCCTCGTCGAAGTCGTACGGCGGCTCGTGTTCGGTCCAGGTCAGCGCGCAGAACCTGGTGTCGCCCTCCTTGAGCAGGGTGCGCGCCGTGGCTCGCGGCCCTTCGAAGCCCAGCCGCATGTCGGTGGTCAGCCGCAACGTCAGGTCGATCCCGTCAGCGCTCGCCAGGCCCTGGTGGTAGCCGCGCTCGGTGTAGCACCAGCGGGCCGGCGTGCGGCCGTAGTCGAACATCGGCTCGCACTCCAGGCCTACCTGCACCTCGCCGTTCACGCACCGCACCAGGCGCAGCAGCACGTGCTCGGCGTCGTAGTCGGTAGGGGCCCGGCGGTGCGTCTTCGACAGCTCGTCGGTGTGGTGCCAGGGGCCGATCAGCAGCATGTCCCGGACGATGATCCAGCCCGTCGGGGTACCCCAGCTCGTCTCCAACACCATCGTGCCGGGCACGTACCGGCGGGCGGCCGGCACCATGACGTCGGCCGGGCCGAGGCGGAAGCCGCCGGCGTCGCGGTCCAGGATCGTCGCGAAGACGCTCGGCGAATGCATCCGCGGCAGGCACATCCACTCGACGTTGCCGCTGGGCGCCACGAGCGCCGTCGTCTCGCAGTCGGAGAGGAATCCGAAGTCCTCGATCGGTGGATACGGGGACCGGCCCGCCGGTCGAAACGCGCCCTGTGCCACGCCGTCCACCATCGTCGCCCCCTCAGACCGTCCCCTCGCGATGGTCCCACGACGGACGGCCCGCAGGGTCCGGAAATGTGACAGGGCGCAGTGATCTGGTACGGCTTCTCCGGCAGCGGTGTGGGCGGGCGATGCCCGCCCACACCCCGTAATCAGGCAACCGTTGCGCTAGCTCTTGCTGGCCGAGAGCTCGTCGTGCAGCGCCCGCAGCTTCGCCCACGACTTCGGCTCCGCCGCGGTGCGGGCGGCCGCGCTGGGCGCGGCCTTCGCCGAAGCGGAAGCCGACGCCGGCAGTGTCGGCCGGCCCGCGGTGTACAGCCACGTGGTGAACACCGCGTCGAGGTCCACGCCGGAGATCTGCTCGGCGAGCGCCTGGAACTGGGCGATGTTCCCGTTGCCGTACTTGCGCGACTCGACCCACGTCCGCAGCGTCTCGAAGAACGCGTCGTCGCCCATCGCCAGGCGCATCTGGTGGATGGCCATCGCACCCCGGTCGTAGACCGCGATGTGGAAGATGTTCGCCGGGCCCGGGTCGCCGGGCTTCACGTTCCAGAACGGGTTGGTCGGCGCGTAGAACTGGTAGGTGAAGTCGAAGACCTCCTGGGCCGTGCCTTCACCGGTGTACTCCGACCACAGCCACTCCATGTAGGTGGCGAAGCCCTCGTGCAGCCAGATGTCGTCCCAGTTCTCCAGCGACACCGAGTCGCCGAACCACTGGTGGCCGTTCTCGTGTACCACCACGTACGGGTCCGACCCGCGCCGGAAGAACTCCGCCGCATAGGTGGACCGGGTCTGGTTCTCCAGCGCGAAGCCGATCGTGTTCGGTGCCACGACCACACCGCCCTGCGCCTCGAACGGGTACGGCCCGAGGATGCCGGACTCCCAGTCGACGACCTCGGCCGTGCGCTCGATGCTCGCGCGCGCCGGGTCGGCGTAGTCACCCAGGTTCTCGGAGTAGGCGTTGATCACCTGCTGACCGTTGGGCGCCACGTCCTGGACGATCTCATACTGCCCGATCGCCAGGAACGGCATGTAGGTCTGGCCCGGACGCAGCGACCGCCAGCTCCACCGGGTCCAGCCGACCAGCTCGGGGCGCGGGGCGCGCGGCATGACGCCGTTGCTCAGCACCTCGACGCCGTCCGGCACGAGCACCGAGACGTCCCAGGTGGCCTTGTCCAGCGGGTGGTCGTTGCTCGGGTACCACCACCAGGAGATCTCCGGCTGCCCGATGGCCAGGGCGCCGTCTTCGGTGCGTGTCCACGCGGTGTACCCGGCCGCGACGTAGTCGCTCGGGACGCCGTCGTACTGCACGACGATCGTCATCAGCTGGTTGCGGTTGATGACGCGCGGCGGGGTCACCACCAGCTCGTGGTCGCCCTCGCGCACGAACGACGCCGACCAGCCGTTCACCCGCACCGACTGCGTCGGCAGGATGAAGTCCAGATTGAACCGGTTGAGGTCCTGGGTGGCCCGGGCGAGGATCGTCGTGGTGCCGGTGAGTCTGTCGGTGTCCGGGTAGTAGCGCACCCGGATGTCGTAGTGCGAGACGTTGTACCCGCCGTTGCCGTAGTCCGGGAAGTACGGGTCGCCGATGCCCGGCGCTCCCGGCGCGGGCGCGGCCTGCGCCGGGCCGCCCACGAGCAGGACCGCCAACGCCGCCGCCGTGGCGACAATGAACCGTCGCAAAGGGGCCCTCCTTCATCGAAGAATTCTGCTACTTCGATCAGTAACCTAGCGGCCATCCTGCGACGGGAGCAGCGGCCCCGGATCGGTCGGGGCCCGGCGAGGGTGCGGGCGAGGGTGCTATTTCAACCAGGGTTGAAAGAGCATGATGGGCCCATGCAGGACATCGCCCCGAAGCCCGAGGAGCTCGAGCCGATCGAGCGCGCGTCGATCGACGAGTTGCGCGCCGTTCAGCTCGAGCGGTTGCAGTGGACGCTGCGGCACGCGTACGACAACGTGCCGCACTACCGGCAGGCCTTCGAGGCGGCCGGCGCGCACCCCGACGACTGCCGCGCCCTTTCCGACCTGGCCAGGTTCCCGTTCACCGCCAAGGACGACCTGCGGCAGAACTACCCGTTCGGCATGTTCGCCGTGCCGCGCTCGGACGTCGTTCGGGTGCACGCGTCGTCGGGCACCACCGGGCGGCCCACCGTCGTCGGCTACACCCGCGCCGACATCCAGACCTGGTCGCGGCTGATGGCCCGCTCGATCCGGGCCTCCGGCGGCCGCCCCGGCGATATCGTGCACGTCGCCTACGGGTACGGCCTGTTCACCGGCGGCCTCGGCGCGCACTACGGCGCCGAGGAGCTGGGCTGCACCGTGGTGCCGGTGTCCGGCGGCATGACCGAGCGCCAGGTCATGCTGATCCGCGACTTCCAACCCGACGTCATCATGGTCACCCCGAGCTACATGCTGGCGATCGTCGACGAGATGGAGCGCCAGGGCGTCGCGTCGACGTCGCTGAAGGTCGGCATCTTCGGCGCCGAACCGTGGACCGAGGAGATGCGACGCGAAATCGAGCAGCGCCTCGACATGCACGCCGTCGACATCTACGGCCTGTCCGAGGTGATGGGCCCGGGGGTCGCGAACGAGTGCGTGGAGACCAAGGACGGCCTGCACGTCTGGGAGGACCACTTCTACCCGGAGATCATCGACCCGGTCTCGGGTGAGGTGCTGCCCGACGGTTCCCTGGGCGAGTTGGTCTTCACGTCGCTGACCAAGCAGGCGATGCCCGTGGTGCGCTACCGCACGCGCGACCTGACCCGGCTGCGGCCCGGCACCGCCCGCCCGATGCGCCGCATCGACAAGATCACCGGACGCGCCGACGACATGCTCATCGTCCGCGGCGTGAACCTCTTCCCGACACAGATCGAGGAGCTGATCCTGCGCACGCCGGAGCTCTCCCCGCACTTCCAGTGCGTGCTGACCCGCGACGGCCGGCTCGACGCGCTGACCGTGCGGGTCGAGCGGCGCGTGTCGGCCGCGGTCCCGGCGGCCGCGCTCGCCGGTGCGGCGCTGGCGCAGCGGGTGAAGAACACGATCGGGGTGACGGTCACCGTCGAGGTGATCGAACCCGACGGTGTGGAGCGCTCCGTCGGCAAGATGAAGCGCATCGTCGACAAGCGCTAGCCATCGATCGTGCGGCTGCGGCCGCGGAACTCGGCCACCACCTCGTCGCCGCGGCGCACGGTCACGTCGTAGATGCCGCTGCGGCCGAACCGGGCGCGCTCCTGCGCGTACGCGGTGAGGACGTCGCCCGCCCGCACCGGGCGCACGAACGTGATGTCGGCGCCCGCTGCCACCGTCACCGGTCCGTGGCTGTTGCAGGCGCAGGCGAACGCCGAGTCGGCCAGCGCGAACACGAACCCGCCGTGGGCGATCGCATGCCCGTTCACCATGGCCGCGGTGATCGGCATGCGCACCACCGCGCGGCCGCCGCCGGCCTCGAGCAGCTCCATTCCCAGCGCGCGGGACGCCTCGTCGGCGGCGAACATGCGCTGTGCAGGGCCGGGCTCCACCGGCGCAGTCTAGGGGAACCGGGTGCGGGCGAGATCCGTATCTCCTCACGATGACCATCGTGAGGACCGTCAGCGCCGCGCTGGGCGCCTCGCTGCTCGTGCTCGTCCTGACGGGCGGCCCGGCAGCGGCGCACGGCGCACCGACCACGCCGCTCAGCCGGGCGGCCGGCTGCCAGCCGCAGGGCCAGTGGGTGAAGACCCCGGCGTGCGCCGCGGCGATCGCGACGAGCGGCAAGGTCGACTGGGACAACATCCGCGTCGCCGGTGTCGACGGCCGTGACAAGCAGAAGATCCCGGACGGCAAGCTGTGCAGCGCCGGCCTGTCCGGGTTCCGGGGGTTGGACCTGCCCCGCGCCGACTGGCAGACCACGTCTCTGCCCGGCGGCGGCCAGGTGACATTCACCTACCGGGGCACGATTCCGCACCCGGGCACGTTCCGGTGGTACATGACCAAGGACGGCTACTCGCCGACCCGCCCGCTGCGCTGGGCCGACCTCGACGACGCGCCGTTCCTCACCGTCAACAACCCGCCGCTGAAGAACGGCGCCTACACGATGACGGGCAAGCTGCCGGCCGGACGCACCGGGCGGCACCTGATCTACACGGTGTGGCAGACCAACCCCGACACGTACTACTCCTGCTCCGATGTCGTCCTGACCGGTGGGGCGGCGGCCGCGGGTGCCGCCGGCGGCGGTGTCACCGCGCAGGGCACGAGCGTGCCGCCGAGCGCGGCCGCCGCCCAGGTCGGCGCGGGTGCCGGCGGGGCTGATCCGGCGCTGGCCGACGGCGTCGGCGACGGCGACGGCGACGGCGACGGCGCACCACGCGCCGAGCCCGACATCGGTCCCATCAAGCGGGTCGCCAACAGCAGCCTCACGCTGCCGTTCGTGTTCGGGACCGCGGCGCTGTTGGCCCTGGCCGCGGCCGCCCTCCTGTTCGTCCTCCGCAGGCGCCGCCTGGCCTGACGGGGTCCCCGTACTGCAGACATCCGTCGATCTTGCAGTTGTTGATCTCAAATACCGCCGCAAACGGCAATGAACGCCGCACGACAGCTGCAAGATCGACGCAGAACGCACGGGATAGGCCTCACGGCTCGTCGATCTTGCACTCACCATCGCAGCCTTCGCTCGCTTTTGCCCAACTTTGGATGATGCCAAGAGTGCAAGATCGACGTATGGCCAGAACATGTGGCAGCCCCTCCCCGGCGGTCAGGACGCGGGTGGGGCGGTGCTCTCCCGGACCACCAGAGTGGTCGCCAGTTCGATCCTCCGCTGTGGCAACTCCTCGCCCGCGGCGAGCGCCAGCACCATCCGCGCGGCCTCCGCCCCCATCTCGGCGAACGGTTGGCGCACGCTCGTCATCGGCGGACCGCACCACCGGGTGTACACGAGGTCGTCGTAGCCGATGACGCTCAGGTCGACGGGGATCTGCAGCCCGGCCAGGCGCGCCGCCTCGTACATTCCCAGCGCCTGCAGGTCGTTGCCGCAGACCACCGCGGTCGGCGGGTCCGGGAGTCCGAGCAGTTCGCCGCCCAGCCGCAGGCCGTCGTCGAAGTTGAACCGGCCGGTGCGCACCAGCCCCGGCTCGATCGGCGCGCCTTCGTTCTCCAGCGCGGCCCGGCAGCCCTCGAGCCGGGCCCGGGCGCACAGGAACGTGAGCGGTCCGCTGATCGCCGCGATGCGCCGGTGCCCGAGGTCGTAGAGGTGCCGGGCGGCGGCGATTCCGCCGCTCCAGTCGGTGGATCCGACGGACGGGACGTGATGAACCGGCTGCCCGGTCGGATCCAGCGCGACCAGCGGGATGGCGCTGGTGTCGAACTGCGCGTGCCGGTCTGCGCCCATGTCGGAATGCACGGTGATGATGCCGGTCGGGCGCCGCGCGCGCAGGTCGTCGGCCCACGACGGGTCGTCTACGTCGCGCCGGGAGATCTCGACGAACGTGGCCGCGAGCCGGTGCTCCCGGGCGACCCGGCTCACCCCACGCATCACCTCGACGGCGATCTGACTTTCCACATCGGAGAAGACGACCTCCACAGTGGACGCCGGGGAGGGCTGGTCCGGCCGCCGGTATCGGTGTTCGCGCAACACTTCCTCGACCCGCCGGCGCGTGTCCAGCCCGACCCCTGACCGTCCATTGAGGACTCTCGACACCGTCGGCGCGGAGACTCCGGCCAGGCGCGCGATGGAGGCGACGGTCAGGTGGCGCTGCACGTGACGGCCGGAGCGCTGAAGTTGCCGTTGCTCACCGACACAGTGAACCCGAAGCTCGTGCTGCCGCCGGCCGGCAGGTTCCCGTTGCCGTTGGG
>Ga0111538_10002450_pt1 | contig 26088 bp, 22 predicted proteins | sample SoiMethybrSBSTD1_FD_79669 | JGI IMG/M metagenome (GOLD analysis project Ga0111538, IMG submission 79669) | Bulk soil microbial communities from a Populus tree surrounding site in Tennessee, USA - Soil MetaG P. TD hybrid SBSTD1 (version 2)... | ecosystem: Environmental > Terrestrial > Soil >...
AGCTGCTCGCGGTCGGTGATGCGGTAGCGGCGCTCGGACTGCTCGATCCAGCCCAGGCGGACGAAGCTGGCGATGGCCTTGTTGACCCGCTCACGCGATGCCCCCACCATCGCGGCCAGCTCCTCCTGGGTCACCGGCAGCGTGAACTCGTCGGCGCCGGCGGCCATCTCGACGAGCCGCTTGGCGGTGCGTCCGGTGACGTCGAGGAAGACCGAGTCGGCCAGCGCCACGTCCATGCTCCGCAGGCGGCCGGCGAGCAGGGCGACGACGCCCCACAGCAGCTCGGGCCGCTGCGTGTACACCTCACGGATCGGCTCGTAGCCGATGGCCAGCACCTGCGACTGCTCGAGGGCCCGCGCCTCGGCGGAACGGCCGAGCGGCTCGAACAGGCCCATCTCGCCGAACAGGTCGCCGGGCTCCATCAGCGCCACCACGGACTCGCGCCCGTCGATCGACCGCTTGGCGATGGCGATGCGACCGCCGCTCACCACGTACAGGGTGTCGGGGACGTCGTCCTCGTGGAAGATCACGTCGCCGCGGCGCAGGTCCTCGACCGTGCTGGCGTCGGCGAGCTGCAGCAGCTCCTGGGGGGTGAGGTCGGCGAAGAGATCGACGTCGGCGAGCAGGTCGGTGGGGCTCATCACCCGGGAACGATAACGAGGCGTCGACCTGCCGTCCTGACAGATGGGCGACGGGCGTCACGCGCGGGGCGTCACGGCCGGCGCCGGTAGATTCCCCGGGTCATGGCCGGTGTGTGGGTGATCGTCGTCGCTGCGGGGTCGGGCCGGCGCTACGGGGGGCCGAAGCAGTACGAGCCGCTGGCCGGCCGGCGCGTCGTCGACTGGTCGGTCGCCGCGGCTCGCAGCGTGGCCGACGGCGTCGTCCTCGTGGTGGCGCCCGACGAGGTCGAGCGTCCCGAGCCGGCGGTCGACGCCGTCGTCGCCGGCGCCGCAACGCGGTCGGGCTCGGTGCGCGCCGGTCTGGCGGCCGTGCCCGCCGACGCCGAGGTCGTGGTGGTCCACGACGCGGCGCGGCCCCTGGCCCGGCCCGAGCTGTTCTCCGCTGTCGTGGCCGCGGTCCGGGCCGGGGCCGACGCGGTGCTGCCCGCGGTGCCCGTGAACGACACGCTGCGGACCGCCGACGGCGGTGCGGTGGACCGCGAGGGCCTCGTGGCCGTTCAGACCCCGCAGGCGTTCGGGGCCTCGGCGCTGCGGTCGGCGCACGCCGGCGGGGCCGACGCCACCGACGATGCGTCGCTGGTCGAGGCGCAGGGTGGCAAGGTGGTCGTCGTGGACGGCTCGCCCGAGAACCTGAAGATCACCCGCCCCACCGACCTGGCGGCGGCCGAGGCGTTCCTCCGTGCCCGCTGACGCCGTGCCCGCTGACGCCGTGCCCGCTGACGCCGTGCCCGCCGACGCCGTGCCCGCCGACGCCGCACGACTGCCGGCGCTCCGGGTCGGCCAGGGCTTCGACGTGCACCCGTTCTCCGACGACGACGCCCGCCCGCTGGTGCTCGGCGGCGTGTCCTTCCCGGGGGAGCGGGGCCTCGCCGGCCACAGCGACGCCGACGTCATCGCCCACGCGGTCACCGACGCCCTGCTGGGGGCGGCCGGGCTGGGCGACATCGGCCAGCACTTCCCCGACACCGACCCCGCCCTGGCCGGGGCCGACTCGATCGGCCTGCTGACCCGAGCCGTGGCCGACGTCCGGGCCGCGGGCTGGTCCCCGCAGAACGTCGACTGCACGGTCGTGCTCGAGGCCCCGAAGCTGGCGCCGCAGCGGGACGCCATCCACGAGCGCCTCAGCGGGGCCGTGGGGGCGCCGGTCACGGTGAAGGGCAAGCGGGCCGAGGGCCTCGGCGCCCTCGGCCGGGCCGAGGGCGTCGCCTGCTTCGCGGTGGCGCTCCTGGTGGGGGCGTCGTGACGCCGCCGCGCGGGTCGGGTCGCGGGCGTCCCTCCGGCGGCGGGGGACGGGGCGCCGGCCGGTCCTCCCGCGGCAGCCCGCCCGGCAACACCGGCCGGTCCTCGAGCGGGGGTCCGCCCCGCAGCGCGGGTGGGCGGGGCAGCGGTGGTCGGCGTCCGCCGCCGACGCGGGTGACGACGCCGGGCGTCGGCGACCGCAGCGGGTCGATCCCGCCTGGCCGCCGGGGTCGCGTGTCGTCGTCGGCCGCCCGCGGCCTGGGCGGCGACCAGGTCGAGGGTCGCCAGGCGGTGCGCGAGCTGCTCGTCGCCGGGCTGCGGCGGGTCCGCGAGGTGTGGATGCTCGACCAGCGCGACGACTCGCCGATCCTCGACGACATCCGCGAGCTGGCCGCGGCCAACCGGGTGCAGGTCTCGACCGTCGGCCGGGGCCGCTTCGCCGCGCAGGCGCGGTGCGAGGCGCCGCAGGGCGTGCTGGCCCTGGCCGCCCCGCTGCCCGAGGTCGACCTCGACGCCCTGGTGACCCCGATGGGTCGGCGGGCGCCGTTCCTGGTCGCGCTCGACGGGGTGACCGATCCCGGCAACCTGGGCGCGATCCTGCGGTCGGCCGAGTGCGCGGGGGTGACCGGGGCGATCCTGCCGCGCCACCGGGCGGTCCACGTGACCCCGGCCGCCACCAAGGCCGCGGCGGGGGCGATCGAGCACGTGCCGATGGCCGTGGTCGGCGGCCTGCCGTCGGCGATCGCCGACCTGCGCAAGGCGGGCGTGCACGTCGTCGGCCTCGACGGCGCGGCCCCCACCTCGCTCTACGACCTGGTGGGCGGCGACGGCCCGGTGTGCCTGGTGCTCGGCGCCGAGGGCCGTGGCCTCTCGCGCCTCGTGCGCGAGCGCTGCGACGAGGTGGTGGCGATCCCCATGGCCGGTGTGCTCGGGTCGTTGAACGTGTCGGCGGCGGCGGCGCTGGCGTGCTTCGAGATCGCCCGCCGGCGGTGACGCCTCCGGCCGTCGCGCCCGCCTCGTCCGTCGGGGGTCGGGGCTGCCGGTGGCCGCGGCGCCGGTGAGTCGCGGCGGCGCGGCCGCGCCCGAGGCCGGCGTGAGACGAGCCCGAGGCGGGGTTCGAACCCGCGACCTGACGCTTACAAGGCGCCTGCTCTGGCCAGCTGAGCTACTCGGGCAGGGGAGGCGACTCTACTGGTCCGTTGCGGCCCCCCGAGGGTGCTTGCATCGCGCAGGGCGTACGGCCAGCCTTGGACCAGTGGCACTCACCGATCGTGACCGGGCGATCCTCGACTTCGAACGAGGCTGGTGGCTGCTCCCGTCGTCGAAGGGGGCCGCCATCCGCGCCCACCTCGGCATCTCCCCGACCCGCTACTACGCCCTGCTGAACGTGCTGATCGACGATCCTGCGGCCGCCGCCCACGACCCGCTCGTCGTGCGGCGCCTGCGCCGGGCCCGGGCCGGGCGGCGGCGGGCCCGGGTCGAGGGTCGTCGCCTCGGACACGGCCGCTGAGGAGACACGCATGCAGACCACCGAGCGTCCCCCCACCGGTCCCGCCCGGGGCTCGAGCCCCATGCGGGGCGTGATCCTCGTCGCCGTGGCGGCCGTCCTCGGCTTCTTCGTGCTGCGGGCGATCGACGACTCCGGCGGCGGCCCGACCGCGGCCGAGATCGAGGCGGCCAACGCCACCGACGACTCGGCCGGCACGACCACGCCGGCGGCCACCGACACCACCGTCCCGCCCGCCCGCCCGCCGGGCGAGGTCGTCGTGCTCGTCGCCAACGCCTCGGGGATCCAGGGCGCGGCGGGCGCGCAGTCCGAAGCGATCCAGGCCGGCGGCTACCAGGTCCTGCCCGCGGCCAACGCCCCCGAGCAGCCCGCGACGCAGGTGCTGGCCACCGCCGGCTACGAGGCCGACGCCGCGGCGCTGGCCGCGGCCATCGGCGCCCCGCCCGAGTCGGTGGGCGCGGTGCCCGACCCGCCACCGCTCGACCTGGCCGGTGCCAACGTGCTGATCCTGCTCGGCCCCGACCTCGCCGACGCCGGCTGAACTCGCATCTGGCGTCTCTCACCGCGCGATGCCGCGGTGAGAGACGCCAGAAGACCACGGGTACGGTCGACGGCATGAAGGAGCGCGCCGCCCTCGCCCCGTTCCTCGACGACCCCGGGCATGCCGCCGTGGTGGTCGACTTCGACGGCACGCTGTCGCCGATCGTCGACGACCCCGCCTCCGCCCGCCCGGCCACCGGCGCGGCCGAGGCGCTCGTCGCCCTGGTCGGCAGGCTGGGACTGGTGGCGGTCATGTCGGGCCGCCCCACCGACTTCCTGCGCACGGTGGTGCCCCCCGAGGTGGTGCTCTCGGGCCTGTACGGCCTCGAGGTGGTGCGCGACGGCGAGCGCACCGACCACCCGGCCGCAGGCGCCTGGCGCCAGGTCGTCGCCGACGTGGCCCGGTCGTCGGTCGACCACGGGCCCGACGGCATGGACGTCGAGCCGAAGGGCATCTCGATCACGCTGCACTACCGGCGCCACCCCGAGGCGGCCGAGGCCGTCGGCGCCTGGGCCGTCGAGCAGGCGGCGCGGTCGGGCCTCGAGGTGCGGGCCGCGAAGATGTCGGTCGAGCTCCACCCGCCGATCGAGGCCGACAAGGGCACCGCGCTCGAGGCGCTCGCCGACGGGCTGGCGGCCGTGTGCTTCGTCGGCGACGACCGCGGCGACCTGCCCGCCTTCGACGCGCTCGACCGGCTCGAGTCACGGGGCGTCCACGCCCTGCGGGTGGCGGTGGCGGGCGACGAGACCCCGGCCGAGCTGGTCGGCCGCGCCGACGTCGTGCTCGACGGCCCGGCGGCGGTCGTGGGGTTCCTGCGCGCGCTCGTGCCGGGCGGGTAGTCGGGGCCGCCGGTCCGGACGGGTCGGCCCGGCCCCCCCGCCCGGCCGGCCCCGACCCGGCGATCCGCGCGGCTCAGCCGGCGGCGGCGAGCTGGTCGGCCAGCCAGTCGGCCGGCTGGCGGGCCAGCGAGAGCTCGCGCAGCCGGGTCGCCCGGGTCGCCCGCTCGTCCGCGGGCATGCGCAGCGCGCGGTCGAGCACGTCGGCCGTGCCGGCCAGGTCGAACGGCGCGACGGCCAGGGCGGCCTCGCCGATCTCGTCCCACACCCCGGCCTCGCGTGACAGGCACAGCACCGCGTCGCGCTCGTTGACGATCGCCCCCTCCTTGGCGACGAGGTTGAGGCCGTCGCGGATGGGGTTCACCAGCAGGACGTCGGCCCGCCGCAGCACGGCGATCGACCGGGGGAAGTCGTCGCGGGTGTCGTACACGATGGGCGTCCAGCCGGCGGTGGCCCACCGCTCGTTGATCTCGGCCACCGTCTCGTCGACCTCGCGCTGGTAGGCCAGGTAGGCGGGCACGCCGGTGCGCGACGGGTAGACCGACGCGAGGAACACGACCCGCTCGCGCCAGGCCGGGACGCGCTCGAGCAGCGTGTCGAACGCCTGGAAGCCGCGCCGGATGTTCTTCGACAGCTCGATGCGGTCGACGCGGGCGACGACGAGGCGGTCGCCGACCAGGTCGTCGAGCTCGGCCAGCGCCTCGTCGCTGGCTGGCGAGGCCGCGGCGCGTCGCACGTCGTCGGCGGCCGCGGGCAGCGGGGACACGAACGTGCGGGGGGTGAGGCCCTGCACGTCGCGGCTGCAGGCGGTGAAGTCGGCGGCCCACCGCGCCGTGTGGAAGCCGCAGGCCCGGTGGGCGGCGAGACCCGACACGACCTCTCCGGCGATGTGGTCGGGCAGCACCCGCAGCCACGTCGGGGTGGCGAAGGGCGTGTGGTGGAAGTGGACCGCGGCGAGGTCGGGCCGCTGCTCGGCGAGGGCCACGCCGAGCAGCCCGAGGTGGTAGTCCTGCACCAGCACCGCGGCGCCGTGGGGCGCGGCGTCGGCCACGACGTCGGCGAAGGCCCGGTTGACCTGGCGGTAGGCCTGCCAGGCATCGGCCAGGTCGGGGCCGAACGCCGGCTCGCGGGGCAGGTCGTAGAGCCCGTGGTGCAGGAACCACAGCACCTGGTTGCTGATCACGTCGTAGGCCAGCCGGTAGGTCTCGGGGTCGACCGCCAGCAGCCGGACGCGGAAGTCCTCGGCGTCGACGGTGCCGGCCGCGGCCGCCCGGCGGTCGCCGTCGGACATGGCGGCGGCCACCCACAGCGTGTCGGTGCCCGCGACGAGCTCGCCGAGGCCCGACACCAGCCCGCCCGCCCCGCGCCGGGCGGTGAGGGAGCCGTCGTCGCCCTCGCCGAACGAGAGCGGGCCCCGGTTGGACACGATGACGGCGGCGCGATCCACGAGGAGTCGAGGCTAGTGCCGCGTCGGGCGGGGTTCGCCCCGTCGTCGCGCCGGATCCCGCTCGCCGCCGACGACGCACGACGACGGCGCGGGCCGCCCCGCCGTGGGCGGGATGCCGCCGCGGCCCCGCCGTCGATCGTGCGCCGGTGGCCGGGACGGGGTGAGCAGGGCGTCGGGGTGGCGGGTGGCCGGGACGGGTGAGCAGGGCGTCGGGGTGGCGGGTGGCCGGGACGGGGGTGAACAGGGCGTCACGGCCCGTGTCCTCGATCGGGCGGCCGGCGCCGTGCGCCATGATCGTGCGGTGCGCGTGGTGATCGCCCCCGACAAGATGCGCGGCACCGTGACCGCCCGCGAGGTCGCGGCCGCCGCGGGCCGCGCCGCCCGCGCCGTCGGATGGGACGCCGACGAGGTCCCGGTGGCCGACGGCGGCGAGGGCACCCTCGACGTCCTGGGCGGGCCCAACCGCACGACGGTCGTGACGGGCCCGCTGGGCGAGCCGGTCGAGGCCGAGTGGCGCCTGGCGGGCCGCACCGCGGTGGTCGAGATGGCCCGCGCCTCGGGCCTCGCCCTGGTCGGCGGCGCCGACGACAACGATCCGATCGGCGCCTCCACCGTCGGCACCGGCGAGCTGCTGGCGGCGGCGGTCGACGCCGGGGCGAAGCGCATCCTCGTGGGCCTGGGCGGGTCGGCGACGACCGACGGCGGGCTGGGCGCGCTGCGGGCGCTGTACCCGCTCCACCGCCTGGCCGGGGTCGACATCGAGGTGCTGTGCGACGTCCGCACCGACTTCGTCGACGCAGCTGCGGTCTTCGCGCCCCAGAAAGGGGCGTCGGCGGCCCAGGTCGAGCTGCTGCGTCGCCGGCTCGACCGGCTGGCCGACGTGTACCTGGCCGACCACGGCGTCGACGTGCGGGCTCTGGAGGGCGCGGGTGCCGCCGGCGGCCTGGCGGGCGGGCTGGCGGTGGCGGGCGCCCGGCTGGTGGGCGGGTTCGACGCCGTGGCCGACGAGCTCGACCTGCCCGACCTGATCGAGGGGGCCGACCTGGTGATCACGGCCGAGGGGTTCCTCGACGAGCAGTCGTTCGAGGGCAAGGTCGTGGGTGGCGTCGCCGACCTGGCCCGGGCCGCGGGCGTGCGCTGCGTGGCGGTGGTGGGCGAGGTCGTGCCCGACCTGGCCCCCGAGGTCGGATCGGGGCTCGAGGTCGTGTCCCTGGTCGCCCGGGTGGGCGACGAGCGGGCCCGGGCCGACACCGCCACCTGCATCGAGGAGGCCGTCGCCGACGTGCTCGCGGGGCGGTCGGGCACCCCCGGGGAATGAGGGCGGCGCGCGGGGGGTTGGGTACGATCCGACCGACTTCGCACGGCCCGTCGCGACCCGTCACGGGACCGACCCGAGCCCGACCCCGAGCCGAGGACCTGCCACGATGAGCGTCTCCGTCCGCATCCCCACCACCCTCCGGCCCCTGACGGGCGGCCAGTCCGAGGTGTCGCTCGAGGGGTCGAGCGTGCGCGACGTCATCACCAACCTCGACGGCGCCCACCCCGGGTTCGCCGACCGCCTGCTCGACGACGACGGCAACCTGCGCCGCTTCGTGAACGTGTTCGTCGCCGACGACGACATCCGCTTCCTCGAGGGCCTCGACACCCCGGTGCCCGACGGCGCCGAGGTGGCGATCATCCCCGCCGTCGCGGGCGGCTGACCGCTCCGGTCCGGGTCGGGCCGCCGAAGGCAGCCGGCCTGCGGTCCTCGTTTAGCACTCGCCGGTTGCGAGTGCTGAAACTCCGTGCTTGACTGGCTGGCACTCACGTTCGTCGAGTGCCAATCCCCGTGCCCAACGGAGGGACTTACGGAATGCCGAAGATCATCGCTTTCGACACCGAGGCGCGCCGCGGCCTCGAGGCCGGCATGAACAAGCTGGCCGATGCGGTCCGGGTCACGCTCGGCCCCAAGGGCCGCAACGTCGTGCTCGACAAGAAGTGGGGCGCCCCCACGATCACGAACGACGGTGTGTCGATCGCCAAGGAGATCGAGCTCGAGGACCCCTACGAGAAGATCGGGGCCGAGCTGGTCAAGGAGGTCGCCAAGAAGACCGACGACGTCGCGGGCGACGGCACCACCACCGCCACCGTGCTCGCCTGGTCGATGGTGCGCGAGGGCCTCCGCAACGTCGCCGCCGGCGCCAACCCCATGTCGGTCAAGAAGGGCATCGAGGCCGCCGTGGCCACCGCGGTCGAGGCCATTAAGGACCAGGCCGTCGAGATCGACTCGAAGGACCAGATCGCCCAGGTCGCCGGCATCTCGGCGGCCGATGCCGAGATCGGCGAGATGATCGCCGAGGCCATCGACAAGGTGGGCAAGGACGGCGTCATCACGGTCGAGGAGTCGCAGACCTTCGGCATGGAGATGGACCTCGTCGAGGGCATGCGCTTCGACAAGGGCTACATCTCGGCCTACTTCATCAGCGATCCCGATCGCATGGAGGCCGTGTTCGACGACCCGTACGTCCTGCTGGTCAGCGGCAAGATCTCCACCGTCCGCGACCTGCTGCCCGTGCTCGAGAAGGTGATCCAGTCGGGCAAGCCGCTCGTGATCGTCGCCGAGGACGTCGAGGGCGAGGCCCTGTCGACGCTGGTCGTCAACAAGATCCGCGGCACGTTCAAGTCGGTCGCCATCAAGGCCCCCGGGTTCGGCGAGCGCCGCAAGGCCATGCTGGCCGACATCGGCATCCTCACCGGCGGCCAGGTCATCAGCGAGGACGTCGGGCTCAAGCTCGAGAACACCACGCTCGACCTGCTCGGCCAGGCCAAGAAGGTCATCGTGACCAAGGACGAGACCACGATCGTCGAGGGCGCCGGCTCGGCCGACGACATCAACGGCCGGGTCAACCAGATCAAGAACGAGATCGAGAACACCGACTCCGACTACGACCGCGAGAAGCTCCAGGAGCGGCTGGCCAAGCTGTCCGGCGGCGTCGCCGTGCTCAAGGTCGGCGCGGCCACCGAGGTCGAGCTCAAGGAGAAGAAGCACCGCATCGAGGACGCGGTGTCCACCACCAAGGCCGCCATCGAGGAGGGCGTGGTCGCCGGCGGCGGCACCACCCTCGTCCGGGCGCAGGCCAAGGTGTACGAGCTGGTCGAGACCCTGCAGGCCGACGAGGCCACCGGTGCCCGCATCGTGGCCCGTTCGCTCGAGGGCCCGCTGAAGCAGATCGCCGAGAACGCCGGCCTCGAGGGCGGCGTGGTGATCGAGCGGGTGCGGGGCCTCGACGGCCCCGAGGGCCTCAACGCCGCCACCGGCGACTACGAGGACCTGACCAAGGCCGGCATCATCGACGCCGCCAAGGTCACCCGGTCGGCGCTGCAGAACGCGGCGTCGATCGCGGCCCTGTTCCTCACCACCGAGGCCGTCATCGCCGACAAGCCCGAAGAGGCGGCGGCCGGCGTCCCGGGCGGAGGCATGGAGGACTTCTGACCTCCCGCTCCACCACATCCTGAAGCGTGACCGCCGCCCCTCGGGGCGGCGGTCGTCGCGTGCGGGCAAAGGTGGATAAGCCCGCGGCGGAGGGCGGCGCGCCGACCGCTCCGTTCCCAGCGTGCGATGGCGAGCGGGGACGATCCGGGCCGGGAAAGCCCGTGGGGGCGCGCCCCGGCCGCCGGTAGCGTGCGGGCCATGGAGGGCACCCGCATCGTGATGGTCCGGCACGGCGAGTCGATGGCGCAGGAGCGCCGCGTCGTCGGCGGGCACAAGGGGTGCACGGGCCTCTCGGCGAAGGGCCGGGCCCAGGTCTCGGCGCTGCGCGACCGGTGGAAGGCGGCCGACGAGCTGGGTGGCGACGTCGTGCTCTACGCGAGCCTGATGCCGCGGGCGATCGAGACGGCCGAGATCCTGGCGCCGGTGCTCGGCGCCCCCGAGGTCAGCCAGGACTGCGCCTTCTGCGAGCACCACCCGGGCGAGGGCGACGGGCTGCTGTGGTCCGAGTTCGACGCGCTCTACCCCCATCCGGCCGAGGGGTGGACGCCCGACGTGCGCCGCGACCCGGGCGGCGAGACGTGGAACGAGATGGCGGACCGGGTGAAGCATGGCTTCGACCGCCTGGTCGCCGACCATCCGGGTCGCACCGTGGTGGTGGCGTGCCACGGCGGCGTGATCGTGCAGACGATGATCCGCTGGCTGCTCATCGACCCCCAGGCGACCGGCGAGCGGGCGTGGTTCAGCCCCGAGAACGCGTCGGTCACCGAGTGGCGCTTCGGCCCCAACCCCTACGGCAACCGGGTCGGCGAGTGGGAGCTCGTGCGCTTCAACGACCACGCCCACCTGGCCGGCACCGCGCTGAGCGGCTGAGCCCGTCGATCGTCACGCCGGCCCCGGGCGTCATCGCTCGTGGCGGGTCGACGCGGGGATCCACCGGGGGTCGACGTCGTCGTCGGGCTCGAGCGGGCGCATGGCGAGGTCGATGGCGCTCCACAGCGTCTTCGACACCGGGTAGAAGGCGAGCGGCACGACGATGGCGGTCACGACGATGACGGCGACGGCCGCCCACGCCGACTCGTCGCCGTAGGTCACGACGAACGCCCCGACGACCGCCGCCAGCACGACGGCGAAGCTGACGATCGTGTTGATGCCGAGTGCGCCGATCCAGTGGCCCTCGATGCGCTCGAGCTTGAGCCCGCAGCGCGGGCACCGCTCGACCATCGAGAACCAGTGGTGGAACAGGTGCCCGCCGCCGCACAGCGGGCAGCGGCGCACGGCGCCCCGCGCCAGCATGCGGCTGGGGGTCAGGACCTGCGGCCGGGTGGGGGCGTCGTCCACCCCCCGAGCATGCCCCCTCGGTGCGACCGGCGTTAGGGTCGGGCCGCTCGGCCGGAGGGGGCCGGGCCCGGAGGGGGACGACATGGCGAACCGGATGGCGCGGCGGCTGACGCTGCTGGCGGTGGGGACCCTGGCTGTGGCGGCGACGGCGTGCACCACGCCCGGCGCGGGCGGCGGATCGGGTGGGCACCACGGCCCACCGTTCAACGGCGAGATCGACCTGACGCTCACGACCGACCCGGTCACCTGTGACCCGCTCGGGGGCGACCGCTGCATGCTGCCGTTCCCCAACGACCACTTCACGGTCGAGGACGCGGCGACCGCCACCGGGCGCCGGGTCGACCTGGCGCCCGACACGACCCCCGCCAACCGGTCCGGCGTGCACGTCGACCCCACCGAGCTCAACCGCAACGACGGGTTCTCCCCGGGCTCCGCCATCGCGGTGCTGCTGCCCGGTCTCGACCCGGTGGCGAGCGGCATCGCCCCGATCACCGACATGGCCGCCTCGCTGGCCCCCGACGCCCCCATCGCCATCATCGACGCCCGCACGGGCGAGCGGCACCCCTACTGGGCCGAGCTCGACAGCCGGGCGCCCGACGCCGAGCACCAGCTGCTGTTCGTGCGCCCGGCCGCCAACTTCCGCGAGGGGCACCGCTACGTCGTCGCCATCCGGGGCGTGGTCGACGCCGCCGGTCAGCCGATCGCCCCCACCGACGTGTTCCGTGCCTACCGCGACCGGCTCCGGTCCGACGTGCCCGCCGTCGAGCAGCGGCGGGGCCACATGGAGAGCCTGTTCCGCACCCTGCGCCGCGCCGGGGTCGACCGGGCGGGGCTCACCCTGGCCTGGGACTTCACGGTCGCCAGCGGCGAGAACCTGTCCGAGCGGTTGCTGGCCATGCGGGACGACGCCTTCGCCGCGCTGGGCGACGCCGCGCCGGCCTTCACGGTCGACACCGTCACGCCCAGCACCCGGGCCAACCTGGCCACCGAGGTGACGGGCACGTTCCAGGTGCCGAGCTACCTGACGGGCGACGGGTCGCCCGGCACGGTGCTCAACAACGGCGACGGCCCGGGATCGTCGCCGATCCCGGTGCGCAACGGCGACTACACGGCCCGGTACATCTGCACGATCCCGCAGTCGGCGTTCCACGAGGACGGGTCGGCGGATCCGACGAGCATGATGCTCTACGGCCACGGCCTGCTCGGCTCGGCCCGCGAGGTGTACGGCGCCAGCTCGCGCTACGCGAGCGTCGCCAACGTGACGACCTGCGCGACGTGGTGGATCGGCATGTCCGAGGACGACGTCGGGGCGGTGCTCGTCGCGCTGGGCGACATGAGCGCGTTCCGCACGCTGCCCGACCGCCTCCAGCAGTCGATGCTGAACACGATGTTCCTGGGGCGCCTGATGGTGCACCCCGACGGCCTGGCGTCGAACCCGGCATTCCAGGACGCCGCCGGCACCCCGGTGCTCGACGGCGAGGACCTGACGTTCAACGGCGTCAGCCAGGGCGGCATCCTCGGCGGGGCGGTCACCGCCGTCGCCCAGGACTGGCAGCGGGCGTTCCTCGGCGTGCCGGCCATGAACTACTCGACCCTGCTCGACCGCAGCGTCGACTTCGACGTCTTCGGCACGGTGTTCGACCCCAGCTACCCCGACTGGGTCGACCGCCAGAGCGTGCTGCTGCTGGCCCAGATGCTGTGGGACCGGGGCGAGAACGACGGCTACGCCCAGCACCTCACGGGCGACCCCTACGCCGGCACGCCGGACAAGCAGGTGATGCTCTACGAGGCGTTCGGCGACCACCAGGTCGCCAACGTCGCCACCGAGGTGATGGCCCGCACCATCGGCGCCGAGGTGCGCACGCCCGCGCTGGCCGACGGCCGCAGCCCCGACGTCACCCCGTTCTGGGGCATCGAGCCCGCCGGGCCGCTGCCGGACGACGGCGGCTCGTACCTGGTCGTGTGGGACTTCGGCACGCCGGCCCCGCCCCTGGTCAACCAGCCCAACCGGGCGGGACAGGACCCGCACGGCCTCGGCCGGGCGCAGGCCGACGTGCTCACCCTGGCATGGCAGTTCCTCGACACGGGGGCGTTGGTCGACACGTGCGACGGCGGGCCCTGCCAGACCCTGCCGTCGGGCTGACGGTGGCGCGTCGGCGGCATCGGGTCTGTGCTCACCTTGATGACGCCACTCTACGTATTGACACGACACCGCAATGTCGTGATGCGTCAAGGTGGCGCCGGGGGCGATCCGTGTGACGAGGGGGAACTGTGAAGGCACGTGTAACCACCGGTGCGGTCGCGATGCTGTGCGCATCGCTACTCGTCGCCCAGCCAGGAAGCGCAGGTCCATCAGCTCCTGCGCTGCCCTCGGCCCCGCCGGTCGGGACCGTCCAGTCGACGGTCGAGATGGGGCTCATGGCCCAAGACTCGAGAGTCAGGAACCGGGATGCGGCATACAGCACCGGCTTCAACGGCACATCGATCTGGGTGTACGGCGACACGTCGCTCACCGTCGTCGGCGCCGACGGCGACGCACATGCGGACAACACGAGCAACACTCGCGCTGACCTCAACGCGGCAGACGGCATCGCTGCGGGTGTGGAGAAGCTCGACAGCGCAGGTGCCCCCAGCGAGTACATCCCTCGATCGAACTGGGAGCGCTTCTTCAACCAGGTGAACGACCCGGACGTTTGTGGCACGCCGAGTCCCGAAGATCCCAACTGCGGTCAGCAGTACTTCAACTGGCCCGGACAGCTGGTTGCCGATCCGGCTCGCAACCGCGTGATCAGCTTCCTCAGCTCGGGGATCCGCTGTGGAAGCATCCCGTGTACAGCGCCCCAATGGTGGGGGGCCGGCGTCGCGACCTGGTCGCCCGGTGGACAGTGGACGCGTCAGGAGACCGGACCCCCGCCCGACGTCGGTGGCTGGGACACGGGCATCCTGTTCGGCCCCGGAGACGAGTTCGGCTCGAGTGCTGCGGTCGTCGTCGGGACGACCCTCTACGCGTACGACTGCGACCCCGGGTCGGGGTGGTACGAGTTCAACTGCTTCGTCGCTCGTGTCGCCCTGGCTGACGTCACGAACCGCGCTGCGTGGCGCTTCTTTGCGGGCGGCTCGACCTGGTCCACCAACATCGCCGATGCCGTCGAGGTCTTCGACGGGGCGACGGCCAACACCGTGTACTTCAACACCTACCTCAACAAGTACATGGTCGTGTACGGCTTCGACACCGTGAAGTACCGCACGGCCGACAATCCATGGGGTCCGTGGTCCGACCCGGGCGTCCTGTTCAACGCGGTGCCGGTCAACGAGAACGGCAAGCTGAACTACTCCGCCGTTGCCCATCCTGAGTACGGCAGTGGTCAGACCTTCTATGTCACCTACATCCATCCGACGTCAGTGGGTGGTGGCACCCGGCTCGTCCGGGTCAACCTCCAGTAACCGCACGGGGGAGGGTCGGATGAGTCCGTCCGACCCTCCCTCAGCTTTGCTCGACTCCGACCGGGTGACCACGCGCTCCGGCCGGCCGACGCGCCAGGCTGCGGATCGAGGGGGCGGCGGGGTGGGCGGTGGCGGACGCCACCGTGACGTCGCGGCCGGCGATCGTGGCGGCCAGCCTTGAGCCGGGGGGCGTCTGCGACCTCGCCGCGCACGGTCGTCGGTGCGAACGTCCCGCGTGCGCCCGACATCGGTGGGTCGGTCGGCCCAGCCCGCTCGCGGTGCTGGGCGTGTGGCACGCTCGGGTCCGCTGGTCACCAGCTCAGGGGGAGCGGTGTGGCACAGGTGTTGTCCCCTCGTCCCTCTCATCTCCTCGACGATCGAGGGCCGAGGGTGACGGGCTCGACCCGGGGGGTGCGGTGACCGGACAGGACGAGGGACGCAGCGACCGAGGTGCGCCCGTGGCCCGGCCGGAAGCCGGCCCGCCGGCGGCGCCCGTCACACCGCACGGCCCGCACCTCGGCGTCTCCCTGCTCAACTTCGCGGCCGCCGGCACGCCGGGCGACGCGGCCGACCTGGCCGCCGCCGTGCTGCGGCGGGCCGTCGTGGCCGACGGGGCGGGCATCGACAGGCTCACGGTCGTGGACCACGTGGTGATGGGCGACGACATCGGCGCCTACGACGGCGGGCGCTTCCCGACGGGCCCCGACGGGCTGTGGCTCGAGCCGCTCACCCTGCTCGCGGCGATCGCGGCCACCACCCGCCGGGTGCGGCTCGCCACCGGCATCCTCGTCGCCCCGCTGCGGCGGGCCCCCGCGCTGGCCAAGGCGATCGCCACCCTCGACGTGATCTCGGGCGGGCGGGTCGACCTCGGCGTGGGCGTCGGGTGGCAGCGCGAGGAGTACGACGCCTCGGGCGTTCCCTTCGCCGACCGCGGCGACGAGCTCGACCGCACGGTGGAGGCCTGCCGGCGGCTGTGGCGCGGCGAGGCGGTGCTGCCCGACGTCGCCGCCGACGGCTCGACGTCGACCGCAGGCCGGCCGGTGTGGTGCGAGCCCCGCCCGTTGCAGCCCGGCGGCGTCCCGATCTGGGTCAGCGGGCGGTTGCACCCGCGGACCCTGCGCCGCATGGTCCGCTACGGCGACGGGTGGATCCCGTGGGGAGACCACCGGCGCGACGTCGTGCCCGGCATCGCCCGGGTGCGGGCCGCCCTCGAGGAGGGTGGCCGCGACCCGTCCGGCTTCGCGGTGCGGGGCACCCTGCCCGTCCTGGCCGGCGCGGACGGCGGCGTCGACGCCGAGCGCACCGTGGCGCCCGTGCCCGGCATGGCGGCCGCCGGCGTGACCGACTTCTCCCTCCAGGGGATGTTCCCCGCCGACGACGACCTCGCCGGCGAGCAGCTCTCGGCGCTGGTGGCCGCGTTCGCCGCCGTCACCGACCGCCCGGCGCCCACGTCGTGAGCTGACCACGACGCCGACCACCCCACCGCCCGCCTGCCCGGCGACCTGGCAGGATGCCGACATGACCAGCGAGGACGAGACCGCGCGCGACCCCGAGGTCGAGCGCATCGAGGTGCAGCGGATCATCCCGGCGCCGCCCGAGGCGATCTTCGCCCTGCTGTGCGATCCGCAGGGCCACGTGGCGATCGACAGCTCCGGGATGCTGCAGGACGCGGAGGGCGAGCCCGTGCGGGCGGTCGGCGACAGCTTCGTCGTGCACATGGACCGCGAGGCGCTCAACGACTTCCCGCTGGGCAAGTACGACGTCACGGTGTCGATCTGCACGTTCGAGCAGGACCGCGAGATCGCCTGGAAGATCCTGGGCCAGATCAGGCCGCAGATCGGCCACGTCTACGGGTACACGCTCGAGCCGGTGGACGAGGGCACGCTCGCGACCTCGTACTACGACTGGTCCGACATCGACCCCGTGTGGCGAGAGGCGGGCATCTTCCCGATCCTGTCCGAGGGCGCGCTGCGGGCCACGCTCGGCATCCTCGGCCGCACGGTCGTCCGCGGCGGCTCGGGTTGGTCGCCACCGGCCTGAGCGGTGCGGGGCTCGCCGGTCCGCCCGGCGACCGGGCCGCCGGGTGCGCCCGTCCGCGTGGACGTCAGATGAACGTGCCTTTGAGCACAGGCGACGAACGTGTGACACAATGCCCCCTCGAGTGAACGACCGGTAACTACTGACGTCGTTCTGACGTTCGCTCCGGGGAACGCTGGGTTGAGACGGCCGCCGCGTGCGGTCGGGGGTTCTCCGTGCGGTGCGTCAAAGCGACTCGTTTCCAAGGGGGAGCACACCCGTGACACTCGCTTACCTCGATCCCGGGTCCGGCAGCCTGATCGCCTCGGCCCTCGTCGGTGGCGTGGCCGCCGCCGGTGTCGCCGCCAAGCAGGCCCGCGCCAAGCTGGGCGGGTTCGGGCGCAAGAAGAAGAACGCGCCCGAGACCGCCGAGTCCACCGACGACGCGCCGGTCACCGCCGCCGCCGACGACCCGGCACCCGCCGACGAGACGACGACGGTCACCTCCGACACCTGACGTCCTGACTCCGTGACCGTCTACGAACCGGGATCGTTCCGCGATCCCGACAGCGCCGTCTTCCAGCAGGACGGCAAGGTGCTGCGCGGCCTGTCCGGCCGGGCGGCCGACGACTGGGACCGCCTCGTCGCCACGGGCTTCTTCCCCCGGCTGGTCGACTCGGGCCAGGTCGTGCGCACCGTCGCGCACGACGGCGAGGCGCCGCTGTCGCCCCGGGGGGCGCCGTGGACGCGCGTGCTCGAGCACGAGCGCATCCCGGTCATCTCGTACCCGTACGAGTGGCCGTTCTCGATGCTGCGCGAGGCGGCCGTCCTGCACCTCGAGGTGCTGGCGGCGGCGCTCGACGACGGGCTGTCGCTCAAGGACGGCACGGCCTACAACGTGCAGTTCGTCGGCTCGCGGCCGACGTTCATCGACATCGGTTCGTTCGAGCCGTCGACGGGGCCGTGGCCCGGCTACCGCCAGTTCTGCCAGACCATGCTGTTCCCGCTGCTGGTGCAGGCCCATCTGGGCACGCCCTACCAGCCCATGCTGCGGGGCAGCATCGACGGCCTCAGCGCCTCCGACGTCACGGGCATGTTCTCGGGGCTCCACCGCTTCCGGAAGGGCGTGCTCCGCAACGTCACGCTGCACAGCCTGCTCGAGCGCAAGGTCACCACCGCCTCGGAGACGGTGAAGTCCGACCTGAAGTCGTCCGGCTTCTCGACCGAGCTCGCCAAGGCGACGACCAAGAACCTGCTCAAGCTCGTCCGCGGGCTCGAGGTCGCCAAGCGCGGGTCCGAGTCTGACGACGAGCACTCGATCTGGTCCGACTACCGCGACACCTGCTCCTACAGCGACGACGACGCCAGGGCGAAGCAGGAGTTCGTGCGCGCCGCCCTGGCCGAGGGCGACAGCCGCGTGGTGCTCGACCTCGGCGCCAACGACGGTGAGTACTCGCTCATCGCCGCCGAGCACGCCGAGCAGGTCGTGGCGGTCGACGGCGACGAGAAGATCGTCGACATCCTCTACCGCCGGCTGCGGGCCAAGGGCGACGAGAAGATCCTGCCGCTCGTGATGAACCTGGTCGACCCGTCGGGCGGCATCGGCTGGCGCAACCGCGAGCGGGCCCCGTTCGTCGACCGCGTCCAGCCCGACGTCACGATGGCCCTGGCGCTGGTCCACCACCTCTCGATCGCGGCCAACGTGCCGCTGCCCGAGGTCGTGGCCTGGCTGGCGTCGTTCGGCGGCCGGTGCGTGGTCGAGTTCCCGCACCGCGACGACGTGCAGGTGAAGCGCCTGCTGGCGAACAAGCCCGCGGGCCTGTTCGACGACTACCAGCGCGACGCCTTCGAGGCGTTGCTGGCCGAGCGCTTCCTCGTGCACCGGCAGCAGACGCTGCCCGCGGGCACCCGCACGATCTACCTCGTCGAACCGAAGCCGTGAGGGTGGCGCGGCGGAGGACCCGTCGATGACGAGCGTGGGTGAGCCGTCCGAGGCCACTGCGGACGACGGTGGTGGTGCGACGGCGACGGGCACCGCCACCGACGACACGGCCGCCGCCCCGCCCGCGACCCCCGCCGAGGGGAACAGGAACGGATCCGGCGGCGGGAACGGCGAGACCGAGAGCGCGGCCGAGGCGCCCGACCGCTCGATCGACCAGGGCCGGCCCTGGTACTGGTCCGAGCCGCTGCTCGCCCTCGAGCTCGGGGGCCTCGCGGCGTTCGCGTTCGGGCGCCCGACCCTCGACACGTTCGGCCGGTCGCCCGACACCTTCGTCGCCCGAGGGGCCGATGCCGCCACCATCGTCGCGTTCGGGCTGACCGTGGCCCTCGGCCCCCTGCTGGCGCTGGGCGTGCTCGGGCTGCTCGGTCGCCCGTTCGGCCCCCGCGTGCGCCGGTGGGTGCACCTGGTCCTGGTCGCGATCGTGGGCGGCCTGGCCGTGTGGCAGCTCGGTCAGGGCATCACCGGGTATCCCCCCGAGTCGCAGAAGCTCATGATCGCGGGTGTCATCGGCGGACTGGCGCTCGCCGCCCTGCGCTCGACGGTCGGCTCGGTCACCTCGTTCCTGCGCCTGATGGGCGTCGCCTCGGTGGTGTTCCTGATCCAGTTCCTCTTCATGTCGCCGACCTCGGGCATGGTGACCGGCGACGGGCCAGCGCTCGACGACGACGTGTCCCGAGCGGTCGCCGCCGATCTGGGCGACGACCCGCCCGACGTGGTCGTCGTGCTGTTCGACGCCCTGCCGACCGCCTCCCTGCTCGACGGCAACGGTCAGGTCGACGCCGAGCTGTTCCCGAACTTCGCCCGTGTGGCCAGCACCTCGACCTGGTATCGCAACAACACGACCATCGCGTCGTTCACCGCCCAGGCGGTCCCCGCCATCCTCACCGGCCGCTTCCGGCCCGAGGGCACCGAGTTCGGCCGGCTGGCCGAGTCCGACGACGAGAACCTCTTCACCCTGCTCGGGGGCTCGTACGAGCTCCACGTGAAGGAGCAGATCACGCGGCTCTGCCCCCGCGACATCTGCCCGGAGAGCTCGGGCGGCGGGCTCGGGCCGTTGCTGGGCGACGCCGTCGAGACGTGGGTCGGAGGCACGTCCGGCGGCACCGAGAAGGGCGAGTTCGACGTCCCCGGCGCTCTCGGCGACGACCGGTTCGTCGCCGCCGAGCAGTGGCAGGACGACCAGGCGCCGCGCACGCCGCAGCGCCCCCAGCTGCAGTTCCACCACGTGATCCTGCCCCACTACCCCTGGGCGATGACCGACGACGGCACGCTCTACCGGCCGGCCGACCGCCTGCCCACCGGCACGTTCGGCCTGGGCTGGACCGACAGCGGCATCCCCGTCGGCCTGCAGCGCCACACCCTGCAGCTCCAGGCCGCGGACCGGCTGCTGGGCGACCTCCTCGACCGGCTCGAGGCCGACGACCGCTTCGACGACTCGATGGTGGTCGTCACGGCCGACCACGGCAACGCGTTCATGTCCGGCCAGCTGCAGCGCGGTCTCAGCGAGGAGAACGCCGAGCAGGTCATGTGGGCGCCCCTGTTCGTCAAGGCGCCGGGACAGACCGCACCGCAGGTCGACGACGGGAACGTGATGTCGATCGACGTCCTGCCGACCATCGCCCACACGTTGGGCGTCGACCTGCCCTGGGACGTCGACGGTGTTCCCCTCGACGATCCGGCCGAGCGCCGTGACGACGACACCAAGTACTTCCAGTACAACAAGAACAACGTGCTGCAGCCGCTCGACGGCGAGGTCGTGATGGAGATCGACGACACCGACGAGCGGTTCCAGCACATGCTGACGCTCGATCTCACCGAGGGCACCGGAGCCGATGCGGTCTGGCGGCGCACGCCCCACGGCGGGCTGTTCGGCCTGCGGGTCGACGACCTCACGGTCGGACAGCCGTACGACGGCGAGATCGACGTCGAACACCTCGGCGACGTCCAGGACTCCGGCTCCGACCGGCCCATGATCGAGGTGGTCGGCGACGCGGCTCTTCCCGAGGGCACCTACGTCGCGTACGCGCTCAACGGCACGATCGGGGCGGTGACCTCGGTCGAACCGGGGGTCGGCGGGGGCGACGGCCTGGTGCACGGCCTCCTGCCGCCGCGCCTGTTCGACGAGGGCGGCAACGAGCTGACGGCGTACGTCGTCGAGGGCGCCGTGGGCGCCGAGGTCCTGCGCCCCATCGAGGTCGGCGACGCGGGCTGAGCCGGGGGACGGCATCCTGGTCACCGCCACCGACCCATCCGTCGCCGCATCGTCGGCCCCCGACCGTGAGGCCGCCGCCCCCGGTGGCCGCGCCCGTGCCCGCCTCACCGCCGCGCTCCGCGACGTGCGCCCGCTGGCGCTCGAGCTGCTGGCGCTGACCACGTTCGTGTTCGCCCGCCCGGTGCTGGCGTCGCTCGGCCGCTCGGCCGAGACCTTCGTGACCCGCGGCGCCGACTGGACAGACGTCCTCGTCTACCTCGGCGCCCTGATCGCGGTCCCGGCCCTCGGCCTGGTCGCCGTCGACCTGGCCGCCCGCCTCGCGGCCCGGGGGCTCCTGCGGCCGGTCCATGCCGTCCTCGTCGGGGCGCTCGCCGGCCTCGCCGCCTGGCAGGTCGGCGAGCAGTTCGCGGACATGTCCCTGACTCCCGTCGGGGGGCCGGTGTGCGCCCTCGTGGGCGTGGCGGTCGCCGGCCTCCGCTTCCGCGTCCAGGCGCTGGCCACGTTCCTGCGCTACGGCGCGCTCATCGTGGTCGTGGTGCTCGCCCAGTTCGTGTTCACAACGAACTCGGGCCGGATCGTGCTGGGCGGCCGCCACGTCGGCGTCGACCCCGAGGTGCAGGAACGGGTCCAGGCGGCGGTCGGCGACGACGCCCCGCCGGTGGTGCTGATGGTGTTCGACGGCATGCCGACCGAGCTGCTGATGGACGGCGGCGGGGCGATCGACCCCGGGCTCTACCCCCACCTGGCCGAGCTGGCGGGCACGTCGACCTGGTACCGCAACAACACCACCGTGGCGCCGGTGACCCTCCAGGCCGTGCCGGCCATCCTCTCGGGCCGGCTGGGCGGCAAGGCCGAGGCCCCGGTGGCCTCGAGCTACCCCGAGAACATCTTCACGATGCTCGGCGGTACCTACGACCTCCACACGGCCGAGCCGTTGACGGGCCTGTGCCCCGTGTCGCTCTGCCCGGTCGCCGACGGCTCGCCCCTCTCGAACCTGCTGGGCGACTCGCGGGCCGTCTGGAAGCAGCAGATGGGCGGACAGACGCAGATGGAGTTCTTCGTCCCGGGCGCCTTCACCGACCGCTACGACCGCATCGACGAGATGCTCGACGGGCTCGACTTCTCCCGTGGCGACCGGCCCGACGCCTACGTGCTGCACATGCTGCTGCCGCACGACGGCTGGCAGTTCCTGCCCGACGGCACCACGTACGACGACGCGCTCGACGGGCCGACCGGGATGTGGGCCTACCAGTGGAGCCAGGTCGGCGCCGACGTGGGGCGCCAGCGCCACATCCTGCAGATGCAGCTGGTCGACCGCATCGTCGGGCGGGTGATGGACGGGCTGCGCGACGCCGGCACCTTCGACGACGCCCTGATGGTCGTCACCGCCGACCACGGCTACGCGTTCCACGACCGCGACAAGGTCCGGGGCCTCACCGAGCAGAACTTCGACCAGATCATGTGGACGCCCCTGATCGTGAAGTCGCCGGGTCAGTCCGCCGGCACCGTCGACGACCGCAACGTCCAGACGGTCGACGTGTTGCCCACCATCGCCGACGAGCTGGGCGTCGAGCTGCCGTGGGACGACCTCGACGGCATGCCCGCGTCCCGGGCCGACCGAGATCCCGACGACAAGGCGATGGCCGACTGGGGGTACAGCGACCTGCGCAGCGACGACGGCTCCCCCGTGCCCGTCGACGCGGCCGAGGGGTTCGACCGGGTCCTCGCCGGTGACGCCGTGCCCGGGACCGGCCCCCTCGCCCTCTGGGATCGCAGCGACGGCGCCCACGGACCGCTCGTGGGCCGCCGCGTCGACGAGCTGGCGGTCGGGCCCGAGGTCCCCGGATCGCTGAAGGTCACGGGCCTCGACCGGTGGGACGACGTCGACACCGACCGGCCGCCGCTCGAGGTGCTGGGGTACTCGAGCCTGCCGCAGGGCGCCACGGTGGCCGTCGCCGTCAACGGCACCGTGGCGGCGGTGGTGCCGGCGCAGGCCGGGCCGTACGGCTCCACCGCGGTCGACGCCCTGCTCTGGCCCGACGCGCTCGACGACGGCGACAACGACCTCGAGGTCTTCGTGGTCGACGGGCCGCCCGACGCGCCCACCCTTCGCCCGGTGCCGCTGCGCGACGGCTGAACGCCCGGGCGCCCGGTCGGGTCCCGGCGGGCAGCCGGTACCCTCGCCCGCAGTGTCACGCGGACGCACGGCCAAGGTCCTCACCCACCGCTACGACGGTGGACGGGTGAGCCGGCACCCCGACCACCTCATCGTCGAGGAGCCGCTCGAGATCCACCTCGACGGCGTGCTGGTGGCCACGACCATGCGCACCCCCGGGAACGACTTCGAGCTGGCGGCCGGGTTCTGCCTCACCGAGGGCCTGCTGGCCGGCGCCAAGGTGCGCCAGTGCAAGTACTGCGGCACCGGGTCCGCGGTCGACAGCGAGTTCAACGTGGTCACGGTCGACACCGGCGGCCGGGCGCCCGCGCCGACGCCGCGGCTCACCCCCACGACCTCCGCGTGCGGGATGTGCGGCACCACGGCCGTCGACGACCTGCGCGAGCGGCTGCACCCGCTGCCGCCGTCCCGCCCGATCCCGCTCGACGTGCTGGCGACGGTCCCCGGTGCCGTCGGCGAGGGACAGCCGCTGTTCGACGAGACCGGCGCGGTGCACGCCGCCGTGGCGTTCGACCGCGCCGGGGCACCCCTGCTCGCCCGCGAGGACATCGGCCGCCACAACGCGGTCGACAAGGTCGTCGGCCGCCTGCTGCTCGACGGCGACCTCCCCGCCCACGACCGCGGGCTGTGGGTGAGCGGCCGGGCCAGCTTCGAGATCGTGCAGAAGGCCTGGGCCGCCGGGTTCGGCACGGTGGTGGCCGTGAGCGCGCCGTCGTCGCTGGCCGTCGAGGCCGCCCGCCTGGCCGGCATGACCCTGTGCGGCTTCGCCCGCGCCGGCCGCCTCAACGTCTACACCGAGCTGACCGGTTGAGGGGCCGTTGATGGGGTGGCGCGATCAGCTCACCGGGTGGAAGCCCTCGCTGTGGGCGGGGTGGCGGCCGAACGGCATCGGCGAGCAGAAGCCCAACCACTACAAGGACATGGCCAAGGTGGCCTGGGCGAACCGCAACCACCCGGTCTACGCCACGCAGATCCTCACGAAGGGGGCCTGCGACGGCTGCGCGCTCGGCGTCGCGGGGCTGCACGACTGGACGATGGACGGCGTCCACCTGTGCACGACCCGGCTCAGCCTGCTCGAGCTCAACACGGCCGATCCGGTCGACCCCCTGGTGCTGTCCGACGTCGCCGCCCTGCGCGGCCGCACGGGCGGGCAGCTCCGCAAGCTCGGGCGCCTCGGCCACCCGATGCGCCGGCGTCGGGGCGAGCCCGGGTTCCGGCGCATCTCGTGGGACGAGGCGGTCGACGCCCTCGCCGACGGCGTCCGGACCACCGATCCCGACCGCGTGGCCCTCTACCTGACCAGCCGCGGCATCACGAACGAGGTGTACTACGCAGCGGCCAAGGCGGCCCGCGCCCTCGGCGTGGCCAACGTCGACTCGGCCGCCCGGGTGTGCCACGCACCGTCGACGGTGGGGCTGCGCCAGACCATCGGCGTCGCCGCCACCACCTGCTCGTTCGAGGACGTGATCGAGGCCCCGCTGGTCGTGCTGTGGGGCGCCAACCCGGCCAACAACCAGCCGGTGTTCATGAAGTACCTGTACCTGGCCCGCAAGCGGGGGTGCCGGGTGGTGGTCGTGAACCCCTACCTCGAGCCGGGCCTCGAGCGCTACTGGGTGCCCTCGAACGTCGAGTCGGCGCTGTTCGGCACGAAGATGAGCGACCTCCACGTGCCCGTGCGGCCGGGCGGCGACGTCGCCCTGGCCACCGCGGCGCTCCAGGTGCTGATCGAGCGGGGTGCGGTCGACGAGCGCTTCGTGGCCGCCCACACCGAGGGGTTCGCCGACGTCCGGGCCGCGCTGGACGGCCGGCCCACCGATGCGCTGCTGCGCCGGGCCGGGGTCGACGCCGCGGTGGTCGACGCCTTCGTCGACGAGCTCGTCCGGGCCGGCGGGGCGATCCACGTGTGGTCGATGGGCATCACCCAGCACCGCGACGCCGCCGACGGCGTTCGGGCCATCGTCAACCTCGCCCTCGCCCAGGGCTCGGTCGGGCGGGACGGGGTGGGGCTGATGCCGATCCGGGGCCACTCGGGCGTGCAGGGAGGGGCCGAGATGGGCGCCTACGCCACCGCCCTGCCGGGGGGAGTCCCCGTCGACGCCGACCACGCCGCCGCCCTCGCCGAGGCGTGGGGCTTCCCGGTCCCCGACCGGCCGGGGCTGACCGCACCCGAGATGGTCGACGCCGCCGGCCGCGGCGACCTCGACGTGCTGTGGATGTCGGGCGGCAACCTCCTCGACGTCCTGCCCGACCCGCCCGCCGTCGAGGCGGCGCTGGGCCGGGTGCCGCTGCGAGTCCACCAGGACGTGGTCGTGACCAGCCAGATGCTGGTCGACGGCGACGACGTGGTGCTGCTCCCGGTGGCCACCCGCTACGAGCAGGAGGGCGGTGGCACCGAGACCACCACCGAGCGCCGCATCGTCTTCAGCCCCGAGATCCCCCGCCGCGTGGGCGAGGCCCGCAGCGAGTGGCGGCTGTTCGCCGACGTGGTCAACCGGGCCCGGCCCGAGCGCCGGGCGGCGTTCTCGTGGCCGACCAACCGCGACCTGCGGGCCGAGATCGCCCGCGTCGTCCCGTTCTACGCGGGCATCGAGGACCTGGCCGACACCGGCGACGCGGTGCAGTGGGGCGGGCGGCACCTGTGCGCGGGCGGCGCGTTCCCGACCCCGTCGGGCCGGGCCCGGTTCACCGTCCTGGCCCCGGCCGCCGACGACCTGCCCGAGGGCGCGTTCGTCGTGTCGACCCGGCGGGGCAAGCAGTTCAACTCGATGGTCCACGCCGCGGTCGACCCGCTGACGGGGGCGGGCCGCGACGCGGTGATGATGGACCCCACCGACGCGGAGGCGCTCGGCGTCGCCGCCGGCGACCGGGTGCGCCTGCGGTCGGCCACCGGGTCCCTCGACGGCACCGTGATGCTCGTGCGGCTGCCGGCGCGCACGTTGCAGGTGCACTGGCCCGAGGGCAACGTGCTGGTGGCCGGCGGCCCGGCCGACCGCGAGCCGCTGTCGAAGGTGCCCGACTACAACGCGGTCGTCACGGTCGAGCCGGTCTGACCGCGGCGGGGTGGGTCGTCGTCGTTTCTGGCGTCTGTCACCGCGCCAGAGCGCGGTGACAGACGCCAGAACGCCCGGTGCCTGCCGTCAGAACGGTTGGATGACGTGCTCGCAGTCGGGTTCGTCGG
>Ga0111538_10002451_pt1 | contig 26086 bp, 22 predicted proteins | sample SoiMethybrSBSTD1_FD_79669 | JGI IMG/M metagenome (GOLD analysis project Ga0111538, IMG submission 79669) | Bulk soil microbial communities from a Populus tree surrounding site in Tennessee, USA - Soil MetaG P. TD hybrid SBSTD1 (version 2)... | ecosystem: Environmental > Terrestrial > Soil >...
TGGAGTCACAAGCGGGACTTCGCGAAGTCGAAGCTCGACGCGCATCTGGCGGACGCGGGAATCCGGTACGTGCACGCGGGATTCGCGGGAAATCCCAAGCGCCTTCGAGCGCAGGGGGGCACGACGGCGGAGCTGCTCGCCATGTACGACCGGCATCTCGATGAGCACCCGGAGATCGTGGACCGCTTCCGCGATCTGGTTGCGAAGCTCGATCAGGAGGCGCGGCGGCCGTGCATCATGTGCTTCGAGCGGCATCCGCGCGACTGTCATCGGAGCATCTTGGCCGCGCGGTGGAAGGGACGGAGGCGCAGCCTGCGCGTGGAGCACCTCGGAGCGGAGCCGCCCGCCGTATAGGCTTTCCACGCGCCTCTCCTCCGTTTATGGTGACCGCGTGCGCGTCCATCCTTGGCGGCCGCTCGTCGCGTTGGTTCTCCTCGCCGGCTGCTCGGCCGACGAGCCGCTCCTTCCTTCCGAAACGTTCCACTGGGTCCCACAGCCCATCGCCTTCGCCCCTCCGCCCCCGCAATGGCGCCGCGAAGGCGACAACGGCGGCGGCATGCTGGGGGTGCGGTTCGTCCTCACGGGTGGCGGCGGACAATGCATCGAGATCGCGGCCCACCGGGGGATTGCGGAGCGGGATCGTCGCGACGTCATCGCGAAGCTGATCGCGCGTCGCGATTCGCTCGGACAGAACGAGTTCCTCCGCGAGGTCTCCCTTGCCCGCGCGCGGACGGACGCCAATCTGTCGGAGCGCGAGGCCGAGGCGGCGCGGACCATCAATGCGGCGCTCGACCGCGCGACGAGCGAATACTTGCAAGGACGACCCGGCTACGTGGAGGCGGCGCTCTACGAGGCCCTCGCGGCGGCACACGCCTACCAGCCCACGCTCGACGACGTGCGGTGGACGCTGCGGCTTCGGCCGGAGCAGATGCAGGAGCCCGATCGCTGGCGCATCGGGCGGGAGCGGGATACGACGCTGGCCGGATATCCCGCGTTCGCGGGCGATGACACCCTGATCACGGATGAACGCCCCCTCCTCTACCACGAGATCATCTGGGTGGTGAACCGGTGCGCGTTCAAGGCGACCTATCAAGGGACGAAGGACAACCTGAAGACCTTCCACCGAGTGGTGGCGTCGGTCCGGTTTCCCGAACAGGGGGACAGTGCCCAGGCACGATAGGCCCTCGGCCGCGCGTCGCGCGGTCGTCATCCTGGCGGTGGTGCTGGGATGTGGCCCCGGGACGCCCAAGCCGACCACCCTCCTCGTGGGCCATCATCGCGTCGTGCTCACGCCGCCCCGCGGCTGGGAGCACCTCGATCATGGACGGGAGCAGCTCTTTCGGGAGCGCGAGGCGGAGCTCGAGATCTCGCTCGCCGACCTGGGACCGGCAACCCAGCGGGGACTGGAGCTCGAGATCGACGCCGCGCGCGCGATGTGGCTCTCCGGACATCGCAAGGATGCATACGAACGCGTGCGCCAGCTCCACGGTCCGACCCTCGCCTTCGCGCCCGACGGGGCGAGAGCGAGATTCTGGAGCCAGTGGAACGAGGTGGCGTACCTGGGCGACCGCGCCGACAGCGCGACCGTGGCGCGTGGGTTCCAGTCGCTCCTCGACGGGACGCGTGATCTGGCGCCCGATTCGCTCGAGCAGATGGCGGCGTACGTGCTCCAGACGACGGAGGATCAGCCAGGGCGGGAGATCGCGCGCGAGGAGCGAAGGACGATCCACGGCGCGACGTGGATCGTGGTCGACACGTGGAGCGCCGTCTCGCACATGGATCGGAGACGGATCGCCTGTGTCGACGATGGAGGATATCTGCTCGCGCTCCGCATGAAGCGCGGCGCCGTGGAGCGGGCGGGGCTCGTCTTCGAAGGACTGCTCCAGTCGGTCGTGGCGGAGCCCGACACGACCCGGACGCTCTAGCCGGAGCTCGATTCTCCATCCGAGAGACGCCTCAAGACGACCTGCGGGGTCGTCCGCGCGCGATCGCCCGCGGCCCACGCGTGCTGCGCGTCGAGCAGGAAGAGCGAGCGCAGGAGCTCGCCCGGCACGACCCGCTCCACGCGCCACGTCGCGCCTCCATCCGAGGTCGCGAGCACGGCCGATTCCGCGACATCCGCGTAATACCCCACCGCGAAGCCTCTCGAGTTGTCCGCGAACCGGACCGACGAGATGGAGAGGCGGTCCGGCTCGGTCTCGAGCTCCGGGAGAACCTCATGCCGCGGCGACTCGCCGGGCGGGAGCACGCGCACGATCGGGACTCCGTTCTCCTGGCGGACCCACGTGACACCGCCATTGTCTGTATGGAAGATCGTGCCCTGCTCGCCCACGATCCAGCCGTGCGAGGCGTCGGTGAAGGTGACGTCCCAGAGGGTGGGGTGCTCGCCGTCCCGGAGCGGAAGCGGCACCCGCGTCCAGGTCTCTCCCCCATCGCTGGATCGGTACAGGATTCCGCTGTGGCCCACCATCCATCCGTTCCAGAGGTCCACGAAGTGGATGGCGTTGCCGGAGAGATATCCGTTTTCGGCCTGGTTCGTGACGAGAAGGCTCCACGTCTCGCCGCCGTCGTGCGTGCGAACCACGCTCGCCGAACCCACCGCCCAGCCATTTCGTGAATCGATGAATTGCACGTCCGAGAGACCGTCGCCGCCCGAGCGCCCGTAGCGAACCGGACGCCAGTTCGTGCCGCCGTCCGAGGTCACGAGCACGATGCCGCCGTAGCCGACGGAGACGCCGCGAAGCGAATCGAGGAACTGGACGCCCCCCATCGAGAACCCCGCGCCGCCGCCGCTCAGGACGCCGCTCTGGAACGACCACGTCCGTCCGCCGTCCCTGGTCCGGCCGACGATGCCGCCGTCGATCGCGTATCCGCCGCCCGTGATCCAGCCGTTCAAGGAGTCGGTGAACCACATGCCGTCGAACTGAGCGTCGGTGGGAATGGCCGTGGCTTCCCAGAGCTGTCGCGGCGCGTGCCGCGCGCAGCCCGACAGAACGAGGAGAGCGATTGCGCCCCACGCGCGAAACCGCCTCACTTGGGCGCGGCGCCCTTCGAGAGTCCCATGGCGACCCGCCCCTCGGCCTTGATCATGTCTTCGAAGTCCCCCATGTGGAACTGGAGACCGAAGGCGATCGCACCCCAGCCCAGTCCCTCGCGCCGAAGCTGCACCAGGTCCACGAGCGCCAGGCCGGCGGGCGAGTTGGCCATCAGTGTGTGGGCCATGGTGAGCTCGCCCCAGCTCAAGCCGTACTCGGCCTTGTCTTCCAGGAGCGACTGCTCGGTCAGCTTGAACTCGGCCGCGAGTCGCGCCGTCATGGTCGTCTGGCCGCGATCGCGGGCTTCCTGGTTCACGCGCTCCACGGTGATGGCGATGCGCTTGTCGGTATCGCGCCGCAAGTCGGCCGGCATCGATTCCGCGCGATCGCGCACCTCGCTGAGATCCGCCTTCGGACGCTCCTTGTTCGCAAGGCAGGGCGCCGCGGCCAGGACGGCTGCGGTGGCCAGGACGAGCCCGCCCACATTCCACGGATTCATCTTCATCGACTCCCCCTTAGAAGTAGGTCGCCGCCGTCAGCGTGAGCCCGGCGAGCGGTGTCAGGTTGTCGAAGCGATCCCGCTTCCACTCGTAGTACCAGCCGAACCGGAGAATGGACGCCGGCTGCGGCCGGATGTTGAGACTCGCCGCGACGCGCGTGCGCGAGTCGCCCGGGAGTCCGGCGTCGAGGTCGACGGTCTCGGCGCGCAACCCTCCGCTCAGGCTCGTGCCGCGCCAGGCGTGGAACAAGGGGGCTCGGAGCGTGCGCGTCGCCTCGAGCGACGCGCCCCACTGGCGCTCGGCGTAGAGCCCTTCGAGCCCGGGCGGGATGTCGATGAGGGCCGCCGCCGCCTCGGTCGCGAGCTCGAGGCCCATGGCGTGAGCGATCCCGTCGGCCGCGAGCACGTGGACGAACCGCGTTCCGTCCACCTCGGCGCCCGCCACGTGGGTCCGGTTGTAGGGTCCGCTCTGGATCGCGACGCCCACTTCGCCGCGGCCCGGCTGGATCGCGAAGCGGGCCACCGCAGCCGGCAATCCATTCTGATCCGCGTAATTGTTCCGCCCCGCGGGAATGCGCGTGCCGCCCGAGGCGTCCATGATCACGCCGTCGTCGAACCCGGTCACGATGTCGACCTCGTACCGGAGCGGCGTCGTCCGGCTCCATGACCCCGTGCCGCCCACTCCGATGCCGAGCTGCGCGTTCGGCACGCCGAGGATCTGGGTCGCGACCAGCGATCGTTCCCAGAACTCGTAGGCCGCGGCATCATGGCTCAGGTTGGTGCGCCCGAGCGGAACGAGGAAGATCCCGGCGTGCGCTTCGTGCGCGCGGCCAAGGCGCGCCATGAGCTCCGCAGCCTCCAGCGTGAAATCGTCGGGCACGTGGTCGTACGCCGCCTGCCCGCGAATTCTCAGCTTGGAGCTGAGCTTTGCTTCCATGAAGCCGTTGACGCGCCCCACCGAGAACCACGAGGGATCCGACACGCCCGCCGTCACGTCGTAGCCGAACCGAAGCTCTCCCTCTCCGCCCCAGGTGATGTTGTCGAGACTGCCGTGGTAGGGGGCGGCCTCCGAGGTCCACGTTGCGGGCGACGATGGGATGACCGATACCGTAGCCGGCGTCGAGCGCGGGACCGCCTTCTTCGCCGCGGTGTCCGCGGCGTGCGCGGCACCGTCCGCGAGCAGCGCCGCCGCCATCAGGGCCGCACCCACGTACCGTGCGATCATCGTGACTCCACGAAGTCGACGAGGGCCGCCTTGTCGTCTACCGGCATGGCGATGTAGGCGTCGCGCGCGGCTGCCGCTTCCCCGCCGTGGAGCCGCACCGCCTCGTCGACCGAGTGCGCGCGGCCGTCGTGGAGGAGAAGGAGATCGCCGCCCAGGAACTCGCGGGCGATGCGGAGGCCCCAGAGCGGGGCGGTGCGCCACTCGTGGCCGTCGGCGCTCCCGTCCGGACGGTTGTCGGCGAGCGCATCCCCCATGTCGTGAAGCAAGAGATCCGAGTAGATCTGGACGTCCCGGTTCCGGAGCGCTTCGATCTCGTGCCATCCGGTGTGCATCACCGGAGTGTGGCATCCCGTGCAGTGCGCGCCGGCGAAGAGCGTCTGCCCCCGCTCCCGCGACGGGGACATCTCGCCCGGCAACGGGGGCGCGAGCATGCGCATGTACTGCGCGATGTCGCTGATCTTGGCCTCGCTCACCTCGGGCTCCGGCGCAGGATCGGCGCCGGCAGCGGCGGGGGCGGCCGGATTCACGTTCTCGGTGGGGCGGTACGGCGACGTGATCCCCATGTCCTGGTGGTAGGCCTCCGTCACCTGCTGGGTCAGAGACGAGTTCGCCGCCTTCCGTCCGAAACGCCCCACGCGCGATGCACCCGCGCCCGGATCGTCGGAAGGTAGATAGGCCGCTGGCGTCACCCAGTTCGCGCGCCCCGAGATGCCGTCCGCGTTCGCGTCCCCCGGATCCTCGCCCGCGAGGATCGCGGAGTCCGGAATCGCCTCGATGAGACCGACGCCGAACACCGGAGGCGGCAGGCGGTAGGACACGTCCACGCCCGACGGGAGCCGCTCGGGGGTCGCGCCGGGCACCGCCTTGTCTTGAAGTTGCGGCCCGCCTTCCGCGTAAACGAGATCCGTGCCGCGGCTGAAGCGCGTGAGCGTGTTCCCCGTGACGCCGCGCCCGTCACCCGAGTGGCACGACGCGCAGGACACGTTGTTGAAGATGGGACCGAGCCCCTCGTTGATCGTGAACGCCTTCCGGAACTGGGTGTGCCCGTCCTGGAAGTCGCCCAGCTCGCCGTTGGAGAGCCCGGAGAGAGGCTGATCGAAGCGCTCGCCAGGCGAAGGCTCGGTCGTGAGTAGATTGCTGCACCCCACGATCACGAGCGCCGCCAGCACGAGTCCGGCCGCGCAGAATGCAACGCGAGATTGCGATCGCCACGAATGCGACATGGGAACGCTTCGCCTCCCCCAGGCTTTAACGGTGGTGATTCGTGGAGTCGCAAGAGCCGCGCCAGCACTTGCAGGGATCGGGACATGAGGGTCCGGAACTTGCGTCGGGGATGGGCCGAGCCCGGCGTGTGCCCGCGGTTCAGGGGGAGGTCCTGACGATGAAAGCGCTCTCGATGATCGTGGCTTCGATCGTGGCCGTCGTGTTGATCGTACCGGGGTCGGGTCTCGCGGGAACGAAGGCCCAGACGGACGAGGACAACGTGCACCACTCTTCCGGCCCCGGATACCTCGTGTCCGCGGGCGCCGTCGAGTTCAGCCCCACCGTCACCTTCACGCACCAGAACTTCAAGCGTGAGGGCTACGGCAACGTGGATCACTTCACCCAGCTCGACGTGAAGCCGACGGTCGGCTTCTGTGTGAGCGACCACTACGAAGTGATGGCCGGCTTCCTGGCGCGCCACACGTCGGTCAACGGCGACGACGACACCGCGCTCGGCGCGACGGCCGGGCTCACGTACAACTTCTCGCGCCACGGCTCGGTGATTCCGTTCGTGGGTCTTGGCTTCGGCGCCCTCTTCTACGACGGCTTCACGATGGACAACACGGCGGTGCTCGCGCCCATGCTCTCGGGCGGCGTCCGCGTCCCGGTGGGCGGCATGGCGGCCGTCAACATGAGCGTCGGCTATCAGCACGAGTCGAATGCGGACGGCGAGTTCAATGCGATCGCCAACCGGATCGTCGCGTCGGTCGGCGTGTCCCTCTTCCCGTGGCGGACTCGCTGACGGTATTCGACCGCAAGGGCCGGATAGCGGGGGCGGTGCCGCCCCGGCCATGATCGAGCCTCACCCGATCGAAGGGAGGCACCGACCATGAACTATCGCGTCCGCGGGCTCTCGCCCGATCCGTTCAAGTCTCTGTTCGAAATGAGCGACGACGAGCTCGCCGAGCGAGGGGCGGTCCGCCGCGTGGCGGACGAGCCGCACGCGTACCCGTGCCGCGTGAGCCTGGAGGAAGCCGAGCCGGGCGAGGAGCTGCTCCTCCTCCCCTACCGGCATCAGACGAGCGCGTCCCCGTACCAGGCGAGCGGACCGATCTACGTGCGCCGGAACGCGCGCGCCGCGTTCGACGCGCTGAATCGGGTCCCCGCGATGCAGAACCGGCGCCTCTCGTCGGTGCGGGGGTACGACGCGGCGGGATTCATGCAGGAGTGCGACGTCGTCGCGGGCGTAGATCTCGACGCGACGATCCGACGATTCTTCGCGAACCCGGAGGTCCACACGATCCACGTCCACAACGCACGCCCCGGCTGCTTCGCCTTCCGGGTGGAGCGGGCTTGATGCGAGCGCTCCTCGTCGTCGCGGTTTGGGCGCTGTCCGCGGCGAGCTCCGATGCCGCGACGTCGCAGCCCGGCTCGGTGCCGGACCCAGCGCTCACGTCGTTTCGCCGATGGCTCGACGCCAGCCGCCCGGGTTACGGATGCGACGAGGGGCCCGCGCCGTTCCGCAACAAGACGGTCGAAGCGGCCTACCCGGGGCAGCGCTTCTACTACGTCCTTACCTACACGCGCGGCATCCGGCCCCCGTTCGAGAACTCGGTCTCCCTTGTGGCCGCCGTCGACGACAGCGGTCGCGTCGCTCCGTTTCTGCCCGGGCAGCCGGCCTCGTACAGCCGCGGCCTCAAGCGCATCCAGTCCTCGAAGGACGCCAAGCTCGCCGGCGCCGCGGTGTTGATCCTGGCCTCGTGCGGCGAGCGCCGCTGGCCCGTCGCTCCGGAGCGGGTCAAGGCGAAGAAGACCTCGAAGGGGTGGACGGCGACCTACTCCTATGACTCCTTCAGCTCCTCCTGGGTCTCCTTCGACAGGAAGGGCGCGGTGCTCGCCTTCGGGGGCAGCGCTCCACCCGTCCCCTAGACCGAACGGTCCAGCCCGCCCGCCGCCGCCGCGGGCGTATACTCCCCCGCATGTCGATCTCCGCCGGGGCCACGCTCGGCCCGTACGAGATCCTGGCCCCGCTCGGCTCCGGGGGCATGGGGGATGTCTACCGCGCGCGGGACCCGCGCTTGGGGCGCGATGTCGCCGTCAAGGTGCTCCCGCCCGCGTTCGCCGCCGATCCCAACCGCCTCGCCCGCTTCGAGCAGGAAGCCCGCGCGGTGGCCGCGCTCAACCACCCCAACATCGTCGCGATCTACGATGTCGGCAAGGACGCCGACGGTCGCCCGTACCTCGTCACCGAGCTGCTCGAAGGCTCGACCCTCCGCACAAGACTCGCCGACGAGCCGCTGCCGCTCCGGCTGGCGGTCGACTTCGCGCTCCAGATCGCCCACGGCCTCGCGGCCGCGCACGACCGCGGGATCGTGCATCGCGACCTGAAGCCCGAGAATCTCTTCGTCGCCAAGGATCGCCGCGTGAAGATCCTCGATTTCGGACTCGCGAAGGTGGTCGGGCCCCGCGAGGGCCGCGCGGCCGAGTCGACGATCGCGGTGGGCGCGACGGAATCGGGCACCGTGCTCGGCACGGTCGGCTACATGGCGCCCGAGCAGGTCCGCGGCGAGCCGGCGGACCATCGCTCCGATCTCTTTGCGTTCGGCTGCATCCTGTACGAGATGATCGCGGGACGGCGGGCGTTCCACGCCATGACCTCGGCGGAGACGATGACCGCGATCCTCCGCACCGACCCGCCGCCGCTTGGGAACGCGCCCGCCCCGCTCGACCGCGCCGTGCGCCATTGCCTCGAGAAGGATCCCAACGAGCGCTACCAGTCGGCGCACGATCTGGCGTTTCAGCTCGAGGGAGCTCTCGATCCGAGCGAGGGAGTCAAGGGCGCCGCTCGCGCGAAGCCGAGGGTGCGATGGCTCGCCGTCACGGCGCTCCTCGCGAGCCTCGTCGGCGGCCTCCTCGCGATTGCACCGCGGTGGCTCAGTCCCCCCGCCAAGCCCCCCGAGTTCCATCGCATCACGTTCCGCCCCGGCTTCGCCTGGGCCGGACGCTTCGCACCGGATGGACGGACCATCGTCTACAGCGCGGCGTGGGGCGAGGCCCCGCTCGAGACGTATTCGACGAGACCGGAGAGCCCTGAGTCGCGCGGGCTCGGGCTCAAGAACACGAGCATCCTCTCGATTTCGAAATCGGGCGAGATGGCCGTGCTCTTGAACGCTTCCTACGCGGGAGGCTGGGCTTATCGCGGAACGCTCGCGCGACTCCCGCTCGAGGGAGGGGCGCCCCGGGAAGTCCTCGACAGCGTCCTCTGGGCGGACTGGGAGCCGAGCGGCCGGGATCTGGCCGTGGTGCGCGAGTCCGGGGGAGAGCGGCGGCTGGAATTTCCGATCGGCAAGGTGCTCTACCAGACGGCGGGCACGATCAGCGCGCCGCGATTCTCGCCTCGGGGCGATCTCATCGCGTTCCTCGATCAGCCGATCTTCGGCGACGATCGCGGGTCGGTAGCCGTGGTGGATCGCGCCGGCAAGACCCGCCGCCTCACGAGCGTGTGGAAGAGCATCCAGGGAATCGCGTGGGCTGTGGGGGGGAAGGAGATCTGGTTCACAGCCGCGGACGAGGGCCCGATCCGCGCGCTCTACGCCGTGACTCCGAGCGGGCGGCTACGCACCGTCATGAATCCGCCCGGATCCCTCTCCCTCCAGGACATCTCGTCTTCCGGCGACGTGCTCCTCGCCGAATGGCGGATCCGCTACGGCATCACCGGACGCTCCGCGACCGATGCCACCGAGCGCGACTTGTCGTGGCTCGACTGGTCCATGGTGCGCGACTTCTCCCACGACGGAACGCAGATCCTGTTCAGCGAAGGTGGCGAAGGAGGCGGGCCGGGCTACGGAGTGTATCTGCGGCCCACGGACGGTTCGCCGGCGGTGCGGCTCGGAGAGGGCGAGACCCTCGCCCTCTCACCTGACGGGCGATGGGTTCTCTCGCTCCCTCGCGGGGACAAGCCGCATCCGGTGCTCCTGCCCACCGGCGCCGGCCAGGCGCGATCCCTTCCGGCCGGACCGCTCCACGAGTATCAGAACGGCACGTGGCTCAAGGACGACCGCGTGCTCTTGCAGGCGACCGAGCCGGGGCACCTCAATCGTTACTACGTGCAGGACGTGAATGGAGGGATGCCGCGCGCGGTGACCCCCGAGAACGTGTCCGGGTTCGGATTCGGCACACACACGGTGTCGCCGGACGGCACCAAGCTCATCGCGCGCGGGCCAGACGGATTGATCCAGGTGTGGCCGCTTGGGCCTGGCAAGCCTGAGCCGGTGCGCGGTCTCGCCGCCGGCGACACACCCATTCGCTGGGCGGATGACGGCCGCACCCTGTACGTATCCCACCCCGCACCGGGACGGCGGGAGCTCATGCTCGCGCGGGTGGATCTGCCCACGGGACGGCGCACGATCTGGAAGGACCTGGTTCCCCAGGACGCCGTGGGAGCGACCCGGATTGGAATCTCGGTCGTCTCCCCGGACGGGAGCGCGTACGCCTACACGTACGGCTCCCACACGGCCGACCTCTATCTCGTCGAGGGCCTGAAGTAGCGCGCTACGGCGTATCCGGCTGCCAGGACACCTTGCCCGTCTTCAACGAATAGACGCCGCCGACGACCTGCAGCGATCCGTCGGCCACGTGCTCCGCGAGGATCGGATGCGACGAGCGGAGCGCCGCCACCACCGCGGCCACGTTCATCCGCACCGCGTTGGCCGTCAGATCCCCGGGCATGGCCCTCGCCTTCTCCACCGACGGCTGGATCGCTGTGACCAGCGTGCCCAGGTGCCCCAGAGCTTCGCCCCCTTCGATCGCCGCACCCACCGCGCCGCACGACTCGTGCCCGAGCACCACCAGGAGCGGGACATGCAGGTGCTCGACCGCGTACTCGATGCTCGCGATCTCCGCGTCCCCCGCGATGTTCCCCGCCACGCGCACGGTGAAGAGGTCCCCGAGCCCGCGATCGAACACGATCTCGGGCGGCACGCGCGAATCGGCGCAGGAGAGGATGATCGCGTGCGGGTGCTGCCCGCCCGCGAGCGAGGTCATCCGGGAAGCGGTCTGGTGCGGGTGGGTGTACTTGTGCGTCGCGTGCCGCGTGTTACCAGCTTTGAGCTCCGCCAGGGCGGATTCTCCAGAGGGCGTGGTCGTGCCGGCCGGCGCGGCGCCAAGGAGGAGAAGACCCGCGAGCGCGAGCCATCCGGCATTCTTCACGAAGGTCATCGAGGCGACATCTCCTTTCTAGAACGGCCCGCGATGCGCGACACCGGGCCGCGAAGGATCAGATACGGAACGAGCGCGAGGAAACAGGGAACGAGGATCAGCTGGAGCGGGCGGATCCGATGGATCTGGATGACCTGGTAGATCCCGTCGAGCACGATCGCGATCACGAAGATCTTCCCGATGTCCTTCCAGGCCTCGCGGAGGAGTCCCCGGCGATTCTCCGGGTCGTGCACGAGTGTCTTGAGGAAGGGCGGGCGACCTTCACGCCCGTCCCTGATCCCGGATTTGATCGCGAAGATCGACGCCATGATCGGCTGAAGGAAGAGCCGGAGCGTGAGCGGCCCGTCGGCACGGCCGATCAGCTCATCCCAGAATCGCTGAAGCAAGTCGCTCATCGGTCCTCCCCGCGAGGTTGGACCTCGCGCGCTCGAGCTGAATCACGAGGCCGGCGTCCCTTTCTCCACCACGATCTTGAGGATCCTGCCGGTGAACCGGTTGTTCCCCTGCTTGTAGTCCTCGGTCACCGGGGTTTCGTCGTCCCGTCCGACGTCCACGCCCTCATCGCCCGAGAACGCGAACGGCATCGTCCGCTCGACGCGCGCCTCGCCCACCGGGACGCCATCCACCGAGAGCCGGCTCACACCGCCGGATCCCGGCGGACCGCCGTCGTAGACGAAGTCGTAGCGCACCGTATGGCGTCCGGGAGCGAGCGGCGCCGGACTCGACACCGTGTACCGGTCGATCCCTCCAAAGTTGTAGACCTCGTGCACCCGGCCCCCCTTCATGTAGAGGGACCAGCCGCCGAATCGCCCGGCCTGGGCGACGATGACGCCGTTGGCTCCGCCTGCCGGAATGTCGAGGTCCGCCGTGATCGAGTGCGATTTCCCTTTCACGTTGATGAACGCGTTCTCCGCGATGCCCGTCATCCCTTCGTGGAGCTCGAGCGAGGTTCGATTCCCGATGAGATCGGGGCGCCCGGCAACCTCGGGGTTGAAGCGCTCCACTCGCCGATCATCGAGGGGATAGACGTGGTTCTTCACGGCCTCGCGGTCGAACACGGCCCGGAGCTCCTTCACCTTCTGGGGGTTCTGCGCGGCGAGGTCGTTGGCTTCGCTGAAGTCCTCGTCGACGTGATAGAGCTCCCACTTGTCCTGGTCGAATGGAGGGAGCTTGGCTATGAGCCACGGGATCGAGTGGCGCGCGGCCGCGATCCAGCCCTCGTGGTAGATCGCGCGGTTGCCGAACATCTCGAAGTACTGTGTCGTGTGGCGCTCTTTCGCCTTTCGATCGCCGAACGTGTAGACGAGCGAGACCCCGTCCATCGGCCTCTGCTTCGCACCGTTCACCATGATCGGCTCCGGCAGGCCGGCCGCTTCGAGCACCGTCGGCGCGATGTCGACCACGTGGCCGAACTGGCTCAAGACCTCGCCGTGCGCGCCCTGGATCCGCGCGGGCCATCGGACGACGAGTGGATTCCGCGTCCCGCCGAAGTGCGACGCGACCTGCTTCGTCCACTGAAACGGCGTGTCCCCCGCGTGGGCCCAGCCCACCGCGTAGTGCGGGAACGTCATCGGGCCGCCCCATTCGTCCAGGTGCTTGAGCTGGGAGGAGACGTCGCTCACGATGCCGTTCAGGGCGAGCATCTCGTTGTAGGACCCGACGGGCCCCCCCTCGGCGCTCGCTCCGTTGTCCCCCACGATGTAGAAGAAGAGCGTGTTGTCGAGCTCGCCCGTCTGTTCCAAGGCGTCGACCAGCCGCCCGATCTCGTGATCGGTGTGCTCGGCGAATCCGGCGAAGGTTTCCATCTGCCGCGAGCACAGCTTTTTCTCGTCTGCCGAAAGCGAGTCCCACGCTGGGATCTCGGCGGGACGCGGCGTGAGCTTCGTGCCGGGCGGGATGACGCCCATGTCGAGCTGCCGCTTGAACGTCTCCTGCCGGAGCTGGTCCCACCCCTGGTCGAACTGTCCCTTGTACTTCGCGATCCACTCCTTGGGAACGTGGTGCGGCGCGTGCGTCGCGCCCGTCGCGAAGTACATGAAGAAAGGCTTGTTGGGCGTGAGCGCGTGCTGGAACTGGGCCCAGGCGATCGCCTGGTTCGTCATGTCGACCGTGAAATGATAGTTCGGGTCGTTCGGCGCCTCGACGCGCGTCTGGCCGTCGTAGATGGCGGGCGCCCACTGATTGGTCTCGCCGCCGATGAATCCGTAGAACTTGTCGAAGCCGGAATGGGTCGGCCAGCGATCGTATGGACCGGAGACCGACACCTCCCACGGAGGCGTTTCGTGGTACTTGCCGAACGCGGCGGTGCTGTAGCCGTTCAAACGCAGGATCTCGGCCAGAGGCGCCACACCATTCGGACGGATACCGGTGTTGCCCGGGAATCCGGTCGCGAGCTCCATGATCGCACCCGCGTTGTTCACGTGATGGTTCCGCCCCGTGAGGAGCGCGGTACGGGTCGGCGAGCAGAGGGACGTCGTGTGGAAGCGGTTGTAGCGGAGCCCGGTCGCGGCGATCCGCTCGAGCGTGGGCATGTGGATCGGGCCGCCGAACGCCGACGCCTGCCCGAAGCCGATGTCGTCGATCAGGACGACCACCACGTTGGGCGCTCCGGCCGGAGCCTTGACCTCGACCCGGGTCGGAGCCTTCGCTTTCCGCGCATCGATCTCGTGGATCGTGGCGGGCTCGGCCTCCTGGATCGGGAGCACGCGGCGGTCCATGGCACTGCTGGGAGTCTTCGAGACCTGCGCGCAGCCCGCGGTCACAAGGATGGCGCACGCCGCGATGATGTTCTTGGTCGGGATCCACGAAGACGACGGCCGAGACCGCAAGCAAACCTCCTGTGATGGTCGCTTTAGTGAATGGGAGCGAGACCCCCGGTGGGAAGCGGCAGTGTCTCCCCTACCCGAGCGCGAAGCAAGGCGGATCGTCAGGCGCTAGTGGGTTCCGGGCCCTCGAAGCTCCTCGACCAGCTGCAGGGCTGTCGGGTCCGCGGGGTTCTCGGCGACCAGGCGCTCCGCCCACCCGAGCGCGCGCGCGCGATCGCCTGAGTCGCGGGCGATCGTCGCGCCCGCGATGAGAAGATCGGTGCTCTCAGGGGCCTGTCTGAGCGCCTGTTCCACGACATCGAGCGCCTCCTTCTTGCGTCCGGCCGCGTGGAGTGCGATGGCGTAGACATACGCATGGCTCGGATCCTCGGGATCGAGCCGCGCGGCAAGCTCGAACTCGGGGAGGGCATCGGCGGTCTTGCGAAGCCGCACGAGCGTGAGCCCGAGAGCGTGGTGGAGCGAGGCCGCCGGAACATGCCGGAGCCCTTCGCGCAGGAGAGCTTCGGCATCCCCATCGCGTCCCTGCATCCGCCGCATGTCGGCGTAGTTCACCCAGGCCGGAACGTACGTCGGAAGGAGATCGAGGGCAGCGAGGAATTCGGCCTGCGCTTCGGCGTAACGCCCGCGCTGCGCGAAGAACGTTCCGAGATTCGTACGGTGCTCGGGCCGGTCCGCGTGAAGTCTCTGCGAGGCGACGTACTCATCGGCCGCGCGGTCGAAGGAGCGCCGGTCGGCGTCGCTGAATGCCCCCGTGGGAACGGGCGCGAGCACGCGCGCGGCTTCGATCCGCACGATCCGGACCGGATCGTCGAGGTAGGACGGCAGGAGCCGCACCTGATCTTCGAGCGGTAGCCGCGCGAGCGCGGTGATCGCCCCGGCGCGCACCCACCCGCTCGGATCCCGAAGCGCCTCTTGCGCCGCGGCCATGCCCTCGGGACCTCCCCGATCCGCGATGGCGCCGACCGCGGCCGCGCGCGCGACCTCCGGCTGCGTCGAGTCGTCCAGCACCTGGGCGAGCCTCTGGTCCCGCTCGCGCTCGCCCGCGCCGGCGCCGAGCGCCGATGCGAAGCGCTGATAGCCGGGCTTGGGCTGCGGATGCCACCGCCGGACGGCAGCCACGGCCCACCGCGCGTCCTTGTCTCCATGACAGCTCTGGCACGGGTTCGGCACGCCGAGCTCGAGCGTGAGATCGGGGCGCGGGACGCGCAGGCTGTGGTCGCCGCGCCGATCGATCATCATGTAGGAGCGCTCCGGCATGTGGCACGCGACGCAGCGCCCCCCCGCGCTCGCAGGATCGTGGCCGTGATGCTCGCGGCGATCGAATCGCGAGGGATCGTGGCATTGCGCGCAGAGGGCGTTCCCGTCCGCGCGGAGCCGGCCCTCGTGCGGGTCGTGGCAATCGCTGCACGTGACTCCCGCGTGGTACATCCGGCTCTGGAGAAAGGAGCCCCACTCGTAGACTTCCTCCCGCTGCTGTCCGTCCGGGAAGTAGAGCGCCGTGTCGAGCGTCGCGGGGAGATAGTGGTCGTACAAGCGGCGCCCCGGACGGTAGCCCGGTGCGACGAAGGTGCGCCGTGAGTGGCAAGGCGCGCAGGTCTGGATCTCGGATGCGATCGGTCCACCGTGCGGCCGTGCGCTTCCTGTCGCGGGGTCGATGGCCCACGGGCGCGCTGCGCGCTCCCGGAACGACACGGAAAGCCCCACCCCGCCATCGCTCGCCTTTCGACCGCCTGCCTTCCGCGCCCACGCGACGTGCGCCGAGCCCGGTCCGTGGCACGCCTCACACGACACGTCGACCTCGGACCAGGTCGTCCGATAGGTTCGCGCCGCCGCGTCGTAGTTCCGCTTCAGATCGGTCGAGTGGCAGTCCGCGCACATGAAGTTCCAGTTCTGCTGCGGCCCGGTCCAGTGGAGCTCGTCCCCGTGCGCGATGTGCTCGCGCGGGTAGAGGTGAAACCAGCGCTGCCCTCCTTCGCGCGCGGGGCGGGCGTCCCAGGCGATCGAGAGTGCCTGGAGGCGGCCTCCCGGCAGCTCGAGCAGGTATTGCTGCAGCGGGTCGACGCCGAAGGTGTAGCGAACCTCGAAGTCGGCGAGCCGGCCGTCGGGGCCGTCTGTGCGGATCACGTAGGCCGATCCGCGGCGATGGAACGTGGTGGTGACGTCTCCGTACCGGAAGGTCGCGTCGCGGAAATCGCCGAGCACCGTGGCCGAATCGGCGGGCTGCATGGCGAGATCGTGGTGGGAGCCGCGCCAGAGCCGTGCTTCCTCGACATGGCAGGATGCGCACGCCGCGCCGCCGACGTACGTGGCATTCGCAGCGTCCTCGCGCGACGAGCATGAGGAGGCGGTCAGGACCGCCAGGAGCGCGAGGATGAAATCGGGGCGGAGTCTTGCCGTCACCCGGGAAGGTATCGCTCAGACGGCGGGAGAAAGCAAATCAGGCGATGCGCTCGATCCTCATCACCGTGGAGGCTTCGATCTGGCCCTGGATCTGACGGCGGAATTCGTTCGGATCGGCGATCCGGTCGAAAACCTCCGGGGTCCCGCCGGTTCCGTGGACGGTCACCTTGCCGAAGTTCAGAGCCAGTCCCGCAGGGCTCTCCTCGATCGAGACGCTCTCCACCTTGGAGAGGAGGATCTCCTTGGTGTGCCGGGCCACGATGCCCGTCTTGACGAGCACGCGCCGGGTGGTCACCGCGATCTCGGTCGCTTTCCGCCGGATGAACCAGAGGGTCGTACAAGCCGATCCGGCAACAGCGAAAGCGGCGGCGGCGCAGGCCAGCGGAACCGTGAAGATCCCCTTCGGCCCGTGCCATGCGAAGGCCGCGACCAGGAAGACGCAGGCCAGGACATCCAGGATCGCGCCCGTGACGAGGCCCGGCGCGAGAGCGATCCAGTGGATCCGCCCGCGATAGACGATCGTTTCACCCGGCAGAAGATTCGTATCGACGTAGGCCATGGAGCCTCCTTCGAAACGGATCATCGGCAGATGCCCAGGCGTGCTGAAGGTCGATCGCGAAAGGCTCCGTAGGCGGGCCGCGACGGACCGGTCCAACCCTTCCCGCCCGAAACCCATCCAACCCGGCGTTCGTAGCGGAGATCAAGGGAGGCAACCCACTGATGAACTGTCGATTCCGGGCCCTGGCGATCGGGCTCGCGCTGGTCGCCGCCGTGACCCAGGCCGCACCCGCCCCTGCGGCGCCCATGGACCCGTCCTGGGTCGCGAAGTGGCGCGCCGACCTCGCCTTCATGGCGGACAGCGTCCCGTCCAGGCACCCGAGCTTCTATCACGCGGTCTCGCGCGAGCGGTATCGCGCCGCCCTCGACTCGCTCAGCTCGCGCCTCCCGACCCTCGCGCAGCACGAGGCGGTGGTCGAGCTGGCGCGGATCGTCGCCCTGGTCGGGGACGGTCACACGCGCCTCACGCTTCCCTGGGACGAGGGCGCCGGGTTCTTCACCGGCCACGCCCCGACCGCGCCGTCCAAGATCGACGGCCTCGCCTTCCGGCAGTATCCGATCCGCCTCGGCCTGTTCGGCGACACGTTGTACGTCACGCGCGCCGATTCCATCCACAAGGACCTGCTCGGCGGACGGCTTGTCCGGATCGGCAACCGATCCGCGTCCGAGGCAATGGCCCTGGTCGAGCCGACCGTGTCGCGCGACAACGGAAGCCAGGTGCGCGGTCTCCTTCCCATCTCGATGGTCTGCCCCGAGATTCTCGGCGCGCGCGGCGTCGCGACCGACATGGAGCGGCTCCCCGTCGTCGTGGAGCGGGACGGACGGCGCGTCGAGGCGGTGCTCGAGCCGGCGCCGAAGGGAAGGACGGTGCGCTGGATCGAAGCGCGTTCCGGCGAGCCGCCGCTCCGCGATCGATATCCGGAACGGAGCCACTGGTTCCGTCTGCTGCCCGGAACGAAGACGGTCTACGCGCGGTACCGCGCGGTGATGGACGACAAGGACGAGAGCGTGGCCCAGTTCGCGGATTCGCTCTTCGCGGCGGTCGAGCGGACGCACGCCGATCGCTTGATCCTCGATCTGCGCGGCAACGTCGGAGGGAACGGCTTCCTCAACAAGCCGCTCCTCCAGCACCTGATCCGCGCGGAGCGGCTCTACCGACCCGGCGGTCTCTGGGCGATCGTGGACCGCGGCACGTTCTCCGCGGCCGTGATGCTCGCCGCCGATCTCGAGATGCGGACTCCGGCCATCCTCGTGGGCGAAGACACCGGCGGGCATCCCAATTCCTGGGGCGACGCCAAGCGGATCGTGCTCCCCAACACGGGGCTCACGGTGCGCGTGTCGAGCCTCTACTGGCAGCTCACGTCACCACAAGACCCACGGGACGCCATCGTGCCCCACATCCCGGTGGAAGAGACCTACGCGGACTGGCGCGCGAACCGTGATCCCGCGCTCGAAGCCGCCACCGCGGGCGTGGGGCGTGGCGATCCGTCGGGCCGGTGGAAGGGGGCGATGGCGATTCAGTTCCAGCGCTCGGAGATGAGCTTCGATCTCACGCGGCTCGGATCGGCGTGGAGCGGGCATGTGAGCATGGCGGACGCCGACCTCAACGTGGCACCGCTCGGAGCCACGCAGGTGAGCACGGGCCATCTCACGACGCACTGGGGGAACAAGGACTCGGAGACCACGTTCCGCGCACGGCTCGCCGGAGACCGCCTGGTGGGGCTCATCCGGTTCAAGGGGATCGACTTCCCCGTCGTCCTCGAGCGTGCACCGGGAGTCGCAACGGTCGCCGAGCCTGCCGCCCGCTGACCGTTCGCCGCGCGGCGCGGAAGGATTTCGGCTACCCTGAGGGCGTGCCGTTCCCCCGCGCGGTGTTCCTCGATCTCGACGACACGATCCTCGACGACAGCGGAGATTCCCATCTCTGCTGGGCCGAAGCCTGCGCCGCACACCGGCACGGAGAGCTGGAACCATCCGAGGTGCACGAGGCGATCCAGCGCGTCCGCGCCTGGTACTGGAGCCATCCCGGCCGCCATCGCGAGGGCAGGCTCAAGCTGAACGACGCGCGGCGCGAGGTCGTCGCGAAGGCGCTCGCCGATCTCGGCGTGGACGATCCCGCCGTCGCGACGGGCATCGCTTCGACGTACAGCGAGCTGCGGCGGCAGAAGATCCGCCCCTTCGATGGGGCGGTCGAGACCGTGCGGTGGCTTCGCACGCTGCCGCTGCGGCTCGCGCTGATCACGAACGGCAGCGCCCTCGACCAGCGTGAGAAGATCGAGCGGTTCGAGCTGACCCACCTCTTCGACCTCGTGCTCATCGAAGGGGAGCTGGGATTCGGAAAGCCCGACCCCCGCGTCTACCACCACGCGCTCGAGACGCTCGGAGTCGCCGCCGCCGAAGCATGGATGGTCGGCGACAATCTCGAGTGGGAGGTCCTCGTTCCAAAGCAGCTCGGGCTGACCTCGGTCTGGGTGGATCGGCACGCGCGCGGCCTTCCGCGCGGATTCGATCCCGCTCCCGACCACATCGTCCACCGCCTGTCCGAGCTGCGCGCCTGTTTTCCCCACGAGTGAGGGTGCGCAGGCTGTCGTGGGCGTGGCTGATCCTGATCCTCCCCGTCTCGTCCTGCTCGATGGACCCGGCGGAGCGTGATTACTATGCCGCGCTCCGCGGCGAGGAGACGGGTATGTCGCGGCGGGAGCAGCTCGCCCTGATCGAGAGCGCCATCGCTCTGGAGCCGCGGCGCGCGACCTACCGCGAGACCCATGCGATCTACTCGATCGATGTCCACGATTTCGCGCGAGCGGCGGCCGATCTGGACACCGCCATCCAGTTAGCGGACCGACCGTACCTTCGATTCCTCCGCGGCCTCGTCTCGTGCCAGCGCGGTGCGTTCGCGGCGTCGCTTTCCGACTTCGACCGCGCCATCGCGGGGCAGCCCGAGAACGCGCAGTTCTATCGCGGGCGATCGCTCGCGCGATCGGCGACCGGACGCTACGAGGAAGCGCTCAGGGACGCGGAGCAGCTCCGGAGGATGGTGCCGCAGCAGGGAGAGACCCACTATGCCCGCGGAGTAGCGCTGGCCGGGCTCTTACGCTGGAACGAGGCCGTGGAGGCCTACGACGAGGCGCTTCGCATCCGCCCGGAGCTCGTCTACCCCCTGCGCGCACGCGCCGACGCGAGGGAAGCGCTCGGCGACACGCTCCTCGCGAAGGAGGATCGGGAGCGCGCGGACGAAAAGGAGCGGGACGCATTCGCACCCGCGCTGGACCCCTTCCGGTACTGAGGACCGCGCGAGAATCAGATGTAGTGCTTCCCGCGTCGCCACGCCTCGTCGAGGGGAATTCTGAGCCCGCGGCAAATCCAGATCGGCACTCCCGTCTCGTCCGGCATCGCGTGCGGCGCGCCCGTTCGCGCGACTTCCCGCACCTCCGTGAACGCTTGCTCGAGACCTTCCCGACGATCCCCTACGATGACGTATGCGGTTGGCGTGCCCGAGCCGTGGCCCCATAGATAGTAGTTGTTGTGCTGGCTCGCCGCGCGCGCCAAGCCGTAGCGGCGCCCGTAGTAGTTGATCGCCGCGGCCTCCCCGTAGTTGTCGGCCACGATCAGGCAGTGCGCGCGATCCGAGGGAGGGAGCGATCGCACGGCTCCCGCAACCTGGGCCGCCAGCTCCGGCCAGCCGAACCGGTCGGCGAGGAACTGCGGCAGCTCGCCCGTGTCCCGCCGCTCTTCGGACGGAGGCCGCATGCCCAGCGCCCGCTGATAGGCGATGAAGGAGTCCACAGGCAGCATCGGGATCGCGAATGGAGCGGCGAGCGCCAGGTCGGCCATCGCCGCCGCCACCGGGAGCGCGCGCAGCCACTTGTGCCGCGCAGCCGTCGCGACCTCGATGAGCACGGAGAGTCCGGCGATCACGGGGGGGAACGCCGCGACCGCGTAGTAGGGCTTGCTGCGGCTGAACGTGAGCACGGCCAGCGCGAGAAGCGTCATCCATCCGAGTGGACGCCCGCGACGCAGCGCCGGCGCCGCGAGGAGACCGACGAGCCCCGCGACGAGCCACGGCGCCATCAGGGGGCCCATCTCCATCAGCACCCCTCGGAGGAAATCGACGGGGCTCTGGGCCGTCATCTTGTAGCGTTGGGCGTTCTCCACGAACTCGCGCGTGGGCCATCCGTTCTGAACCTGCCACGCGACGTGCGGCGCCACGATCAGAGCCGCGATCCCCACCGCCAGATACGGGCCCGGCTTCCGGAGCGCCCGGAGCCGCGTGGCCGCGAGAATCACGACGCCGGCGAGGGCGGCCGCGAGGAGGACGCTGATCTTGTTGAGCGTGCCGAGTCCGACGCACAGGCCGAGCAGGACCCAGTCTCGGCGGCGCCCGCGCTCGATGACGTCGAGCGCGATGAACGCAAGGGCGACCCAGAAGAGGAGCTCGAACGAGTTCATCGAGTAGTAGCCGGTGATCCCGAGGTAGGACGGCGTCGCGAACGCGATGGCGGCGGCGAGACCGCGCGCGAACGTTCCGCCTCCGAGCCTCCCGGCGAGACGCGCCGTCAGGAGGATGAGCGCTCCCCCGGCCAGCGCGGGCAGGATCCGCATCGAGAGCATCGAATCGCCGAAGGCCGCTTTCCAGACGGCCAGGACGGCGATCGAGAGGGGCGGGTGGTCGACATAGCCCCACGCCGGATGGTTCGCGCAGTCCCAGTAGTAGAGCTCGTCCCGGAACACGCCGTAGCCCAGGCCCAGCGTGAGGTGGAGCGCGATCTGAACGAGCGCGAGCGCGATCGGGACGGCCATGGCGGGACGATACCTCATCGAAGGGCCATCCGCATGCGCGGGCAGGGCTTAAACCGGTTCAGAATCGGCCCCCACCTGCCGATAACTCCTGGGTCGCTCTCGCCGCGGGTCGACCACGGCGAATTCAACTCATGGGGGAGGTTGTTCATGAATGCACGTCGCCGGGCTCTCACCTTGGTAGCTGCGCTCACACTCACGCTGGCCCTGTCGGCCTGCCAAAAGGCTTCGTCCGACGTCTCGTCGACGATGCCCCCCGAGGATCAAACCACGGCCATGAGCCAGACTCCGTCACCGGAGTCCGCTCCCGTCACCGAGACCCAGTCCACCGAGCAGCCGGTAGCCAAGCTCGAGCCGGTCGTCGTGAAGCCGGCGCCGAAGAAGTCCGCGCCGAAGACGACGACCACGAAGTCGACGCATGCCGTACCAGCGTCGGAGAACCGCACGGTGTCGCTCCCGGCGGGATCGACGTTCGACGTCGAGCTCGCCACTCGCATCCACACCGGCGAGAGCAACGTGGGCGACAAGATCACGGCCAAGCTCATCACGCCGTTGACGGGAGATGACGGCTCGACGATCGCTCCCGCGGGCGCCGTGATTCACGGCGAGATCGCGGAGCTCACGCGCGCGAGCAAGTCGCGGGCGGAAGAGGATCGCGCGTCGGTGAAGCTCGCGTTCACGTCGGTCGAGACGGTGTTCGGCGAGAAGACGCTGGCCGCGACGGTCACGAACGTCGAATCGCTCAAGGCGGGCAGCACCACCAAACGCGACGCGCTCGTGATCGCCGGCAGCGCGGCGGCGGGCGCCATCCTGGGCAAGGTGGCCGGCCACGACACGAAGGACGCGATGATCGGCGGCCTCGCGGGCGCGGTCATCGGCACGGGCGTCGTGATGGCGCAGAAGGGGCACGAGCTCGAGATCCCGGCCGGCAGCAAGGTGTCGCTGCGCTCGGATCAGCCGATCACGATCGTCGCCCGGTAGACTCCGCAAGAGAGGCAACGCAGTGATTCAAGGCGCTCCTCGCGGGCCTCGGCCCGCGGGGGGCGCTTCTTCATGGCCCTCATCAGGCTCGGTGTTCGCAGCCAGTCCGCGGAGCGACATGCCCGGCTTGAGCTGTTCGAAGATGGCCTGGAGACGCGTGGGAGCGGCGGGATCCCCACTCCGGGCCAGGATGTCTCCGGCTCGCAGGAGTGGCGCGGACGCGCCCGCGACATCCCCCAACATCTTCCGGCAGATCGCGAGCATCCAGGAGAACTGCCAGTTGTCGGGGAATGTCCTCGACGCGATGTCGTAGATCGAGCCCGCGGACTCGAGATCCCCCGCGAGGATGCAGAGCTCCCCCACCCGTTGAACGCGGCGCGGATTCGCCCGACCCGCTTCCAGGTCCGCGAGGAACGGGGGCAGCACCTGGCGGATGTAGCTCGCCACGATCGTGCTGTCCTGGACAGGCAGGAGCCGGATCCGAGGCATGCGCTCCTGTGCCCGTACGACTCCCTGAGGAAAGAGGCAGAAGAGGAAATTCCCGTTCCCTAGATCCGCGGAGTAGTAATCCCCTCCCTCCGCGAGCGCCCGCCGAATCCCCCGCTCCAGACGGCTGTTCCCCACCGGGAGCACGGGCGAGACAGGATCGGCGGACCAGATGTCGACACCGCGCTCGCGCGCATACTCCATCGTGGCGTACTTGCCATGAGCCACTGCCTGCGAGACGAACGGCCCGTGCGCGACGTGGGCGTCGGTCAGGCCTAGACGATCCAGGATGCGGAGGTCGGTCCGATAGGGCACGGCGCCGACGCAGTCGATGGCCACGTAGAGATCGCGCGGCAGAGCGTCGCGCGCGAGAACGTCGTTGATGTGTCCCGCAGCTGTGTTCGCGGTCTCGAGGAACATGCGGTGCTCTTCCTGCCGGATACCTCCGAAGTGCGTGGTCTGTTCTCTCATGAGGTCGCGATATGCGCCCGCCACCTCCCGGAGCGGCCAGAAGCGGAAGACGGGGTCGTTCTCCGGCGCGAGATAGCGGTCCGCTTCCGGGAGGAGGCCCGCGTAGGTACCCGGGAAGCCCGGCCAGTACTGCCTCGGGAACTGGATGTGCGACCGGAGCGGGAACCACGTCAGTCCGAAGAGAACGGCCGCCGCATACAAGGCGGCCTGGACCGCGCGCCTCGGCGACACGACCCAGCTTCGGATTCCTTCGGCCAGGACCAGGAAGACGAGCGGCAGATAGAAGTCGAGCGGACGGAACTCGAAATGGTCGCCGCCGATCTCGGCGATGTAGAGCGCGTGCGGGACGACGGCCGCAGCGAAGAGGATCGGCACGAAGAGCGCATTCTTCCGTTTGTAGGACGAGGTGCCGGCAATGAGCCCCGGAAGCCAAAGAACGGCCCCGTACTCGAGCGCAAAGAGGGTCAGGTAGAGGCCGCCCGCTCCCCACGAATGTCTCGATCCGACCTTGGCGTAGAACGTGTTCGGAACCCAGTAGCCGTAATAGGCGAGGCGGAAGGCGAGGTGCGCGCCGATGAGCGCGGCCATGGGCCACCACGCGAGCGCACGCTGGATGGGTATCCGTCCGGTGCGGCGCCACTCGAACGCCATGGACGCGAGAAAGGCGCAGCCCCCGACGAGCACGCCGTCTGGGCGCGTAAGGGATGCGAGTCCAAAGAGCCATGGCGCTACCGGGCGGAGACTCCTGCCATTCTCACCGGTTGATTCGGTCTCGTCGACGAGGCGGAGCAGGCCGGCCACGAGAAGGAGATCGAAGAGCCGCGTCTCGAGGCCACTGCTCGCCCACACAGCGAAGCTCCGCGTGCATGCGAGGAAGAGCGCAGGGAGAACCGCGATCCACCGCTGACCCCGCGGGACACGCGCCCAGACGAACCTGACGACGATGGCGACGAGCGCCGCGGTCGCGGCAAAACTCAGGACGAGCGCCATTCGTTCCATCCCGAGGCCGATCGCCCGGAAGCCGGCGAGCAGGAGCACCCAGAGGAGATTCGTGTATCCCTCGACGCGCTCGCCTCCCGGATTGAACACGAGCCCGTAGCCGTGCACGAGGTTCCGCGCGTAACGAAACGAGATGAAGGAATCGTCCGTGAGGAACGTGTAGGTGCGGACGTGGAGCACGAGGATGAGGGCGGCGAGCGCCATGCCACCCCAGACGACAGCCTCCGGGACGGTCGGCGACCAGGCGGCGGGGCGCCGCTCGTTCGCGAGTGCGCTCCGGCGCTGGGACTTGGCCCGGGCCGTATCCTTGGTCGCGGTCGATCGCATCGTGGAGGCTGGAGCTTACATCAATCCGCCTTGGGGTGGCGGCGCCCGACCGCCCCGGAGGAGGCCGACAAAGGAGCTTGCTCCTTCTTCGGTCCGGTCCTACCTTTCCGGGGCGTGTTTCTGCCGCTCATCCACGTGGAGGTGTCATGACTCGAATCCGCCGCGCTTTGCGAACGACGGCCCAGACACTCATCGTTCTTGCCTTCGCAGCAGCCCCTACCATCGCCTGGGCCGGGCCTGGATACGTCAACTTCCTGCTCGGCCAGAAGATCTTCGACAAGGATCACTGGGATCCCATCGACAAGCAGTCCACGATCGGCGCCGAGGGAGTGTTCGGCAAGGCGACGTGGCCCGTGAGCCTGGATGCCTATCTCGCGCGGGCATCGAAGGAGAAGTCGAAGGCCGTCGACGATGGTTTCGGCGGCACGGTGGACGTGACGCTCGACGCGACGACGTACGAGTTCGGCCTGGGCTTGAACAAGACCTGGCAGCGGAAGAAGTTCTATCCCTACCTGAACGCCGGCGCCGTTCTCGCCAAGATCGACGTCACGGCGCGCCAGGCCGGCACGTCCGTGAGTGACGACGACAAGGGGCTCGGCTTCTGGGGCGGCGGAGGCATGTTCTATCGCGTCGGGACCACGTTCAACCTCGGCGGTGCGGTCCGGTACAGCTCCGCGAATGTCGAGTTCAACGCGTTCGACACGGGGAACGTTTCGTTCGAGGGAGCCGACGTGCCTGCGGGCGGGCTCACATTCGGCGTCCTCCTCGGCTGGGGCTGGCCGAAGACGCCTTAGGGAACGCGCACCAGCTTCGCCACGGCCTCGCGCTCCTCGGACCGGATACGGAGGAAGTAGACGCCGGCTGCGGCGGCGCGGCCGCGGCGGTCCTTGCCATCCCAGGCGAGGGCATGCGGGCCACTCTCGAGACGGCCCGGCACGAGACGCCGGACCTCGCGTCCGAACGCGTCGTGGATCGAGACGTCCACCCATGACGCGCGGTCCAGCGTGAACCGGATCTCGCTTCCTCGAGCAAAGGGATTGGGGACAGCGCCGCGGACCTCGAA
>Ga0111538_10002455_pt1 | contig 26057 bp, 26 predicted proteins | sample SoiMethybrSBSTD1_FD_79669 | JGI IMG/M metagenome (GOLD analysis project Ga0111538, IMG submission 79669) | Bulk soil microbial communities from a Populus tree surrounding site in Tennessee, USA - Soil MetaG P. TD hybrid SBSTD1 (version 2)... | ecosystem: Environmental > Terrestrial > Soil >...
GAGAAGACCGTCGCCGAGGCCGCCCAGTAGACCCATGGAGGGAGAAGAACGCATGGCCCACACCGAGGCCCACGCCGCGGAGGCGCACGCCCACGATCATGCGCCCACGGCCTTCATCTGGAAGTACGTCTTCAGCAAGGACCACAAGGTCATCGGCATCCAGTATTACGTGACGGCGATGCTGATGGCGCTCATCGCCGGCCTCCTGGCCATGCTGATCCGCGTCCAGCTGGCCTGGCCGGAGGTGAACTGGGGAATCATCGGCAAGCTCCTGCCCATGGGCTTCCAGGGCGGCGACGGCCAGCCCTACGTCATGAACCCCGAGTTCTACGCCATGCTGTTCACGATGCACGGGACCATCATGGTCTTCTTCGTGCTCTCCACCGCCCCCGTGAGCGGGTTCGGCAACCTGCTCATCCCCCTGCAGGTGGGCGCGCGTGACATGGCCTTCCCCTTCCTGAACGGCCTCAGCTTCTGGACGTTCTTCTGCGGGTGCGTGACCATCCTGACTTCCTTCTTCGTGGGCGCGGGCGCCGCCGCCGGCGGCTGGACGTCCTATCCCCCGCTCTCCGCCCTCCGCGGCGCCGTCCCCGGATCCCAGATCGGCCAGACGTTCTGGATCATCGCGATGGTCTTCTTCATCTCGTCCTTCACGATGGGCGGCCTCAACTTCGTGACCACGATCATCAACCTGCGCACCAAGGGGCTCTCGCTCTTCCGCATGCCCCTCACCCTCTGGTCGATGTTCCTGGTCGCGATCCTCGGCCTTCTCTCGTTCCCGGCCCTCACTGGCGCCTCCCTGATGCTGCTGCTCGACCGCCACTTCGGGACGAGCTTCTTCCTGCCCACCGGCCTCGTCCTGAACAACGCGCCGATGGTGGGAGCGAACGGGCAGTTCATCCACCAGGGCGGCTCACCTCTCCTCTGGCAGCACCTCTTCTGGTTCCTCGGCCATCCCGAGGTCTACATCCTGATGCTGCCCGCGCTCGGGTTCACGTCGGACCTCCTCACCACCTTCTGCCGCAAGGCCCTGTTCGGCTACAAGGCGATGGTGGGCGCCATGCTGGCCATCAGCGGCCTCTCGTTCATCGTGTGGGGCCACCACATGTTCGTGAGCGGCATGAGCCCCTACCTGGCCATGGCCTTCGCGGTGGGCACGATCCTCATCGCGGTGCCGTCGGCAGTGAAGGTGTTCAACTGGCTGGCCACCCTCTGGCGCTCGCGCATCCAGTACAAGACGCCGATGCTCTGGGCCATGGGCGTGGTCTCGCTCTTCATCAGCGGCGGCCTCTCGGGCGTCTGGCTCGGCCAGAGCGCGCCGGACATCCAGCTCCACGACACGTTCTTCGTGGTCGCGCACTTCCACTTGATCATGGCCGGGGCCGCCCTCTTCGGCGTGTTCGGCGCCACCGCGTACTGGTTCCCGAAGATGTTCGGCCGGATGATGAACGACACCCTGGGCAAGTGGCACTTCTGGTTCACGTTCGTCACCTACTACGGCACGTTCTTCCCGATGCACTACATCGGCCTCGCCGGCCACATGCGCCGCATCTACGATCCCTACCAGTACGAGTTCCTGAAGAGCCTGCAGCCCCTGAACCACTTCATCACGATCAGCGCACTGATCCTGGGTGCCTCCCAGGTCATCTTCTTCGTGAACTTCTTCTGGAGCGCGTTCAAGGGCGAGAAGGCCACGGAGAACCCGTGGAACGCGAACGGCCTGGAGTGGACGACGGCCTCGCCGCCGCCGCACGGCAACTGGCCGGGCGCGGTCCCCGAAGTCCATCGCTGGCCGTACGAGTACAGCAATCCCGACGCGCCCAAGGACTTCGTGATGCAGCACGAGCCTCCGCTGGCCGTCGAATCGGGGCACTGAGGCCATGGCTACCGAGATCCTCGACGCCCGCGGCCCCGATCGCGTTCCCCTCGTGGAGCGGCCGGGAGGACCCACCGGCCGTGGCCCCATCCGGCACGGCGACGACGGCGGTGGACCGAGCGCGGCCTTCGACCCGGGACAGTTCGGCCTGTGGGCCTTCCTGGGCACGGTGACCATGCTGTTCATCGGCTTCACGAGCGCCTACATCGTCCGGCGCACGGGAGCCGACTGGCGCCCGCTCCCCCTGCCCGCCCTCCTCTGGGTCAACACCGGGGTCCTGCTCCTGAGCAGCGCCGCCCTCGAGGTCTCGCGCCGCCGCCGCCGCGCGCTCGACCTCCGCGGCCTGCGCGTCTGGCTGGGGGCAACCGCGCTGCTGGCCTCCCTTTTCGTGGCCGGCCAGTTCCAGGCCTGGCGCCTCCTGCGCGCGCTCGGGTTCTTCCTGTCCTCGAATCCGCACAGCTCGTTCTTCTACATGCTCAGCGGCGTGCACCTGCTGCACCTGGCCGGCGGGCTGGTCTGGTTCTCGCTCGTCCTCTTCCGCCTGCGCGGCGCGCGCTACGCCGCCCCGGGCGGCGGACGGGTTCTCTCGCTCTTCGCGACCTACTGGCACTTCCTGGGGCTACTCTGGGTCTACGTGCTGGTCCTGATCTTCTTCTTCTAGGGAGGACTGATGGAGCCTGGCGCGCACACGGCGACGATAGAGGCGGGCTGGGGCGGCGGCGCCGCGCCCTTCGGGGCCAGCTGGCAGAAGACGATGATGTGGATCTTCATCGTCACCGACGCCCTTCTCTTCTCGGGGCTGCTCTGCGGCTACGCGTTCCTGCGCCAGGCCAACGCGTCTCCCTGGCCCGACCGCACCGAGGTCTTCAGCATCCCCTTCATCGCCCTCATGACGTTCATCCTGATCACCTCCAGCGCCACCATGGGCTCGGCAGTGACGGCGGCGCGGATCGGGGACATGAAGAAGGCGCTGATGTACGTCTCCATGACCATCGTGGGCGGAGCGGCCTTCCTCTCCTGCCAGGCCTACGAGTGGTCGCACCTCATCCACGAGGGCGCGCGCCTCACCGGGCCCATCGCGGGCAGCGAGCTCATCGAGAAGGGCGTGACTCCGCAGTTCACGCAGGCCTTCTTCGTCCTCACCGGGTTCCACGGCTCGCACGTCCTCTCCGGCCTGGTCATCCTGATCATCACCGCCATCCGCACCTCCATGGGCAAGACGCCGCCCCAAGGAGTCGAGATGGCCGGCCTCTACTGGCACTTCGTCGACCTCGTCTGGGTCTTCATCTTCACGCTGTTCTACCTGCTCTGAGGGACCGATGAGCGAGCACGCGCCGGGCGCGAACCCGTACAAGATCTACTGGGTGACCTGGGGGATCCTACTCGTCATCACCGTGGCCATGCTGGGCGCGGAGATGTTCCACCTCCCCCGCTGGTTCCTCGTCCTCTTCCTGCTCGCCTTCATGATGGTGAAGGCGGCCATGATCGGCGGGAACTTCATGCACCTGCGCTTCGAGCGCTCGAACCTCGCGTGGATGGTGGGCCTCGGGATCCTGGTCACCTCGCTCATCCTCTACACGTTCATCACGCCCGAGAGCTGGCACGTCAAGCAGTCCACCGACCACGCGGCGCCGCCCACGGCCGCCGCGCCCGCGGAATCGACGCACTGACGTGAAGCGCCTGGCTCTTCTCGCCCTGCTGGTGGCGCCGCTCCTCCTCGCCGCGGCTCCCGTCTTCGCGCAGTGCGCGATGTGCCAGACCGCGCTCATGAACTCGCCGGAGGGGCGCGGGATGGGCCAGGAGTTCAATCGCGCGATCCTGGTGATGTTCTTCGCGCCCTACGCGGTGTTCACGGTGGTGGGGACGGTCCTGCTCCGCCATCGGATCCGCGCGGCCGTCCAGCGCTGGCACGCCGGCTGGCGCCGCTCGATACGCCTCTCCCCGAGCCCGCGGATACACTAGCTCCGTCCATGACGACCGACGCGCCGTCCTCTCCGGCGGGCCGCCCGACTGCGTCCAGCCGCGTCCTCGTTCTCGTGGGCGTCCTCCTCGTCGCCGCGGGCGCGGTGGCGGCCGTGGGCGTGCGGGCCCTCGGGCGGGGCACGCCGCCACCCCGAATGGGGTCGCTGCCGGACTTCCGCCTCACCGAGCGCTCCGGCCGGCCCCTGGCCCTGGCCGACCTGCGCGGGCGTCCCTGGGTGGCGGACTTCATCTTCACGCAGTGCGGCGGGGCCTGCCCGGCCATGACCGCGCGCCTGGCCCGCCTGCGCCGCGAGATCCCGATGGACGTGGCGTTCGTGTCGTTCACCGTCGATCCCGCCCACGACACGCCGGAAGTGCTCGCCCGCTATGCCGCGACCTTCCACGCGGACGGGAGCTGGCACTTCGTGACCGGTGCCCAGAAGGACCTCTACGATCTCTCCGTGGGCGGGTTCAAGCTCGCGGCCATGGAGGTGCCCGCCGGCGAGCGTGCCGTCGGGGGCGATGGTCCTTTCCTCCACAGCTCGAAGTTCGTGCTCGTCGACGGCGAGGGTGTCCTCCGCGGCTACTACGACAGCACGGACGAGCCGGCGATGCGCGCCCTCGTGGGGGATGCCGCCCTCCTACGGGCGGAGCATTGACCGTCACCGACCTGCCCGCCCTCAACGCCTGCCTCAACGCGACGAGCGCGCTGCTGCTCACCACGGGCTACGTGCTCATCCGCCGCGGGCAGCGCGTCGCCCACAAGCGCGTGATGCTCGCCGCCCTGGCCTCGTCCGCGCTGTTCCTGACGAGCTATCTCGTTTACCACGCCCAGGTCGGTTCCGTGCGCTTCCGCGGCCAGGGGACGGTGCGGACGGTCTACTTCACGATCCTCCTGACGCACACGGTCCTGGCCGTGGTGATCGTGCCTCTGGTGGCGACGACGCTCGTGCCCGCGCTCCGCGGGCGCTTCGACCGGCACCGGCGGCTCGCGCGGATCACGCTGCCCCTCTGGGGATACGTGTCCGTGACCGGGGTGGTCATCTACTGGATGTTGTATCGGATGGCCGTATGAGCGGTCGGCGAAACGGACGGACGTTCCCCGAGATCATCGGAGACGGGATGCGTTCACGTGTCCCGTCTCCGTGCCCGTGCCCGTCTCCGTCCGTTTAGCGATTACGCGTCCAGGCGGCGCCGCACCACTCGCGCCAGGCGCTGGACCCCTTCGGTGATCTTCTCCGCGCCTTCCTTGGCGAAGGTCAGGCGCATGGTGTTCTCTCCCCCGCCGTCCACGTAGAACGGCGCGCCCGCCACGTAGGCGACACCCTCGGCCACGGCCGCTTCCAGGAGCGACTCCGCGTCGAGCCCCTCCGGCAGCGACAGCCAGACGAAGAGGCCGCCCAGGGGATGAGTCCAGCTCACGCCGGCCGGCATCTCCGTCCTCAGGGCCTCGAGCATCACGTCGCGCTTCGCGCGGTAGTAGGGGCGGATGCGCGCCTTCTGCTCCTCGATGAGGCCCGCCTTCAGGGCGGCCAGGATGATGCGCTGGTCCAGGCTGCTGCCGCAGAGGTTGGCGGACTGCTTCGCGATCTCGATCTTGGCCAGGAGCTCTTCGGGCCCGATGACGAACGCGGTGCGCAGCCCGGGGGCGAGGATCTTGGAGAACGACGAGAGGTACACGACTTCGGCGTCGCCGGCCAGGCCGCGCAGCGTCGGCAGCGGTTCCGCCTCGAAGTAGAGGTCACCGTAGGGATCGTCCTCAACGATCAGGAGGTCCAGGTCCCGCGCGGCCTCGAGGAGAGCGCGGCGCGAGGCGAGGGAATGGCTGATGCCGGAAGGGTTCTGGAAGCTGGGGATCACGTACAGGAACTTCACGCGGCGTCCGGCCGCCGTCTCCGCCCGGTAGCGGGCGCGGAGGTGGTCGAGGTCCAGCCCGTCCGGCCCCAGGTTCACACCGACCATGCGCGCCTGCGCGGCCCGGAAAGCGGAGGTGGCGCCGATGTAGGAGGGCCGCTCCACGAGCACGACGTCGCCGGGATCGATGAGCACCCGGGCGACGAGGTCCAGTCCCTGCTGGCTACCTTCCGTGACCAGAACCTCGCTGGCGGCGGCCGCGATCCCCTTGGCCGACGCGTACTCCCGGATGGCGCCGAGGAGCGGGCCCAGGCCGCGCGTCAGGATGTACTGGAAGGACGCCGCGCCTTCGCGGGCCAGGATCTCTTCCAGGATCTTGCCGAAGGCCTCCACGGGGAACGTGTCGGGGCTGGGCTGGCCCGGAGCGAAAGAGATGATGCCCGGCTTCTCGATGAGCGCGCTCATGCGCCGGATGGCCGAGAAACGCATGCCCCGCGCCGCGCTCGAGAAGCGCTGGTCCCACGCCGTGGTCACCTGTTCCGTCATTCCCGATCTCCTCCTCACGTCCGCACAAGGTCCGCGGAAACGCCGCAGTATATGACGGCCTCCCGCGGGCACAGGCCCGTCCACCCCATAGGACGTTCGCATCGAAGCCATGCCTTCAGATCATGGGGTTAGCGGCGGCACACCCCCTGCAGCCACCCACCCGCGGTGGTGGCCGCAAACTCCGTTGGACGGCGTGGGTAGGGGGGTCTACGATCCGTATGGCCATGACGCAGCGGAAGGGACGCGCAGGGCGTACGTGGGTCGCGGCACTGCTGGTGTTTGCGTCGGCGGCGGCGGCGGCCGCCGCCACCCTCGAGCCCGCGCTCAGTGCGCGCCTGCGGCGCATCGAGACCGCCTTCCGCAGCGGCGACGCGGGGTCGCTGCGCCCCGCCTTCACCGCCAACACGAAGGTGCGCGTCGACCTCAAGGACGTCATGGAGGGCCCGGGCTCCTACGGCCCCAGCCAGCTCGAGGTGATCTTCGGCCGCATCTTCGACGAGAACCGCACGCGGCAGTTCTCGTTCAAGGACGAGGACGTCGCCGTCTCCGGCCCCGGCATCGCGTTCGCGCGCGGCCGCTGGGTGCGCAAGACGGGCCACGGGGGGGCGGAAACGACCGACACCGTGACCTTCACTCTGCGCCAGGAGAGCGGGGACTGGCGCATACACGAGATCCGCTCCTCGCGCTGAGCACGCGCGCCGGGTGACGGCGGCTGGCATTCGCGCGACGTTTGTGGTCTTTTGTCCCTGATGGCGGACGCGAGCTCCGTCCCAGCGCCCCCTGCGCCGCCCACCCGCTCCGCCGCGGGGCCGCTGGCGGCGGCGGCGCTCGTGGTCGCCGACGTCCTGTGGGCCGTCCCCGCATCCGGGCTCTTCAGCGCGGCCGCCGCCGTCGTGCTCGTGCTCACGGCCCGACGGTCACGGCGCGTGCTCGCCGCCCTGGCCGCGCTGCTCGTCCTCGTGCAGGCCGCTTCGGCCGTCCACCTCCAGGTGCAGGCCGCGCGCTGGCCGCGCTGGGCGGAGGCGCGCGCACAGGAGCGCCTCGCCGCCGTGGAGACGCGCGCGCGGGCCCTCGTCGAGCGCATGCAGGCGCAGGCCGCGGAGGTCGCGACCCTCCAGGACACGCAGCGCGCGCTGGCCGGCGACCGCGCCGCCCTCGTGCGGCTGTTCGCCGAGCTCGAAACGCGCGCGCGCGGCGGTGATCCCGCTCCGTCTCTGGCCGTCGACGCCGTCCCCTTGCGGCCGGTCGCCTGGGCGGGACGTACGGCCGATCCGGCGAAGCTCGAAGGCCTCGTCAACGACCACGCGGACGTGTTCGTCGTCGGAGGGACGGTGACCACGACCCTCGTGGCGAGCGCGCCCCTCCGCGGGCCGGGCCAGACGTGGACGGGGGTGGCCACCGTCGCCCTGCCGATCGCCGTGCGCCGCAACGTCCGCAACGAGTACCTGCACGACTACGACCTGCTGGCCGGGCCCGAGGGCGGGGTCGAGTTCCGCTACGTGGACGCGCGCGGCGAGAGCGAGGGCCCGCGGCCCTTCGAGCACCCCGCTCCCGGCGTGTTCTTCCGCGACGGGATCCTGGGGTCCCCGGACGGCGGCGTCATCGCCGCGGTGCGCGCGATCGTGCCGCCCCTGGACGAGGCGCAACGCGCCCTGGAGGCCCACTACCGCCGCGCGCTCTCCGTGGTGGCGGCCATCCTGCTCGCCGTCTGGGCCCTCGGGGACCGCGACGACCGCGGGTGGCGCGCCTGGCGCTGGGCGGCCGCCGCCGTGGCCTGCCGGCTCCTGTTCGTGTACGTACCGCCCGCCTTCCCCCTGCTCTCGTCCGAGCTCGTCACCCCGGACACGTACGCCTCCGCGCGCCTGGGGCCCCTGCTCATCAGCCCGATCGACCTCCTCCTCACCGCCGTCACCCTTCTCATCCTCGCCGCGGTGGCCTTCGACGGATCGCGCCGGCTGGCCCGGGGCCGGCCGTCGCTCATCCGCCTGGCCGGAGCCGGGCTCCTGGCCGTGCCCCTCCTCGCGGGCACGTTGCGCCTCGTCGAGGACACGGTCGTGAACTGCTCGCTCGACCTCACGGTGCTGCCGCTCTTGCCTCGCTCGGCCGCGCATCTCGTGGTCCATCTCGCGCTCCTCGCCATCATGGCGGCGGGGGCCCTGGGCGTGGCGAGCGTCGTCACCCTGGGCGGACCCGCGCCCCTGGGGCGCCGCCGCTGGACGGCCCTGGGCCTGGTCCTCGGCGCCCTCGTCACCGCCGGCGTGCACTACTGGCCGGGCCGCGACGAGACCGCGCCCGTCATCGTCGTCTTCCTCGTCTTCGGCCTCGCCTTTGCGGCCACGGTGGAGGCCCGCGCGGCCGGCGAACGACTGGACGCCTTGCGTCCGGGCGCACGCGCTGCCCTCGCGCTTCTCGGCGTGGCCACCCTGGCCGCGCTCCTCTATCCCACGCTCGTTCACTACACCCAGCAGACCCTGCGCCTCCAGATCGAGCGCGACTACGCGCCCCTCGTCCTGCGCCAGCCGGAGTGGCGCCAATACGTCCTGCAGGGGACGGAGCACACCATCGACTCCATGAACCTGCTCGAGGACGCGCCGCCCGGCATCTATCCGCCCGGGATCGAAGAGATGGCCTTCGCCGTCTGGTCCGCGACCGACCTCTCCGCCTACGGCTTCTCGTCCGCCATCGAGATCCAGGACGTGAGCGGGACCGTCATCAGCCGCTTCGCCCTGAACCTGCCCTCCATCGCCGCGCGCGAACGGCGGCTGCCGCGGGCCCCGGAATGGATGGTGTCGCGCGAGCCCGTGAGCCTGGCCAGCACGGAGACGCTCGTGCTCCATGCCCAGCGCCTCCTCACCTATCACGGGGAGACCCACGGCGCGATCCACGTCTACGTCGGTGAGGACTTCTGGAGCTTGCCTTTCGTCCAGGGCCGCGACCCGTATTCGGTGCTGTACCGCAACACCGCCCGCGGCGGGTTGCCCGACCGGCCCGTCACCCTGCTCGTCTACGACACGCACCGCGACGTCGCCTTCAGCTCCGCGGAGCGCCCGCCCGCCCTCGATCCGGGCCTGGCCGCGCGTGCCGTGGAGGCCAGCCGCCGTACCGAGGGCGTGTGGACGACGCTCGAGGTGGACGGCATCGCCCAGCACGCCTACGTGTTCGCGACCGCCGACCTCGTCTATGCCCTCGCCTACCGGCGCCTCTCCCCCGGCCGCTATGCCGCCGACCTCGTGGAGGCCGTCTCCGCCTTCACGCTCCTGGGCGTGCTCATCCTCGTCCTGGTAGTGATGGCGCGCTCGGTGCTCCGCCGGCCCTCGCTCTCGTTGCCGTCGCTGCTGGAGGCGGTGGGCCGCCGGTTCGCGCTGCGCCTCTTCGTGGCGTTCACCCTCGTGGCCTTCGTGCCCGCCGCCGTCCTGCAGGTCGTGGTCAGCGGCTTCGTGAGCGCGCGCCTGCGCAGGGAGTCGGACGACCAGGCGTTGGAGCGCGCGTCCGTGGCCAAGAAGGCGGTGGAGGACTACGCGTTCTTCCAGCGCGAGGAGGCCACGGGTCCGGAGTCGGTGACGGACGCCGCCCTGGTCTGGCTCGCCTCCGTGGTGAAGAACGACCTCGACCTCTTCGAGCACGGTCACCTCGTCGCCTCGAGCAAGCGCGAGCTGTACGCGTCGGGCCTGCTGGCCCCGCGCGTGTCGGGATCCGTCTATCGCGCCGTCGTCCTCGAAGGGCAGCCCTCGACCCTGCAGACCGAGCGCATCGGCGACTTCACGTACCTGGTCGCCTCCGTGCCCGTCCATGTCGGCGGAGCGGAGCACGGTGTCCTCTCGATGCCGCTGGCCTTGCGTCAGCGCGAGGTCGAGGCCACGGTGGACGACCTGGACCGCACCATCCGCCTGGCCTCCGTCCTCTTCCTGGGTCTCGCCGCCGGGATCGCCCTCTCCATGGCCCGCCGCATCTCCGGACCCATCCAGGAGCTGACGCGGGCGACCCGGCGTATCGCCCAGGGCGACCTCGAGGCGCGCGTGGAAGGCACCAGCCAGGACGAGCTGCGGCGGCTGGTCGAGGCCTTCAACCAGATGGCCCGCGACCTCCACGCCCAGCGGCGCGACCTCGAGCGGAGCAACCGGCTGGCCGCGTGGGCGGACATGGCCCGGCAGGTGGCCCACGAGGTGAAGAACCCGCTCACTCCCATCCAGCTCTCCGCCGAGCACCTGCGGCGCGTGTTCGCGGACCGCAGCGAGGACTTCGCGCGGACGCTCGAGACCTGCACGGACACCATCCTCAAGCAGGTCCGCACCCTGCGCGGCATCGTCACCGAGTTCTCCGCGTTCGCCCGGCCGCCGGCGGAGGAGCTCTCCGCCCAGGATCCACGGGCCATGCTGGAGGAAGCCATCCGGCCCTACCAGGCCAGCCTGCCCCCGCGCGTCGACCTCAAGCTGGACCTGGACGGCGGCGCGCCCGCGGTGCGCGCGGATCGCCGCCTGCTCGAGCGGGCCATCGTGAACCTCCTGGAGAACGCGCTCCAGGCCGTCGGCGACGCGGGAACCATCCGCGTGAGCCTGCGGACGCGCGACGACGGACGCCGCGTGGAGATCGAGGTGCGGGACTCCGGACCGGGCGTGGCCCCGGAGGTCCGGGATCGTATCTTCGAGCCGTTCTTCTCGACCAAGACGAGCGGAAGCGGGCTCGGCCTCGCCCTGGTGAAGAAGATCGCGGAGGACCACGGCGGCGGGGTGAGTCTCGAGAGCACGCCGGGAGAACCGACGCGCGCCCGGCTCTGGCTGCCGGCGGCCGGAACCGAGTGATTACTGCGACTGGTACAGGTATTCGGGGATGGGATGGTGGCGGGTCGCGAAGATCTTCTTCCACTCGTTCCCATAGTCCGAGCGGTGGAAAGCCTCGGGGTGCTTCCCGTTGCGCTTCCCCGCTTTGTGGTCGTCGCGCATCTTGGGGCGCACGATCGGAGAATCGATGGGCTTCGGCAGGTCGTTCTTCCGGCGGAACTTGCCGAAAATTCCGGCATCCGCGGACGCGGATCCCAGGAGCAGGAGGGCGATCCCGACGGCAACCAGCTTCATTTCTCCCCCTTTTACCAAGAGATGAGGGGTCCCAGTAAAAGCGTTACTTTAGGGATACTACACCCCGCGCCGGAAAACGTCCACTACGAGGTCGCGAGCCTGGGGAGGCAGGTTGTAACCGTCGAGCTCTTCCGGAGCGACCAGGGCCACCTCGTCGGCATCGGAACCTGCCTTCAGCTCGCCCGAGACGTATTCACAGGCGTAGTCGATGACCACGTAGTGGTACTCGACGGACGTCCCTTCACGCTGGATGCGATCGAAAACGAGCACCACCTCGCGGGGGCGCACGAGGAGGCCGGTCTCTTCCTGCATCTCGCGCACGAGCGCGTCCTGGAGCGTCTCCCCCAGCTCGACGGTACCGCCGGGAATCACCCAGCGGCCGCGGAGCGGCTCCTTGCCCCGGCGGATGAGGACCACGCGTCCGTCGATCAGCACGACGCCCCCGACGCCCACCAACGGCCGGTCCGGGCGCGTCCGCGAGGGAGCGGTCAGGGCGCCTCGCTGGGGGCGACGACCGGAGGCGGACTACCCGCCCGCCGCCGGAACACGAGCCCCCAGAGATACCCGAGCGGCCCCGAGAGCCAGAACAGCGTGGCCAGGGCCAGGAGGCACCAGTCGGGGTGCATCATGACGACGACGAACAGGAGCACGATCCCCACCACCGTGACGTAGCTGCGCCGGCTCTTCAGGTCGACCTTCTTGAAGGAGGTGTAGCGGAACGTGCTCACCATGAGGAACGAAAGCACGATCAGGAGCGCGAGCCAGAGCACGGCATGGGTCTTCTCGTCCACGGGCACCGGCGAGACGTTGACGAGGGCGGCGACGGGCGCGGCGGCGGCCGGGATGGGCAACCCCACGAAGTAGCGTCCATCCACCGAGCTCTTCTGGACATTGAACCGGGCCAGGCGCAGGGTGCCGCACGCCACGAAGAGGAACGCCACCAGCCACCCCACGCGCGGCAGCGTCGCGAAGCCCCACGAATAGGCGAGGAGGGCGGGAGCGACGCCGAACGACACGACGTCGGCCAGGCTGTCCAACTCCCCCCCGAACTCGCTGGTGGTGCCCGTCATGCGCGCAATGCGCCCATCCAGGACGTCGAGCAGGATCGCCCAGAAGATGAGGGGGGCCGCCTCCGCATATTGACCGTGGATCGTACGGACCATGGCCCAGAAGCCGAGGAACAGGTTCCCGATGGTGAACAGGCTGGGGAGGATGGCGGCGCCTCGGCGGAACCGACGCCGGGCGGGGGCCGGGCGCGGAGTGCCGTCGCTCGTGGCTTCAGTCATGGACGTCCGGGGCATATTAAATGAAAAAGCGGAGGGCTCGCAGGCCCTCCGCCGTCCGGCGGCGCACCGCGAAGGAACGGACCTCTAGTGATCCTCCCTCATCTTGCGCGCGATCGCTTCCATCCGGTCCTTCAACTGGAGCTTCTTTTTCTTGAGAGTGGTCTCCTCGACCTGCTCTTCGTCGCTCAATACGACCTTGTCGCTGAACTGACTCAAGCGGTTTTCGTATTCGTGGTGCTGCTCGTGAAGACGCTTGTACTCCTCGTTCTCGAGGAGACGCTCCGTAGAACCGGCGTTTTGGGACATCGGCACCTCCGAATTATGAAGGAAGTCCAGGCGCCTCGTGGAGTCCGCGTCGTGAGGGGCGGTAGCGAAGCTCACCCTGATTGGACGTTACCACCCGACCCTGGCGATTTCAAGACTGAATTCCGTCCTCCGACAGCCCGTCCTTGCGAAACACGAGCGCGTCCTCCGCGGGCTGGGAGTAGTAGTTGCGGCGCACGGCCACGGGCGCGAATCCCATCGAGCGATACAGCTCGATCGCGGGCCGATTGCTCTCGCGCACTTCGAGGAGAGCGACGCATGCCCCGCGCCGCTCGCCGATGGTGAGCGCAATCGCGAGCAGGCGCCGGCCCAAGCCCCCCCCGCGATATTCGGGCCTGACGGCCAGGTTGTGCACGTGCAGCTCGTCCGCCGCCGTCTCGATCACGCAGTAACCGAGGATGCCGCGCTCCGGATCCGCGCCCGCGGGCGCGCGCGCCACCAGGACCAGGCCGTGTTCGCCCCGCCGCAGCGCCTCGCGGAATCCGCGCACGCTCCACGGGTGCGTGTAGCAGCGGCGCTCCAGGCTGGCCAGCGCGTCGACGTCGTCGCCGCGCGCTTCTTCGACGACGTAGGGCGGGAGGGAGACGGCGTGGCTCATGGGCCAGCCGGCCGGATGTCGGCCGCGCGCAGGTAGAGGGGTCGCAGGGCTCCCGGTGCCATGCCCTCGCCCGCGGCCAGGCGGGGAGCGGCGAGGCGCGCCAGAACGCCCGCGAGGTAGAGGTCGCGGCGGGGAAAGAGGACCTCCGGGCGCCGGGTCCGGATGGCGTCGGCATAACGGTCGGCACCGTCGCCGACGACGGCGACCGGTCCGCTCACGCGCTCCAGGATGGCGTCCGCGGCCTCCGACCGCGGATCCTCGAGCCGCCGGGCGTCGCCGTCGTAGGGGGCCGCGAAGACCTGTCCGCCGCGCGCGGCATCGACCATGGGCACGAGGGTCGGGGCTTCCCCCGTGATGGCGGCGGCGAGGACGTCGAGCGTCGAGACCCCCAGGCAGGGCCGGCGCGAGGCGAGGGCCAGGCCCTGTACGGTGCTGAGGCCGACGCGGACTCCCGTGAACGACCCGGGGCCCAGGGTCACCGCGTAGCCCTCGACCTCGCCCGCGGCGACCCCGGCCGCGCGCAGGACGAACTCGACCGCCGACAGGACCTGCCGGGAGTGCCCGGCGGCGCGGACGCGGGTTTCCGCCAGCAAGACGAGATCGTCGGCCAGGGCCACGCTCTCCCGCTCGCTGGTGGTGTCGATCGCGAGGACCTTCATCGTATTTTTACTAGACTATACTCACCCGCCTCGCCCGTTCTCGCCCAATGACCACCCAGCCCCAGACCCCGGCCATGCAGCAGTACCACCGGATGAAGGCGGAGCACCCGGACTGCCTGCTCTTCTTCCGCATGGGCGACTTCTACGAGCTCTTCTTCGAGGACGCCGTGGTGGCCGCGCGCGCCCTGGAGATCGCCCTCACCTCCCGCTCGAAGGACAAGGGCGGCCAGCCCATCCCGATGTGTGGCGTGCCCCATCACGCCGTCACCACCTACGTGGGACGGCTGGTCAAGCAGGGCTTCCGCGTCGCCCTCTGCGAGCAGATGGAGGACCCACGCACCGCGAAGGGCGTGGTCAAGCGTGAGGTCGTGCGCGTGGTGACCCCGGGCACCCAGCTGGAGACGACGGCCCTGGACGCGGCGGAGGCGGCCTTCGTCCTCGCCCTGGCTCCCGGTCCGGCGGCGCTGGGTGCGGCCTGGATCGACGCGACCACGGGCGAGTTCGAGGTCGCGCAGTGGGAAGGCGCCCCCTCCTGGGACCGCCTGCGCGACGATCTCGGCGCCACGCGCCCGCGCGAGCTGCTCGTTCCGCGCGGGGCCGTCCTCCCGGCCTGGCTCACCGACGCCACCTCGAGCGAGGGCGCGATCCCCCGCACGGAGATGGACGAATCCGCTTTCGACCCGCGCGGCGGCCGGCGCGAGCTGTTGTCCCACTTCGGGGTCCTGACCCTGGAGGCCTTCGGCTGCGACGCGCAGCCCGCCGCCATCGCGGCGGGTGCGGCCGCCCTGCGCTACGTGCGGGACACCCAGAAGCGCGACCTCGCTCACGTGACGAGCCTGCGCACGCGCGCCGCCGAGGACGGCCTCGTCATCGACGCCCTCACCCGCCGCAACCTCGAGCTGGTGGAGAACGCGCTGGACGGGTCGCGCCGCGGCACGCTCCTGGACGTGCTGGACCTGACGCGCACGGCCATGGGGGCGCGGCGCCTGCGGCAGTGGCTGCTGCGTCCGCTGGCCGCGCTGGAGCCGATCCAGGACCGGCTGGACGCGGTGGAGGAGCTCGCCTTCCGCACCGTCGAGCGCGCGCGCCTGCGCGAAGTGCTGGGCGACGTCCAGGACCTCGACCGCATCGTGGGCCGGGTCAGCCTGGGCACGTCGTCCCCTCGCGACCTGCGCGCGCTGGCCCGCTCGCTGCGCGCCCTGCCCGAAGCCGCGGCCGCGGTGGACGAATGCCAGGCCCCGCTCGTCCGCTCCGAGCTCAAGGACCTCGATCCCCCCCTCGACGTCGCCGAGGACGTCGAGGCGATCGTGGTGGACGAGCCGCCTCCCACCGTGCGCGAGGGAGGCGTGGTGCGCGCAGGCGTGGACCCGGAGCTGGACTCGCTCCGCGAGATCAGCCACGGCGGGCGCACGACCATCGCCGCCATCGAGGAGCGGGAACGCGCGCGCACGGGCATCACGAACCTGAAGGTCCGCTTCAACCGCGTCTTCGGCTACTACATCGAGGTCAGCAAGTCGAACCTCGGACAGGTCCCCGCCGACTACATCCGCAAGCAGACGATCGCCGGGGGCGAGCGCTTCGTCACCCCGGAGCTGAAGGAATACGAGGAGAAGGTCCTCAAGGCGGACGAGCGCATCGTCGCGCGCGAGGGCGAGATCGTGGAGGCGCTGCGCGGGCGTGTCGCTTCCCAGGCCCGCCGCATCCAGGCCTCCTCGGGCGCGGTGGCCGCCCTCGACACCCTGGCCGCGCTGGCCGAGGTCTCCTGCCGCCACAACTACGTCAAGCCGCGCCTGAGCACGGGCGACGAGCTCACGTTCGTCGAGGGCCGCCATCCCGTGATGGAGCGCGTGCTCTCCGAGCCCTTCGTGGCCAACGACCTGCACATGGCGGAGGACGTGGCCCGGCTCTTCATCCTCACCGGGCCCAACATGGGCGGAAAGTCCACCTACCTGCGGCAGACCGCGCTCATCGTGGTGATGGCGCAAATGGGCTGCTTCGTGCCCGCGCGCGAGGCCAAGCTCGGCCTCGTCGATCGCGTCTTCACGCGGGTCGGCGCCTCCGACCTCATCCTGCGCGGCCAGTCCACGTTCATGGTCGAGATGCAGGAGACCGCGCACATCCTCCGGCACGCGACCCGCCGCAGTCTCGTCCTCCTCGACGAGATCGGACGCGGCACCGCCACTTTCGACGGCCTCTCCATCGCCTGGGCGGTGGCCGAGCACCTCGCCCGCGGCGGGGCCGGACCCAAGACCCTGTTCGCGACGCACTATCACGAGCTCACCGACCTCGCCGCCGACCTCCCCGGCGTGGGCAACCTCCACGTCTCCGCCCGCGAGTGGCAGGACGGCGTGGTCTTCCTCCGCAAGATCGAGCCGGGTGGCTCCGACCGGTCGTATGGAATCCAGGTCGGCCGGCTGGCCGGCCTCCCCGCGCCGGTCGTGGTCCGGGCCCAGGAGATCCTGGGCAACCTCGAACGCACGGAGTTCGATCGCGAAGGACGCCCGCGCCTGGCTCATTCCGGCGATGCCGCGGAGCCCGCCCCCGGCCGCCAGCTCCGGTTGTTCGCGGCCCCGGACGAAGGCGTCCTCGACGACCTCCGCAAGGCCGACCCGGACCACCTCACGCCCGTCCAGGCCCTGGCCCTCCTGGCCGAGCTCAAGCGGCGGCTGGGAGGGTGAGCATGCGATACACTGCTGGACCGGAATGAGCACCCGCCGATGGGATCCGCTCCGCGACCTGCTCAGCCTGCAGGAGAAGATGAACCGGCTGTTCGAGGACAGCCTGGCCGCCACCCGGACGGACCCCGGCGTGCCGGCCAGCGCCTGGACGCCGGCCGCGGACGCCTACGAGACGCCGGAAGGATTCGTCGTGCTCATGGACCTGCCCGGCCTGAGCGCGGACGACGTCGAGATCCACGTGGACGGCGAGCGCCTGATCGTCCACGGCGAGCGGCGCCCCGACGACAAGACGCGGCCGGAGAGCTTCCATCGCGTCGAGCGCAGCTACGGCGTCTTCACCCGCATCTTCCAGCTCACCGACGAGGTGGACCCGGACAAGGTGACGGCGAACTTCCGCGACGGCCTCCTGCGCCTCGAGCTGCCGCGCTTGCGGGCGCGCGGCTCAGGCCGCGGCCGCGAGAGGCCGGACGCGTGAGGACGCGCGCCCTCCTGGCCATGGCCGTCGTCGTATCGCTGGCCGTGGGCGTCGCCGTCGGCGTCCGGCTGGCCGGACACCTCGACCCGCCGACCCGAGCCGCGGAGCCCGCGACGGCGCCCGCCGCGGCGGCCGTCGCCGCGGCCTCCGTCGGCGGCCCCGATTTCAGCGCCATCGTCCGCAAGGGCACGCCGGCCGTGGTGAACATCTCCGCCCTGCAGGTCTATCGCGCGGAGCGATCCCCGTTCTCCAGCGATCCGTTCTTCCGCGACTTCTTCGGCCAGGACTTCCCCGGCCTGCGCATGCCGCTGGAGGAGCGCAAGACGAGCCTCGGCTCCGGCGTGATCGTGGGCGCGGACGGACTGATCGTGACCAACAACCACGTGATCGAGCACGCCAACCAGATCGCGATCACCACGTCCGACCACCGGCGCTTCCGGGGCAAGCTGGTGGGCACCGATCCCGTCACGGACATCGCGGTGGTCAGGATCGAGGCGCGCGGCCTCAGCACGCTGGCGTGGGGCGACTCGTCGCGGGCGGCGGTGGGCGAATACGTCGTCGCCATCGGCAATCCGTTCCAGCTCAACCAGACCGTCACCATGGGAATCATCAGCGCCACCGGCCGCTCCAACGTCGGCATCGTGGACTACGAGGACTTCATCCAGACCGACGCCGCCATCAATCCCGGGAACTCCGGCGGCGCCCTCCTCAACACGCGCGGAGAGCTGATCGGGATCAACACCGCGATCTACTCCGAGACGGGCGGCTACCAGGGCATCGGCTTCGCCGTCCCCGCCAACCTCGCCCGCACCGTCGTCAGCCAGCTCGTCACCAAGGGCCGCGTCGTGCGCGGCTGGATCGGGATCACCAAGATCAGCGACGTCGCGGACGAGACGGGCCTGGAGCCCGGCCTGGGCGTGGTCATCGTCGAGCTCCTGCGCGGGAGTCCCGCCGACCGGGCCGGGATCGAGCCCGGGGACGTGGTGATCGCCGTCGACGGGCGCCCCGTCGAGACCGCCTCCCAGCTCCGCAACGAGCTGGCCGGGGCCCGCGTCGGCACCGAGCTGCGCCTCACCGTGCGGCGCGAGGGCCGGCGCCTGCAGGTCCTCATCCCGATCGAAGAGGCCCGCGGGCGTGTCTAGGAAAGGCCTCGGCGCGATCCTGCGCGAGGCGGACCTGATCAGCGAGAGCCAGCTCCGCGACGCCCTCTCCGCCCAGAAGACGTTCGGGGAGCGGCTGGCCAGCGTGCTCGTCCGGCAGTGCACGCTGACCGAGAAGTTCGCGGTGACGTACCTGGGCCGCCAGCTCGGGGTGCCCGGGGTCGACCTCTCCAAGCAGGAGATCGACCTCGACCTGCTCAAGAAGGTGCCCCTCGACCTGTGCGAGCGCCACCTCGTGTTCCCGATCAAGGTGCACGGCACGCGCCTGCAGATCGCGATGGCGGATCCAAACGATCAGAAGCTCGTCTCCGAGATCGAGTTCAAGACGGGAGCCCGCCTCGCACCCATGATCGCCCTCGATGCCAGCATCAAGAACGCGATCGTGGAGGCGCGCCGGGCCCTCAAGACCGGCCAGAAGACGGTCCGGCCCAACGTCCAGAAGGCCCAGGCCGGACGCCTGGCCACCCCGTCCGGGAACGCCGCGGGCGTGACGCCCGGCGCCGAAGGCCGTGGTCCCGCCGACGAGCTCGAAGTGATCGTGATCGAGCCGATGATGGACGAGGTCCAGGAGCTGGCCATCATCGAGAGCCTGGGCACCGCGCCCGCCGCCTCCCCCGCCGCTCCCCCACGCGCCCCCGCCGTGGAAGAGACGCAGACGATCCTGGCCGTGGACGACGACGCGAACGTGCTGCGCATGATGGAGATGCTGCTGCAGTCCAAGCGCTACCGGGTGCTGACCGCGCGCGCGGGCCGGGAGGCCCTGGCCAAGGTCCGCGAGTCCATGCCCGACCTCGTGATCCTGGACGGCATGTTGCCCGAGGTCCACGGCTTCGAGATCTGCCGCCAGCTCAAGACGTCCGAGCGCTTCCGGCACATCCCGGTCGTGATGGTCTCGGCGGTGCACACGGGCTGGCGCTTCGCCGCCGACGTCAAGCAGACGTACGGAGCGGACGACTACGTGGAGAAGCCGTTCGAGGCCGCCGACCTGCTCCGCCGCGTCGAGGCCCTGCTCAACCGGAGCCCGGAGCCGGTCGCGCCCGCCTCCGAGGCCGCCGCCCGCCAGCAGCTCAAGGAAGGCGTCATCGCCCTCAAGAACGACAAGCTCGACGAGGCCATGGCCGCCTTCAACCGCGGGCTGGCCATCGACCAGTTCTCCGACCTGCTGCACTACTACCTGGCCATGACCTACGAGAAGAAGGACATGGTCTTCCACGCCATCGACCACTACGAGAAGGCGATCGAGCTCAACCCGGGCTTCTACGACGCGATAACGTCGCTAGCCAACCTGTATCAGAAGCAGGAGTTCTGGCGGAAGGCGGTCGAGATGTGGGAGCTGGCGCTGTCGGCGACGAAGGACGAGACGGTGCGGGCGCGCATCAAAGACCATCTCCTGTCGCTGTTGTAGCGATCAAGAGATGGCAGACCGACCTGGCCACTGCCTCTTTATCCGCTAACCCAGGCCGATCGATTTTCTTGTCGTTGTCTATCCCGCCACGCCCTCTTCGAAGTCCTCCGCGCTGAGGGGCGACGCCTCCACGACCACCGTGCGGTCGGCGCCTTCGGGCACGCAGAGCGTCTTCGATCGCGCGCAGGCGGGGCAGGAAACCTGGATGGTGACGGCCTCGCGGTCCCGCGCCGGGTCGCGGCGGTCGTCGAAGTAGCAGACGTCGAAGGTGGATCCACACTCGCAGCGGTGGGGATTGCGCTTGCGTTCGCGGTCGGCATTCGCCACGGGGCACGTCCTTCCGAAACAGCGATCAGCAACGGCGAGTCGGCGCCGGCTAGTCGAACACCTTCTCGAAATCGGGCTGGACCACCATCTCCTTGCCTTCGACGTGGATCAGCCCCTGGCGCTCCAGGTCCTTCAGCATGCGCGTGACCGTCTCGCGCGTGGTCCCGATGCGGTTCGCGATCTCCTGGTGAGTGGCGCGGCGGAACGCGATACGGCCGTCCTTGAGCCGCCGTCCCTCCTCGCGGGCCATGTCCACGATGACGCGCGCCACCCGCCCGTAGACGTCGAGGAGGGCAAGGGTGGAGATCTGCTGGTTCGCGTGGCGCAGGCGCGCGCTCAGGATCTTGATGAGCGCGGAGGTGATGCTCCGGTTGTCGGTGAGGACGGTCTGGAAATCGGTGCGATGGAGCGAGATCAGCTCGCTGTCCTCGATGGCGATGGCGGTGGCGGAGCGCGGCTCGTTGTCGAGCAGCGCCATTTCGCCGAAGAAGTCGCCGGGGCCGAGGATGGAGAGGATGACCTCTCGCCCGTCGTCACCGAGGATCGTGACCTTGATCCGCCCTTCCAGGATCATGAAGAAGAAGTCGCCCTCTTCGTTCTCGAAGAAGACGACCGTGTCCTTCGGATAGCGCCGACGGGTCGCCAGCTTGGAGAGGCTGGCGATATCCGGGTCGGTCAGCTCCGCGAAGATCGGGACCGTGCGGAGGAGTTCCTGCTCGTCCATTCGCCGGGATCCTACACCATACCGTGGCGCCCCGGGTCAAGGTCCGACGAGACGGACGAGACCCTCCAGGACGTCGACCGCTTCCTGACCGCTCACCGGCCGCCAGGCTTCGAAGGCCCCCGACTCCGTGAGGTCCATGAGGCCCGCCCCCACCACCCGCGCCGCCGGGTAGCGCGAGAGGTTGCTCGCGCTCATGTCCGTCGGGTTCGCGAGGTTCGTGGCCGGCGTCTTGGCCAGGTCCAGCACCCGCTGGACGGCCGTGGCCAGGTCGCCGCGGCGCACGATCGCCGCGGGCTGGAACGTGTGGTTCGAATACACGTCCAGGACGTCGAGGGCCAGCGCGCGGATGATCTGGTCGCGCGCCCACGAGCCCGAGATGTCGAGGGCGACCTTGGCCGGGCCGGGCGGCTGGCGCGAGAGCATCGTCACCTTGCTCATGAGGAGCGCGGCCAGGTCGGCGCGCGTGATCGTGGGCGAGGAGGGGATGCGGCGGTATTCCTCCGGCATCTGGAGCAGCTCGAGCGCCTCCCGCACCTCGCGTGCCCTGCGCAGTCCCTCCTCGTCCCGCGGGTCCAGGGCCAGCACGCGGCGGTAGACCTCGAGGGCCCGCCCGTACTCCCGCAGGCCGGCCAGGATCTCGCCCAGGCGTATGAGGACCTGGCGCTCCTCCTGGGGATCGGCCTCCAGCACCGTGGCCGCTTCCTGGGCCTGGCCGCGCTGCACGAGGAGGTCGGCCAGGGCCAGACGCGCCTCTGTCACCTCCGGGGCCGCATCCAGCGCGCTCCGGTACTCCGCGATCGCCGCATCCGCGTTGCCGGCAGCCATGGCCTCCCGGGCCGCGGCCACGCGACGCTCCGTCACCTGGAGGCGGACGTCGGAAAGCCGGCGCCGAACGGTGTCGTTGGCGCTGTCGAGGGCCGCCGCCCGGCGCAGGTGCTGCAGCGCGGCCTCCCCGTTGCCGGCGCGCAGCGCGGCGGCCGCCGCGCCCACCAGCGCGGGCACGTAGTCGGCCTTGCGCGCGAGCACGGAGGCAAAGGTGCGCGCCGCGTCCGCCGGCCTTTCCTGCCGCAGCAGCGCGTAGCCGACGCCCGTCTCCGCCGGCACCGATCCCGGGTGCTTGCGCAGCACTTCCCGGAACCGCTTCTCGGCATCGAGGCCTCGTCCGGCCAGGACGGACTGCCAGGCCCGCTCGATGGCCTTGCCTTCGTCCCGCGTCAGCTCCGTCGGCTGCCAGCCCGGAAACACGTAGTCGTCGGCGTCGCTGGGTCCGGTCTTGGCGCGCGGCGCGCTGGCGCAGGCGCTCAGCGCCAAGGACACCAGGATCAGCAGCGCCGTCCCGACCGCAAAGCGAGGCGGCGCCGTGCAGCCTCTGGCGGCCACCAACGTGGGTGACTGGCTGCGGCGGCGCGTCGCGAGGGGGGTTTCAGGGGGGGTCGCGCAGCGCCCATCGTGGACGGCGCGCAAGTGCCCCCCCTGACTAAACAAGCCTGCGGACGGCGAGAGAGCCCAGATCTTCAAACGAGGTGCTCCCGGTACCGTGCCACCAGGCGCTCGGGGATCTCGGCGTCGAGGGTCACCTCGTCGCCCTTCTGTTCGTGCGAGGTCACCCGGCCCGCGGTATAGACCCCGGCGATGCCCCGTGCGTCTTCCGCCCGGAAACGCAAGCGAACCGTCTTCGGGAGCAGGTCCAGGTGGCGCGCGATCGTCGTCCCCAGCTCGTCGAGGCCGGCGCCGGTGAGCGCGGAGACCACCACGGAGCCCGGCCGGGCGGCCTGCAAGCTGCGCGCCCGCTCGGGCGCGATCTTGTCCGACTTGTTGAGGACGGCGATGCTGGGCCGGTCGCTCGCCCCGATCTCCTTGAGCACCGCGTTCACGGCCCCCTCTCGATCCTCGACGTCCTCCGCGGACGCGTCCATCACGTGCAGCAGGAGGTCCGCCTCGACCACTTCCTCCAGCGTCGCCCGGAAGGCCACCACCAGCGCGTGCGGCAGCTTCTGGATGAACCCGACGGTGTCCACCACCAGCACGTCGCGTCCGGCCCCGACCCGGATCTTGCGGACGAGGGGGTCCAGGGTCATGAAGAGCTGGTCGGAGATCTCGGTGCGTTCTCGGGTGAGGGCGCTGAACAGAGTGGACTTGCCTGCGTTCGTGTAGCCCACGAGCGCGACGACCGGGGCCTCGGCGCGCTGGCGGGCCTCGCGCCGCGTGTGGCGCGTCCGCCGGACCTTCTCGATCTCGCGCTTGACGTTCTGGATTCGCTGCCGGATGCGGCGGCGGTCCGTCTCCAGCTTGGTCTCCCCCGGACCCCGCGTACCGATGCCGCCCCCGAGGCGCGAGAGGAGCACGCCCTTGCCCGTGAGGCGCGGCAGCATGTAGTCCAGCTGGGCCAGCTCGACCTGCAGGCGGCCCTCACGCGTCCGGGCCCGGCGGGCGAAGATGTCGAGGATCAGCTGCGTGCGGTCGACGGTCTTGCGGTCGAGCGTCGCCTCGACGTTGCGCTGCTGGGCGGGCGTGAGCTCGTCGTCGAACACGACGACGTCGGCGGCCCGTTCGCTGGACACGCGCGCGACCTCCTCCACCTTGCCGCGGCCGATCAAGGTGGCGGGGTCCTTGCGCTTGCGCTCCTGGATCAGGGTCCCGACGACACGGGCGCCCGCGCTCTCGACGAGCAGGCCGAGCTCCTCGACCGAGGACTCGGTTCGGAAACGCTCGCGGGCGCCGACGGAGACGCCGACGAGGATCGCCTTCTCTTGTTTCGTGGAGGCGCGGTCTCGGGCTCTGATGGTGGGTATCGCCTCTGCTCGACGGAGCGCGCGGAAACTACCGCGCCTCCCGGAATCAGTGTATCAGCGCGCGCTCGGGCGCAAAACCCCCTCGATCTCCTCCCAGGGGATGGCGCCGCCGCGCAGGAGGCGCGGAGGCGTCGAAGTGAGGTCCACGATCGTGGAGGCCACCGCCCTCCCGCGGCCCGCGTCGAGCGCGAGGGCGGCCGCCGCGCCCACCGCTTCCAGGGCGTCCGCGCAGTTGAGGGGCGGGGTGCCGCCGGCGCGGTTCGCGGACGTCGAGACGAGGGCGCCCGTCTGCCGGCAGAGCGCGCGCGTGAGCTCGAGGTCGGGCACGCGCACCGCGATGTTCCCGCTGCCCGCGGTCACGTCCGCGGGAACGGCGGGCGCCGCCGGCACCACCAGCGACAACGGCCCCGGCCAGAACCGCGCCGCCAGCTGGTCCGCGGCCTCCGGCCAGGACGCGCAGAGCGCACGCGCCTGCCCGAGATCGGCCGCGACCAGCGGCAGCGGCTTCCCTTCCTCCCGTCCCTTGGCGCGCCGGACGGCCCCCCCGGCGGCGGCGTCGAGCACGCGTCCCCCTAGCGCGTAGAGCGTGTCCGTCGGGTAGATGAGCAGGGACCCCGCCGTCAGCAGCGAAGCGGCCAGCGCCACCACCGCCGGATCCGGATCGGTGCCGGAGACGCGCACGACGTCGGTCGGCACGGGTCAGGCCGTCGTCGAGGCGGGGGCCGGGGCCCCCGGCTCCGCGGGCGCCCACGACGTGTCGATGCCGTTCTTCTTGAACATGTTGATGAGGCCCGGCTTGTCGAAGGCCTTGGCGTACGCCTCCTGGGGGTCGACGACCTTCCTCTTCACGAGGTCCGCGAAGCTCTCGTTCATCAGGCACATCCCGTACTTCTTGCCCGTCTGCATGATCGATGGGATCTGGAAGATCTTGGACTCCCGGATCAGGTTCGACACCGACGGCGTGCCGATCAGCACCTCGAGCACGGGTACGCGTCCGCCCCCGATCTTCTTGCACAGCATCTGGCTGATCACGCCCTTGAGGCTCTCCGCGAGCATGACGCGGATCTGTCCCTGCCGGTCCGCCGGGAACTGGTCGATGATGCGGTCGACGGTCGAAGGCGCGGACGAGGTGTGGAGGGTCCCGAACACGAGGTGGCCCGTCTCCGCCGTCTCGATCGCGATGGCGACGGTCTCGAGGTCGCGCATCTCCCCCACGAGCACGATGTCGGGGTCCTCGCGCAAGGCGGCGCGGAGGGCGTCCTTGAACGAATCGGTGTGCTCGCCCACCTGACGCTGGTTGATGAGGCACCTCTTGTTCTCGTGCACGAACTCCAGCGGGTCCTCGATCGTGATGATGTGGTCGGTGCGATTCCGGTTGATGTAGTCGATCAGCGCGCAGAGGGTGGTGGACTTGCCGGAGCCGGTCGGTCCCGTCACCAGGACCAGGCCCTTGGGCAAGCTGCAGAGCTGGAGGATCTCCTTCGGGAGCCCCATGTCCTCCGCGCTGATGATCTTGGTCGGGATCTGGCGGAACACGCCGCCCATGCCCTTGCGGTCCAGGAAGAAGTTGCAGCGGAAGCGGGCCAGGCCCGCGATCTCGTAGGCGAAGTCCGTGTCGTGCCGGCGCTTGAACTCCTCGCGGTTGCGCTCGGGCGCCATGGGCCACAGCAGCTTCTCCGTCTCGGCGCCCCCCAGCGCCGGGCGGTCGGGGAGGATCTTGATCTCGCCGTCGTGCCGCACCATGGGCGGCGATCCCGCGGAGATGTGGAGGTCCGAGCCCTTCATCGCGACCAGGGTGCGGAGCAGCTCCTCGATCGCCGCGGCCGTGCCGTCCAACGGCGCCCGCCTTCCCGAAACCGCCGCCGCGGGCGCGGGCGCGGCTGCGGCCACGGCCGCGGGAGCCCCCGCCCCCTCTCCCACCGCGAAGCCGGCATGCGTGCCGCCCTGCTTCGTCTCGGCCCGCGCGCGCACCACGCCGATACCCGCGAGCTCGAAGCGCCACTCCGCCTTTCCCGCGGCCAGGCCCTGGCGGGCCTCGGGCGTGAGGTGCGGACCGACGAGCTGGTCGATCATGGCCGACGTCTGCTCGGGGCCCTGCACTTCGCGCTCGCCCGCCGGCGTCACGATCACCAGCCGGCGGCCCGGGATGAGGCGCAGCTCCTGGCCCCCGGCCTTCACCGTCGCTTGAAGCAGTCGCTCGATCGACACTAGGCCTCCCGGGGCTCGATCACACGCGTGATGCGTTGCTTGCGCACGAGGTGCTCGCGGTCCCCGTCGCGCACGATGAGGAACGGGTCGGGGCGATTCAGGTAGTCCAGC
>Ga0111538_10002457_pt1 | contig 26044 bp, 15 predicted proteins | sample SoiMethybrSBSTD1_FD_79669 | JGI IMG/M metagenome (GOLD analysis project Ga0111538, IMG submission 79669) | Bulk soil microbial communities from a Populus tree surrounding site in Tennessee, USA - Soil MetaG P. TD hybrid SBSTD1 (version 2)... | ecosystem: Environmental > Terrestrial > Soil >...
GCACAGGCCGCAGGACGTGCTTCGTGCGCTGGATGGAGGCATACGCCGGCAGGACTATGGTGACCCGGACGCCGAGGTTCGCGAGCGAGGCGGGAAGCGCCCCGACGACGTCGGCGAGCCCGCCCACTTTCACGAACGGGACCGCCTCGGCGGAGATGAACACGACATGCCGCGGGTTGTCGGGAATCGCGTAGCGCGGGCGGGGAAGGCGCTCTTCGAAGACCTCGAACTTGAGCTCGGGAAAGATATTGTCGCGCTCCTCGAGTTGCCGGAGGCGAGGCTCCTCGAGATCGAGGCCCTGCGCCGGATCCGCGGCGCCATTCCCGGCCGCACCGGAGACCGCGGCGCCCTCAGCCGCCGGCTCGGAGCTCTCCACGGCCGCTACGAGCTCCTCGAAGCTGCCGAGGTGCTCCTCGACGCGGCTCGCTGCGTAGCCCGGCGACGTCCCCGTCTTCAGGATGAAAGGCCAGTCGCTCGACTGCGCGAGGAGGAGCTCGCGCGCCGCCTGGTTCAGCGCTCGGCGCCGAAGCCCCGTCGCGCCGGCCTCTCGGAAAGCGAGCCGCGCCATCTGCTTGGAGGCAGCGTGCAGGCGCGGGTAAATCCAGTCGCTCGAGCCGTTGAGCCAGAAGTCCCCGTGCCCCTTGGCGCCCCAACTCGAGGCGCACGGAGTGGACACCTGCGCCTCCGGGTATTCGGCGAGGTACTCCGAGGGCGTCACGGTGGTGATGACGTCCTGGTCGTAGGCGATTTTCCTCAGCAGGAAGTTGAGCCATTCAGGCCCTTCGAACCACCAGTGGCCGAAGAGCTCCGCATCGTAGGGCGCGACGATGATCGGCGTGCGGTCCATTCGTCCCCGGAGCCACTCCGCCTGGTGGCGCCTCCAATCGAGGAACTGCGCGGCGTGCTCGGCGGCCCGGTGGATCGCCCACTCGCGGACGTAGGGCTGCTTGTCGTCTGTTTTGCCCGTCACGCGGTGGTACTTGATCCCCGTGTGGATCCGGATGCCGTCGGGCCCGATGTACGGCCCGACGTAGTCCAGCGGGAGCTCGAAGCCGATGTCCCAGTAGAACTCCCGGTAGTCGGGGTTGCCGGGGAAGCCGTCCTCGGCGCTCCAGACTTGCCGCGAGCACTCGGGGTCCCGGCCGAACGCCGCGACGCCCGAGGGGCAGGTCACGGGCGCATGGACGCCGTAGCGCGCGCGCGTGCTGCCCCGGAGGACTCCTTCCGATTCGAGGAAGAAGTAGCGAAGGCCGGCGTCGTAGAGCTCGTCGTCGAGACCGGGATAGAAAGCGCATTCGGGGAGCCAGATGCCCTGCGGATCCCTGCCGAAGGTGCGGCGGTGATGCTCGACACCGACTCGCACCTGCGCGCGCACGCTCGAAGGCGTCGGCTTGAGGAACGGGAGGTAGGCGTGGGTCGCGGCCGACGTGATGAGCTCGACCTTGCCGAGCTCCTGCATCCGACGGAACGCGGAGTTGAGATCGCAGCCGCACCGGCCGGCGTAGTAATCTTTCAGCCGCGTGAACCGATCGAGGTAGAAGCGGGCGGTCGCCAGGAGCTCCGGGTTCTTGCGCTGCCGGATCACCTCCTTGGAGGCGAGCTCGAGGAGCAAGTCGAGCCGCTGACCGTAGCGGCGCCGGAGCAGCTCGTCTTCGAGCATGCTGACGAGCGTCGGCGACAAACTGAGCGTCAGGCGGAAGTCGACGCCGTCCTGAATCAAGTTCTCGAGGGTGAGCAAGAGGGGGAGGTAGGTCTCCGTCACGGCCTCGTAGAACCAGCTTTCCTCGAGGAAGCGCTCTTGGTCCGGATTGCGCACGAAAGGCAAGTGCGCGTGCAGCACCAGAGCCAAATACCCCTTCGGATCAGTCGGTGGTCTGCTCATGGATCGATCAGGAGGCGGGCCCGGAGGATGTGCTCTCTTCCGCGCGCGCGCGCCGCCCCGCCGCAGGAAGCGCGAACCGTAGATCAAACGTGCCGTCGGAGCGCACTTCGACGGGCAGGCCGTCGATCAGCACCTCGGTGCCCGGCGGGGCGCGGCCGTAGACGACGATATCCGCATGGATCTCGAGCTTCGCGCGCGGGGCGCTGCGTGGCCTGGACTCGCTCGCCACCGAGCCGCTCCAGGCGCTCGCGACAGCTTCCATCGGCGGCTCCGTGTCGATGCCCTCGTGCAGCGTCGCGCCGATCTCGGCGGCCTCGAATGCGGACGCCGGAACCCTCGAAGCGGCTGCCCATTCTTCACCGGTCGCCGGCAGTGCTTCGGTTGGGGCGCCCCGCGCAGTTTGGACCGAGGCGGCCGAGCCTGTCCCCGCGCTCGACGCGGGGGACGCTCCGGCGTCGGCCTCGACGGCGAGGGGAGATGCATCGTCCGCGGACCCCGTGCTGAGCGCTGCATCGGCGCCCCATCCCGTCCTCAGCGCCTCGGGCGGCGTCCGCCGCGGCGCCCACAGCGGGCTCGGCAGGCCACTGACCCGGCGGCGGCGGTCATCGTAGTGCAGCGATTCCGAGTCCCGCGGCAGCGTGACAATGTTCGATCGTGCCACGACGGCGAACCGGCCGTTCGAGCCTCGTACGCCGAGCTCCGCGGCGAGCGTCTGGCCCGGGTGCTGCAGCTCGATGTAGTAGTTACCTCGCGCGCTCTGGACGACGATGTCGAAACTGGGCACGCCGGGGGGTGGAGCCTCGCGGCCAGGCGAAGCTCCCGCCTCGACGGACGGCCAGGCCCAGCACCGGATCACTTCGGGGGCCCGCGAGTCCCGGGCACGGCGCCGCGCCTCGTCGAGAGCGCGCTGATCGACGTCCCAATAGGCGAACGCACGGCGCGGGTCGAGGTCGAGGAGGACGATCCGGCAATCGCTGAAAGGCTCGAAAGGACGCTCCGCCGACGCCGGCGCATCCGCCGCCCGTGATTCCCGCGCCTTCCCTTGCTCCGGGGGGCTCTGCGTTCCGGTATCCTTCGGAGCCGCCATGATCGTCGTCCTGTCCTCCTTCTTCGGAATGTCGAGGGGGACGAAAATAGGGCTTTCCGGGCCTTTTGCAAGGCCTTGCCCGCCCGGCGGCGCCTCGCGACCGGGCTCCGGCGGCTCCAGCGGCTCTCCTGACGCCCGCGGAATGTCGGGACGCCGGCCCGAGGTCACTTCGAGCCGACCGAGGTTTCCGCGGACTCCGGCGCTGGGTGGGCCGAGTGCCTCGGCGCGCTCGGTCGCTCGATCGAAAGATCACTCGGGGGCGCCGTGACGATCGCCGCTTCCGCGAAAGAGCTTTCGACTTTGGCCAGCGGGTCCTGCTCGATGAGCCCTGGAATCTCCTCGTCGAGGATGACGCATCGGATGATGAACACCGTCACGGGCACGGCGAGCAGCAGCCCCCAGACGCCGAAGAAGTGCTCCCCGATCGCCAAGACCGCAAGCACGAGCACGGGGTGCAGGTGGAGCATCTCTCCCAAAATTTTGGGATTTAGGACGCTCGTCTCGATGAAGTGAATGACGAGGATCGCGCCGATCGCCTCGAGGGCCAGGAAGATCGACCCCCCGGGCTGCACGATTGCTATGATGGAGATGGGCACGCTCGAGAGCACGACGCCGAGCACGGGGATGAAGCTACAGACGAACACGATCGCGCAGAGGAAGACCTCGTTCTGGATGCCGAGGAATCGGATGGCGACGAACGTCAGGAGCGTGTTGAAGAGCGCGATCACGCCTTGCGCCTGGAATGCTCGACCGATGAGGCGGCCGAAGTCGTAGAGACCGGGCGCGATCTCCGCGTAGAAGTCGCTCACACGGCTCTTCCTCAGGCCCAGGAGGGCCCGCCGGATCCGGGGGATGTCCCACGTGATGAAGAAACTGAGGAGTAGGGCCAGCGCGAATTGGAGGGGAAGAAAAATCACGAAGCCAATCGTCTGCTGCACCCACGAAGCAATGCTCTTCAGGCCGCTCTCGCCGTATTCGATCGCGACTTCCCGCATTTTGAGATAGGCCGGACTCTCGATCCATTCACGGACGAGGCGCCGCGTCTCGGATTGCTCAAAGTTCGCCTGGGCCAGCGCGAGCCGCTGCGTCTCGTCCGCCGGCGCGGTGCCTTCGAGGACCGCCTGGAACGCCTGCTCCCCGCGCTCGTACGCCTCTTTCAGCTCGAGGTACTTCTCGAATGAGTACGGGGGCTTGCCCTCGGGCACGGCCACTTCGGCGATGTCGCCTTTGCGCAGGCGCTCGTAGAACTCGCGGAAGCGCTGCTCGTGGTTGGGCGAGCTCTTCAAAATCGCGAGGGCGTTGCTGACCATGCTCGACTGCCACTCCTTGCGATACTCGGTGTACTCCTTAGAGGATTTGACGAGGTCCTTGAAGATCATTTCCTTGACGCGCGGCTCGCGAAAGCTCGTCTCGTACGAAGAATTCGCCTTGAGCTCCTCGAGGCTGGGCAGACCGAGGTGCTCCGCGGCCTCCTGGTATTTCTGCTCCCATCGCTTCACGAGCTTCTCGCGATCCTGCTCAAGGAGGATTGGGGACTTCTCGCGGATGAACCAGGCCTGGAACTCCTTGTCGGTGAGCTTTCCTTCGATCTTTTGGGCTTCCTCGGCCTCGAAGGCTTTTGCGAGCGAGCTGGAGAGCTCCCCGAACTCAGCGTAAGCCACGCGGCTTGGTCCCTGCTTGCGCTCGAAGTCTTCAAAGCTCGCGCGGTACTTCTCGTCGGTCCGGCTGCGATACTTCCATTGAAAGAAGATCACGCCGAAAGTGCGCGTAATGAAGTTATTGAATTCCTTCTCCGGCTCGAGTGTCGTCGCGCGCTGCACGAGCGCCTGGCCCTGCCGATAGAGCTCGGGGCCAACGTAACTTCCTCCCGCGTAGAAGCCAAAGAGGAGCAGCACGAAGCCGGCGACCGTGAGCACTCGTTCGAGCCAGACGTTCTCGCGGCCTCCCAGCACGAACTGAGAGATCCGGCGGACGCCGCTCCGCATGATGTACGAGACGATGAACGTGACAAAGATGATGAAAAAGAAGTGACGGAGGGCGTACACCGCCAGGATGAATAGCCCCCAGATGAGGAGCTTTTCCCAGGGCAGCCAGTCGAGGATCCTGAACTGGGGCGCCGGGCTCACAGCCGCTGGAGCCGCGGCTTTCGAGCCAGGGGAATTGGAGCTCATTTGTCCTATAAGAATAACTACTCGAGAGATGACCGGCAATGCGCGGGCGTGGGAGGTCCGGTACGAAAGGCCCGTCGGGAGCCGCGCCCGGCCATGGTCAGATAGGCCAGGTCGCAGGCTCTGGCTCTCGTTACCGGTCCCTCGCTACACTCTCGGCCATGGTCACCACCCTCGACATGGTCATCATCGTCGCCAGCTTGGTCGTGGTCCTTACCATCGGCCTCTGGTTCGCTCGGCGGTGGAAAAGCTCGGATGAGTTTTTTCTCGCAGGGCGATCGGTCACCTGGCCCTTCATAGGTTTTTCGCTCTTCGCGACGAACATCTCCTCGGAGCACTTCGTCGGCCTGGCGTCTGCGGGCCACAACCTCGGCCTCGTCGAGGGAGGGTACGAGTGGATGGCGAGCTACTGCCTGCTCATGCTTGCCGCCGTCTTCGCGCCGCAGTACCTCAAGCACAAGGTCTTCACAATCCCCGAGTTCTTCGAGAAGCGCTACGGCCCCGAGGCGAGGATCGGGCTTTCTGCCTACTTCCTCGTCATGATCGTCTTGACCAAGACTGCCGTGGCGACCTACGCGGGGTCAATCGTGATCCAGGAGTTCACGGGTTGGAACTTGAACGCGATCTGCTGGGGCATCGGCATTTTCACCGCGGCCTACACCATGGCCGGCGGGCTGGCGGCAGTGATTTACACAGACTTCATCCAGGCGATCATCCTGATCATCGGCTCCGCCGTGCTCACGCTGGTGGCCCTCCTCGAGGTCGGGGGCTGGACCGGCCTCGTCCAGAAGCTCGAAACGGCCGGGAGGCTGGACCTCCTCTCCATGGTGCGCTCGCCCACCGACGCCAGCGGCAGGCCCTTCAGCGGGTTCCTGCTCGGCAATTTCCTCATCGGCGGAATGTTCTACTGGTGCATGGACCAGGTGAACGTGCAGCGCGTCCTGGGCGCCAAAAGCGTCGCGCACGCCCGGGGAGGGGCTATCCTGGCCGGGTTCCTGAAGATCATCCCGGTCTTCATCATGGTCCTGCCGGGAGTCATCGCGTTCGTCCTCTACCCCGAGATCCAGGACAACCACAACGCGACCTACGGCATCCTCATCCGCAACCTGATGCCGTCCGGCCTCCGCGGCATCGTCCTGGCGGCGCTTCTTGCGGCGCTCATGTCCTCACTGAGCTCGACGTTCAATAGCGCATCAACGTTGGTTGCGCGCGACTTCCTGCTGCGGTTTCGACCTGGGGCGTCCCTGAAATCGCAGGTCGTAGCAGGAGAGATCGGGCTGGTAGCCGTCATGGTGGCGGGGATCCTCTGCGCACCCCTCGTGGGACGCATGCAGACCATATGGGAATACCTCCAGCAAGTGAGCCAGTACCTTTCCGTCCCGTTCGCCGTCGCGGGGCTCCTCGGAGTTTTCACGCGCCGAGTCAACCGTTACGGCGTCATGGCCGGCGTAGTGGTCGGAATCGGGGTCGGGCTCTTCTTCTTCCTCGAATCGACGCTCGCGTGGAACCTCGTGACATCGCCTTACCTGGCCTCGTTCCTCCACCGGACGTTTGTCAGCGCCGTCCTGACCGCCGGAGCCATGGTCGCGGTCAGCCTGGTCACCCCGCCACCTCCTCGCGACGTGCTCGACGGGGCGTATTACTTTTTCTCCCGGAGCGAAGATCTCTCGGATCGCGGCGGCGGCCTCAAAGACTGGCGCCTCTGGTGGTGGCTGCTTTTCGCCATAGTGACGGCGCTCTGGTTCCAGTTCTGGTAGCGTGTATCGCTCGAGGGGGTATGCGGTGACCGGCCTCGCCCAGGCGACTCCGCGGCTGCCGTGGGTCCAGCGCCAGACGTGGGAAGACCTCCTTTTCGCCCACTGGACAGTCCCCGCTAGCGTCCTGCGCCGGCTAGTTCCTCCATCGCTCGAGCTCGATGCTTTCGAAGGCCAGACGTGGGTCGGCATCATTCCTTTTCGGCTCACCGGCCTGCGCTTCCGGTGGGCGCCGCCCCTGCCCGGCTTCACTCGATTCCACGAGATCAACGTTCGCACGTACGTCACCGACGGACAAAAGCCCGGCGTCTGGTTCCTGAGCCTCGACGCGACCACGCGCTTCCCCGTCTGGAGCGCACGCCGCTTCTATCACCTCCCCTACTACCTCGCGCGGATGTCTTTCGAGCCGGATGGCTCCGACGTGCGACTCACGAGCCGGCGCGTCGATCGGCGTGGGCAGCCCGCGGAGCTCGCCATCACGTACGGCCCGCGGGGCAGCCCGGCCACGGCACGCCCCGGCAGCCTCGAGGAGTGGCTGGTCGAGCGCTACTGCCTCTACGCCGAGGACGAGCGGCACGCCATCTGGCGGTGCGACATCGAGCACCCGCCCTGGCTCATCCAGCCGGCTGCCGCCGTGCTCGAAGTCGAGACGCTCGCCTCGACGCATGGGCTGAGCCTGGAGAAGCCTCCCCTGCATTGCCTCTTCGCGACACAGCAGGCCACGCTCGTGGGATGGCCCCAGCTCGTGGCCCGATCCTGATCTCACAATCCAGGGCCGCGAGGGCGCCCTGCGCCGTTCACCGAATTGGACGCTACTTGTACGCGACGGCCGCGCTGCAGGGCCCCTCGAGGTGCATCACCTCGACGCGCCCGAAGCCTGCTTCCGTGCACCACGCGCGGAAGTCCGCGCCGGTGAAATCGAACGCATCGCCAAACTCGATCAGCATGTTGAGCGACATCAAGAGGCCGAAGAGATTCTCGCGGCGCGCGTCATCGATCAGGTTCTCGATGGCGACGAAAGCGCCGCCCTCCGGCAGCGCGTCGTACGCCGCGCGGATGAGCTTCTTTTTCTTCTCGAGGTTCCAGTCGTGGAGGATCATCCCCATCGTGATGACCTCGGCCTTCGGGAGCGGGTCCGCGAAGAAATCGCCGGAAGCGACCGAAATGCGGGACGAGAGGCCCGCGGCCTCGATCGTCTTCTTCGCGACGGGCGCCACGGCGGGCAGGTCGAAGCTGATGCACTTCAGGTCAGGATTCTTCCGCGCCACGAGGATCGAGAGGAGCCCCGTCGCGCCGCCGACGTCGCACAGAGTGGATCGCTGGGACAGGTCGAACTTCTCTGCGAACGCCTCGAAGTTGAGGCGCGAGAGGCCCGTCATGGCTCCCATGAACTGCTCGAGGCGGGGCAGGTCCTTGTAGAGCTCCTCGAACATCGGCTTCAGGCTGTGCTTGATCTCGTTCTGGGGCTGTCCGGTGCGGAGCGCCTCGGGGAGGTCCCCCCAGTACCGGTAGAGGCGCTCGTTGAGCATGATCAGAATACCCCCCACGTACCGGTCGCTTTTCCGGTCGAGGTACCTCGCCGACGCCGGTGTGTTGCGGTAGAGGCCCGACTTACCCTCTCCGTCGCGCGCGAGGATGCCCATGGCCACGAGCGCGTCGAAGAAATCCCAGATGCCCCGGGGGTGAAGGCTCAAACGGCGCCCGAGCTCCTCTCCGCTCAATGCAGAGTCGCCCAGGTGGCTGAAAACGTCGAACTGGACGGCGGTCAGGAGAACTTTCGACGACCAGAAACCGAAGGCGGTCTGCAGAATCGGGAGGTGGGATGCTTCGGGCGGCATGGGCTCAGCGGGCTGTGGCTTTCGCCCGCCGGCGGGATGTGCCGTTGCTCATCGTGACACTCGCCATCCGGCTGCGCGCCGCCGTTCGGCCGGCGGACTTGCCCGCAGGCTTCGACGACTTCTTCGCAGCTTCCTCGACGACGGCCTGAGCCGCCGCAAGACGAGCGATGGGCACGCGGAACGGAGAGCACGAGACGTAGTCCATGCCCACGGCGTGGCAGAACTTGACGCTCGCGGGCTCGCCTCCGTGCTCGCCGCAGATACCGACTTTCAGACCCGGCCGCGCCGCGCGGCCGCGCTCGATGCCGATCTGGATGAGCTCGCCGACGCCCGTGCGGTCGATCGATTGGAAGGGGTCTTCCGGCAGGATCCGCTTCTCGAGGTAGTGGGGCAGGAAGCCGCCCATGTCGTCGCGCGAGAAGCCGAACGTCATCTGCGTGAGGTCGTTCGTGCCGAAGGAGAAGAACTCCGCGTGCTCGGCGAGCTGTCCCGCGGTCAGCGCGGCTCTCGGGATCTCGATCATCGTGCCGACGAGGTGCGGGATCTTCTTGATCCCTTTCGCTTTGCAGACCTCCGCGTGCACCTTCTGCACGAGGTCGAGCTGATTCTTGAGCTCGGCCTCGAGGCCGACCACGGGGATCATGATCTCCGGGAAAACTTTCTGCTTCGCCTCGAGACACTCCGCAGTGGCCTCGAAGATGGCCTTGATCTGCATCTCGGTCACCTCGGGATAGGTGATGCCGAGGCGCACTCCGCGGTGCCCCATCATGGGGTTCGTCTCGTGCAGGCTCTCTGACCGTTTCTTGGCATCGGCGAGCGTCATGCCGATCGAGCGGGCGAGCTCCTCGAGCTGTCGATCATCCGATGGGACGAACTCGTGCAGGGGCGGATCGAGTAAGCGAATCGTGACGGGGAAGCCGTCCATCGCCTCCAGAGTCGCCTTGATGTCGCTCTTGACGAACGGGTAGAGCTCCTCGATGGCCTTCTGGCGCTGCTCGAGCGTCCGCGACAGGATCATACGCCGCAGCTTCTGGAGCGGCTGCTCCGAGTTCTTCCCGTAGAACATGTGCTCGGTCCGGAAGAGCCCGATTCCCTCCGCCCCGAACGACCGAGCGCGCGCAGCGTCCTCGGGAGTGTCGGCGTTCGTTCGCACCTTGAGCTTTCGCAACTTGTCACAGAGCGACAGGAAGGCCGCGAGGTGCTCGTTCGAATCCGCGCCGGTCACCATGGGCAGACTGCCCTCGTACACGAGGCCGCGCGTACCATTGAGGCTCACCCAGTCGCCCTCGCGCAGAATCTTGCCACCCTGGACGGTCAGCTCCTTCTTCCGGAGGTTCACGTCGAGGCTCGAGGCTCCGACGATGCAGCATTTCCCCCAGCCTCGCGCGACGAGGGCAGCGTGCGACGTCATGCCGCCCCGCGCAGTGAGGATCGCCTCGGCGGCCCGCATCCCTTCCACGTCCTCGGGGTTCGTCTCCTCGCGCACGAGGATGACCGTCTTCCCTTCCCGGTGAAACCGCACGGCATCGGCCGCGGTGAAAACCAGCGTGCCGGTCGCGCCCCCGGGTCCTGCGGGCAGGCCTTTCGCCACGGGCTTCGCGGAAGCCTCTGCCTTGGGGTCGAGCACCGGGTGGAGGCACTCGTCGAGCTGCGACCCGGTCACGCGCCGCACGGCATCCTCCGGCCGGATCATGCGCTCTTTGACCATGTCCACGGCCATCCGGACCGCCGCGGGTCCATTCCGCTTTCCGACGCGGCACTGGAGCATGTAGAGCTTCCCGCGCTCGATCGTGAACTCGATGTCCTGCATGTCGCGGTAGTGGCGCTCGAGCCGTTTCTGGATGGCGTCGAGCTCCTTGTAGACCTTCGGCATGGCCTTCTCGAGGCTGACCTCGTGGGCGTTGTGCTCGCTCTTCGACGACTCGTTGATCGGGGCCGGAGTGCGGATGCCGGCGACGACGTCCTCACCCTGCGCGTTGACGAGGAACTCGCCGTAGAACTTGTTCTCGCCGTTGCCAGGGTTCCTCGTGAAGGCGACGCCCGTCGCGCAGTCGTCCCCCATGTTGCCGAAAACCATGGTCTGGACGTTCACCGCAGTGCCCCACTCGTCAGGGATTCGCTCGATCCGCCGGTACGAGATGGCACGCCGTCCGTTCCACGACGAGAAAACCGCTCCGATTCCGCCCCACAGCTGGGCCTCGGGATCATCGGGGAACGGGGTGCCCAGGACCTCTTTCACCTTGGCGCGGAACTTGTCGCAAAGCTCCTTCAGGTCCTCGGCGGTCAACTGGGTATCCGACGCCGCGCCTTTCTCGTGTTTTTTCGCCTCGAGAATCCGCTCGAGCTGCCGGCGGATGCCCTGGTCCTCGGCGGGCTCGACTCCGGCGGCTTTCTCCATCACGACGTCGGAATACATCATGATGAGCCGGCGGTACGCGTCATAGACGAACCGCTCGTTGCCGCCGGTTTGGAGGATCATGCCCGGGATCGTCCGCGACGTGAGGCCGACGTTGAGCACGGTCTCCATCATTCCGGGCATCGAGCTGCGGGCTCCCGACCGGACGGAGAAGAGCAGCGGGTTCTTCGGGTCCCCGAACTTCCGGCCTACGTTTCCTTCGGCGCGCTTCAGCGCCGCGGCGACCTGCTGCTTGAGCTCGGGTGGATGTTTCCGCGAGTGCGTGAAGAAGTAAGTACAGGCCTCGGTGCTGATCGTGAAGCCCGGGGGGACCGGCAGCTTCAAGTCCGTGTGGCCCGCCATCTCGGCGAGGTTCGCACCCTTCCCACCCAGAAGCTCCTTCATGCTCCCGTTGCCTTCCGCCTTGCCGTCGCCGAAGTAGTAGACGAACTTCGCTTGCTTCGCCATCGAACAGGAGTCCTTTCGTGCCGCGGTGCTGCGGTTCCCGGAGCTTGGAAAAAGCTCCGATTGTAGGCAGTTCGCCGAACGACTCAAGACGGAAATGTCCACCGCGGAGTCGCCGTGGCTCGCGCGCGCCCCGCACCCGGGATACAATCGCTTCGCCGGGTCGACGGATCGCGGAGCCGGCGAACGTTATTCACCATGGCGCACGTCGTTACCGAGCCCTGTCGCAACTGCAAGTACACCGACTGCGTCGCGGTCTGCCCCGTCGACTGCTTCCGCGAAGGGGCCGAAATGCTCGTCATCGACGCCGAGACCTGCATCGACTGCGCGCTCTGCATTCCGGAGTGTCCCGTCGAGGCGATTTTTGCGGACGTTGACGTGCCCGCGAAGTGGAAGGAGTTCATTCTCCGCAACGCCGAGGAAGCCAAGTCGCTTCCCCCGATCTCCGAGAAGCAAGCTCCCCTCCCCACGGCCCCGCCGCGGTCCTCGACGGCGTCTCCTGGGTCGTGAGGCAGCCCCTGGCCTGGGGGCAGCCCCGGGAGGAAACACACGATAGTTTGTGGGTTTCGTGACACGCAGGCATCTGACAGCAAATGACGCTGGGCCAAGAGCGATGGCCTGGTCTTTGACGCCGCCGGCTCCTGGGGAGGACAGCTCCCAGTGACGCCGCAGGATTCGAGCCCGAACGGACTTCCGGCGCGCGGCTCTCCCGCCACGCTCGCGGATGTGGTCGCAACGGAGGCCTTCCGCCGCCGCCCAACGCGGCCGGCGGACCCGGGCGCCGACTCGAAGGCCCTGGAGGCTCTGGCCGTAGCGTTTGCCGATGCCCCGCACACCGCGGTCCAGCAACTGCTCCAAGCCGTCATCGATCTCTGCGGCGCCGAATCGGCGGGCATCAGCGCGCTTGAGCGCGAGGAAAACCGGGAGGTCTTCCGCTGGCAAGGGCTCCGCAGCCGGCACTCGCCGCTCCTCTCGGGCTCGACGCCCCGCGAGGTGAGCGCGAGCAACCTCGTCCTCGATGGCGGCGGCACGCAGCTTCTCGTGAAGCCGGCGCGCTATTTCAGCTTCATGGCCGACCTGCACCCTCACGTCGAAGAAATCCTGATCGCGCCGCTCTTCGAAGCCGCCGGGGCCGCGGGCAGCCTGTGGGCCATCTCCGTCGAGCCGGGGCGGCAGTTCGACTCCGAGGACTCTCGACGCCTCGAAACCCTGGCGCGGGTCGCGCCGGCCGCACTGCGCGCCTCGCAAAGATCGCCCGTCGAACCTCCGGTGCCGCAGCTGCCGGCATCGAGCCTCGGCGCCAGCGACGCAACGCGCCCGCCGCAGGTTGCCACAGCCATTTTCTTCGACGCGCAATCGACGATCGGAGTGGCGGATTCCAGCCTCGCCCAGCTTTTCGCCGCGGCGATCGGCGCGGGAGCTACAGCAGGGCAGGACTATCTGCTGGCGATTCATCCCACGGACATACCGATCATCCGGAAGGGCATCGAGCGCGCGCTCCGTGGGGGCGGAGCGTTCGACATCGAATACCGCGTCGTCGAGAAAGAAGGCGTCATCCGCTGGATGGCCGCTCGTGGGCGCGCCGAGCCCAGCGGTGAGGGAGGGAGCGTGAAGCTTCCGGCGGTGCTCGTCGACGTCACCGAGCGCAAGCAGACGGACGCGCTGCTCGAAGGCCAGCGGCGCATCCTCGAGATGATCGTGCAGGGGCGGCCGCTGGCGTCGATCCTGGGCGCGCTGTGCCGGAGTGTCGAGAATCAAGGCCCGCGAGAGGCCTGTACGGCGGTCCGCCTGCTCGACCCATCGGGTGAAACGCTGCTTCACGGCTCCGCCCCCGGCCTTCCGGATCCTCTCAACCGTGCCATGGACGGCCTCCACGTGGGCTTGGGGACGGGCACGTGCAGCGCTGCAGCCCAGCGCCGGCGCGTTGTGATCACTTCGGACATCGCCGCCGACCCTTTGTGGGCGGAGTTTCGCGAGCAGCCGCTCCGCCACGGGCTGCGGGCGTCGTGGTCGCTGCCGATCATCTCTTCCGGCGGACAGGTCCTGGGGACGATAGGGACTTTCTACCGGGAGATCCGCGAGCCCACCGTTCACGAGAAGCGCGTGGCGGAAGTCATGGCGCGGACGGCTGCGCTCGCGATCGAGCGCAAGCGGGCCGAGGCGGCTCTCAGCGAAAGCGAGGAGAGATTCCGCAACCTTGCGGACAACCTATCGCAGCTCGCGTGGATGGCGGACGAGAAGGGCGGGGCTTTCTGGTACAACGAGCGCTGGTTCGAATACACGGGCACGACGCTGGCGGAGGTGGAAGGCTGGGGATGGAAGCAGGTCCACCATAGCGACCACGTCGAACGTGTCGTGACGCGCCTCCAGCACTGCTTGGACACGGGGGAACCCTGGGAGGACACTTTTCCGCTGCGCGGAAAAGACGGCAAATATCGCTGGTTCCTCTCGCGCGCCCGCCCGATCCTCGACGCCTCCGGCCGCATCGTGCGGTGGATCGGCACCCACACGGACGTCACCGAACAGAGGAAGGCGGAGGAGGAGCGGCAAAAGTTCGTCTCGCTCGCCGAGCAGAGCAGCGATTTCATCGCAATTGCCTCCCTCGACGGCTGGGGCGAGTACTTGAACCGCGCGGGGTGCGAGCTCGTCGGCATTCCGTACCCCGAAGGCATCCGCTTCGCCCGATTCCTCGATCTGTTGACGCCGTCCTCGCGAAAACTCTTGGGTGAGAGCATCATCCCGCGCGTTCTCGCGACGGGCGCATGGCAGGGGGAAGTCGAATTCGCGCACTTACGCACGGGCGAGCGGATCCCAATGGACCAGGTGCTATTCATCATCCGCCACCCCGAAACGGGCGAGCCGCTCCACCTCGCAACCGTGGCCCGAGACATCCGCGAGAAAAAGCGCGTCGAACAGGAACTGCGGCTGTCGCACCGGAGAAAAGATGAGTTCCTCGCGACGCTGGCCCACGAGCTGCGCAACCCCCTCGCGGCGCTGCGGAATGCCGTCGAGCTCCACCGCATCGGGAAAGACGCGAAAACGCAGGGCCTGGCGCAGGAGATTATCGAGCGGCAGATCCAGCAGCTCATCCGGCTCGTGGACGACCTCCTCGACGTCTCCCGCATCTCGAAAGGGAAGCTCGAGCTCCGCCGCGAGCGCGTGGAGCTCCGCACTGTGATACGAAGCGCGGTCGAGACGAGCCGTCCGGTGCTCGACGCGGCCGGCCATGAGCTCGTCGTGGAGCTGCCCGAGGAAGTCGTCTACCTGGACGCAGACCCGACCCGCCTCGCCCAGGTCTTCTTGAATCTCATCCACAACGCCGCGAAGTACAGCGAGCGCGGGTCACGAATCTACCTGCGCGGGAGCGTCGAGCAGGACGCTGTAACAGTCGTCGTGAAAGACACGGGAGTCGGCATTCCTCCCGAGATGCTCGCGCGCATCTTCGAGCTGTTCGCGCAGGTGGATCATTCGATCGAGAGGTCGCAGGGCGGCCTCGGGATCGGCCTCACGCTGGTCAAGCAGCTCGTGGAAATGCACGGCGGCTCCGTCGAGGCGCGGAGCGACGGGGTGGGCCGCGGCAGCGAGTTCGTGGTCCGGCTGCCGGCCCCTCAGGCGTCACCGATGGCGCCCGAGCCAGTCGCGCCCGCCGCGAGAGCGGCTCCGGCCACGCGAGTACGCGTGTTGGTCGTCGACGACAACCGGGATTCCGCCGAGAGCCTGAGTCTGCTTCTCGAGTGGAGGGGGCACGACGTACGCACTGCCCACGACGGGATCACCGCGCTCCAGATCGCGGAGACTTTCCTGCCGCAGGCAATCTGCCTCGACATCGGGCTGCCGGGGCTGAACGGCTACAAAGTGGCCGAGCGAATTCGCGCGAATCCGCGGCTCGCCAATATCAAACTGGTCGCACTGACGGGCTGGGGGCAGGAGGAAGACCGCCGCCGGTCAGCCGACGCGGGGTTCGACCATCACCTTGTGAAGCCGGTCTCGCCGGATGCGCTCGCCGGGATTCTGGGATCGGTGGTGCCGGACGTCGACTCGGACGCCCGCTCAGCCAGCGCGACCGGTCCGAGCTGAGAGGTTGGACCCCGTACGGGAGAAAAGTCCCGAACTCCGGGCGCGAGGCGCGGCAATTGTCGCGGGCCGTGACAAAACCGTGACAAAGGACCGGTAAAAACCACAGCACTGGCTCGAACGGAGCCGGCGTCCCTTCTGTAGAGATTGAAGCAAGATTCTTCAGGCCTCCGGCGGAGTACCTTAACCCCTCCTCATAGATGCCTTGGCCCGGTCTCGCCGGGTAAGCGAGGCTTCTGACCGCCGGAGGCTGGCTTTGTCTCACCAAACTACCTGCGTGAGGTCCGCTGCGGGGAAACAGTTATCATCCCCTTCCTCCCTACGGCATCGGCCGTGACCTCAGCCCCGGGCCAGCTTCGTCCGATTCTACTGCGAGCGTTGCGAGGCTCTCGCAACGCAGGATCCGCATTCGACACGCCTTGCATTCGAGACGTGGATGCGTTTTAAGTCTAGGTCGTCTAAGTTTACGGACGATTCGAGGAGGCCTTTCGAATGAAGCTTTCGGTCCTGGGAACAGGTTACGTCGGGCTTGTTACGGGATCATGCTTCGCAGACCTGGGCAACGATGTCGTCTGCTTCGACATCGACCTCCAGAAGATCGAGGCCCTGCGCCAGGGTCGCGTCCCGATCTACGAGCCGGGGCTCGAGGAGCTAGTCCAGCGCAATGCGTCGGAGGGTCGGCTCGTGTTCACGGCCGACCTGAAAGAGGCCGTGAAGGGGCGGGAAGTGATTTTCGTCTGCGTCGGCACGCCGCAGCGCTCGAGCGGCAAAGCGGACACGACGTACGTGATGCAGGCGATCGACAGCCTCGGACGGGAGCTCGAAGAGTTCACGGTGATCGTCAACAAGAGCACCGTCCCCATCGGCACCGCCGCGCGCGCCACCCGGCTCTTGCAGGAGCTGACCAAAGTCGACTTCGAAGTCGTCTCGAACCCCGAGTTCTTGAAAGAAGGCGCGGCGATCAAGGACTTCCAAAACCCCGACCGCGTGATCATCGGGACGGAGAGCGAGCGCGCCCAGGAAGTCATGGCTCGGCTCTACTCCCCGCTGGCGCGCGTCAATCGGCCGATTCTCTTCATGAAGCCCGAGGCGGCCGAGCTCGTGAAGTACGCCGCCAACGCTATGCTCGCGTCGCGCATCTCGTTCATGAACGCTCTGACCGGGCTGTGCGAGAAAGTCGGCGCCGACATCAAGGACATCGCCAAGGGAATCGGCCTCGACACGCGCATCGGCGCGCGGTTCCTCCAGGCTTCTCCCGGCTACGGAGGCTCCTGCTTCCCGAAGGACGTGCGGGCGCTGGTGGACACCATGGAGAGCCTCCAGCTGAACGCCAACTTCTTCCGCGCGATCGACCAAGTGAACGAACTCCACAAGAAGTCTCACCTGGCCCGAGTGAAAAAATACGTCCCCGAGCTGCACAACGAGACTATTGGCGTCTGGGGGCTTGCTTTCAAGCCACGCACGGACGACATCCGCGAGTCGCCCTCGCTGACGCTCATCGAGCAGCTCCTTGAAGCCGGCGCTCACGTGCTCGCTTACGACCCGGAGGCCGCCGAGAATGCCCGTAAAGCTTTTCCCTCGGTGCAGTACGGCCACACTCCCTATGACGTTGTGAAAGGAGCTTCCGCGGTCGTCGTCATGACGGAGTGGGACGTCTTCCGCAACCTCGATTTCCAGCGGGTCAAGTCGCTCATGAAAAAACCGGTGATCGTCGATTGCCGCAACATCTATGAGCCCCAGGAAATGACGCGGCTCGGTTTCAGCTACGCTGGCATGGGTCGAGCCGCCGCTGAGCCCTGGCGCGTGAAAGCGGACCGTCCGGTCGTCTGACGCCATGGGGGTGACGAAAGCGCCGCGCGGATCAGGGGCCGCGACCGCGCCATGAGTCCGGAAGGGACTTTCGACCGCCGGACCGCGCTCGGCGTTCTGCGGAGAGTGGTCGTGAAAGTCGGGACGAACGTCCTCGCCCGCGAGACGGGCGAAATGGCGGTCGACCGCGTCGAGTCGATCGTCGCCGACGTCGCTCGCCTCCACCAGAAAGGCCTCCAAGTGATCCTGGTGACTTCGGGGGCGATCAGCATGGGCATGGACCGGCTCGGGCTGCAGCGGAAGCCGGAATTCCTCCCCGACAAGCAGGCTTGCGCCGCGGTCGGGCAAGTGCGGCTCATGGCGTGCTACGAGCAGGCTTTCCAGCGCCACGGCATCACGGTCGCCCAGATCCTCTTGACCGAGGACGACTTCGCGAACCGCGTGCGGTACTTGAACCTGCGCAACACGCTGGCGCGCCTGCTCGAGCATCGTGCGATCCCCATCATCAACGAGAATGACACCGTCTCGACGAGCGAGATCGAAGTGCCACGGGAAGGCTCGCCGTCGGCGTCGGTGCGCAGGTCGATATTCGGAGACAACGATCGGCTGTCGGCGCTCGTCATGGCGAAGCTCGGCGCGGATCTGCTCATTTTCCTGAGCGACGTGGACGGCCTCTACCCGCCCCTCCCCGAAGCCGCAGCCGATCCGGCGGCGGCCGGAGCGGGAACGCTCAAGAACTCCGCAAGCAGCGGCGGGCCGCCCCGCACGCCTTTGAGCGTCGTCGAGGAAATCACCCCCGAGGTGGAAGCCATGGCGAAAGGCGGAAGCTCGCGGGGCCGCGGCGGAATGCTCTCGAAGCTCCGCTCCATCAAGGTCGCGCTCGAGAGCGGCGGGCTGGCCGTCATCGCGAACGGCCAGACCGAGCGCATCGTCGAGCGCGTTGTCGCCGGCGAGGAGCTCGGCACCATCTTCTTGCCGCGCCGGAAAATCCCCAGCCGGAAACGTTGGATCGCCCACGCGAGCGCGCCGGCGGGAGTCGTCGTAATCAACGCCGGAGCCCGTGCCGCCCTGGTCGAGCGGCAGTCGAGCCTCCTTTTCGCGGGCGTCGTTGCCGTCGAATCGGAGTTCAAACGCGGCGACGTCGTGACCATCGTCGATGAATCCCGTGCGGAAATCGCTCGGGGAATCGTGAACTACTCCGCGCACGACGCGAGGCCGCTGCTCGGCAAGCGTTCGAGCGAGATCGCCGCGACGCAGGGCAAAGACTACGAAGAGCTCATCACGCGCGACAACATCGTCGTCGTTGCCTGACGCCCGAGCAGCGCCGTAGCCTGCCGCTACGACGTCGAGGGTAGAGGAGCGCCGGCTGCCGCCTTGCGAGATAGCTCTCGAGCGCGGGCCTCCAGGCGTCTTCGATCTGGTCGAGCGAGTCGCTGCGCTCCACTGCCGCCCGGAGCGCCGGACCGCCCGCCAGCCGGTCCAGAGTCGCCGGCTCGAGCCGAAAATCGCTCGGCCACAGGCGACGGACCGCCAGAAGGAGCGCCACGGCGGAGCGCACTGGCAGATAGGCCTGCGCGTCGAGGACATGGACCTGGACGCCCGAGCAGCTCCGGCCGGAGAACTTCGATTGCGAGGGGACGAAGGAGGTCCCCCGGAACCGGCAGCCGGGCAGCGACTGCGCATTGAGTTCCGCGGCCAGCCGCAGCCCGTCCACCCACGGGGCCCCGATGACGAGGAAAGGAAGCGCGGTGCCGCGACCCTCGCTCAGGTTCGTTCCTTCGACGAGCACCATCCCCGCGTACACGAGGGCCGTCTCGAGGTTCGGGATGTTCGGAGAAGGCGGTATCCACGCGAGGCCCAGCTCACCGAAGCGAGCGTCGCGCCGGTAGCCTTCCATCGGCACGACCGAGAGGCGAGCGCCGATGTTCCTTTCGGCATTGGCGAGGCGTGCGAATTCTCCCACCGTGAGGCCGTGGCGAAGCGGCAACGTGTGCGCGCCGACGAACGATTCGCGGCCGGCCTCGAGCACGGGCCCTTCCACGACGTCGCCACCCAGTGGGTTCGGCCGATCGAGCACCATGACCTCGATGTTCGCTTCGGCAGCCGCAGAGAGGACCTCCACGAGCGTCGAAAGATAGGTGTAAGTCCTGACCCCGACGTCCTGGAGGTCGAAAAGCAGAAGGTCGATGCCGCGCAGCATCTCTTTCGTGGGGCGCCGCGTCGCTCCGTACAAGCTATAGATCGGTACGCCGAGCCGTGGGTCCCTGGCATCTCCCACCGCGTCGCCGGCTGCAGCCGTGCCTGTTGCGCCGTGCTCCGGGCCAAACACTGCGACGAGACGGGCCTCCGGAGCCGAGGCGACGATGTCCGGCAGACTGCGAAACTCCCGGTCCGAGCCGGTCGGATTCGTAACCACCCCCACGGCACGGTCTCGAAGGCGCGCGCAGCCGCCGTCGACGAGCGACTCGAGCCCTGTTCGGAACGGCGTTACCGGGGTCGCGGGAGGCGCGACGGAACGGTGCTCGCAGCTCCCGCCCAGGGCGGGGAGCGCCGCGGTGAGCAGCCAGACCGCCGCTCCCCGAGGTGTCGCGGCCGCGTAGGGACGCGGGTCGGCCGGTCGCTGGGTCAAGGCTCGATCCGCCATCGCCCCGGAGTCGCTTCACCGCGCGTGATCATGGCCACTCCGACGCCGCCAAATGCCGCAAGCCCCGCGCGCGCCGCCTCGCCGATCCCGGGAGACACGAGGGCAACGAGAATGCCGAACGCGCCGGTTGCAGCACAGGCGAGGCTCAAAAACGCGCTCACGCTCGGCGCGGTGGATTCCTCCGTCGAACGCGGCGCATCAATGCGGCCGCGCGCGCGGCGGACGAGGCCCGCGGCGGAAGCGATCACGAGGAGCACGCAGTAGGCGAGCGTCATTCGTCGTTGAGTGGGGACGAGCGCCGCGCATTATGCTCCTCGACCGGACGACCGGCAACTCCGGGGATGCGTCTCGGACACTCCGCCCTCACAGCGGGAGAGCCCGTCTCTCCGCCCTGGTATGATGCGTCGACTCATGAAGACCTTTTACCTCATCGACGGCCATTCCCAGATCTTCCGCGCGTACTACGCACCCTTCAACGTGCTCACGTCGCCATCGGGGGAGCCGGTGAAAGCCACGTACATCTTCACGCAGATGATCCTTGCGATCATCCGGGACCAGAAACCTGAGTACCTCGCGATGGCGGTGGACGTGAGCGACTCCACGACGCTTCGCACGGCCGTATACGCGGATTACAAGGCCAACCGCGACTCGACCCCCGAGGACCTGCCCCCGCAGGTCGATCGCATCCTGGAGATCGTCGAGACTTGCGGCATTCCGATCTTCCGGAAAGAGGGCTACGAGGCCGATGACCTGATAGCGACCATCGCGGGGCGCCTCGCCGACGCGGACGTGGAGGTGCGTATCGTGAGCCGCGACAAAGACCTCCACCAGCTCCTCACCGACCGGGTCAAGCTCTGGGACCCCATGAAGGACGAGATCATCGATGCGGCGTCGCTCGAGAAATTGGCGGGCTACACGCCGCAGCAGGCCGTCGAAATCCAGACGCTCATGGGCGATGCCATCGACAACGTGCCCGGCATCCCCGGAGTCGGCCCCAAAACGGCCATCTCTCTCATCAAGAAGTACGGCACGGCCGAGGGTGTCGTGGCCCACGCCGCCGAGCTGACGCCGAAGCTGCGCGAGAACGTCCAGAGTTTCGCGAGCCGTCTGGCGATCAGCCGCCAGCTCGTGACGCTGGACCGGAGCGTCACCTTCGACTTCGACCTGGAGCGCTGTCGTGTGAAGCCACTCCCGGCGCCCCAGCTCCGGGACATCTTTCAGCGGCTGGGCTTCCGGCGGCTGATCGATCAGCTCGACACCCTCGCTGCGCCCCGGCCGAGCGGGTCGCCGTCCGCAGACAGCCCCGCAACGCGCTCGCCCGAGTCCGAGGCTCCTTTGGAGCCCGATTCCGGAAGCCTAGAAGGCGGCCCCGATGCGCCACTCGCTCCCGCGGAGCCCTTGGGCGGATACACCGTCACGCAGCCAGGCCACTACAAGCTGATCGATTCCGAGGAGGCTTTCGAAGAGCTGCTCGCGCGACTCGCCGCGGTGCCCTACTTCGCCATCGACACGGAGACCACGTCGCTCAAGCCGCGCGACAGCCAGCTCGTGGGCATTTCGCTTTCCTGGGAGGCGGGCGATGGCTACTACCTGCCGTTCCGCTCGCGCGCCGGCAAGACGCTCGACCCGGCGCGGGCCGCGGCACGACTGCGTCCCATTCTCGAGGATCCCGCGAAAAAGAAGTGCGGCCAAAATCTCAAGTTCGACATTCAGACCCTTCGCACGGAGGGGATCGAGCTACAGGGCGTCGCGATGGACTCCATGGTGGCGTCCTACATCGTTCGACCGGACGCGCGTGCCCACAACATGGACTCGCTCGCGATCGACCTTCTCGGCCACCGCACGATCCCCATCACCGATCTGATCGGGAGGGGAAAAAACCAAATCTCCATGCTCGACGTGGACACGCGGCGGCTCGCGGACTATGCGGCGGAGGACGCCGACATCTCCTGGCGCCTCTGCGAGAAGTTGGCGCTCCAAGTCGACAGCTCGCCGATGAAAGCACTCTTTTACGAAGTGGAGATGCCCCTCATCGGCGTGCTCGCGGACATGGAGTACACGGGAATCACTCTCGACGCCGAGCTCCTGCGCGCGGCCAGCCGCAGCATGCGATTGCGCCTCGAGGCCCTGCGCGACGCGATCCACAGGACCGCCGGGAGGATCTTCACGATCGACTCCCCCCGCCAGCTCGCCGGCATCCTGTTCGATGAGCTCAAGCTCCGCGTCGTCAAGAAGACGAAGACTTCCCGCAGCACCGATGCCGAGGTGCTCGAGCTCCTCGTCGTCGAGAGCGCTCACCCGCTGCCGGCGCTCGTGCTCGAGTACCGGGAGCTCTCGAAGCTTTGCGGCACTTACGTCGAGCCGCTCCCCACGATGCTGTCGCCGTCCACCGGCCGCCTCCACGCTGGCTTTCACCAGACCGTCGCCGCGACGGGTCGACTCAGCTCTTCCGACCCGAACATCCAAAACATCCCGATCCGGAGCGTGGAGGGGCGAGAAATCCGCAAGGCTTTCATCGCTCGGGACGCCGAGCACTCGCTCGTGACGGCCGATTATTCCCAGGTCGAGCTGCGCATTCTGGCGCATCTCTCGAACGACGAGGCGCTCGTGCGCGCGTTCGAGGAAGATCAGGACATCCACGCTGCCGTGGCGGCGCAGGTGTGGGGAGTTCCCATCGCGGACGTCACCCGGGAGCAGCGCTCCCGCGCGAAAGCCATCAATTTCGGGATCATCTACGGGCAGGGGGCCTTTGGGCTCGCTCGCTCTCTCGGGATCGCACAGAGCGACGCCGCGCAGTTCATCGCAGCCTACAAGCGCCGGCATCCCGGGATCGTTCGCTTCATGGAGCGCTGCGTCGAGGAAGCGGCTGCCACCGGCCGCGTCTCGACGATGCTCGGGCGGCAGCGCGCGGTGCCCGAAGTGCTCTCGGAGAATCGCGCGCGGCGGTCACTCGGGGAGCGTCTGGCGATCAACACGGTAGTGCAAGGCACGGCCGCCGACCTGATCAAGGTCGCCATGGTCCGGATCCACGAGCGCCTCCAGCGCGAACGCAGCCCCGCGCAGCTCCTCATCCAGGTGCACGACGAGCTCGTGCTCGAGGCGCCGCGGTCCATGGCCGCAGAGACGGCGGAGCTGGTCCGCTCCGAGATGGCAGGCGCCCTCGCGCTCAAAGTTCCGCTCCGCGTGGACGTGGGCGTGGGCCAGAACTGGCTCGAGGCAAAAGGGGACTGACGCGGCGGCGCGGCGGCGCAGCCGGATCAGCGGTGCGGCCGGATCAGCGACGCACCGGCCGGCCGCGACCGAGGACGACGTAGCGGTGCTCCTCACCGAGGCCCACCTTGCTCCGGTAGAAGTCCAACGGGCCGACCCAGGAGATCAGCGCGTTCTCTTCGCCCGCCGCGCGGAGGTCCGCGAGAGAGCGTTTGAGGAGCACCTCCCCGACGCCGCGGCCCTGCTCCGCCGCGCTCGTCCCCATGGGCCCGAAAGCGTTGGCCGCCCACACCCCCGCGCAGGCGAACCCTACGAGCGAGCCGCCCCGGAGAGCCACGTGCACTTTCGGAGTGCGCTCGAGCACCGTCCACGCGGCTTCGATGGCCCACTCGCGCGTGAAAAGGCGTGTGACCTCGCTGGCGATCAGATCTCGGTCGACCGCTTCGGCCCGGCGGACCGCGATTCCGCCGGCCACAAGCGCGCGCTCCTTGTTCTCCGTAGCAAGATCGAGCCCTTGCAGCCCGACGGTCCAGCTGGAGCGCTCTTCGACGGCCTCGAATCCACTCTTTTCGAGGAGGCGGCGGCCGTCGCTGCAGCGGACGGGGAGCCCGGGGAGGAGGTAGCAAGGAGCTGCGCCGTCCGTCTCCACACGATCCACGCCGGCCTGCGCCAGACGCTCGAGAGTCTCCGCGAGGAGGCGGGTCCCCAGCCCTCGCCGGCGCGCGGAGGGATCCACGGCGAGCAGTTTGAGATGCGCCGTCTCACCGCGACGAACCGAAGCCGCGACGCCCGCGAGCCGCGAGCCCTTGAACCCCGCGAGGAGGAGAGCGGGCTCCGCGTCAGGGTCTTCGAAGAGGTTTCGCGCGAGATACCTGGAGTCGAGCCGCAGCTCGGGGACCTCCGCCGCGATCGTGCGCGCGAGGGCATCGAGGTGCGCCCGCTCGAGCGCCTCGACGCGGATGTCACCCGGCATCAGATATCTACCTGCAGCTCGACGATGTCTCGGTCCGCGAGGACGTGATCGCGCTGCACGGCCTGCCCGTCGAAGCGGGCGGAGCCCCACACGCGAGCCTGGCGCAGGTGATCGGGGAAATCGCGATGGATCCTCGCTGCGAGGTCGAGCACGGTCTGGCCGCGCTTCAGGACGAAAGGCGAGGACAGGTCCTGCTGCTTCCCCGGCTCCTTCGAGTAGACGCGGATTCGCTCGAGCAGGTCGAAGACCGCTTTCGGAAAGCCCTCGAAGCCGGCTCCGGTCTCGGCGGAGATCACGATCGGCTCGAATTTCTCGCCGAAGTACTCCCGCACGAGGTCGAGACGCTCTCCGGCGCCGGGAGCGTCCGATTTATTGGCCAGAAAAAGCGTCGGAACCGCGGTGACGAGCATTTCCAGCTCGATCTCCGGCTCGGCAACCTGGCCTGCGGCCGAGCCCTCGCCCCCATTCCGCGCGGGCTCGCGCCTGCGCTGGGGATCGTCGAGGCGGATGCGCGATGCCTCGAGCGTTTTGACGATCGTGTCGACTTCCTCGAGGATGCCGTCCGAGCTCAGGTCCGCCACAAGAAGCGCGCCATCTGCGGACTTGATCAGCCCGAGCATTCCCGATGGGAAGAAGTCTGCCGTGATGGGTGGCAGGTCGACGAGCTGCACCTGCACGTCCTCGAAAGCCATCATGCCCGGCACGGGACCCTGCGTCGCGAAAGGAAACGGCGTCGCGCTCGTGGCCGCATTCGAGACGCGCGCAACGATCGCCGACTTCCCCGCGTTCGGCGCCCCGAGGAGCACGACCTGGCCTGCGCCGCCTTTATCGACACGGAACGGATCGAACGCCGCTTTCTTCCCTTTCGGTTTCGCGTCCTCGTCCCGCAGCTTCGCGATCCGGCGCTTGAGATCGGCCTGCAGGTGGTCCGTGCCCTTGTGCTTGGGCATGACACGGAGCATCTCCTCGAGGGCCGCGATTTTTTCCGCGGAGGTCTTCGCCTGTTTGTAGATTTCCTCCGCTTTGTGGTACTGCGGGGTGAGATTGGCTGGCATGGCAGCGGTTCCGAAAAAGGGGTTCGAGCCTCCTCATTATAGGTTCCGCCTCGAAGGCGGATACAGGCCGCCGGCGCGCAGGGGCGCACGCGGACCGCGCCTGTCAAGCGAGGCGCCCAGGGCCGCCGATACCAATTAAGAATCCTCGGAATGTCGCCGGCTCTGCCGGGAACGTATCGGGGGTCGAACCTGCCGAAAATCCATTTCGCCCGAAGGGAGTAGTCGTCACGCCATGAGAGCATCCCGTGCGATCGCGATCGTGCTCGCTGTCTTCGCTGCCACGCTGCAGCGCTCCGCAGCTGCGGCGGAACCGCTGCAGCTCTCGTTTGGCGTCTACACTTCGGATCGGCCGACGGACATGTACAAGGCTTTCAAGCCGATTCTCGTCCACCTCGAGAGCACACTTTCGAAGAGCCTCGAGCGACCGGTGCAGATCCGCCTGCGCGTTTTCAACTCGTACGACCAGGCGCGGACGGCGCTGATCGATGAGGACCTCGACTTCGCCCGATTCGGACCGTCGTCCTACATCCTCGCGAAGGAGGCGAACCCGAGAATTCACCTGCTGGCTGTCGAGGAGCAGGAGGGAGGGCTGACGTTCAAAGGCGTAGTCTTCACCACCGAACAGACGGGCGTGAAAAGAATTGCGGACCTGCGGGGCAAGTCGTTTGCCTTCGGCGACATGGACTCCAC
>Ga0111538_10002458_pt1 | contig 26044 bp, 16 predicted proteins | sample SoiMethybrSBSTD1_FD_79669 | JGI IMG/M metagenome (GOLD analysis project Ga0111538, IMG submission 79669) | Bulk soil microbial communities from a Populus tree surrounding site in Tennessee, USA - Soil MetaG P. TD hybrid SBSTD1 (version 2)... | ecosystem: Environmental > Terrestrial > Soil >...
CAGGGCGCAGGGGAGGATCCATGCCGACTTCTGTGTCGGTTGCCGGCGTCACCCTGCTCGTCTCGCTTTCCGTCGTCGGATCGGCGCGCGCTCAGCAGGGCACGGGCGAGCTGCGCGGCAAGGTCGTGGACGCGCAGCACGCCGTCCTGCCCGGCGTTGCGGTCGTCGTCCGAAATCAGGACAGCGGGTTATACCGGGAAACCGTGACCAGCGCTGACGGATCGTTCTTCTTCAGCGCGATGACGCCGGGCCTGTATGAGATCGGCGCGGAGCTGATCGGCTTCAAGAAATACCAGCGGCGCGACATTCGCCTCGAAGTTGGCAGGACTGTTTCGACAGACCTTCAACTCGAGGTGGGCGGGGTTGCCGAGTCGGTCACGGTTTCCGCGGAGTCGCCTCTCGTCGATACGACCACAAAGGAAATCGGCGGTCATGTCACCGAGCGGGAGTTGACCGACGTTCCGTCCTTCAGCCGCAACTTCACGGCCTATCTGGGTCTCCTGCCGGGTGTGGTGGCCACGGTGTCAACCGACTCGTTCGGCGCCGACGACATCAACGTCAACGGTCAGGCGGCCGAAAACGTCAACTACACCTTCGACGGATCGAACAATAACGACACCGCGAACGGCGGCAACGGCGGGGCGCAGGCGCGTATACCGGTGGAGTCTGTCCAAGAGTTCCAGCTGCTCACCGGCCAGTTCGACGCCGAGTTCGGGAACGCGTCCGGTGCGGTCGTCAACGCCGTTTCCAAGTCGGGCACCAACAGGTTCCGCGGCAGCGCCTTCGGCTTTTTCCAGGACCAGCGCCTGACGGCGCGCAACTACTTCGCGCGCCGGGAGAACCTTCCCAAGCCGGAAACGAAGCAGCAGCAATGGGGGGGCACGCTCGGCGGGCCGATCGTCCGAAGCAAGGCGCATTTCTTTTTCAGCCTGGAGCGCATCGTCTTCGACAGCGGGATCACGATCAATGTTCCGCCGCGGCCGGAGTTCAACCGTACCGACTTCGAGCAGACTCGTGTCTGGAACACGCTGCTTCGCCTCGATCACCAGCTCAGCGCCGCGCACACCTGGGGCGTCCGCTGGCTGCGCGACTCCTCGCCGCAGCCCAGGCAGCTCAACACCACGTGGACGCCGTCACGCACGGAAGCAGAAACCGACACGGATTGGACGGTGGTGGGGACGCTGAGCTCCGTGCTCGGATCGACCAAGGTCAACACCGTTCGGATCTCCGGCACACGTGAGGACGTGCGTTTCGGCAACCCCCAGTTCTTCGAGAACGGAGGACGTCAGGAGGCGCTGCTGCCGCTGCTCGATTATCAGAATTTCGACGATCAGCAGAGCGCGCGTGCCAACAGGCGGTACGACGTGGCGTACGCCGCGGACGAAACGTTCTCATGGTTCGTCCCCGACAGGGCCGGGAGCCACGAATTCAAGTTCGGCGCGCAGTACATCTGGGCGTCGCTGTTGAACCAGAATTGGGGGAACCAGAACGGCACGTTCGTCTTTTCGCACAACCTCGCGTTCAATCCGGCCGACCCGCGCACGTATCCCGAACGCTTGACCATTCGTGTGCCGGGGCCGCGCGAGTTCGACATGCCGGGCCACTTCCTCTCGGGCTTCGCCCAGGACAAGTGGAAGATTGGCGGCCGGCTATCACTGAGCCTGGGTCTGCGGTATGACCTGGAGGTGATCCCGCTGCGCGAGGCCGACAACCCGAGGTTCCCTGATCCCGACAAATACCCGGTCGACAGGAACAATGTCTCGCCGCGTCTCGGCTTCAGTTACGCCATGGACGCCAACGCCCGCTCGGCGCTGCGCGGCGGCTTTGGCCTCTTCTTCCAGCGCACGCCATTCACCTTCTTCGATGAGTTCATCGGCAACGGCGTGTTCTCACCGTCGTTCACCGTCAACTTCCCGGCCAACAATCCGGATCCCGGACCGTCGAACGGTCGATTCCCGACCGACCCGCTGCTTACGAACGGCCCGACCGTCAACCGGCAGCTGGTGAACGCGCTGTACCCCTCAGGCGCGCTGCAACGAAACAACGGCGATGTGTTCTTCGACAACCCCGATCGGCATTTACCGTACTCGCGCCAGTACACCATCGGCTACCAGCGACAACTTGCGCGAGACCTCGCCGTCACCGTGGATTTGATTCGATCCGAACAGCGCGAGCTGTACATGCGCAGAAACCTGAATCCCGGTCTGCGCGTGTCGACGTCACGGACCGGGACAATTCAGCGCGTGGATCGGAATTTCGTCACCAATGTGTGGGAGATCGGTAACTACGGCGTCGTCAATTACAACGCGCTGCAGGTCGAAGTCGACAAGCGATTCAGCCGCGGGTTCAGCTTCCGCACGTCCTACACGTTCTCGCACGGGCGGGGGAACACCGATGATGGACAGAACGACATCATCCTCACACAGCTGCTCGACGACCTGCAGCTCGATCGGTCCGAGGGCCCGATCGGCAACGATCGGCCGCACGTCCTGGCCATGAGCGGGACCTATGATGTGCCGCGCACAGGCGGCTTGAGGATCAGCGGCGTTCTGTCGACACGCAGTTTCGCCCCGTTCAGTCTGACCGACACCACATTCGACCTCGACCGAAACGGGCGTACTGACGATGAATGGCTGCCGCCCGGCACGTACAGCGGCCAGGGAGCCGATGCCATCACCGTCGACGCCGAGGGCGGGCCGCGCGGTGCGCGCGCCCTCCATCTGTTCCGTCTCGACCTGCGCTGCGGCTACCGGCTCCGGCTGCCGGCAGGACGAACGCTCGACGCGTTCGTCGACGTGTTCAACGCCACCAATCACGTCAACTTCAGCAACCCTGCCGGCGACCGTAGATCGCCGAACTTCCTGGTGTTGACGTCGACCACGGGACCGACGCGTACCGCACAACTCAATGTGCGGTACGGATTCTAAGAGGTCGGGTAGGCCCAACCAGGGCTAGCCGACGCCACTCGACCCCCGCGACTCGCCTACACTACGGCCATGCGTACCGTCGCCGCGTCCGCCGTCAGCGTTCTTCTCACCACCATCCTCGCGGCCCAGGCGCAGGCGCCGTTCCAGATCGAGGAAACCACGATTGCCGACATCCACGCGGCGTTTCGCGGCGGCTCGCTGACCTGCCGATCGCTGGTCGAGCAGTACCTGAAACGGATCGAGGCCGACGACAAGCAGGGCGCGGCGCTGAACGCCATCGTCATGGTCAACCCGCAGGCGCTCGACGCCGCCGACGATCTCGATCGCCGCTTTCGTCAGTCCGGCCCGGTCGGGCCGATGCACTGCATACCCGTGATCGTGAAGGACAACTTCGAGACGATCGAGATGCCGACCACCGCCGGCTCGCTGTCGCTCGAGGGAATGATGACCGGGAAGGACGCCTTCGTGGTCAAGCGGCTGCGCGCCGCCGGCGCGGTGATGATTGCGAAGTCGAACATGGCGGAGTTCGCGTTCAGCCCGGTTGAAACGGTGAACTCGATCCTGCCCGGCTACTCGCGCAATCCCTACGATCGCTCCCGCGTCACCGCCGGGTCGAGCGGCGGATCGGCGGCCGCCGCCGCGGCGAACTTCGGCGCGATCGCGCTCGCCAGCGACACCGGCGACTCGATCCGCGGCCCGGCCGCGCATCAGGCGCTGGTGGGCCTGCGCTCGACGATGGGCCTCGTCAGCCGTGCCGGCGTCGTGCCGCTGAACCTCGGCGCCGACATCGCCGGCGCGGTGACGCGCACCGTCGCCGACACCGCCGCCGTGCTGCAGGTGATCGCCGGGGAGGATCCCGACGATCCGGTTACCGCGGCGTCGCGCGGGAAGGTCGACGCCAGCTACGCCGCCGCGCTCCGCCGCGACGGGCTGAAGGGCGCGCGTCTCGGCGTGCTGCATCAGGCCTACGACACGCCAACGCTCGATCGCGAGGTCGATGCCGTGTTTCGAGCCGCGCTGGGCGAGCTGCGAACGCTCGGCGCCGAAGTGATCGACCCGGTGGCGGTCGAACACCTGGATGAGATGCGCGCGGCTCAGACCGGCACCTGCAATCAGTTCAAATACGACCTGAACCGTTATCTTGCCGGCCTCGGCGACAAGGCGCCGCGCAAGTCGCTCGACGAGATCATCAAGTCGCGGCAGTTCCATCCGTCGATCCAGGTCCGGCTCGAGTCGGCGCAGGCGGCCGGCGACGTGCCGGGGGAGTCGGCAGGCTGCAGGAGCCGGGAGGAATTCCGCACGAAACTGCGCGCCGCGGTGCTCCAGCTGATGGACTCGGCGCGGCTCGACGCGCTCCTGTATCCGACCTGGAGCAACCCGCCGCGGCTGATTGGCGACCTCAACACGCCCGGCGGCGACAACAGCCAGCTCTTCGCACCCTCGACCGGCTTCCCGGCGATCACCGTACCGATGGGATACACGCGCGGCAACCTCCCGGCGGGGCTGCAGATCTTCGGCCGCCCGTGGAGCGAATCAACGCTGCTGCGCCTCGCCGACGCGTACGAACAGGGCGCGCGCCACCGCCGGCCGCCGGCACTGCGATGAGGAAGAGAGGGGCGCCGAAGTACAATCATCACGACTTGAAAAAGGTTCTGATCGCCAACCGCGGCGAGATCGCCGTGCGCGTCGCCCGCGCCTGCCGCGAGCTCGGCCTGTCGACGGTCGCGGTCTACTCCGAGTGCGATCGGACGGCGCTGCACGTCCGCTACGCCGACGAGGCGTATCCGATCGGCCCGAGCGCGCCGCGCGAGAGCTACCTGCGGATCGATCGCCTGATCGACGCGGCGGAAAAATCAGGCGCCGACGCCGTGCATCCCGGCTACGGGTTCCTCGCCGAGAACGAAGCGTTTGCCGCCGCCGTCGGTGACGCCGGGCTCACCTTCATCGGGCCGTCGCCTGCGGCGATCAAGACCATGGGCAGCAAGACGGCGGCGCGCGCCGCGGCCATCCGCGCCGGCGCCCCGGTGGTGCCGGGCACCGAGCAGCCGCTCGCCGATGCCGACATCGCGGGCATCGCCGCCTCGATCGGGTATCCCCTGCTGGTCAAGGCAGTGGCCGGCGGCGGCGGCAAGGGGATGCGCACGGTGACCGACCCGTCGGATCTCGTCGACGCCGTGCGCGCGGCGCGGTCCGAGGCGGGCGCCGCGTTCGGCGACGCCTCCGTCTACCTCGAGCGCCGTCTGACCCGCCCGCGCCACATCGAAGTGCAGCTCCTGGCCGATGCGCACGGCACGGTGGTGCCGTTCGTCGAGCGCGAGTGTTCGATCCAGCGCCGTCATCAGAAGGTCGTCGAAGAGTCGCCGTCGCTGGTGGTCTCGCCGGCGCTGCGCGCGGCGATGACCTCGGCGGCCGCGTCAATCGCCAGCGCGGTGGGCTACACCAACGCCGGCACCATCGAGTTCCTCGTCGACGAGGATGGGCGCTTCTACTTTCTCGAGATGAACACGCGGCTGCAGGTCGAGCATCCGATCACGGAGCTCGTGACCGGCCTCGATCTGGTGCGATGGCAGATTCGCATCGCCCGCGGCGAGAAGCTCGACATCGACCCGGCGCGCATGCTGACGCCGCACGGCCACGCCATCGAGTGCCGCATCTATGCGGAGGATCCCGACAACAATTTCCTGCCGTCGCCCGGCCGCATCCTCCAGCTGCGCGCGCCGGCCGGTCCCGGCATCCGCGACGACAGCGGCGCCGCGGCCGGCCTCGACGTGCCGATCTTCTACGACCCGATGATCTCGAAGCTCGCAGCATGGGCCGAAGACCGTCCGCTGGCGATTGCCCGCATGCGCCGCGCGCTCGATGAGTACCTCGTCGCCGGCATCAAGACGACGCTGCCGTTTTTCCGGTGGCTGCTCGCGCAGCGGGACTTCCACGATGGGCGGTTCCACACGACCTACCTCGACGAGGTGCTGAAGGCGCGCAATGGCGTGCCGTTTACCGAGGCCAGCGCCGAAGTCGAGGAGATCGCGGCGATCGGGGCGGCCCTCCAGGTGATGCTGTCGCCGTCCGCGTCGGCATCCGCGGCCGGCTGTGCCGCGCCGGGCGGCCCGCAGGCGTGGCGGGCGCGCGCGCGCGCCGAAGGGCTGCGCGGGGCCTGATGCAGTACGAGGTGGAAATCGGCGGCCGGCCCCGCCGCGTGGTCGTCACCCGGTCGGGCGGCGGTTTTGCAGTCAGCGTCGACGGCCGGACCCATTTCGTCGACGCCGCTCGCATTGATGCGCAGACGATGTCGCTGGTCGTGGACAGTGTGCCGCCCGCGGAGCACAGCGCCGCGCGGCCGGCCTCGCCCGGCGATCGCCGCGGTTACGAGGTGAACGTCGCGCTTCTCACTGGAGCGGGCGAGCTGCAGGTGCACGTCGGGCCGGTTCCGGTCGTTGTCTCGATGAACGGACGGCGGCGGTGGGGTCAGAAGCACGACGGGCACGGCGCCGCGTCCGGGCCACAGAAAGTCGTGGCGCCGATGCCGGGGAAGATCGTGCGCGTGCTGGTGGCGGCGGGCGACCAGGTGAGCCCGCGCCAGCCGGTGGTGGTGGTCGAAGCGATGAAAATGGAGAACGAGCTGCGCGCGAGCCGCGAGGGCACGATTGCCGAGATCCACGTGCGTCAGGGGATGTCGGTCGAGGCCGGCGCGCTGCTCCTCGTCATTCAGTGAAGCTGCTCACCCGCCTGCGCGAACTCAAGCTGCTCCGGTACGTCAGCTTCTGCCTCTCGCTCGTCGTCGCCCTCCTCGCCGCCGCCATCGTCGCGTCGGTCACCGTCGACCTCGGGCCGGCGGTCCGCAAGCGGGCGGAAAGGGAAGGCTCCAAGTTCATCGAGCGGCCGCTCCGCATCGGCGCGCTGAAAATCCACCTGTTCAGCGGCCGGGTGATCGTCGAGGACCTGACCATCGACGGATTGCGCCAGGGCGACCGTCCGTTCTTCACGGCGAAGCGCCTGGCGGTGTCGATCGACTGGCTGCCGGTCGTCGCGCGCAAGCCCGACATCCGGATCACCGCCGTCGAGATGAGCGACTGGAACATGCTGGTCGAGAAGTGGGAGAGCGCCCACAACTTTCCGCGCTTCACCCGCGGCAGCCAGCCGCGCGGGCCGAGCCGGATTACGACCACCATGCAGTGGCTGCGCGCGTCGCGCGGCCAGTTTGCGTTCGAAGATCACGACACGCCGTGGAGTGTCGTCTGCCCCAACCTGAACGTGGAGATCGGCAACCTGCCGAAGTATCACGGCATCGCGTCGTTCACCGGCGGGACGGTCACGATCCAGAACTACGTGCCGATGTGGGCGAACATGAAAGCCGCCTTCATCATCGACGGGCCGCGGATTCAGCTCGAGCGGATCGACCTGCAGACCGACGGCGCCACCACTGTGGCGCGCGGCGAGGTCGATACCGCGCACTGGCCGAACCAGTCGTACCAGGTGCAGTCGCGCGTCCGCTTCCCGCGCATGCGCGAGCTGTTCTTCCAGGACGTGTCGTGGCGCGTCAGCGGCGACGGCGACTTCAACGGCGTGTTCAAGCTGTTCAAGGACGCCGGCGGCACGGCGCGCGATCTGACCGGCACCTTCTCCAGCCCGCTGGCGGGGGTGAATGCCTACCGGTTCCCCTCGCTGTACGGATCGTTGCGGTGGACGCAGCACGGGTTCGACGTGTGGAACGCGGGCTCGGCGTTCTATGGCGGTGCGGCGCGCTTTGTCTACTCGATCAAACCGTTTGGCGCCAAGGTCAAGCCGTCGCATCACTTCGACGCGACGGTCGAAGGCATGGACCTGGCGCAGTTCACCGATTTCCAGGAGCTGCCGGGGCTGCGCTTTGCCGGGGCGGCGTCGATCCACAACGTGCTCGACTGGCCGTCGGGCCGGTTCTCGGAGCACACCGGCGGCGGCGAGCTGGTGGTGACGCCCCCGCCCGGTGTCGTCACCATGTCCCCCTCCGGGTTCGCGGCAGGACGGCGGCCGGAGACCGCCGGCGAGGGGACCCTCAGCCCGGCGGTGGCGGATGAGGGCGACGCGCAGGAGTGGGGCCCGTTCGCGCCGCAGCCGCTGCCGCGGCATCTGCCGGTTGCCGCGGAGCTGACCTACCGCTACACGCCGGACGAAGTCGTCATCGATCACGGCCGGTTCGCGACCGAGCGCACGCACGTCGCCTTCACCGGCACCACGGAATACGGCGATCGCTCGCGGCTGCCATTTCACGTGCTGAGCAGCGACTGGCAGGAGAGCGATCAGGTGCTCGCCGGGATCATCTCCGACTTCGGATCGCCGACCGGCGCGGTGGAGTTCGGCGGCCGCGGCGAGTTCGACGGCGTGATGACCGGCGCATTCCGCAGCCCGCGGGTCGAAGGGCTGTTCACGGGGCAGAGCATGCGCGCGTTCGACACGCTCTGGGGCGACGGCAGCGCGCGCATCGTCGTCGAGAACCGCTACGTCGACGTGCGCGACGGCGTCGTCCGCAAGGGCGACGCGTCGATTCGCGCCGACGGCCTGTTCTCGCTCGGCTATCCGCGCGCCGACAAGGGCGAAGAAATCAACGCGCGGATCCGCGTCGCGCGCCGAGACGTCGACAGCCTGCGCCATGCGTTCGGCATCGACGCCTACCCCGTGACGGGACTGCTGTCCGGCGATTTTCACCTGACCGGCGAGTACCAGCGGCCGATCGGCTTCGGGGCGATGACGATCGACGAGGGGACCGGGTATGGGGAACCGTTCCAGCGCGCCGGCGCGTCGCTGCGCTTCGACGGCAGGGGCGTGCGCCTCGACAACCTGGAGCTCTTGAAGGGGCCAGGCAGCGTCACCGGCGCGGCCTACGTCGGCTGGGATTCCACCTACTCGTTCAACGTCGACGGCCGCCGCATCCCGGTCGAGCGGCTCGCGTTCCTCGCGTTCAAGGACGCGCCGCTCTCGGGCGTCGCCGAGGTGACCGCAAGCGGCAGCGGCACGTTCGAGGTTCCACGCAACGACTACCGCTTCCGCGTCAACGACCTGTTCATCGGCGAGGAGGGCGTCGGACAGGTGAGCGGCCGGCTGGCGATGCGCGGCACCGAGCTGAGCGGCGAGGTGGATGCGGCTTCACCGCGGCTGGCGATGACCGGCACCGGCCGCATCGCGATGACGTCGCAGTACGACTCGGAGCTGACGTTCCGCTTCCACGACACGTCGCTCGATCCGTACGTGCGGCTGTTCGTGCCGCGCCTGTCGCCGTTCACCACCGCGGTGGTCAGCGGCGCGCTCCGCGTCGTCGGCGAGCTGGCGGATCCGAACCATCTGCTGGTCGACGGCACGGTCGACACGCTCGACATGAAGCTGTTCGACTACGCGGTGAAGAACGACGGCCCGATCCGGATCGCGCTCGATCGGCAGCAGGTGAAGGTCGAGGAGCTGCGGCTGGTCGGCGAAGACACCCGGCTCCGCGTGTCCGGAACCGTGGGCCTCGGCGATCGGCGGATCGCGCTGCGCGCGGCCGGCGACGCCAACCTCGGCATCCTGCAGGGATTCTTCCGCGACGTGCGCGGCTCGGGGCGGGCCGAGCTGGCCGCCGCCATCGATGGCCCGCTCGACCAGCCGCAGTTCTCGGGCAACGCGACGATCACCGACGGCCGCGTCCGCCACTTCCAGATCCCGAACGCGCTCGACGCCATCAACGGCACGATTCGCTTCGACTCCGGCGGCGTCCGCCTCGACGAGCTGGCGGCGACGATGGGCGGCGGGCGGGTGCAGTTCGGCGGCCGCATCGGGTTCGACGGCTACCTGCCCGCGGACCTCGACGTCACCGCCCGCGGCGAGGGGATGCACCTGCGCTTCCCGGAAGGGATTCGCTCGGTGGTCGATGCCGACCTGGCGCTGCGCGGCAACTATCGCGCGCCGACGCTCGGCGGCTTCGTCACCGTCAGGAACGCGGTCTGGAGCCGGCGCATCGACACGCCGGGCAGCATCTTCGACCTGGCGTCCCGGCGATCTGCCGGAGCCGTCGGCGCCGGGCCGGGCGAAGCCGCGACCACCGTGCCGCTGAAGTTCGACGTGCAGCTGCTGGTGCCTTCGACGCTGCGGGTCGAGAACAATCTCGCGCGCCTGGTGGCCAACGCCGACCTGACGCTGCGCGGCACCTACGATCGACCGGTGGTGGTGGGCCACGCCGACATCGAGCGCGGCGAGGTGACCTTCGAGGGACGGCGCTACCGCATCTCGCGCGGCTCGATGGACTTCACCAACCCGAACCGGATCGAGCCCTTCTTCGACGTCGAGGCGGAGACGAGCGTGCGCGTGCCCGGCCAGACCTATCGCGTGACGGTGGCGTTTGCCGGGACCAGCGAGCAGCTGCGGCCGACGCTGAACTCCGATCCGCCGCTGCCGACGGCCGACGTGCTGGCGCTGCTGTTCAGCGATGTGCGGCGGAGCGGCATCGAGGGAGTCGCGCCCGAGCTGCGGGCGTTGCAGAGCCCCAACCAGGCGCAGACCGACATCCTCACCGCCCGCGCGACGCAGGCGTTGACCGCGCCGATCTCGTCGGAAGTCGGCAAGGTGGTCGAGCAGACCTTCGGCGTCGACACCTTCCAGCTGTCGCCGTCGTTCGTCGATCCGACGAGCATCCAGCCGTCGGCGCGGCTCAACCCCACGGCGCGGCTGACCATCGGCAAGCGGATCTCGGACCGCGTCTACCTCACCTTCTCGCGCAGCCTCGGCACGATCAGCAACGACCAGATCGTGCTGCTCGAGATCGACGGCAGCGATCGCGTGTCGTGGATTCTGTCGCGCAACGAGGACTCGCAGACCTACGCGCTCGAATTCCGCGTGAGGCACGTGTTCTGATGGCCCGCGCCGGCCGCCCGCTGGCGCTGTGGCTGCTGTCCGCCGCGGCGTGGCTCGGGCAGGGCGGCGCCGCGCGCGCCGACGTCGCCGCGTATCTCGGCAAACCGGTGGCGTCGGTTCGCCTGATGATCGAGGGGCGCGAAACCTCCGAGCCGCTGCTCGGCCAGATCGTCGAGACCGCGCCGGGCGAGCCGCTGTCGATGGTGCAGGTCCGCGAGACGGTGGCCCATCTCTTCAGCCTCGGACGCTTCGAAGGGGTGAGCGTCGACGCCACGATCGAGGATGGGCGCGTCACCCTCCGCTACGACCTGACGCCGATCCATCCCATCTCCCGCATCCGCTTCGCGCTGCCGGACCACGCCCATGGGATCGACGACGGCGCGCTGCGCCGGGCGGTGGTCGATCGCTACGGGTCGACGCCGCCGCTGAGCCGCGCCACCGACATGACCCGCATCCTCGCCGACGCGCTGCGCGAGCGCGGCTATCTGCACCCCGTGATCACGCCGCGCCCCGAGATCGAGCATGCGCCGGAACGGGCGACGCTGGTCTTCACCATCGATCCCGGGCCGCGCACGGTTGTTGGCAGCGTCGACGTCGTCGCGCCGCCGACCGAGCGGGCGGCGATCCTCGCGCAGCTCGATCTCGCCCCTGGCGTGCCCTATCAGCGCGACGCGCTCAACGCGCGCATCGAGCGCTTCGCGGAAGAGCGCCGGCGCCGCGGCTATTACGAAGCGAAGATTGTCCCGTCGGTTGCGCTTGCCGAGGACGATCGGGTCGCGAACATCACCCTCACCGTGACGCCGGGCCCGCGCGTGCGCGTCGTCTTCACCGGCGATCCACTGCCAGCCGACCGGCGGGCCGATCTGGTGCCGGTCGAGCGCGAGGGGTCGGTCGACGAAGATCTGCTCGAGGACTCGAGCAACCGGATCGAGGAGTACCTGCGCGGGCAGGGATACCGGACGGCGGCCGCGCCGCATACGCGCGAGACGCTGAATGGCGAGCTGGTGATCACGTTCGCGGTGAAGCGCGGGCAGCAGTCGCGCGTCGCAACCTTCGAGATTTCCGGCAACGCCTCGGTGCCGCTCGCCGAGTTCGCGCCGGCGCTGCGCCTGCGCGATGGCCAGCCGTTTTCGGCATCGCTGCTCGACGCCGACGTCCAGTTGATCGAGGACCTGTACCATCGTCGCGGGTTCGCCTCGGCGAAGGTCCAGTCGGCTGACGACGTCGTGACAGCGACGCCGCCGCCGGCGCAGGTGCCAGTCGCGGTGCGCGTCGTGATCACCGAAGGGGTGCGTACGACCGTCGACGGCGTCAGCTTCACCGGCAATCAGAATCTCACCGAAGACGTGCTGCGGCGACGCGTGGCGCTGCAGGCCGGCGCGCCCTACGTGCCGCAACAGCTGGCGATCGATCGCGACGCCATCCTGCTCGCCTATCAGGATCTCGGGTACGAGAGCGCCACGGTCGAGGCGCGGCCCGATTTCAGCGGCGACGGCACGCATGTCCTGGTCGGCTTCCAGATCCGCGAGGGACCACAGGTGTTCGTCGACCATGTGCTGATTGTCGGCAACGTGCGGACGAGCACGGCGACGATCGAGCGCGAGCTTCAGGTGAAACCGGGCGAGCCGTTCAGCCTGAGCGCGATCAACGACAGCCAGCGCCGGCTGACGGCGCTCGGGCTGTTCCGGCGGGCGCGCATCACCGAGCTGCGGCACGGTGGCGAGACGATGCGCGATCTGCTGGTGACGATCGAGGAAGCGCCGGCGACAACGGTCGGCTACGGCGCCGGCGTCGAGGGGCGGCGCGTGGTCGGCGATTCAGCCGGCCTGGGCCCGGCCAGCGAACGGTTCGAGGTCGCGCCGCGGGCGTTCTTCCAGGTCGGCCGGCGCAACGTCTTCGGCAAGAACCGTTCGCTGAACTTCTACTCGAGCCTCTCGCTGCACCCGCCCCGCGACGACGGCACCTCGATCACCGAATACCGTGTGGTCGGCACCTTCCGCGAGCCGCGGGTGTTCGACACCGCCGCTGACGCGTTCGTCAACGCCACGTTCGAGCAGCAGACGCGATCGAGCTTCAACTTCGCGCGGCAGAGCCTCAGCGCCGACATGGCGCGGCACATCACGCCGATCATCAGCGTCACCGGCACCTACCAGCTCCAGCGCACGCGCGTCTTCGACGAGCGGTTGGGCCTCGACGACCAGCGGTTCATCGACCGGTTGTTTCCGCAGTTCCGGCTGTCTTCGTTCTCGAGCGCGATCATCCGCGATACGCGCGACGACCCGGTCGACCCGTCCCGTGGTTGGTACGCGAGCGCGATCGGCCAGTTGGCCGCCAGGAAAATCGGCTCGCAGATCGGGTTCCTCAAGTCGTTCTTCACCGCCCAGACGTTTCGCGTCCTGCCGGGCGCGAGCCGCATCGTGTTCGCGGGCAATGCCCGGCTCGGGCTCGCTCACGGCTTTCCGCGCGGGCCGGTCGACGAGCTCGGGCAGATCATTCCCGACAACGAGATCTACAGCCTGCCGCAGAGCGAGCGCTTCTACGCCGGCGGCGACACCACGATCCGCGGCTTTGCTCTGGACCGGGTCGGTTCGCGGCACATCCCGGCGCAGCCGGGCGATACGCTCGACCAGAACCTGCTGCCGATCGGCGGCAACGGCCTGGTGATCTTCAACGCCGAGCTGCGCGCGCCGGTCACGCGCGCGCTCGGCGTCGTCGGGTTCCTCGACAGCGGCAACGTGTTCAGGAGCGCCAGCGACATCCGGTTGAACGCGCTGCGCAGCGCCGTCGGCGGCGGCGTGCGCTACAAGTCGCCGTTCGGGCCGATTCGCTTCGACGTCGGTTTCAAAGTTGACCGGCTGCCGGGCGAGGGGCGTACGGCCTGGTTCGTCTCGTTCGGCCAGGCGTTCTGAGATGACGAGATTGCGGGTTGCGGATTGCGGATTGCGGATTGTTGTTAAGGTCTCGGTCCTTTGCGCGGTGCTCGGCCAGGGGATCGTCCGCGCCGAGACGATCGATCGGGTGCTGGCGGTCGTGGCCGGGCAGTTGATCACGCTCACCGACGTTCGCGCGGCGATCGATCTGCGGCTGCAGACGACCGACGGCGCGGCCGACCCGGTCCGCGCCGTCCTCACCAAGCTGATCGATCGCGAGCTGATTCTGGCCGAGGTCGATCGCTACGCGCCGCCGGAGCCGACCGCGGAGGCAGTGAACCGCGAGGTGGAGCGGGTGCGCGCCCGGTTCGAGTCGCAGGCGGCGCTCGACGCCGCGCTCGCCCGCTCGGGGATCGACGAGAAGCACCTGCGCGAGACGCTGCGGCAGGATCTGCGGATGCGCGCCTACCTGGATCAGCGCTTCACCGCAGCGGACGATCGGCGGACGACGCTGGTCAGCGACTGGCTGGCGGGGCTGCGGCGGCGGGCGGAGATCGTCGATCTCTACCTGGCCGTACGGTGACGACCCAGATTCACCCTGACGGCCGGCTGAAGCGTCAGCGACCGGCCACGAGGAACTGGGCGATCTGCAGCAGGTCGAAGCCGGCGTGGCTGACCATCGGCGCCACGGCGGAGCGGCGTCGAAGGTAGACGATCCCCCAGAACGCGCCGAGCACGCCGGTCGCGATCGCCGCATCGATCCCCTGCATCAGATGCCCGGCGCCGAAGGCGACGCTGGTCACGACCACGCCGACGACCGGCCCGCCGAGCCAGATCGAAAAACGGTGCAGCAGGAAGGCGCGCTGGATTTCCTCGCGCACGCCGCCGGCGACGAGCACGACCAGCGCGAACAACCACGCGTCGCGCGGCGAGCGCAGCAGCGCGGCCAGCGGATTGTCGGGCACCGTGTGCAGCCACGGCGTCGCGTAGCGCATCGACAGCAGCAGCGCGACACCGATACCCAACGCGCCGAAAATCAACGCCGCGCCGAGCCCGATCTCCTTCACCACCCGGCGCGATCCGAACAACACCTCGCCCGGACGCTCGCCGTGCGCCCGCAGCATCACCACGATCAGCGCGATCAGCAGCACCGCGTCGCCTATCGACAGCATCACGACGTAGCGGATGTTGAGCTGTCCGCCCACCAGCGGCTGATAGCCGAGCGCGCGCAGCGTGCCGCCGAGCGCGATCTGGGTCAGAAAATCAGAGCAGATGAGAACTTCGATCAGCGCGAGCACGCGGCCCGCAAAGGGCGGCGTGGGTGGCGCGAACGGCTGCAGGTCGTCCGGTGGCTGGGGGCTCGGGGCTGGATCCACGACGGCCAAGCGTAACGCATCCGCGCGCTACCGCCGCCGCGCCGCCCCGAGCCCGATGCCTCAATCAGCAACTACGCCCGGACGCGAACCGTCAGCGGCGCGACCAGCTTCAGCGTAATCGCCGCGCCTTTCGCCAGCCCCACTTCCTTGCCGCGCGTCGACAGCACGACGCCGGTGCCGGCGCCGCCGCCGACCGCCGTGCCGATCGCCGCGCCCTTCTTGCCGCCGGCGATCGCACCGATGATCGCGCCGCCCGCCGCCGGCGCGCCGATCTTGATCGCGTCGTCCTTCTTCGTCGCCGGCGCGGTGCGCCCGACCGACGTCGTCTGAATCGTGTAGCGCTCGTCGTCGCCGCGCGGCGTCAGCGCATCGAAGCGGATGCCGATGTGCGCGCGCCCCTTCACCTTGCCGGAGCGGGTCGCGTCGGTGACGACGCCCGACACCTGCGAGCCCTGCGGCAGCGCCGCCACGCCGTTGACCATCACCGCGCGCGACAGGTGCGCGGCCACCGGCTGCTCGACGCGGCTCGTCGCTGAACTGACACCTGTGTCGAGCACGATCGGCAGCGTCGTGCCGGCGGGAATCGTCACTTCGCGCCAGGCCGGCGCGGCCGCGTCCGGCGTGGCTGCTGCGTCGGGCCGGCTCGCGTCGGCACGGCCGACGGTCGCAACCGGCAACGTGCCGCTCTCGGCTGGAGCTGTGGTTGCTGCCGGCGTCGCCAGGGCGTTGCCCCGCGCCGGCGGTTCGTTCGAGTTGCACGCGGCGGCGGTGACGGCCGCAGCGACAATACTGATCGTGAGCAAATGGGTGCGCATCTTCATAATGCCGGGGTAAGGTGCAAATACGTCGCCAGCTGCTGAGGTCGGCTGAGCCAGTACGGTTGAGCTTGCATCGGCCGTCTCCGGGGACCAGAATGTAAAAATGACATGGTTCGAGGTGAAGCGTGACGACACCTTCTACTGACGGAATTGATGTCGTTGACGAAGAACCGAAAGTCACATCCGAACGCGTCCTGATCGTCGAGGACGACGCCGCCGCGCGCGTAGGGCTGGAGCAACTCGTCAAGAGCTGGGGCTTTCTTGCCGAGTCGGCGTGCGACGGCGAGGAGGCGCTCGAGAAAGTCACCTCGTTCCGACCGGCCATCGTCATCACCGACCTGGTGATGCCGCGAATGGACGGGCTCGCGCTGCTGCGCGCGCTGCCGCAGGTCGGCGCCGACGTGACCACGCTATTGCTGACGGCGCAGGGCACCGTCGACACCGCCGTCGAAGCGATGAAGGAAGGCGCGTACGACTACCTCACCAAGCCCGTCGATATTCAGCGGCTGAAGATTCTGCTCGACAAGATCGTCGAGCGCCTCGAGACGGTGCGCGAGGTCAAGGCGCTGCGCCGGCAGCTACGCGAGCACGGCGCGTTCGGGTCGCTCATCGGCAACAGCCCCGAGATGCGCAAGATCTACCAGGTGATCGAGCAGGCCGCGCCGACCTCGGCGTCGGTGCTGATCACCGGCGAATCCGGCACCGGCAAGGAGCTCGTGGCGCAGACCATTCACCAGCTGAGCCCGCGCGCGACGTTTCCGTTCATCGCCATCAACTGCGCCGCCATTCCCGAGACGCTGCTCGAGAGCGAGATCTTCGGCCACGAAAAAGGCGCGTTCACCGGCGCCGCCGACCGGCGCCAGGGCTGCTTCGAGCTCGCCGATCGCGGCACGCTGTTTCTCGACGAGATCGGCGAGATGACGCCGGCCACCCAGGTGAAGCTGCTGCGCGTGCTGCAGGAGCGCCGGTTCCGCCGGCTCGGCGGCCGCACCGAGCAGTCGGTGGACGTGCGCGTGATCGCCGCCACCAACGTCGATCCGGTCGAGGCGGTGAAGCAGGGCAAGCTGCGCGAAGACCTCTTCTACCGGCTGAACGTCTTCTCGTTCCGGCTGCCGAACCTGCGCGAGCGCAAGGAAGACCTGCCGCTGCTCGTGCAGGCGTTCATCAACGAGTTCAACCAGCGCAACCAGAAATCGATTTCCGGGCTCGACCAGCAGGCGATGCGGATGATCGAGCAGCACACCTGGCCCGGCAACGTGCGCGAGCTCCGCAACGTGATCGAGCGGGCGACCATTCTCGCGGCGGGGCCGTTCATCGAGGCCAAGCACCTGCCGCCGGTGCTGGCGGAGGAGCCGCAGGCCCAGCATCAGCCGCAGCTGGCGCTGTCGCCCGGCACCACCGTCGAAGAGGCGGAGCGGCGGCTGATCATGATGACCCTCGCGCACACGCGCGACAACAAGACCCGCGCCGCCGAGATCCTCGGCATCAGCCTGAAGACGCTGCACAACAAATTGAACAAGCTGAGGCTTCGGCCCAAGAAGACAGACTAAGGTGCGTGACACGGGTCGACGCCCGTGGCCCGACAGCCGACCGCCATGCATTTAGGGATCAAAGGGAAGCAGGTTCTCGGCGTCACCACGATTGTCGGCGCCGTGGTCGTCCTGCTGAGCGTGCTGCACCTGGCGAAGCTGGCCAGCGTCAGCCTCGACGAGAGCAGCGCGCGCTCGGAGCTCCTGGCCAACGCCATCTATCACCGCGCGCAGAAAATGGTGGTGGGCGGCGTCGATCCGCTGGTCTCGCTGCGCGACGATCCGGGCCTGCGTTCGATTCTCGAGTCGAGCCTGTACTCGAAGAACGTCACCTACGCGGCGCTCGCCGACGTGCACGGCTTTGCCGTCGCGCACGCCGATCCCGCGCTCGAGGGCCAGGTGCTGCCGGCCGGCGGCGATCTCGGGAAGCTGCTCGATCGCCGTCCACTGTCGCAGCTGCTGGCGATCTACTCGAGCCAGGGACAGAATCTCGAGTTCCGCCAGCCGCTGCTGCTGGGCGACACCGAGATCGGCTCGATTCGCATCGGCGTCTCGACGCTGCTGATCCGCCAGGACCTCGACAACTCACTGCAGCCGGCGCTGGCGACCGCCTTTGCGGCGCTGGCGTTGTCGGTGCTGTTCGCCTCGCTGCTCTCGAACCTGTTCCTGCGTCCCATCCACGTGATCCGCAGCGGCTTGACCCGGCTGGGCAAGGGCGAGTTCGGCGTCCGGCTGAACCTGACCCAGCACGACGAGTTCGGCGAGCTCGGCACGTTCTTCAACGCGGTCAGCGAACAGCTGTCGGCGGATCGCACGCAGATGGCGGGACAGGTCGCCAACCTGGAATCGGCGGTCGAACGGCTCGAAGACGCGGTGGCGATCGTCAACGCCCGCGGCGAGCTGCTCTTCGCCAACCCGGCGATCCGCGCGCTGCTGCCGAACGCCGCGCCCGGCGTCGCGCTCGAGTCGGTGGTCGGGCCCGATCATCCGCTGCGGCGGCTGTTCGAGCAGACGCTGGTGAGCCGGCAGTCCCGCGGTCCGCTGTCGGCGCCCTTCGGCGACGCCGGCGAGCGGCTGGTGATGACCCACGCGATCAGCGATCCGAAGGGCGAGCTGGTCGGCATCATGCTGATCGGCCGCAATCTCGAGTATCTCAGCGAGGTGCAATCGACGATGCACTACTCGCGCAAGCTGGCGGCATTGGGCCGCCTGTCCGCCGGCGTCGCCCACGAGGTGAAGAACCCGCTGAACGCGATGATGATCCATCTCGAGCTGCTGCGGCAGCAGGTCTCGGCCAACGCCCGCCGCAGCGCCGGATCGTCGCGCACCAAGGCGGCGGCGCGCGCCGAAGCCGAAGGGCGCGGGCTCGCGATTGCCGAGTCGCCGCCGGTCGATCGCGCGGAGGCGATGCAGCACGTCGACATCATCGCCAACGAGATACGGCGCCTCGATGAGGTGGTCCAGGGCTTCCTGAAATTCACCCGCCCCGAGGATTTGAAGCTGCAGCCGGTGGCGCTCGGTCCGCTGCTCGACGAGATTGTGCCGATCGTCCGCCCCGAGGCCGAGCGCACCGGCGTCGCGCTCGACATCGACTGCAACGGCGCGCCCGACGTCAACGGCGACCCGGCGATGCTGCGGCAGGCGTTCCTGAACCTGGCGCTCAACGCCTGCCAGGCGATGCCCGGCGGCGGCACGCTGCGGGTTCACTGCGAGGCGCTGCGCGGGCGCCGCGTGTCGATCTCCTTCAGCGACACCGGCGTCGGCATCAAGCCGGAACACTTGCAGCGGATCTTCGATTTGTATTACACGACCAAAGAGAAGGGCAGCGGCATCGGCCTGTCGATGGTCTTCCGCACCGTGCAGATGCACGACGGCGAGATCGAAGTCCAGTCGACGCCCGGCGCCGGCAGCAGGTTCCGCGTGTTGCTGCCTCAGTCATGATGAAGCTGTATCCGCTGCTGCTCGTGCTGGCGATGGCCTCGGGTTGCATGCGCGCCGCCGCCAAGACGACGCCCGACGCGCCGCCGCTCGACATGCCGGCGCCGCCGCCGCGCGAGGTCGAGCCGTCCGAGCCGGAAGCGCCGCAGCCGGTGCCGCTCGTGAGCGAGCCGGCGCGCAACGCGCCGCCGCGCGCGCGGCCGGCCCCGCGCGAACCCGCGTCGCCGCGCAATGCGGAAGCGCCAAAGCCCGTCGAGCCGCCGAAGGTCGAGCCGCCGGTCGTCATCGAGGCGCCGAAGCCGCCGGAAGAGCCGGCGCGCCCGCCGTCGACGCTGCAGACGACGCCGGCAACCGCCGAAGGCGAGGTCGAGCGCGGGATCCGCGCGTCGCTGCAGCGCGCCAACACCGATCTGAATCGCATCGATTACCGCATGCTCAACGCCGACGCGAAGACGCAGTACGACACCGCGAAGCGATTCATCCGCCAGGCCGACGACGCGATGCGGGCGAAGAATTTCGTGTTCGCGAAGACGGTCGCCGACAAGGCTGCCCTGATCGCGGCTCAGCTGGGTGGAAAGTAGTGCGCTACCCACGCGCGGGAATCGCTTCCACCCCTCGGCGGTGACGCGCGCGCCGTCTCGGCCACAACATTAGGAATTTCAGCGATCGGCCGCTGGCATTTCGCTTGCTCAATCAGGTTGTAACTTCGTTCTTGCCGCACCCTGCGGCAAGACGCCAACAACCTTCCCGAATCTCTGCCTGTGCACCGGGAGGCGCAACGAGCGCCTCCCACCTGCCCCCATCTTCGCCAACTCATCAGCAGCACGACGCGGAGCTCATGGGTTCGATGAGTTTTCGGAATATGCACGGGCGTCCACACGTTTCCACATCTTGCGACTGACCTAAAAGGGGAGCACAATATGTAGTGTTACACGCTTGACAAACCTTTGGGGCGGGCGCATATTGATCCGCCTGACTCGGGAAAACGCTCACGACGGGAAACTCCCAGCTTCCCGTCAGGTCAACACGGGCTTCAGGGTCTGAACGTCAGGTTTTTCCAACACACTTTCGACGATCGCCGGGGATGCGGTCGCCGCCGATCCGGGGAAAAGCGCCTCGGAGCAAACGGAGCGGAGAGATGAAAGAGGGCGCTGCCTACCAGGCCGCAAGTGCCAGTCAGCAATCGGTCGAGAGCAGTGGAACGGCTGCGGTGCCGCCGTTTGTCGACGCCGACAAGCCGCGCAAGGCGCGCGCGGCCACCTCGGCCGGGCTGAGCTTCCCGCGCTTTTTCACCGAGGCCGGCGTCGACCCGTTCGACGAAGTGGAGTGGGAGATTCGCGCGGCGCTCATCGGCAACGAGCGCGGCGACGTCGTCTTCGAGCAGCGCGACGTCGAGATCCCGAAATCGTGGTCGCAGCAGGCGACCAACATCGTCGTCTCGAAATACTTCCGCGGCCAGATCGGCTCCCCCGACCGCGAGCGCAGCGTCAGGCAGCTGATCGGCCGCGTCGTCGACACCATCACCGCGTGGGCGCGCGCGAACAAGTACTTCGCCGCTGAAGAGGACCTGCAGGCGTTCAGCGACGACCTGAAGCACATCCTCGTCTACCAGAAGGCCGCGTTCAACAGCCCGGTGTGGTTCAACTGCGGCTTCGAGGCGGCGCCGCAGTGCTCCGCCTGCTTCATCAACTCGGTCGCCGACACGATGGACTCGATCCTGACGCTCGCGCGCACCGAAGGGATGCTGTTCAAGTTCGGATCGGGCACTGGCACCAACCTGTCGCCGATCCGGTCGTCGCGGGAGCTGCTCGCCGGCGGCGGCACGGCCTCGGGGCCGGTGTCGTTCATGAAGGGCTACGACGCGTTCGCCGGCGTGATCAAGTCCGGCGGCAAGACGCGCCGCGCGGCGAAGATGGTGATCCTCAACGCCGATCATCCCGACATCGTCGAGTTCATCAACTGCAAGGTCGAGGAAGAGAAGAAGGCATGGGCGCTGATCGACGCCGGCTACGACGGCTCGTTCACCGGCCCGGCCTATTCATCGGTGTTCTTCCAGAACTCGAACAACAGCGTCCGCGTCACCGACGACTTCATGCGGGCGGTGCTCGATGACGGCGCGTGGGAGACGCGGGCCGTCACCGACTCGCGCGTCGTCGACACCTACAAGGCGCGCGAGCTGATGCAGCTGATTGCCGAGGGGACGCACGTCTGCGGCGATCCCGGGATGCAGTTCGACACCACCGTCAACGAGTGGCACACCTGCCCCGAGACCGATCGGATCCACGCCAGCAACCCGTGCTCGGAGTACATGTTCCTCAACGACTCGGCGTGCAACCTGGCGTCGATCAACCTGATGAAGTTCGTGAAGGAGGACGGCGAGTTCGACGTCGTCTCCTACAAGGCGGCGATCCGGACGCTGATCACGGCGCAGGAGATCATCGTCGACAACGCCAGCTACCCGACGCCGGCGATCGAGAAGAACTCGCACGCCTACCGTCCGCTCGGGCTCGGCTACGCCAACCTCGGCGCGCTGCTGATGTCGCGCGGGCTCCCCTACGACAGCGACGCCGGCCGCGATTACGCCGGCGCGCTGACCGCGCTGATGACCGGTGAGGCGTATGCCCAGTCGGCGCGCATCGCCCGCGACCACGGCGGCCCCTTCTCGGGCTACGACAAGAACCGCGAGCCGTTCCTGCGGGTGATGCGGAAGCACCGCGACGCGATGCGCGACGTCAACGCCCGGAACGTTCCGAACGACCTCTACCACGCGGCCAGGGGCGCGTGGGACGACGCGGTCGAGCTCGGCGAGCAGTTCGGCTACCGCAACGCGCAGGCGACGGTGCTGGCGCCGACCGGCACCATCGGCTTCATGATGGATTGCGACACCACCGGCGTGGAGCCCGACATCGCGCTGGTGAAGTACAAGAAGCTGGTCGGCGGCGGGCTGATGAAGATCGTCAACCAGACCGTGCCGATGGCGCTGCGCAAGCTTGGCTACACGCAGCCGCAGATCGACGCGATCGTCGACTACATCGACACCCACGAAACCATCGAAGGGGCGCCGGGGCTGAAGGAATCGCACCTGCCGGTCTTCGACTGCGCCTTCAAGGCGGCGAAGGGGCACCGGTCGATCCACTACATGGGCCACATCAAGATGATGGGTGCGACCCAGCCGTTCATCTCCGGCGCGATCTCGAAGACCGTCAACGTGCCGAAGGAGGCGAGCGTCGACGACATCGGCCAGGCCTACGTGCAGGCGTGGAAGCTCGGCGCCAAGGCGATTTCGATCTACCGCGACGGCAGCAAGCGGACGCAGCCGCTGAACACCTCGAAGGACAAGACCCCGGCGGAGCTGGCGCAGGCGGCAGCGGCGATGCTGGTGAAGCAGCCGACGCGGCGCAAGCTGCCCGACGAGCGGCGCGCGATCACCCACAAGTTCGACATCGCCGGCCACGAGGGCTACATCACCGTCGGGCTGTTCGACGACGGGCAGCCGGGCGAGATCTTCCTGGTGATGGCGAAGGAAGGCTCGACCATTTCGGGCTTCGCCGACGCCTTCGCGCAGGCGATCTCCTACGCGTTGCAGTACGGCGTGCCGCTGCAGGCGCTGGTCGACAAGTTCAGCCACGTGCGGTTCGAGCCGTCGGGGATGACGCGCAACGCCGAGATCCGCTTTGCCAAGTCGATCGTCGACTACATCTTTCGCTGGCTGGCCTCCAAGTTCCTGCCCAACGACGCGCAGTACAACGCCGGCGTCAACCTGCGCGAGCTCGAGAACGGCAACGGCCACACGCTGATGCCGACCGCGCCGGTGCCGCAGCCGGCGGCGCCCGCGGCCGCGACGGCGGCCAACCCGCACGCGACCATCCAGAACCAGGAAGACGCACCGCCGTGCTCGACCTGCGGCTCGATCATGATCCGCAGCGGCGCCTGCTATAAGTGCGTCAACTGCGGCAACACCTCAGGCTGCGCCTGAGGCAGGGACTAGGGACTAGGGAGTAGGGATTGGGGAGTAGTCTCCCCGATCCCTGCCTCCGTGCCGATCCCTTCTCACCACTCCCTACTAATCCCCAATCCCTATTCCCCAATCCCTGTAAAATCGCCACATGGAGTTACTGCTTGGATCGCACGTCCGTGAGGCGGGTCGCCGCATGGGACGGCTCGCCGGGTTCGAGCTGGAGCCGGCCGAGCGTCGCATCCGGCGCATCATCTTCAGCCCCGACGGCGAGCTCGGGCCGCAGGCCATGACCCGTCCGCTTGCCGCCATCTCCTCCGTCCACGACGACGGAGAAGTCGATCTGCATCCCGAGGCCAACATCGCGCCGATGCCGGCCGCGCGGGACGTCATCCTGCTCAGCCGCGCGACGCGCATCAGCCGCGGCGGCCGGCAGCTCGGGCGCTTCTGCGGCATCGAGATCGATGCCGATCGGAAGCTGGTGTCGGTTTTCGGCCGGCCCCACTGGTGGTCGCGCCGCTTCGCGCTCGCGGCGGCCGATCTCGACTGCTCGACGCCGGGCGAGATCCGCGGCGGCAGCGTGCGCGCGGCTTAACTTCACATTTCTTTCAAGGAGCACCTGAATGAAGCGTGTGATCTACTTCGTGTCGGCCGCCAGCCTGCTGGTGGGCGTCACCACCTATTCGCAGCAGCCGCCTGCCGCCGGTCAGAAGATCGGCCTCGCGACCAGCCTGCAGAACGGCTACGCCGGCATCAAACGCAACTTCACCGCCACCGCCGAGAAGATGCCGGAGGCCGACTACACCTTCAAGCCGGGGTCGACGCCCGAGGCGCGGACGTTTGCGCAGGTGATCGCGCACATCGCGCAGGCGCAGTTCGGCCAGTGCTCAACCATCAAGGGCGTGCCCAACCCGATGCAGGGCAAGAACCTCGAGCAGGAGCTGAAGACGAAAGCCGAAGTCACCAAGGCGCTCGCCGATTCCTACGCGCTCTGCGACGACGTCTTCGCCCAGGTGACCGACGCCAACGCCACCGAGATGGTGAAGGCGGGCCAGAACGAGGTGACGCGCGCCGCCGCGCTCTACGGCGTGATCGTGCACGGCAACGAGATGGCCGGCACCGCGTACGTGTATCTCCGCTCGAAGAACCTGGTGCCGCCACCTACCGAGGGCCGCGGAATGCGCGGCCGGGGCAATTAGGAATTAAAGAGAATCAGGAATTAGTGAATTCGTGAGGGCGGGTCGCTTAGGCGGCCCGCCCTTTTCCTTTTGACCTTGCGTCCCGCCTTCCGACCTTCCACCTTGCCACCTTTTCACCTTGCCTTTCCGCCTTTCCGCCCTTCCGCCTTTCCGCCTTGACGTCTGTTGACCTCCGATTGCTTACTATGTCAGCATTTGAACTGCATGGCTCCGACTGACGTCTCAGCACTTGGGGAGTTCGAACAGGTCGTGCTGCTGTCGATCCTTCGGCTTGGTGAAGACGCCTACGCCGTATCGGTGCGCGACGAGATCCTGCGCTGCACCGGCCGCGACGTGTCGCGCGGGTCGATCTACATCACCCTCGACCGCCTGGAAACCAAGGGTTACCTGCGCTCGCGGCTCGCCGACCCGACGCCGGAGCGTGGCGGCCGCGCGAAGCGCTACTACTCGCTGCGGCCGCGCGCGATCGACGCGCTGCGCGACAGCCGCCGCGCCCTGGTCGCGCTGTGGCGCGGTCTCGAGGGCGTGCTGGGGCACGCATGACGCCCGGCCTGCCGCCGATCGTGCGACTCTTCGCGCGCTTCGTGCCGGCGGACCTGCGCGAGCCGATCGCCGGCGATCTCGCCGAGGAGTACATCGAGCTGCGAGGTCGCCGCGGGACACTCGCGGCCACGCTCTGGCTCTGGGGCCAGGCGGCGCGGCTGGCATGGGCGTTCCGCTGGGAGCGTGCAACGCGCGGCCGCGGGCTGCCGCCGATCGGGGACGAGTTGAGGAGCACCGGATACATGTGGGACACCATTCGTCAGGACATCGGCTTCGGGTTCCGGATGCTGCGGCGGCAGCCGGGGTTTGCGGCGGTGGCGATTTTCGCCCTCGCCCTCGGCATCGGCGCGACCACCGTGATCTTCAGCGTCGTCGACGCCGTGCTGTGGCGCCCGCTGCCGTATCCCGCCGCCGATCGCGTGATGGCGCTCGCCGAGCAGCGGCCGCGCGAGAGCCGCTGGTTCGGCCCGGTCGCGCCGGCCGACTTCTTCGACTGGCGCCGCGACAACAAGTCGTTCGCGTCGATGGCCGCGCTGATGGTGACTGCCCCTTCCGGCGCCTTCAACCTGACCGGCGCCGGCGAGCCGGAGCGTGTGAAACCGCTCCAGGTTTCTCCGGCGTTCCTGGCCGTGATCGGCGTCGTGCCGGCCCTGGGCCGCGACTTCCTGGCCGAGGAGGAAATCGACGGCCGCGAACAGGTCGTGCTGCTGAGCGACGGCCTGTGGCGCCGCCGGTTCGGCGGCGATCCGTCAGTGGTCGGCCGCACCATCTCGTTCAACGGCAACCCGTTCGAAATCATCGGCGTGCTGCCGCCGCACTTCTGGTGGCCGTCGCGCCCCGACGTGGTCGTCCCGCTTGCCCTCGACGATCACGACCGGACCCTGCGTGCCGCGCATTTCCTCGAGGTCGTCGGCCGGCTGCGCGACGGCGTCTCTTTCGGACAGGCACGCGAGGACCTGCGGCTGATCGGTGCGCGGCTGTCGCAGGCCTACCCGGCGGAGAACGCGAACCACGCGCCCAACCTGCGGCCGC
>Ga0111538_10002461_pt1 | contig 26035 bp, 14 predicted proteins | sample SoiMethybrSBSTD1_FD_79669 | JGI IMG/M metagenome (GOLD analysis project Ga0111538, IMG submission 79669) | Bulk soil microbial communities from a Populus tree surrounding site in Tennessee, USA - Soil MetaG P. TD hybrid SBSTD1 (version 2)... | ecosystem: Environmental > Terrestrial > Soil >...
CTTGCGCACGTGCCGCAGGCTGTCCTCAGCGCCGCGCTTCTCGAACTTGTTGAGCACGATCATGTCCGCGAAGTCCAGCATGTCGATCTTCTCGAGCTGGCTGGCCGCGCCGTAGTCGCTGGTCATCACGTACAGCGGCAGGTCGACCATGTCGACGATCTCGGTGTCCGACTGGCCGATGCCGGCGGTCTCGACGATGATCAGGTCGAAGCCGGCGAGCTGATACAGATCGAGAACGTCCTTGAGCACCGCTGAAGTCGCGAGGTGCTGGCGGCGTGTCGCGAGCGAGCGCATGAAGATCTGTTCGTTCGCGAGTGCGTTCATGCGGATGCGGTCGCCGAGCAGCGCGCCGCCGGAGCGGCGACGCGTCGGATCCATCGCGACCACTGCGATCTGCCGGTCGGGAAAGTGCCGCACGAAGCGCGACAGCAGCTCGTCGGTGAGGCTCGACTTGCCGGCGCCGCCGGTGCCGGTGATGCCGATGACCGGCGTCTGGTGCTTCGCGCGCCCGAGCGCACGTCGGACCTGCGCGGCCTCGCCTTCGCCGTCCGCGCCTTCGAGCACGGAGATCGTGGTCGCGATGCGCCGGTGATCGCGAACGTGCAGCGGGCCGAATTCGTAGTCGGGTTTGCGCGCGGAACGCACGCGCGTCATCACGTCCTCGATCATCGGCACCAGGCCCATGCGCCGGCCGTCCTCGGGCGTGTAGATCTTCTCGACGCCGTACTTCTCGAGCATCTCGATCTCGTCGGGCGAGATCGTGCCGCCGCCACCCACGACCACGCGGATGTGTTCGCAGCCTTGGCTCTTGAGCATGTCGACCATGTACTGGAAGTACTCGTTGTGACCACCCTGATAAGAGCTGACCGCGATGCCGTCGGCATCCTCCTGGATGGCCGCGCGCACGATGTCCGACACGCTGCGGTTGTGCCCCAGGTGGACCACCTCGGCGCCGCTCGACTGCAGCAGCCGGCGGATCATGTTGATGGCCGCGTCGTGGCCGTCGAACAGCGATGCCGCCGATACGAACCGCAGTACGCCGCTGCCCGCTGCGGCGGGCTGTTGTCTGAGGGAGGCCTGCTCAACCATGGTTCAATCGTCCATCGAAAGTGTCACGGGGACGGCGCCAGACTCGTCTGCTCGTCGACGAATGGGGCCGGAAAGCGCATCTTCCTTGCTTTGGCGTCGCCATGCCAGTTTCCAATGGAGTCATCGTAATGCAACGCACATTTACGGCATTTCTAGCGGTCGCAGGCCTGGTCGCCGTGGCGGCCATGGCTGCAGACAGTCCCGCCAAAACCGTCCCGCTGCGCAGCCAGCCGCTGGTCGGAGTTCCGAACAAGGTTGCCGACATGCTGACCGTGGAATATGCGCCGGGTCAGTCGTCGCCGCCGCACCGGCACAACGCCAACGTCCTTGTATACGTTCTGGAGGGCGCGCTGGTGATGGGCGTCAAAGGCAAGGAGCCGGTGACCGTGTCCGCGGGTGAGACGTTTTACGAGTCACCCTCGGACATCCACGAGGTCTCGCGAAACGCCAGCGCCACGAAGCCCGCCAAGTTCCTGGTGGTGCTGATTCACGACCAGGGCGCCTCGACGATGCTGCCCGCGACGGCGGAGAAGTAAGATAGAGAGCAGATGACCAGCGTCACGGAGCACTACGCAGCGCACCTCGCACCTGTCTACGTCTGGATGGCAATCGCCATGTTTCGATCACATGGGTTACGGGCTCATGGCGAAGCCGGAATGCGAGGAATGGTTCGGCTCGTCGCACGAAAACAATAGCGGGCAGCCTAGAGCCTGGCGCTAGGCGTGGGCAAGTGCGGCGGCGGGGAGCGTGAAACGGAAAGTCGTGCCCTTACCGGCGGCGCTTTCGACGGTGATCTTGCCCGCGTATCGCTGCACGATGCGTGCGACGGTCGCGAGCCCGATGCCGATGCCGGGGAAATCGCTGGCGGCATGCAGGCGATGAAACGGCTCGAAGATGCGCTCCGCCCCGGCCATGTCGAAACCGGCTCCGTTGTCCCGCACCGAGAAGACGGTCGTGTCGCGCGCTTCCGCGTGGCCGAGCTCGACGCGTGGATGCTCGGTTCGCGACGTGTACTTCCACGCGTTGCCCAGCAGGTTGTAGAGCAGGCTCTTCATCAGCCGCGGATCGGCGTTGACGGTGAGCTTCGGCTCGATGCGGCACTCGACGCGATGCCGCGGATATTGCTGGTTCAGATCCTCGACGATCGACTGCGCCAGCGCCGACAGGTCGACGCGCTCGTTGAGCAATTCTTGCCGCGAGATCCGCGCCAGCGACAGCAGGCCGTCGATGATGTCGGACGAGCGCCGCACGCACGACTGGATGCGATCGATGCGGCTGCGGATCGATTCGCTCATCGACGAGTGCAGCTCGTCGCGCAGCAGGCCGGCCTGGCCCGCGATCGCGCCGAGCGGCGAGCGCAGGTCGTGCGAAGCGGACGCCGTGAATGCTTCGAGCTCCTGGTTAGTGAGCGCGAGCCGCTGGTTCGCGCTCTGCAGCTCCGCGGTGCGCGCTGCAACCCGGCTTTCGAGCTCGCTGTTGAGCTGCGCGAGCCGCGTGTTCGCGCGCTCCGCCCGCAGCATGAAGCTCTTGAGGAGCGCCGTCAGCGCGAGAAATAAAACAGATACGCCGACCAGCACGTAGACGAGACTGCGCGTGCGATCACGCCACGGCTGCAGAATCGCCTGCTTGTCCCGCGCTGCGGTGACCACGAGTCGATAGCCGCCGATATTGCGGTATGAGTACAGCCAGGTACCGTCGACGAACGGACTCGGTCCTTCGAGGAAGCCGCCCTCGCCCGCGGCGTTGGCGGCCTTGAACAACTGCGTCTGACCGAGGTTGATCGCGCGCTCGCCGCCAGGAGCGTACGGCACGCGCAGCAACAGATCGCCTCGCGTCGACATCAGGCTGAGCGAGCCGTCGCGGATCGCCATGCTCTCATACAGTTGATCGAGCGCCTCGACACCGAGCAATGCGCCGGCCCACACGCTCTCGCCCCCGGGCCGCGTGACGCGCACAGCGATCGGAATCGCATGCTGCGAGCTCGCGACGGGATCCTGGATGCGCGCACCGATGTAGACGTTTCGCTGATGCTGGTCGCCCAGGTCGAACCACTGCGGCCAGGTTTCGAACGACAGGATCTGCTGGTCGCGAGTCACGCTGACATAGTGGCCTTCGTCGGCGACGAACAGCGCCCGCACGTAATCGCCGCTGCTCAGCTCGCGCGACAACAGCTCCGCGGACTGGGCCGGCGTGATCGAGTCGAGACCGCCGCGACCATTGATTGAAAGTGCTGCAGCGCGCGCAGCGCCGATGCTGTCGTTGAGCACGGCTTGCATGTGGACGTACATGGCCGCGGCGACTGCGCGCAACTCATGCCGCGCGTTGTCGAGAACTTCGGTTTGGTCGTTGTGGATGCGCCAGGTCGCGTAGCCCCAGACCAGCACGAAGATGACAACAGCCTGCGCCACCACCGCCCGCTTGACGAACGACGGCAGAGTCGTATCGGGGTGCCTGTTTCCATCCTGCATCGTCGGCTCGCGAAGATCCTGGTTCGCGAGCGTGAGTCTCGCACGGCGGTGCCGGCAAGCAGGCTAGAGGCCCGTCACAGAATTGCGCTCAATTCCTGGTACAGAGCACCGGCGGACGGTCCGAGCACGATGTGCAGGCTGTGCGGCGCCGGTCGTGCAATGCCGCGAGCACTCAAGCCGGCAACGCGGTCGTCGACGACAGCGTCGGGATTTTTGACAGCGATGGAAAGCCGGCTCGCGACCAGCCGCACGTTGCGAACATTGGCGCGACCGCCGAGCGCTTCGAGCAGGCTGGCTGCGGAGAGCGAGGGCGGCGTCGCTGTGGCAGACGGCGCTTTCAGCTCGCTGCGGATGTCGGACGCGAGCTGATCGGCGATCGGACCGACCACGACCTGCAATGCCTCCGCGGACGGACGCACGACGCCGCGTGCGCCGAGTCGCTTCAGCGCGCCTTCGTTCACGGACCCCTGGTCGGCGACGATGAGTCGCAACCGCGTCGTGCAGGCATCGATCGATACGAGATTGCGTGCGCCGCCGAGAGCGTGCACCCAAGCTGCCGCACCCGATGCAGCTTCCGACGCCGGTGCGGCGTCCTGCCCGGCCTCTTCGACTTCGCGACCCGGCGTCTTCAGATCGAGTCGCACGATGAAGAAGCGGAACAGGCCGTAGTAGACGCCGAAGTAGACCAGTCCGATCGGCACCAGCAGCAACGGCCGCGTCGCCTGCTTGAAGTTCAGCACGTAGTCGAACAGCCCCGCAGAGAAACCGAAGCCGAGCCGCACGTCGAGCGCCGCCATCAGCGCCATCGCCGCGCCGGTGAGCACCGCATGAACCGCGTACAACACTGGCGCGAGGAACATGAAGGAGAACTCGATCGGCTCGGTCACGCCGGTGAGGAACGAGGTGAGCGCCATCGAGAGCAGCAGGCCGGCCACAGCGTTGCGCTTCTCCGGCAGCGCCGCGCGATACATCGCAAGACACGCTGCCGGCAGGCCGAACATCATCACCGGGAAGAAGCCGGACATGAACGCGCCGGCAGTGGGATCGCCGGCGAAGAACCGGTTCAAATCGCCGGTGACGCCGTTGTATTCGCCGAGCAGGAACCACGCGATGTTGTTGAGGATGTGATGCAGCCCGGTCACGATCAGCACGCGGTTGAGCACACCGTAGGTGAACTGGCCGAATGCGTCCGAAGCGAGCACCGCGTGGCTGGCCGCGTCCATGCCGCGCTCTAGCATCGGGAAGCCGTAACCGAAGCACAACGCGAGCACGATGCCGGCGAACCCGCTGGCGATCGGCACGAAGCGGCGGCCGGCGAAGAACGCGAGATAACTCGGCAGGCGCACGTTGCTGTAGCGGTTGTACAGCCAGCCCGCCAACAGACCATTGATCAGGCCCGCCGGAACGCTCAGCTTGGCCAGCTCCTTCGCACGATACGCAGCTGCCGCGAGATCGACCGCGCGGCCCGACAGATCGGCCGTCACCTCCGACGGCACGCCGATCAGCACTTCCGCGCCCTTCGTGGTCACGAGAAAGCCGACCACGCTGGCCAGACCCGCAGCGCCGTGATTCTCGCGTGCGAGCCCGACCGCGACACCGATCGCAAACAGCAGGCCGAGGTTCGAGAAGATCGCGTTGCCTGCAGCGGCCACTGCCGCGATGTTCAACAGATCCGGTTGTCCGAGCCGCAGCAATAGCGCGGCGGCGGGCAGCACGGCAATCGGCAGCATCAGCGCGCGGCCGATCGGCTGCAGATTTGTGATGATGTTCCTCATGACGCTACCTGCGGTTCCGAGGCGGAGAAGTCGTTGACGAGCGCACGTACTGCTTCGGCCGTGTCGAGTGCTACGGCGCGCTGCGCGAGCGAGCGGCACGCATCGAGCGTCAGCGTGCGGATCAGGCTCTTGAGCTGCGGGATGAGCGTCGGCACCACCGACAACTCCTGCACACCGAGGCCGAGCAACACCGGCACTGCAGCCGGCTCTGACGCGAGTCCGCCACACACAGCGACGAACCGCGAATGCTTGTCCGCAGCCGCGACGGTCGTTGCGATGAGTCGCAGCACAGCGGGATGCAGTCCATCGATGCGATGCGCGAGCTCGGAATGGCCGCGATCCATCGCGAGCGTGTACTGCGTGAGATCGTTCGTCCCGATCGACAGGAACTCGACCTCGGTCGCGACGCGCTCGGCGAGCAATGCTGCGGCGGGCGTTTCGATCATTGCGCCGAGGGGGATCGAGCCGTTGATCCGCAGCTCGCGCCGCACTTCGTCGATCATCCGACGCACGGCGCGGATCTCTGCGGTGTCGGTGATCATCGGCAACAACACACGACATTGCCCCGCGGGCTGCACGCGCAGGATCGCGCGCAACTGCACGCGCAGCAGATCGGGACGCCACAGGCTCGTGCGCACTCCGCGCAGACCGAGCGCGGGATTAGGCTCCGCGGGCATCGGCAGATACGGGATCGGCTTGTCGCCGCCGATATCGAGCGTGCGGATCACCAGCGGGCGGCCGTCGAGCGTCGTTGCGATGCCCTGGTACTGGCGCAGCTGCTCCTCTTCATCTGGAGGCGCATCGCGCTCCAGGAACAGGAATTCCGTGCGCAACAGGCCGCAGCCTTCTGCGCCGTGCGCCATCGCGACCTGCGCCTCGGCGAGCGAGCCGAGGTTCGCGAACACTTCGATGCGAACGCCATCTGCGGTCCGGCAATCGGCGTGCGCTGCTGCGCGCTCCGCTTGTTTACGTTGCTGGCGCGCCGCAAGCGTCTGCTCGGCAGCGGCCAGAGCGGTCTGGTCCGGCGCCGTCGCGAGATTGCCTTGCTCGGCGTCGAGCACGAGCCACGCCCCTTCGACGATGTCGAGCACGGCTGAGCCGAGCGCGACCAGCGCAGGAATGCCCATCGCGGCAGCGAGGATGGCGACGTGCGAAGTCGGGCCGCCGGCGGCCAGGCAGATGCCAGCGAGGCGCGTCGCGTCGAGCGAGACGAGCTGCGAAGGTTTCAAATCTTCGGCGATCAGGATGGCTCGCTCGGGCAGGTTGCGAATGACGACCGGTTCTTCGCCGTGCAGGGTCAGCAGCACCTGCGATTCGAGATCGAGGAGATCGTCGACACGCTCGCTCATGCGCGGATCGCCAAGCGCGCGCAATGTGTCGGCGCTCTCGCGGACCGCACGGCGCCAGGCAAATCCAGCGCTCTTGCCCCGTGCAATCGAGCGCCGCGCCGCGGCGACCAGCTCCCAGTCGTCGAGGAACTCCAGGTGGGCCGCAATCACTTCGCGCGCTGTGCCGTGCGAGGACGCCGCGATCTGCTCCAGTCGTGTGCGCACTTCCGCACGCGCGCGCTCGAACTCGGCGCTCTCGTGCGCAATGCCCCTGCCCGCTTCCGCGACCTGCACTTCCGCGCTCTCGAGCGGCACGGCGCGTCCGACTGCAAGCCCGCGACTCGCGATGACGCCGCGGAGGCGGCCTGGAGTTTGACTCGGCCCCCTCCCCACCCCTCCCCCGCTTGCGGGAGGGGGCGGCGAAGCCGAGGCCGGGGCAGGGCTCGCTGTCTTCTCATCCAGCGACAGCACCAGCTTCTTCAGCTCTGCGACCGCTTTAGCTGCATCCGGACCCGAAGCGACCAGCGTCAGCTCGTCGCCGCGTTGCGCGCCGAGCGACATGAGAGCTACGGCGCTCTTGCCGTTCGCTTTGCGTCCGCGAACCGCGATCGAGATCTCGGCCGGTGATGTCTTGGCGTAGTTGGCGATCAATGCCGCCGGGCGCGCGTGAATGCCGTGATCGTGTGCAACGGTCACGCGTCCGGTGACTTCCTGCTGCGCGGCCTGATCGATGTGCGTCTTCGCGCCCGCCGCTGTCGGCTGCAGCTCGAGCAACGGATCGCCGATGTCGACCGACTGTCCCACTCGGGCGTTCGCGATCGAAAAGCGCTCGCCGTTCGTGATCACGATCGGTGTGATCAGGCTCTTGGCGCGCTGGGCGAGCTGGTCGAGATCGAAGTTCAGCAAAGCGTCGCCTTGCCGCACGCGCGCGCCGGCCGCGACCAGCACCTCGAAGCCGTCGCCGTTGAGCGCGACCGTATCGATGCCGACGTGCAACAGGATTTCCGCGCCGTTCGGGGCGCGCAGAGCGACGGCATGACGTGCCGCCGCGACCGAGATCACTTCGCCGTCGCACGGCGCGTGCAGGACACCCGCCGTCGGGTCGATCGCGACGCCATCGCCCAGCAGACGCTGCGCGAACACCGCATCGGGCGTTTCATCGAGCGGGGCACACCAGCCGCGAAGCGGAGAAACCAGCGTCAGATTCGCCATGCGAGGATCACACGTTAGCGGTTGACTGCGAGGGTCGCAGGATGATCGTCGCCGGCGGCGGCCGCAAGGCCGGTCAGGTCCACGGCGTCCAGGACCCAGAGCGGATCGACTGCGGCCTGCGTGAACATGAAGCACAGGTCGTGCGAACCGGTGTGCCGGGCGATCGTCGCCGCGGGCAGCTTCGTCACAGCGTAGTTCTTTACGGCTGGAGCGAGCGGCAGCGTCACGATCTTCTCGCCTTCGCAGCCGTCGATGCGCACTTCCAGCTCGCCCGCCGCAGTCTGCGGCTTGCGCAACGGAATCTTCTTCACGTCGTCGCCGATCTGGAAATTGAAGGGGACCTGGCCGACCGCCGCCGCGATCGCATCGACCTCCGACAGCTCGGCGCCGCGCCAGATCCAGCACGGGTTCATGATGTCCACGAGGAACACCGCGCGCGCGCCCTGCACCGGCGCATCGTCCTCGAGCGACAGCAGGATCTGCTGGCTGCACGACTCCAGCTCGTGGCTGGTGCGATGTCCGGGGCTATCAGTTACAGGTTCGGGGGCGCGTGCGAACCCGACTCCGAGCGACTGATAGCGCGCCAGTTGATCAGGCAGGCGCGCCGAAAACGATTGAAAGTCGATGCGCGCAGAGGGCGACCAGCCGACTTCCGCGATCGCCGCGGCCCGCGGAAAAATCATGTACTCCGCGCGATCCTCGGTGCGGACGTGCTCGGTCCACAGGTTCGCCTGCACGCCGAGAATGTGCCCGCGCTGCGCGTCAGTCAGCGCCGCCGGCGCCGGATCGAAGCGATACACGTCTTCGACGCTCACGACCGGCCCGCGCCCGGGACGCGCCCAGTCGAGCGGACGGTTGTCGAGATACAGCGTCGGTGCGGGCGACAACACTGCATCGTGACCCGCGGCGGCCGCGGTGACCGCGCCATCGATGCCTCGCCACGACATGACTGTCGCGTTCGGTGCCAGTCCGCCTTCGAGAATCTCGTCCCAGCCGATCAAACGCCGGCCCTGCGCATTGAGATACTTCCCGATCCGCTGCACGAAGTAGCTCTGCAGCGCATGCTCGTCCTTTACGCCGAGCTCGCGCATCCGGCTCTGCACGCGCGGCGAATCGTGCCACTGGTTCTTGACCGCCTCGTCGCCGCCCGTGTGAATGTACTCGCTCGGAAACAGCGTCAGCACTTCGCCGAGCACGTCTTCGAAGAACGCGAACGTCGACTCTTCGACGTTGAACAGGTTGCGATAGACGCCCCAGTCGGCGGGCACGGTCGCAGGCTTGCCCGTGACACCGAGCTGCGGATACGCAGCGATCGCTGCGCTCGCGTGTCCCGGCATGTCGATCTCGGGCACGACCGTGACGTTGCGCTCCGCTGCATACGCAACGATCTCGCGCACCTGGTCCTGCGTGTAGAAGCCGCCGTAGAGCCGCGGCCGTCCCGTCGCCGGATCTATGTCCGCAGCCGCTGCAGGACCGGCGGGCACGCGCCACGCACCCACTTCAGTCAGCTTCGGATACTTCTTGATCTCGAGGCGCCACGCCTGATCGTCGGTCAGGTGCCACTGCAGGACGTTGAGCTTGTGCAGCGCCATCGTGTCGATGAGCTTCTTGATGAACCGCGGCGACTGATAGTGGCGCGCGGAATCGAGCAGCAGACCGCGCCAGCGGAACCGCGGCGCATCGTCAATCTTCAGCGCGGGAATGCTCGAAGACACCGAGGCCAGCTGCCACAGCGTCACTGCCCCGTAGAAAAGGCCGCGAGGGCTGTGCGAGGAAACGACGATGCGCTCGGGGGACACAATGAGCGAATACGCCTCTTCCCCGACCTGGTCACCCTCGCGGGCCTGGAGCGAAAACGAGATGGCGCGCTCGCCGGCCTCGCCCGCTGTTGCAGAGAGCGCGACGCCGCGGGTTCGCTGCAGCAGGTCGACGAAATACTTCGCCACCGGCGCCGCCGACCCGGCGGTGTATCGAACCGGCGTCGCAGCGCCGAGCTCGAATACACCGCGCTCCATGCTGACCTGCGCGGGCGCCGGGATGACCGAGATCTGCGCCGGCGCTGCAGCCTCCGGCGCCTCGTCCTGCGAACACGCGGCGAGCCACATGCAGCAAGCGCCGAGTGCCAGTGAGCGCACGCGCAGTGTCATGGACTGCAAGCTTGCGGTCGTCGACGTCATCCCATCGACGACCGCACTTGCGCGACTAGAACTTGAACTGAACCGAAGCCGAGAACCGCCGCCCCGTCTTGTAGCGGTTGGCCGGCTGCGACTTCTCCTGGAAGTACTGGAAGTATTCCTCGTCGAGCAGGTTCTGCGCGTCGAAGTTCACCGAAATCATCTCGTTGAACTTCCAGCCGAGGCTCAGGCCCAGGTCCGCATAGGCGTCCACGCTCACCGGCGGCGCACCGGCCACGAAGCCGCCCGCCAGATACTCGCTGCGCCAGCCGTACGTCACGCGCCCACTGAAAGGACCCAGTTCGTAGTACGGGCTGATGTTGTACTGATTCTCCGATTGGAACGGCAGATCGTTGCCGGCCGCAGTCTCGCCATCGGCGTACGTGTAGTTGGCGGTGACGCCGAAGCCGGTCTGGCCGAACGGCTGCTGGTAGCTCAGGTTGATGCCCTTGATCTCGCCGTCACCGGCATTGCGGGGACGCAGGATGCTGTAGTCGCAGAAGCCGTCAGCTGTGCACTGCCCGGTCGCGACCAGGTTTTCGAACGCCTGCGGATCCGCGTCGTCGCTGATCGAGTTGAACAGCCGCTCGATGCCGGCCTCGCTCTCGACGAAGTTTTTGATGTCCTTGTAGAACAGCGATGCCGCCACCACGGATTCGGCCGCGAAGTACCACTCGGCCGAGACGTTGTAATTGGTGGACTCGTACGGGCCCAGGTCCGCGTTGCCGCCCGAGCCGGTCAGCGTCGTGTCATTGAGGAACGTGTTCGGCGCCATCTGGTTGTAGGGCGCCCATGAGACGACCTTGGCCGCAGCGAAGCGCAGAATCACGTCGTCGGTGGCATCGAACGCCAGGTTGAGCGACGGCAGCACGTAGTCGTTGTCGTTCTTCTGCGTGACCAGCCAGGTTGGGTCTGCCGGCAGCGTCGGGACGTCGCTTCCCAGGTCGTAGGCCGTGCTCTCGATCTCGGCCTTCACCAAGCGCACGCCGAAGTTGCCGTGCAGACGCTGCTCCTTGCCGAAGTTCAACTGCGCGTAGCCCGCAGTGTTCGTCTGCTCGATGTGGAACGTGTTGTTGAGGAAGCTCGCCGCATCCGGATTGTCGAAGTTCGGCGGCGCCGAGTTGACCCAGTTCTGCACGTTGCTGCGGCCGGCGTAGATGTGCTGGCCGTGATCCGGAGCAAAGCCCTGGATGTCGGTGAAGCCGATGGTTCCGACCTGCGCCAGGTCGCCGGTGGGCGGAATGCCATACACGTTGAGCGTGAAATCTTCCTCGTGCTTGTGGCGGCGCACGCCCACGGCCAGCGAGTCGAACATGCCGCCGAGATCCAGGGTGAAATCGACCTGCCCGTACGTGTCCTGGGCTTCGGTGTCGAAGATGCCGGTGTTGCCGAAGAATCCCTCGGCGACCCAGTTCGCCGGATCGCGCGCCGCTTCCGGATCGTCGAACGTGATGCCGCGCTTGATATCCCAGCTGAAGCCGCCGGTGAAGGCCGGCTCGATGAACCACTGCTGCAGCTTGTTGTCGGACTTGCTCTTGCCGACCTGTGCCGAGAGCGACATGCGATCGCCGTACCAGGCGCCCTGCAGGTCCGCGCCCTTCGTCGTCGGCTTGGAAGCTCGCACGTTGTTGTCGTAGAACACGAGGCTATTGGCCCCCGCGTGTCCGCCCGTGACGATGCCGTCGGGGCCGACAGTCAGCGCGTCGACGTCAGTGGCGCGCAGCGACAGGAAGTTGTACATCGACTGGTTGTAGTTGGCGAAGTCTTCCTTGATGTACAAGCCGCTGAGGTTGAACTCCAGCGCCTCGCTCGGCTTCACCTGCAGATTGACGGCCACGCTGTCGCGCTCGCGGTCCTGCTGGAACCAGGCGGCGTTGACGAAGTTGGGCACCTGCGCATTGGGGTCCACGCCGGTCACATTCGTGAAAGTGGACGCCGGCGTATAGCCGAAGATCTCCGAGCCCTGGCGATCGACCTGCTCCTCGTAGTGCTGCGCGGCGACCGTGACGCCCCACGTTTCAGCGGAGTCCTTCCAGCTGTACAGCCCGGAGAAGGTCGGCTTCTCGTCTTCGGCCTGGTCGTTGTAGTTGAGGCCGCCGGTCAGGCTCACCGTGTTGGCATCCAGCTCCAGCGGCTTGCGCGTGTGCATGAGCACGGTGCCGCCGAGGCTGCCTTCCGGCAGACGCGCTTCGGGCGACTTGTAGATCTCGATCTTGCCGATGATCTCCGACGCGATCTGCGTCTGGTCGAAGCCGCGGTTGGGCTGCTCGCCGAACAGCCAGATCGACTGCGCCACCGGATGGCCGTCGAGGTAGGTGAGGTTGAGGCTGGGATCGGTGCCGTCGATGCTGACGCGCTCGCCCTGGCCGAAGCGGCGATCGATGGCGACGCCCGGAATCTGCGTCATCGCTTCCGCGACGTTGGTGTTCGGAAACTCGCCCAGGTCCTCGGCGGTCACCGCTTCGACGACGGCACCGGCCTCGCGCTTGGTATCCAGCGATTCCTTCAGGCTGGCGCGAATGCCACTGACGATGATCTCTTCGATTTGCTCGCCGCTCGTCGATTGTGCCGCGAAGACGGGCGCCGTTGTTCCGGACAATGCCAGCGTGACTGCCGCCGCAAGCAGGGTCGATCTCTGTGTGCGCATAAGCCCCATACCCCTTGTGCTTTGTGTTGATCGCGATCAGACCAATATGGGGCCAATATAGTACCAGTCGAATGAAAAAGCCAAGCCTGTTGCATACCATTTCTTTGCTATTCTGTTTTTCCCAACTGAAATAATCGATTAACGCATACAAGCCGCCGTCCATGGGCTGTATTGGTATTGCATTGGTAATATGACGGTGGCATCTTGAGCGCCAAACTCCCACGCCCGCACTGGCACGGGCGCCGCGCATCGAGGAGAGCAGGTTTGGCAACTTTGTCTCAGTATTTGCGGCCTCTCGACGAAGAGCACGACCTGCCGCTCTATCAGCAATTGCAGCGCCGCCTGCGCGAGGCCATCGAAAACCGCATCCTCGGCCCCGACGACGCACTGCCGCCGGAGCGCGATCTCGCCGATGAGCTGGCCGTCTCGCGCATCACCGTGCGCAAGGCGATCGAAGGGCTCGTCGAAGAAGGCCTGCTGGTGCGGCGCCAGGGCTCCGGTACGTTCGTCAGCAATCGCGTCGAGAAAAATTTCTCGAAGCTGACATCGTTCTCGGAAGACATGCGCGCACGCGGCCGCAAGCCGCGCAGCGTGTGGCTGAATCGTGCGCCCGGCACCGTGACGCCCGAAGAATCGCTGCCGCTGCGATCGAGTCCCGGCACGCCGGTGTATCGCTTCAATCGCATTCGCTACGCCGACGAGGTGCCGATGGCGCTCGAATACGCAACCGTGCTCGCGTTCTGCCTGCCGTCGATCGATGCGGTTGAATCGTCGTTGTACGAAGCACTCGAGCGCACTGGCAATCGTCCGGTGCGCGCGCTGCAACGCTTGCGTGCAGTGCTGTTCACAGCCGAGCAGGCGAAATTGCTCAAAGCGCAGGAAGCCGACGCGGGCTTGCTCGTGGAGCGGCTCGGATTCCTCAAGGACGGCCGCGCGGTGGAGTTCTCGCAGTCGTTCTACCGCGGCGATATCTACGACTTCGTCGCCGAGCTCAGCGCAACCACATGAGCCTGTCGAGCCGAATGTATCGCGAGGCGGCGCAGGCTGCCGACGTCGTCCGCGAGCAGCTCCAGACGAATGCAGCCAGCGTTGCGCGCATCGGTGCGTTGCTGCGCGAAATGAAGCCGCATGCCGTCGTCACTTGCGCGCGTGGCAGCTCAGACAACGCGGCGACGTTCGCGAAGTATCTGATCGAGTCGCACGCAAAGATTCTCACCTCCTCCGCCGCGCCGTCGTTGAGCTCGCTGTACGAAGCGCAGCCGGACCTGCGCGGCGTCGTGTTCATCGCGATCTCGCAATCCGGCAAGAGCCCTGACCTGCTCGCCTCGACCGAAGCGGCCAAGCGCGGCGGCGCGCTCGTGATCGCGCTGTGCAATTCAATCGATTCGCCGCTGACGCAACTCGCCGATCACGTCGTGCCGCTGTGCGCAGGTGTCGAGATGAGCGTGGCCGCGACCAAGTCGTACATCGCATCGCTGACCGCCGTCGTGCACCTGGTGGCGAGCTGGACCGCGAATCAGGAGTTGCTCGACGCGCTCCAGCAATGTCCTGCGCAGCTGGAGCAAGCCTGGAGCCTCGACTGGACCGCTGCCGTGCCGGCCCTGACGCGCGCGACGAATCTGTACGTCGTCGGCCGCGGCTTCGGTCTCGGCATCGCGCAGGAAGTCGCGCTCAAGCTGAAGGAAACGTGCGGGCTGCATGCCGAGGCGTTCAGCGCGGCGGAAGTGAAGCACGGCCCGATGGCGCTGGTGAAACTGGGATTTCCAGTGCTGATGCTGTCGCAGAACGACGAGAGCCGCGCCGGCATCGCCGCGCTCGCGAATGACTTCGTACTGCGCGGCGCCGAAGTGCTGCTGGCCGGCATTACGGCCGAGCGCGCGCTGTCGCTGCCGACGATCGCCGCCAATCCGGCGATCGAGCCGATCCTGATGGTCGAGAGCTTCTACCGCATGGCTACTGCGCTGGCCCTCGCGCGCGGCTTCAATCCCGACAAGCCCCCGCACTTGAACAAGGTAACCGAGACGCTGTGATGAGTCTGGCGCTGATCAACGGCCGTGTGCTGACCGATGCGGGCTTCGAAGAAGGCCGTGTGGTCGTGCTCGACGGCGGGCGCATCCAGGCGATTCTCACGCACGAGCAGTGGCAGGTCGCGCGAACCTCCCGGCACACTGTTTACGATCTGAAGGGCAATCGACTGGTGCCTGGCTTCGTCGACACGCAGGTCAACGGCGGCGGCGGCGTGCTCTTCAACGACGATCCGAGCGTCGACTCGATCGTCGAGATCGGTCGCGCGCATCGCCGCTTCGGCACGACCGGCTTCCTGCCGACGCTCATCAGCGACGATCTCGACGTCGTGGTGAAAGCAGTGCGTGCCGTACAGACCGCGATGGAGATCGGTGTGCCCGGTGTGCTCGGCATTCACATCGAAGGGCCGTTCCTCAACGAGGAGCGCAAGGGCGTGCACGACGTGACCAAGCTGCGCTGGCTCGACGAGGACGCGCTCGGACTGCTGACCGCGCTCAACGGCGGACGCACGCTCGTCACGCTCGCACCCGAACGCACCAGCCCACAGATCATCCGCAAGCTCGCCGATGCCGGCGTCATCGTCTCCGCCGGCCACACCAACGGCACGTACGAAGAGATCAAGGACGCACTGTCGCAGGGCCTCACCGGTTTCACGCACCTGTTCAACGCGATGTCACAGCTGACCGGACGCGAGCCCGGCGCAGTGGGCGCGGCGCTCGACGACGCCGACAGCTGGTGCGGCATCATCGTCGACGGTCATCACGTCGATCCGGTCGTGCTGCGCATTGCTCTGCGCAGCAAGCGAGCGGATCGCTTCATGCTGGTGACGGACGCCATGCCGAGCGTCGGCGCGCCGAAGAAGTCGTTCAAGCTGCAGGGCCGGCCGATCTCGGTCGCAGACAACAAAGCCGTCGATGAGCATGGCCGCCTCGCGGGCTCCGACATCGACATGGCGAGCGCCGTGCGCAATGCCGTCTCGATGCTCGGCGTCGAGCTGGAGCAGAGCCTGCGCATGGCGAGCCGCTACCCGGCGGAGTTCCTGCGGCTCGGTCACGAGCTCGGACGGATCGCGCCGGGACTGCGCGCCAATCTCGCGTTGCTCGACGGCAAGTTGCAGGTCGTCGAGACGTGGATCGACGGGCGCGGACCGTCAGGCTAAAGCCTGACCCACACAGATAGCGAGGACTCCTGTCGATCGACCTTGCGGTTGACCGAGTGTGCGCATTTGGGCAAGGTCGGCGGGCCATGAGTACTCGACCCTCCTATGACCTGCTGGTGATCGGCGCCGGATCCGGCGGTGTGCGCGCAGCGCGCGTTGCGGCCGGCCACGGCGCCCGGGTTGCAATCGTCGAAGAGCACCGCATCGGCGGCACCTGTGTGATCCGCGGTTGCGTGCCGAAGAAGCTGCTCGTCTACGGCGCGCACTTCGCGGAAGACCTCGAGGACGCGCGCCGCTTTGGCTGGCGGCTCGCGGGCGCGCAGTTCGATTGGGCGACGTTGCGCGACAACGTGCTGGCCGAAGTCTCACGCCTCAGCGGCCTGTATCGGCAGACGCTCGAAAATCACCGCGTCGAGATCCTGAGCGGGCACGCAGTCGTGACCGGACCGAACAGCGCGCGCATCGATGGCCGCGAGATCGACGCGAAGATCATCTTGATCGCAACCGGTGCGCGGCCGCAGACGCTCGCAGTGCCCGGCATCGAGCACGCGATCACCTCGAACGAAGCCTTCCATCTCGAAAAACTGCCGGCGCGCATCGTCATCGCCGGCGGCGGCTACATCGCGAACGAGTTTGCGGGCGTCTTCAACGAGCTGGGCTCGAAGGTGACGCTGGTCAACCGCTCCGATCGCATCCTGCGCAGCTACGACGCGCAGATCCGCGACCGGCTGCTGCAGATCTCGACCAGCAAGGGCATCCAGTTCCTGTTCAACGCGCCGCTGGAGCGCGTCGAGCGCCGTGCGGATGGCATGCTGGTCGTGCATCTCGGCGACACCAAGGTGGAATGCGAGATGTTGATGTGCGCGACCGGCCGCATTCCGAACACGGACGGGCTCGGCCTGGACAGCGCGGGCGTCGAGCTCGAAGCGACCGGCGCCGTGCGCGTAGGCGAATACAGCCGCTCGACGTGTCCATCGATCTACGCAGTGGGCGACGTCACCAACCGCGTGCAACTGACGCCGGTGGCGATCCGCGAAGGCCAGGCATTCGCGGAGACCGTGTTCGGCAAGACGCCGACCAAAGTCGACTACAACTGCATTCCTTCCGCGGTGTTCAGTCATCCGCCGCTGGCCGGCGTCGGACTGACCGAGGCGCAGGCGCGCCAGCAGCTCGGCTCCGTGAAGGTCTATACCTCCGACTTCCGCCCGATGAAGAACGTGCTGGCGAATCGCGACGAGCGCGCGCTGTTCAAGCTGATCGTCGACGACACCGACGACCGCATCGTCGGCGCGCACATGATCGGCCCCGATGCGCCGGAGATCCTGCAGATGCTGGCCGTCGCGGTGAAAGCACGCCTGCGCAAGTCGCAGCTCGACGAGTGCGTGGCCATCCATCCGACGATGGCGGAAGAGCTGGTGCTGATGAAATAGCGGCATTCGACCGCAAGGATCGGGGTGTCCGATCGTGTCCGACCGGCCACTATCAGTGCCGATCCGTGACACTTCCCGACAGCTTTCCCGACTACGATCATCCTATGCGCATCGTTGCCGCTCTCTTCCTAATACTGGCTGTGACCCGTGCTGCTGCCACCGACTCGATGAACGACAGCGCGGACCGCCAGTCGCTCGACGACGCGTGGTGGACCGGACCGATCGTCGCCGCCGGCGCGGCGACATTGCCGCAAGGACACGCGCTGATCGAGCCGTACGTGTACGACGTGGTCACGCGCGGCCGCTACGACAGTGACGGCTACTATCGCAACACCGACACGGTCCATAGCTTCGGCTCGCTCACGTACATGCTGTACGGAGTCACCGACTCTTTCACCGCCGGCGTGATTCCGACCTTCGGCTTCAACGACGTCAGCAATGGCGCGGACAGCTCCGGAATTGGCGTCGGCGACGTGACGCTGCAGGCACAGTGGCGGCTCTCGCAGTTTCGCGAAGGCCGGCACGTTCCGACCTCGTCACTGGTGCTTCAGCAAACACTGCCCACCGGCAAATACGACCGGCTCGGCACGAGACTCAGCGACGGTCTCGGCGCCGGCGCGTACACGACTTCGCTCGCCGTGCATTCGCAGTACTACTTCTGGATGCCCAACGGCCGCATCCTGCGTACGCGACTCAACGTTGCGTACGCGATGTCGGACAGCGTCGGCGTCGCAGACGCGAGTGTTTACGGGACGAGTCAGGGCTTTCGCGGGCACGCAGATCCGGGCGACACCTTCAGCATCTACTCCGCGTGGGAATACAGCGTGACGCGCAACTGGGTACTCGCGCTCGACGTCTTCTATCAGCACGACGCGAACACGCGGATCCGTGGCGAACAGGACGGCGCACCCTTTACAGCCGAGTCGGGCTCGGCGTGGCGCCTGGGCCTCGCCCCCGCCCTCGAATACAACTTCACCAGCCGTGTCGGCGTGATCTTCGGCGCGCGCTGGTTTGCCGCCGGCCGCAACACCGGCGCGAGCGTCACACCGGTTGCCGCAATCAACATGGTGTATTGAAATGCGCGGGTGAACACGCGCGGCTTCATTCTGCAGGCGAGCTACCGGGTCTCGAACCGCCCGGACGGCGCGCGCGTCCCCGTGATCCATCTGTACGGCCGCCTGGCGGACGGCGGCACATTCCTGGTTCGCGACGATCGTCAGTGGCCGCATTTCTATATCCGGGCTGCCGACGCGCAACGCGCCAACACCTTACGGATGCCGCAGGCGCAAGCCGTCGACCACCGCACGTTCAGCGGTGAAGCCGTCGCCCGCATCCAGGTCGAAGTGCCGTCAGATGTGCCGGCGCTGCGCGATCGTCTGCACGCCGCAGGCATCGATACCTTCGAAGCCGACGTGCGATTCGCAGTTCGCTATCTCATCGAGCGCGACATCAAAGGCGGTTGCGAAATCGAAGGCGCGGCGACTGCAGGCAAAGGCGTCACCTGGATCTTCGACAACCCGGTGCTGCGGCGCGCCGACGTCACTGTCGAGCCTCGCGTGCTGTCGTTCGACATCGAGACGGATTCGAAAGGCGAGCGCCTGCTCGCGATCTCGATGTATGCCCCGGGGCTGGACGAGGTGCTGATCGTCGACAGCGGCGAGCGTCCGATGCCCGAGAAGGCGACGCGCTGCGTGAACGAGTACGCGGCACTCGACGCGTTTTGCGCCCGCGTCCGCGAATTCGACGCGGACGTGCTGACGGGCTGGAACACGATCGACTTCGACCTCACGGTGCTGGAGCGGATCGCTTTTCGCCTCCGCCATCGGCTGGAACTGGGCCGCGACTCGACGCCGATGCGGCTGCGCAAGCCCGAAGGCTATTTCGGCAGCGGCCAGGCCTCGATTTCCGGAAGACTGGTGCTCGACGGCATCGACCTGCTGCGCGGCGCGTTCATTCGCATGGACGACTACTCGCTCGACGCCGTCGCACGCGAGGTGCTCGGCGAAGGCAAAGCGGTCGCCGGTGACGTGCGCGACCGGATCGGCGAGATCGTGCACAACTATCGTCATGACCTGCCCGCCTTTGCGTTGTATGCGCGGACGGATGCGCGGCTCGCATATCAGATCGTCGAGAAACTCAACGTCGTGCAGCTGGCGTTCGCACGCAGCAAACTGACCGGCATGACGCCGGACCGTGTCGCTGCCAGCATCGCCTCCTTCGATTTCCTGTATCTGAGCGAGCTGGAGCGGCTGAAGATCGTCGCGCCGAGCGTGCGCTCGAGCGACTCGCGCGTGCACGCCGCTCAGCAGGGCGGACACGTGCTGGAGCCGCTCACCGGCATGCATCGCAACGTCTGGGTGTTCGACTTCAAGAGCCTTTATCCGAGCCTGATCCGCACCTTCAACATCGATCCGCTGTCGTTTGTCGCGGAACCCGCGAGCGACGCGGGGCTGATCGAGACACCGGGCGGCGCATTTCGTCGCTCGCCGGCGATCCTGCCGCGCATGCTCGACGAGCTGTTTCCGCGGCGCGAGGCCGCGAAGCGCGCCGGCGATAGCGTGGCCGGTCACGCCATCAAGATTCTGATGAACTCCTTCTACGGCGTGCTCGGCACGCCCGCGTGCCGCTTCTACAACCCGGCGCTGGCGAACGCGATCACCGGCATGGGCAGGGAGATGTTGCTGTGGTCGAAGAGCTGGTTCGAAACGGCCGGCTTCGTAGTGCTCTACGGCGACACGGACAGCCTGTTCGTCCATTCGGGGATGGACGATCCGGAAAGCGCAGCGGCGCGCGGTCCGCAGCTGGCCGCCGCGCTCACGAAGGAAGTCGCGGCGTACATCGAGCAGCGCTGGCGCGTGCCCAGCAAGCTCGAGCTCAAATTCGAGAAGCTGTACTTGAAGCTGTTCCTGCCGCGCGCACGGCACAGCACCCGCGGCGCAAGCAAGCGCTATGCGGGCCTACGACACGGCGCGCCGGCAGACGCGGTCGAGTTCGTCGGCATGGAAGTCGTGCGTCGCGACTGGACGGCGCTCGCCAAGCAGGTGCAACGCGAGCTCTACCAGCGCCTGTTCACGGACCAGGCGGTGGACGTGTATCTCGCCGACGTCGTGCGACGCGTGCGCAGCGGCGAGCTGGATGAGGCGCTCGTCTATCGCAAGAACCTGCGCAAGGATGCCGACGATTACACGGCCACGACGCCGCCGCATGTCGCAGCTGCCCGCAAGTCGACGCAGTCCTCAGGACGCCTGGTCAGCTACGTCATCACCACAGCCGGACCCGAGCCCGTCGACAACGTCGAGCATCCGCTCGACCGCGAACACTACGTCGCCAAGCAGGTGCGGCCGGTCGCCGAGCCGGTGCTGGAAACGCTCGGACTGGAGTTCGAGCAGGTGATCGGCGACAGCCGCCAGTTCGACATGTTCGGTTAGCGCTTGCGCCACACGACGCGGCTGGTCCCGCTCGTCCCCTGCTCCAGCTGCAATTCTAGATTCGCGCCCAGGCGCGTGCCGAGCGCTGCGAGAGCCTGGCTCACGCCGTTGGCGTTAGCGGGCGATTGCAGCCACGCGTCCTCGCCCTCGATGTCGAACGCGAGCAGCCAGCGCACGTCGCCGGCCTCCGCGATGAATTCCCGTATCGCGCGCAGACGGTCGACGGGAACGCTCCAGGTCGCGCCTTCCGGCCCGAACCACGCCAGCGCGCGGCCGTCGAACACGATGGAGGATGCGTGGCACAGCGGCATGATTTCCGATTGTAGACCCTGAGGTGGGTTGCGGAGAGGAACGAGAAAAGAAGTATCTCTCGCCAAGACGCCAAGAAGAATTGAGAGAAATCCGAAGTCCGGATTTGAGAAGTCAGAATTCAGGCTTCTTGTTCCGACCTTGGCGTCTTGGCGAGAGACATTCTTTCTTTTCTTTCTCCCTCCGCAGACACCGCCGGCCCTTCCGCCTCACTTCTTCGTCTTCGTCTCTTTGGCGACGGTTTGCGTCACGTCGGCCATCGTGGCGAGCGGCGCGTTGAAGAACGTCGCGCGCAGCCGGCCCTGAGCGTCCACCAGGAACACCTGCGAGTTGTGCTCGACGGAGTATTCGCCGTTTTTCTCTCCAGGCACCTTGTAGAACGTTGCGGAGAATCCCGCGGCGATGTTGTGGACTTGCGCCGGCGTGCCTGTGAGCCCGATGAAATTCGGCGACAGCGGCTGCAGCCAGCTCCGCATCGCCGCAGGCGTGTCGCGCTCGCCATCCACGCTGATGATGACGATCCGCGTCTTGCCGAGCTGCGCGCGATGCTGACGCTCCAGCTCGCGCAACTGATGCAGTGCTGCCGGACAAACGTCCGCGCAATGCGTGAAGCCGAAGAAGATCAGCACCGGCGCGCCGCGAAAATCGGCGAGCTTCACATTCTTGCCGGTCTGATCCATGAGCTGGAAGTCGGCGATCGCGCGCGGCGGCTCCGCAAGCAGCGTCCGCTCCGGCGCGGGCGCCGTCGCCTGTGCGACGGCGCTCGCCAGCAACGCCAGCAGACTCGCTGCGAAGCTAGTTGCTGAACAGCGCATCACGCGGTATCGCCACGTTGTTCGCGGTATTCGGCGGGCGCCACTGCAGCTTTGCGACGGCGCTGCCGGAAGTCTCGAAGTACTCCATGGTGATCGTGTAGCGCGTGTTGGCCGCGAGCGTGATCGGGTTACTAGTATCGGTCCGGGTCGCATGGATCGTCCAGGCGTTGATCACGAGCACGCCGTTTATCCAGACGCGCGCGCCGTCATCCGAGACCGTGGCAAAGCGGTAGTCGCCGGCGGCCGACGTCATCACCTCGCCTGTCCAACGCGCCGCAAAGCTGTTGACCCCGATGGGGGCACCCGGCCCACCGGCGGCCCAGTCGAAGTCTACGGTCTCATCGGTGCGCGTCAATGTGGGAGTGCCGCTGAGCCAACGATTGGGGAAGTACTGGCCCTTCAGGCCATTGCCTCCTGTCGGCGGCGGGGGCGGCGGCGGGACCGGAGCGGACGCCTCCTCGCTCCCGATCTGCTGCAGGTACGCGCTCACCGCGTTCGCGTCAGCAGTGCTCAGCGTGATGTTCGTGTGCGCACGGACCGCGTCCGCCAGCGTCGCCGCCGAGCCGTCGTGCAGATATGGAGCCGTCGCCCATACGTCACGCAGTGTCGGCGGATCGATGCCCGTCAACGTCGCGCCGAGACGCTGACCGCTGCCCGGCTGCTTGATCGTGCCCACGTTGTTCAGTGTCGCAGCACCGCTTGCCGTGAAGCTCGTGCCGGCGTGGCACGTGCCGCAGCCGGCGTTCTGGAACACGGTGCGGCCCTGCACCGCGGTCGCCGTGAGCGATCCGTCCGCGTTGCGATACGGGCTCTGGTTGAAGGTGGTGAGCGATCCGAGATACGCGGCGAGCGCATCCAGATCCGCACTGACGCCGGCCTTGGCTGTGCCAAGCGGCTGCGTGCGCGTTGCGAACGCCGCATCGCTCATCAGACCGGTGCCGCCCGAGAGCGCGCGGATCTGGCCTTCGAAGTCCTGCACTTCGTCGAAGTTCGCGCTCCAGTGCAGGAAGCCGTGCGCCATGCCCGCCCGTCCATTCAGCGTGATCGTGTTACGCAGGCCCTCGCCCATTCCGGTGAGGTCCCACACACGACCGTCGCTCCCGCCATCGTTGTGGCAAGTTGCACAGCTCATGTAGCGATCGCGCGCCAGGCGCGTGTCGCGGGCGTCATAGAAGAACTGCTTGCCCCTGAGCACGGTCGCAGTGAGCTTCTCCGTGGCGACGGCGCTCACCGTCGCAAGCAGCGGAACGTTCGTCGTGCCGTTGGTGCGCAGCGGCTGCAGATCGAACACGCTGACCGTGCGATCCATGAAGTTGTTGACGAACAGCTTCGAGCCGTCCGGCGCCACCACCAGGCCCTGCGGTGCGCGGCCGACGTCGAAGCGGAAGACTTCCCAACGGCCGTGCGCGTCGACGACTGCCACTTCGCGGCTCGTCTCCAACGCGACGAACATGTAGACGCCGAGCGGATCGTACGCGACGGCGCTCGCAAGGCTGGCGTTGTCGAGATCGATGCGGGCGTTGAGCGTCTCCGTGTTGGTGGCCAGATCGATGCGCGAGCTGATCGCGCGCACCGTGTTCTGGAAGTCGAGGTTGCGACCGTCACGCAGCGTGCCGCGCGCGATGTTGTCCTGCTTCGAGGGCACCCACGCCTGCGTGCCGTCCGGGGAGATCACCGCCGGGCCGAGATAGTTCGGAATGCCGCGACCCTGCGTTTCGAAATCAGCCAGGTTGCTATGCGCGAGCGTGATCGTGCGCACGACCGCGAACGGACTCGAAGTCAGCTGCACGATCTCCGCAGCGCCGACGCCGGTCTGCACGGACGCGGTGCTCTCGCCCGGAATCGGCGGCGTGACGAAGCGCGACACATAGACGGATTGTCCGTTCTGGCTCACCGACACGTGACGCGGATTCGCGCCGACGTTGACCGTGCCGAGCACGGCGCCCGTCGACGGATTCAGCCTCAATACTGCACCCGTCCCTTCACACGTGACGAAGGCGGCGGTGCCGGCCGGATCGAAGGCGACTCCGTACGGCTGCGAGGCGCGCGGCATTGCGACCGTCTGCACGACGCTCAGCGACGCCGGATCGATGATGCTGATCGAAGCGCTCTGCTTGTTCGTCACCCAGATCCGGCCATCCGGCGCGACCGCAACGGTGCGCGGCGCAGTGCCGACGTTGACTTCGCCGACCTTCGCGTTGGTCACCGCGCTGAACACGCTGGCGGTGTCGTTGTCCTGGTTGACGACCCATACGCGATTGCCGGCCGCGCGCGTCTCGAACGCGATGTTCGAAGACGCGTTCGGACGATTCGCCGTGAGCGGCAGGTGCACGATCTGCACGAACGTCTGCGACACCGGCAGACCGCGATCGTCGATCGCAGTGACGGTCACGTAGTAGACGCCCGGCTGCGTGAACGTGTGGCTGATGGTGGTGTTGGTCGAATAAGGCGTGACCGGCGTGCCGTCATCGAAGTCCCAGCGCACGCGCGCGTTCAGGCCGTTCGAGACGTTCGCGGTGTACGTCGCCGACCCGCCGCTCAGCATCGGCGAGGGCGGCGGCGGCTGCTGCACCTGCAGCGGCGCCGGATCTGTGATCGTCCAGAGGAACGACTGCGTCGCCGTGTTCACGCCGTCGCTCGCGGCGACGACCACGTTGAAGTTGCCGCTCGCCGTCGGCGTGCCGCTGATCGCGCCCGTCGTCGCGTTGATGGTGAGGCCCGGCGGCAGAGCGCTGGCGCCGTAGCCGATCTCGTCGTTGTTCGGGTCGGTGGCAGACAGCTGCAGGCCGGTCGGCACGCCGACCTCGCCCGTGCGGTTGCCGGGATTGGTGAGCACCGGCGTGATCGCCGGGTTCCAGTTCGAGGCCACGTTGATCTTGAGGATCTTCGCCGTCGACGGCACGCCGTTCTCGTTCAGCGCGAAGATCATCCAGAAGCCCGGAGGCGCCTCGGCCGCCTTGGTCGGCGCCTGAATGCGCAGGCGAGTGCCGTCGCGCACGAACGTCAGCTCGACGAACCGCTGCTCCATGTTCCAGCTGTGGGTCACGGATGCGGTCTTGACCATCGTCACGCGGCTGATGCTGGCGGCATCGGTGAAGTCGACGAAGAAGGTCTCGCCGATATCGATCGCCGCAGGCGCAGCCGTGAGGCGCGGCTGCATCGCGCGCGCGCCGGTGGAGTCGTACAGGTACGGCGGCAGGAACACTTCCATATTCATGTTGGCTTGCGGGCCCGGCGCGCCGCCGCCGCCGACCAGCACGCGGGCGTCAGGCAGCAGCAAGGACATCGAGTGATATAGACGCGCACGCTGTCCGTTCGGGCCTTGCCGCCAGGTGCCGGTTGTCGGATCCCAGATCTCGGCCGAGTTGTTGACGCCGGTCAGCTCGTTGTTGACCTGGCTGCCGCCGGTGGCCAGCACTCTGCCGTCCGGCAGGACTGCGGCGTTGACCAGCCGGCGCTGCGACGACATCGCTCCCGACGGTGTGACGGTCGGCGTGCCCGAGTTGATGTCGATGACCATCGACTGGTTCGAGTTGCCGCCGAACTGCAGGATGCGGCCCGGGCGGAACATCACCGCGCTCGCATCGCTGCCGCGATACTGGCTCGCGAACTGAGCGCCCAGGCTGATCGTGCCGGTGCCGTTCGGGTTCACGTAGTACATGCGCCCGCCGCTGTCGTAGCCGAACACGCGGCCATCGGGCGCGATGAAGTTGCGCGGATACATGAAGTCGAGCGTGCTGGTGTCGGCAGTGCTCAGCAGGCGGAACGTGCCGTTGGCCTGGCGCACTTCCGGACGATCGGTGCCGCTCGAGCCGCCCTGGATGTACACGTCGCCGTTCAGCAGCACCGTCGAGCCGGAGTACCAGCGCGCGCGGTTCATGTTGTTGCCGCGGGCGAGCACGTTGCTCGACAGCGTCAGGATGTTGCTGTTGTTGTTGCCGGTGTTGGTCGTGCCCGTGCCGGTCCAGTTGTCGCCGCCGGCCAGGAACACCTGGCCGCCTTGCGGCAGTACCACCTGCGAGCCGCAGAAGATGTCGGTGTTGGTGGCGTTGTTGAGCGTGAGGTGCCCGCCGGTCAGCCCGGAGTTGATGTCCCAGATGTCGTAAATGAAAAAGCCGGTCTGGCGCGCGATGCCGTCGGTGCCGTAGGTGACGATGCGCATGTCCGGCGTCAGCA
>Ga0111538_10002463_pt1 | contig 26021 bp, 11 predicted proteins | sample SoiMethybrSBSTD1_FD_79669 | JGI IMG/M metagenome (GOLD analysis project Ga0111538, IMG submission 79669) | Bulk soil microbial communities from a Populus tree surrounding site in Tennessee, USA - Soil MetaG P. TD hybrid SBSTD1 (version 2)... | ecosystem: Environmental > Terrestrial > Soil >...
GTGCGCGGCGTCGGCATGTCGAACGCTGGGCCAGTCGTAGCGACTCACGCTTCGCCCTCCTGCGAGTCCTCCGGTGCCGCGGGCGCGACGCGAATCCAGCCTTCGCGTACTTCGGCCGGGTCATCGGGCAGGAGCGCAGTCTGTGTGGCGGCGAGGATGGCGTCGGTGCGCCACGTCGCCGGCGTGTCGCGCCAGAGGAAGTTCTGGTCTTTACCGAACACCGAGACCTTCGGCAGCCGCACCTGACCTTCCTGATCGAGATCGGTCTCGACCAACACGGGGCCCGTGCGCAGCGACGGCGCGATCGCGGCCAGCCCCGGCCCCACCCAGTCGCGCGCCAAGGCGAGCGCCTTGCGCGGTAAGAGTCCCGAGGTCAACGAACATTTGCCACCCGGGTGCATGAAGAGCGTGAGCATCACCGTCTGGCCGATGTGCAGCCGCAACGTGTCGTCAGCATCGGAGCCGGCGATGTAAGGGTGTGCGATCGCAACTTGCGCTGGCGCACCACCGCCCTGCCCGAGCAGACGCAGCTGACCCCGGCTGCGGCCCGCATCGGGCGCCGTGGCAGCGATGGCCTTGTCCACGAGCCGGAATCGCGAGTAATCGTCATCCACGAAAAAGCCGAGCACGCCGTCGTCGCTGCGAGTCAGCTCGCCGATGCGCACTTCGAAAGCGTGGCGCTTCGCTGCTTCGTCGGCGGCGGCCCACTCGGCGGCGCGCGCGGGGTCGGAGAGATCGACATCCGTCGGCGGCTTCAGCTCGAGCCGCAACTGCGCGCGCACGACCGCGATCGGGCGCCCGACGAGTCCAGCCACATGCTCGCTGCCGAGCGCGGCGAAGGTGTCGACCGTCCAGAGTGTGGTGTCGATTGCGCGCAGCAACGCCGAGAGCGCGGATTCCGCCTGCAGGCCATGGGCAAGCGGCGCACCAGCGCGTGCCGCCGCATCGGCCGCCACGAGGCCTGCGGCAAAGTTCGCCAATGCCGCTCGCGGGGGGTCCAGTCCGAAGTGCGGACCGGCATCGACAGGGCCTTCGCGGCCTGGCGCGATCTCCCACATCACACCGCCGCTCACCGGCTCGTGCAGCAACTCACCGATCGGCGCACCATCGACTCCGAACAGCTCCAGGCTTTCGTCGAGGTGGTCCGGCATCACGAAGCCCGCCACCGGATTGATCTGCAGGGCCGGCTCCACCTGGTCGACGCGCGCCTCGGTGCCTTCGGTACCAACCGCTGTCGCTGCATCGACGAGACGGAACAACCAACGCGCCGGGCGCAACAGGCGGGGGCGCAGAGCGAGCGCGCCGGGACGTTGCGCGAATGTCGCGCGCGTGGGCGTCAGCACCGCTTCGGCATTGGTGAGTGGCACGTCGAGCGTGCGGCCGAAAGCATCGAGCAGCCGGGCGCGTGTGAGCGTCAGGCATCCGGCCAGCACCGCGCGCGGCGCAGAGACCGGCGCGGGATTGAGCGTGCCGCCGTTGCCATCACTCGGGCGGCGCAGGCCATCGGTCGCCGCAAAGCCGAGCAGTTGTGTGCGCACGCCATCGAGCGCGGCCGTCACGAGGTCGAGACGGCGCACGGCCGTGTCGAGCGCGCGGTACGCATCTTCGGTCGCTTCGTCGACAAGGCCGGCCTCCACAGCCTCGAGCGCGTCCTCGGCGTTGAGCCAATCGACGATGGCGTCGTGCAATGTGGCCGCGCCGCCCGCTGTAAGCGGCGCACGGCCGGACAGCGTCACTTTGTCGCCGCTGATGCTCGCTGTGGCATTGTCGATGTCGATCGTGCCGAGCCGCCATGCGTCGAGCGCAGTCGGATCCACGCCCTCGAGCTTGACCTGCCACTCGAGCCACATCGGCACCCACGGTTGCGCCCACGTCGTGACGCCGACGAGGTCCGGATCCACGCCCTTGTACAGCGAGAACCTGTGCATCTCATCAGCAATCTGCACCTGTTGTTCGCGCTCGCCGGGAGCGGGTCGCGGCATCGCCGCCGCGTGCCGGCGTTGCGCGCGCGCAGTGCGGGGCAACCGCGGATTGAGCGCCATCGTCGCGCCGTCGTAAACGCCGTTGACGCCAAAACGCAGCACGGATTCCGCTTGCAGGCGGCGCAGGATCGGGCCGCCGTCGCGCCCCGGCGGCGTGATCGCCGCGGCGACCCACTCGTCGTGATACGGGTCGTGCAGGACCGCTTCACGCGCGAGTGTGAGCACCTCGCTCGGCACACTGCCGTTGCCGAGCGCATTGATGAAGCGGTCAGCGGCAATCACGCCCGGCATTTCCTGAATCACATGCGTCGGCCAACGGCACGTGAGCTTGCCGTCGGGCGAGCCGCGGCCGTCGCCGCCGTGACGCAGGCTCCGCTCAGCGCCGCGAATCGCGACGAGCGGATCGGTGGGAAAGGTGTAGCGCGGCGCGGGTCGGTCGACCACGCGCGCCTCGGTCGGCGCCAGCACATCGCCCACGCGCGAGCGCGCGAGATCGTTAATGACAGCCGCGCTTGCTTGCACCAGCGTGGGCTTCTTGCCAAAAGCGAAAAACAGACTCCCGGCCTTTGCAGCGGCTGCTGCTTTCGTCGGCAGCACACTGGATTCTGCTCTTGTCTTGCCCAGACCCAGGCCCCCTACTCCACCCGTCTGCACGCGCTGCAGATAGCGATCGGTGCCGGCTGAACCGGCGGGCAACGACGCAAACGCCGCTGCATGCTCGTGTTCCTCGAGCTCCACCAGGCCGTCGGCGGACGCGAGGCGATTGACTTTCTGCGTCGTGAAGGCAGCCAGCAGCCGCTCCGTGGCGCGCCGCTGCTCGGGCGTCCCCTCCGCGGCGAAGCTGGCAATGAGATCGTCGTCATGTAAACCGAGAGCGACCGACAAAGCGTCGGCCGCGGGACGCCGATCGACTGACGGCGCGCCGCGCACCGGCACGCCGTACACTGCCCCTTGCAAGAGGCTCGAGCGCAAGTGCCATGCACGCGCGACAAGTCGCTCGGACGCTTCGCTCGCGAACACGGAATTCAATACCAGCGCCTGCTTGGTCAGCACTGTCTTGTCGATCGGCGTGAACGCCTGCGGCGCCGTCGCGGCAGCGGCGCGCAGCACCCCGGCGCCGCGCTTGAACTGCGGCGGGCGCGGACTCGACCAGCGTTCTGCCGTCGTCAGACCCAGCGCCTTGCGCAGCTCGAACTGTTGCTTCTCGCGTTCAACTGCCCACGCCTCGTCGCCCCACTCGTACAGCAACCGCCAGCGCAGGCGTTCTAGCAGCTCATTGAGACTGTCGTTGCTGCGCGCACTGTCGAGCGGATCGAGCGCGGGGTCGCTCCACCAGCCGGCGACGGTATAGGACACGCAGTCGTCATCGACGCCTTGCGGTGCGAGTCTGGCGAGATCTTCCAGTGGATCGTGAAACGCGAAACGATTGAGCACCGCGTCGTACACCGCGGCCCACGCCAGATCGCCGCCGACCGTGCCGGTCAGCTGCGTACGCTCGAGTGTCAACCCTGCGGGCGTGGCCTCCTGCGACGCCGGCCCGCCTTCCGTCCAGCTGCCGAGCGGTACAGCGACGGCGCGATCCGCCTCGATCACCCAGCCGGTCATGAGCACGTCGCGCCCGTCGCGCGGCAGTGCCAACCGCAAAACGACCCAGCGATCCGGCAACGCTGGCAGGCCGAGACGATTGGCGCCCGCCGCCGCGCTGTCGCTCATACGACCGCGCAGCAGTGCATCGGGCATCGCCCAGTGCAGATGCACGCCAGCTGGGCGCGGCGCACCTGCGCTGAACGGATCGGGCATGCCGTCTTCGACATTCTCGACGGCCTTGCCGTTGGGACCGGCCACCAGCATCGGTAGCCGCACCATCTTCTCGGTGCTGCCTGGCGTCACGTACAAAGCCTGGACGTCGATCGGTACGAGCAGGCGATGCTCGCGAAGAAGGAACTTGTCCCACGTCGCGATCTCGCGCACGTCGAGCGCTGCGCGGTCAGCGGCAAGGAAGCGCTTCCCGCGCAGTAGTTCACGCACTTGCGCGGCGTCACGCAGCGGAGCGGCAGCTGCGGCACCAGGGGCAGCTGCGGCGCGCGCAGTCTTGCGCTTAGTGGAACGGGCACGGCGCACCGCTTTGCGTTTCATCACGGACTCCCGAGGCTGCTCACGACTGTCTGCCGCCACTTGGGCAGCGCCACAGTCACCTTGAACTTGTCCAGCTCGTAGAAGCGCTTGTCCTGCGTGTTCCGGGGATCACCAAAGACCTGCCGATACGGGAAGCGCAGCATCTGTAGCGCGTACTCGTTCGGTTCGAGCGTGCCGCCGCTGTTGGTGGGCGGCGCGGCGGCCAGGCGGTCGCGCAACTTGGCGATGTCGATGACGCCCGGTGCGCCGGATCGAAACGGCACGGGCAACGAGTTCGTCGAGGTGAAGTCGTCCTTCGGCGGCACGGTGACCCCCGTGAGGTTGTCGCGCATACGAACCTTGGCGCGTCGTTGCGCCGGCGGATCCTCAGGATCCAGGCGTGCGCCGAACTGAATGCCTTGCCGCGGCTCTTCGATATGCACGACTTCCGGCACGCCGTCGAACAACACCACCAGCACGGCTGGCGCCAGGCGTTCCATGCGCAGCACTTTCATGCGGGCGGGGTCGCTCTCCGCCACGGTGCTGAGCGCATCGTCTTCGAGAACATCGCGCGAATAGGCGCGCACGTGCAGATTGGGCCAGCCCGAGACCGCGCGGGAACGCAGCAGAAAACCGGTGATCGTGCCGCCCGCACCCTCCAGCCGCTCCTCCTCGCGCGGCCGGCGGATGGTGCGCTCGGCGACATCGACTTCGCGCTGGATGTGCGGATACACCGCTTCGAGCTGCGTCCGGTCGGCGCTCGAGAGCGTGCCAACGCTCAACGCGCCTTGCACGAGCGCATCGGTCCACGCGCGATCGATGTAGAAGAAGCGGATCGACTCGATCGGCAACAACTTCGCATCGGGCACCAGATAACTGAACGGCACGCCGTGCAGCAGGCGCAGCCGCGCGAGAAAGCGGCGCAGCTCGCCGGGCGCGACGTGCTCACCGTCGTCGGGGTCGCGGTCAGTGATGATGTCGGCGTAGTCGCGTACCGCCTTGACCGTGGCGCCAAGCACGACGTCGGCGGTGATGAGGTTCTTCATGATTGCGGCTCCTCGCCAGGCTCCTCGTCATCGGGCGGTGCGCTCCCGATGAGCTCATCGAGCGCATCGGGAGGCGCGGCGGCTGCCGGTGCACCGCGCGGCCTCACGACCCTGACTGGCGCCGCAACGTCGAGCGTCCGGGTCAACTCGGCTTGCAACGCGCCGCGTAGCGACGCCAGGCCGGTCTCGTCGAGCGACACCTGGCCGAGCTTGCCGGCCAGCGGCACCGCGGTGCTCTCGAGCGCGGCTTGCAAACCCAGCGTCTCGCTGCGCCGCTTGAGCGTCGCGAGATCGAACCCCAGACCCGCCGCGATCACGCCGTCGAGATCGCCCTGGAACCTGATCTCGCGTCCCGGATCCGCGATCGGACGCTGCGGCCCGAGCATGCGCTCGGTGTTCTGTGCCAGCGCGTCGATCATCTGCACCGCGACGAAACGGCCGAGATCGACATGGCCTGCGCCTTCGGTAGCCAGAATTTTCGGCAGATCGAAAGACAGCAGCTCGGCAAGGATCTCCCGCACGCGCCCGGCGCCGAACTGTTCCCCGCGAAAACGCAGCAGCGCCGAGACCACCGACAACTGCGAGAGTGCCAGCAGGCGCCCGATCTCGAAGGCGGCAGCGAGCGTGAGATCCTCGCGCCCGTCCGGAATCACGCGTCGCAACTGGTCGGCCGCGTGGGCGAGCGGCAAGGGCTGGTTGCTCGACGCGCCGTCGCGCGCCGTGGGGAACGGCACGCAGGGGCTGCGATACCAGGCGCGCACCGCGTCACCGCGCCGAACACGATGGTCGAGTCCGACGTGGCCGGTCGCGACGATTTCCGGACCGCTCTCCGGCACCGGCGGGGGCTCGGGCTCTCCGGGCTCGGGATCCTTCGGCACGGGCAACGTGCCGAGCAGGCCCACATCGAGGTCTTGCATCAGCGTCTCGAACGTCGCGCCATCGCTGGTCGTAAACGACCAGTGCGCGAGCACCGGAAAACGGAAAACTTTTTCGAGCGCGTAGACACCGATCGGATAACGAAAGCCGAGGCCCATCGTGTCGCGTACGAGACGCTTGGCATCGGGATCGCGTGCCGCCGCGGCGATCTGCTTCGTCGTTTGCAGCCACTGATCCGCAAGCGGCGCGCGCTGCATGGCCTCACCCCCGTGCAACGAGGCGCCGGTCAGTGGCTGGCTCTGCAGCGAGCTCGCCGCGAGCGGTGCGCGCGGCGGCGCCATCGGGCCGGGTCGCGGTGAGAAAAGGCCCGGGGCCACAGTGCCCGCCAACGAGACATTCCCCATGATCACTTTGTCGGCACCACCCACGGGGGCAAGATTGGCGAGCACGCTCCAATCCTGCGCCAGCGCGAACTCGAAATGCTCGATCGGCGACGCAGGCGACGGCAGCGCCGCGAGCTGCCCTTCGACATTGACGAGGCAGGCCATGTAACGCACCGGCTTGTCGTTCGCCGTGTCGTAGACCGGCAGCCGATTCGCGAGCACGACTGCGAGCCAGCCGTCGTCGTCGCCGTTGGCGAGCTCGGTGTCGTTGATATCGACCTCGCGCACGTGCGTGAGCAGCGCAAGATCCTCCTGACACGGAAAGATCTTCTTCACGACAGTCTCGGTCACGGACAGATACAGGCCTTGCTCGACATCTCTGTCGTTCGGGTCGAGCAACGTGGTGCCTGGCGTCACGCATTCAGCGACGGGGGTGGCAGTGGAAAGCTCAGCTTCGCCTTCGGCGACCACGACCAGTGCCAGCCAGGGCGTCGCTGACGGTTGTGCGGAGCCAGCGGGGTTGCGTTCCCACGGCAGCGTGCGGCGCTTCAGCACGATCTGCGGCAAGCGATCGCCGAACGCGCCTTCGGCATTGGCCGGCGGGAAGCTCGAGATGATCTGGTCGATCGGCATGGTGAAGCGCGGCGCCGACACGTGCACGTGCGTCGTCTCGGTGGACACCGTGAACGGCAGCCCGCTCTGCTCGGTGCGCAACTGATAGCGACCGGCAGTGATCTGCGGCAGGACATTGCTGTGCAGGACGAAGTGTCCGATCTTGGGCATTTCAACGTTCCTTCCGCTTCTGCTTGCGACGCGCACGGGACGTCGGTTGCACCTTCCGGTCTTGCTTGCGAGGCGCGTGGGACGTCAGGCGCAAAGCGCGTGGTGCGATGGGCGGCGGAATGCCAGCCGCACTGGCGCGAGCAACCCGCCGTTCTCGTACGCTGCGCACCGGTCCTTGCCAGATGAGACGCGATGCCGGCGCGATCTCCGCGCCACGCGGCGCGAGGGGCAGCAGCGCGGCGTCGAGTCCGCGCGCTGCCAAGAGCGCAATCGCACCTTCCGCATTCAACGAGGCGCTGCCCATCACGCCGACGAGCGACCAGCCCTCCTGGCTGGCAATCGTCACCGTCACGGTCTTGAACGTGCCGTCGGGGTTGCCTTCAGGCACGACGTCGTAGGCGAGCACACTCCGGTTGTCCATTGTGAGCAGCACAGGCGCCCGCTCTTTGCCGGCGGCGTCGGTCGCACGCACACCGCCATCGAGCCCGAGCAACAACTGCCGCCCTGCGATGTCTTCGCCGGTAACGGCCGGGTCGTCGAGCACCATGAGCACTGTGCGTGGTCCTTCGGTAAACGTCGTCGTGACCGTCGTCACACCGCGCACCATCTCGGCGCCGCCGATCCAGCCGGCGTCGAGGCGCTCGCGATGCTGCGCCAGTTGATCGCTCGTCGTCTGCACGACGCAACCGGGGCCGATCGCCGTACTCCAACCGGCGTACGGCATCTGCAATCCGGCATGCCAACCGGCGAGCCCGACGCGCTCGCCGCGCGTTGCAGCGACTTCCCCACCGAGGCCGATGGCAACGATGCGCTCGGTACCACGCGGTAGCTCGATGCTGTGGCTGTCTGGTTCAGGTCCGGCGCGCCGGTCCGCGAGATGCCGTCCGCCGATGCCGAGCAGCACCACCCGGGCAGCGGCGCCCGTGACGGCGAGTTGCGGACGCTGCGCGTCCGCCGCTGCATCCGCATTCGCATTGGGCAACTTCAACACGACGGTTTGCCCGGCACCGAGCATCGCACCGGCGTCTCTTGCTGCACGCGCACGCCTGGCAAGCGCGTCGCTGAATGTGGCCAGCGCTGTCGCTAGTGGCGCACCGCTGCGTGCGACGACGGCACTCGGTGCATGCGCCACTGCAGTGGGCGGTACTTCGGCGGAGCCGATCATCGTGCCGCGCCGGCCGCTTGCCACGGCGGGCGACTCGACGACCACGAGCCGCGTTGCGATCGAACGACTGCGCGCGGCCGTCACCGCTGCGAGCGTCGGCGGGCTGACGCGCCACGCGCGCGCCGAGTCCTTGACCGACGTGCGCGGCTTGGCACCGACGCCGACATTGACATCCACTGTCGCCGCAGCGAGCAGACCGACGGCCATCGGCGCATCGACGAAGTGGTCGTAAACCTTTCCCGCTGGCCGCTCAGCGATGGCCGGCACTTCGGTCTTCGTTTGCGTCTCAAGTCCCTCCGCCAGCGTGCCCGGCCGCGGCGGCGCCTGACGTTCGCCACGCAGGGCTGCAAGCGAAGTCGGTGTGACACTGTGCTTCAGGAAGCGCAGTGCCGTGCCGAATGCAGCGTCCACCGTCGCCGGTTCGCTCACGAGTCCCGCCAACTGGCTCGCTTCAATGCGCAGTTGCTGCACGACGTTCGCGCGCCGCGTAAACGGCAACGGTTTGCGCGGACCGATCTCGACCTGGTGATACGGAATCTCGGGCCCACCGCCGGAAGGCGTGGCGCGACAGACGAGATCGAGCTCGTTGAGCGCCTCGATCATCTCCGCCTTCGGCACTTTGCGGTTGTTGGGATCCGCCGCCGGCCCCCACACACCGACCGGAAAACGCCCGAACGGGCGCGCTGCAACCTGGAACGGGAAATTCTGCGTCGTGCCACTGCGAATCCAGGTGAGCGCGATCTGCGGCTCGATGGGACCGGAGATCATCGGCGCCACGGCCAGCGCGCGGCTCGGCGTGTGCTGTGTGACAGAGCCCGTGGCCGCCTGCACTCGCCTGACGCTCGTCGCCGGCACGGTCGTCGTGAAAGTCATCGAGAACTCGACGACCACGACGAATGGCCGCTCCGAGCTGCCGTCCGGTGTCGACTGCTCGCCTTTCGCGGGCAGCGCGCCATCGGCTGTCATCAAAGCATGCGCCAATGCGCCGCCTTGAGCGGGTTCCAGATATTTGTTGATGAACGCGTCGGCGCTGATCGGCTGGCGCTGCGCCTGGTCCGAGCCGCCGAACGCGAATGTCAGTTCGATTGGACCGACCTCGAAGGTCACGCTGCCGCGGAAGTCCGGGCCTTGCACGTGGATGCGCGCGCCGCGGCTGATCGAGATCGTGACTTCGCCGAACAGCCACGTGTCGATCGTGACGCCGGCGGCGATGCGCGCGTAGGCCTTGACGTCGTAGGCGAACGGATCGAAGAACACGATGCCATGCGCGCCGAACTTCACCTCGGCCCACGCCGAGCCGAAAGAGGCCGAGCCTTCGAAGTCGCCGCCCGCCATCAGCGCTTCGGAGGTCAGCGCGAAGTAGCAGCCGGCCTTGATGACGATGTTGCTGCCGATGCTCCAGCGAAGACCGAGCCGCAGCACCTGCGGATAGCCGGCGCGACGGAAGTCCGGGTGATAGCCGCCGAGCGTGAGCACGAACTCGCCCGCATGCTCGCCTTTGAACCAGATCACGTAGGCAAAGCCGCCGGTGAGCTTGATGTCGGGATAGAGCAGCCAGGAGTTGTCGGTGAGCTGCCCCTGCACCCACAGCACGCCTTCGCTGCTGGAGAAGCGCACGAGCAGGCCGACTTCGATCGACACCAGCGCCACCTGGGGCCGCGGCAACGCCATGCGCGCCAGCCCCAGCAGGTTGATATCGAGCCCGTCGCCGATCTGCACGCCCACGACGGCAATGCCGTCGACCAGCGCAAAGCTGTTGAAGGAGAGTCCGGCCGCGAACCAGAACGTGCCACGCTTCATCGGGAAGTAGCTGCCCAGCGCGCGCAACTGTGTCATCGGGTCGCTAGGAGTCGCGGCGACGTCGAGCGCCTGGATCAGCGGGTAGTCGCCGAAGTTCGACAGATCCGTCGGCAAGCGCATCAGGCGGTTGATGCCGAAGCCGCCGCCGATACCGGTCAGGAAAAACGCCGGCGGCCCGCCGATCGGACCGTTGACGGCGCCGATCGCGAAGAAGGCGACGAACTTCTGATTGTTCTCGTCGCGGCCTTCGCCGTAGCCGCCATAGATCGTGAGACCGTACACGGCAAAGCGGCCCAGCAGCATGCCGAGGTATTCGATCTGCTCCGTCGCCGTGCCCGCGTTGGTCACCTGCTTGAGCAAGCCGCCGGCGATCGTCACCCCGCCCATGTTGGCGGAGACCGCGAGCCCCGCGAGATCCACCTTCCAGTTCTGCGCGCTGAAGAAGTCGCCGTCGGCGGTGAAGTACGTGATCTGCAGATCATCGACGGCGCAGGTGAGCCCGAACATCGACACTGAGCCGTCCATCAGTACCGAGATGCGCTCGATGCGGCCGGCCGGCATGCGCGCATCGAACCCGATCTGCTCGAGGTAGAGCGGACCGAAGCCCTTCTGAATCGCGATCCACCACGGCCCGGGCGGATCGCCCGCCCGCAGCGACACCGCGAACGGATTGTTGCCGTACTTCTGGATCGCGAGCGCGGGCGAGAACGCCGGTCGAGGCGGCGTCGGTCCGGTGTCGCGCAGCATGCCCTGCGCGATGCCGTTATTGCCGCCGGCACCGCTCGTCGCGAGCGCAAGGTTGGCGAATTGCAATTGCACGCCGCAGTCCCTGACATCGCCTGGACCGATGGCGGCGAAGACGTGCAGCGCCACCGACTCGATCGAGAGCCCGGCATCGATGAGCGGTCCGGAGCTCTTGCCTACACGCAGACCGAGGCCGTTGACGACGAGGCTCGGCTTGAATGCGATCGGACCGCTGGTCGGCAGAAAGCCCACGAAGAGACCGCCGTCCCCTGGCGGATTGGACGTGATCCATGAGTCGTCGTTCTCCAGCCACACAGACACGTCGCCGGTGACTAAAGGAAAGCGTGCCTTCAGACCGATCTGCAGGCCGATGACATTGCCGACGGTCAGGAAGGACACCGTGAGCGGCGGTGGGACTGGAATCACGATGCCTGGGCCGCTCCCGATGTTGCCGAAGAGCTTGTGCAGCCGTAGCAGCAGGGTCGCCGGATCGAACAGGCCGTCGATCAACTGCGTGGGGTCCTGCTGATCGCGCAGCACGACGCCGCGCAGCAGGTTGCGGACTTTGATCGCGCCGACCGTTTCATCGAGCAGATCCTTGACTGGCTGCTGTGCCATCGCCACCGCGGCGACGAGGTCGGCAATCACCTCGACGATGCGCAGCGCCACTTGCGCCGCGTCTGTCGTATCGACGGCCGTCGCGATTGCGCCGTCGCTGGCAACGAAGGCGAACTGCGCGTTATCGAGCAGCCAGCGCGCCGCGAAGCGATGCGTGTCGTCTGCCGCCATGCCGACCAGCACGCGTCGCCCGCCGGCAGGATTCAGACCCGCAGCAACGGTGATGAAGGGTCGCAGTTCTACGCCGCCGGCATCGATTTGCGCCGGGCCCGCGGTGACGCTCACTTCGTCGAGCCCGGTACTGCTGACACTCAACTTGAAAGCCAGCGTGTCGATGCCCGGCACCGGCAACGCGTTGGCAGCCAGCGTGATCACGCGCGCAACGGGCTGCCAGCCGAGAGTGAAGCCGCCAACTGTGAGACTCAGATCGTTGCTGGTCGCGGTGACGGTGACCGCGGCAGGCACGTACGCGTCGAGCAGCGGCGCAATGGTCGTGAGGCCCTCGGTAATAATTGAAGTCGCCGCTGCATTCAGCGACCCGACCGGATCGGATGCCCAGGCGTGCAACGCCGCGCCGTCGAACTTGCGTGGCGTGTCGCTGCGCAGGCCGAGAGCATCGCCTACCTTCTGCACGAGCGGACCCACCGGCGCTGCGAGTGCGGCGAGTCGATCGAGCAGGAACGGCAGCGCGGCCTGCGCCGCCGTGTTCAGCGAAGCGAGGCCGGCAAACGGAACGAGAGGAATGTCGGCACCGGACGCAGGTCGCAGAAAAACTTGCAATCCCGCGGCGTCGAGGCGCGCATGCACCGCCTGACGTCCACTCGCGGCACCGGCCATACCCAGATGCATTTCGAGCCCGGCTGTGGGCGGGCCGGACGGAAACACCGCGAGGCTCGCACCGATGCCGACCGCGAGGCGCGCCCCGCCACCGCCGGGTGCAGCCCAGGTGCTCGGATCAACCGTCAGCACAAGCCGCGCACCGGATCCATCCGCAGCGACGGACAAAGCGACACCGTTGGCCAACCGCAGCGGCGTACCCGCCGCGTCCGCGAGACCGAGCACCGGGCGCAAAGCATCGAACAGATTTTGGATCTTGAGCGGGCTCGATGCGAGCGAACCGCTGCTTCTCAGCCAGCCCGACGGATCGCGCAACAAACCGGCCACCGGGCGCAATGCGCGTTCGGCGTCGCCTACGACGCCGCTGAGCAAACCGAGAGCATCGAGAACTGCGTCGATCAGCGGGCGCGCGTCCTCATCTGCGCGGCGCAGGATTTCGAGAGCAGCCTGCCCGGCCAGAGCGGGCGCTGCCCGCGCGAGCATTCGCGCTAATGCCGCACCGTCCGGAGCCGGCCACAGCACCGCACTGTCGCTGCCGCCGCCGGGATGATGCCAATGCACGCTAGCCCCGAAAGGTTGTAGCGTGAATCGCAATTGCAGACCGCCGACAACAGGCAGCGCGGCGTCCGGCCCGAACTTCAGCGTGCCGCTCAGACCCGAAGGTGCGGCCGTGACGTCCGCGCGCCAGCCGAAGCGCCCACTTGTTGCATCTCCGCCTGACACGCGCACTGAGCGGGCGGCGAAATCGATGCTTGCCGCGCGCGGTCCCAGCAGCGTAGCGATAACTTCTGCCAGTTCATTGCCCGCCAGGAGCAGACGCTGACGGATCAAACCGGCGGGGTCATGCACGAGTTGCTCGAAAGCATCCGCCTGTGCGCCGCCGCTCGCGTCGATGAGAGCGAGCGCAGTCAGAAGATCGGCGCACGCGACCGACGCGGCACTCGCCACATCAGCGCGCAGCCGCTGTACAGCCGCGGCGAGCAGTACACGCGCCTCGGGCAGCACGGGCACTGCCCCTGCACCAGTGCCGAGGACCAGACGCTCCCAGCTCTGACCGAACACGCGCGCGTCTTGCAAGATGATGCGACTGCTGCCCGGGGCACTGGCATCAAGCGATATCGTCACATCGGCGGCAATGCTGCGCAGACTGAGCTCGGGCGTGGCGCTCAGCCAACCCAGACGATCGCCGATGCGCAGGCGCGCGCGAAGCACGCGCTCGTTCGTCACGCCCGTCGTCGTATCGAATGACAGCAGCGAGAGCTCAGCGCCGCCCGTAATCGCCAATGTGCCAGTGGCAACGTCCGGCAATTCCCAGCGCAATCCGGCGCACATGCCGGTGGCTGGCGGCAGCGGTGTCGCCACGCGAGCGTGCGCGCGCTCGGCGAGCCCCGTGGCGACAATCGCGGTCATGGATTCCTGCACCTGACTGGCCGAGACCTCGCCGAACAGCGCGGTGACTGCGAGGCCCGCACGCGGTGCGGCCGGATCGACAGTCGCGAGCCGCAAGTCGGCGCCCGGATCGGCGCGATCAGCCAACTGCATCATCGACGACACGAGCGCGCGGCCGAGAGCGAGCACCCCATCGTCGGGCTCTTCGCCTTCGGAGGGCAACAGACGGAACAGGAGCCGCAACGCGTCTGCCGTCGGCTGCGTGTCGAGTGCCGTCAGTGAAATCGCGGAGAGCGGCGTACCGAGCAGCACGAGATCGGTGATCGCGGCCTGGCTTTCGGCGACAACACGCGCGGCATGACCCGCGCCACCGACGGCGACGAGCGCGATGTCGTTGCTGATCCCGGCGAGACCTTGCAGCAGGCGGGCGAGGCGCGCGGCCTGTTCCGGCGTGCCATCGGTGGTGCTACCCGCAACCTTGCAGTCGGCGCGCGCGCCCAGCGCAACGAACCAGTCGCCGGCAGCGAAGGCCGGCAACGCGAACATCGCCGCTTCGAGTCCCGGCGTCGCGAGATCGATCCGCTGCGCGGCTGGCGCATCGGGCCAGGCATCGGTGCCGATAGCTACGTGCACCGTCGTCGTCGGAATGCGGCCGGTCAGATCCTCGATATCAAGGTGCGGCCAGAGCTGCGACGCCGCGAGGCCGATGCGGCGCACGGTTATGCCGCTCGGCGTGACCGGCGGCGCGACGATGAGGCCGTCGCTCCCGGCCCACCGTTGCGCGAGCGCAGTAAGGCCTGCCGTGATGGCCCGACCTTCGACCAGATCGCGCACGTCCACGGCGACTGATGCTTCGGCTCGCAGCGCCGCCTCGAGCGCCGTCGCTGGCAAGCCGACGTCTCCCGGCCGCCAGTTGCGCAGGGACTCGGGCGCGGCCAGCAGCAGCGGCTCGAGTCCCGCGGGCGGAAACCAGACGGCGAGGTTCGGCAACCCGGCGCTGATCGCAAATCGATACGGATCGTCGGGATGACCCGTGCCGACGATGAAGCCGCGATTGACGCCGCTGCCCGCGAAAAGATCCGCCACGACTGATAGCGCGCGCGGACCGAGATCGCTCATGACCAGGCGCGGCAACCAGTCGGCGAACGCTTGTTGCGGCTGGGTCACGAGGTCGGCGAGGCGCAGGATGGCGCGAACTTCGGATGTACCGCCGGCACGCCCGGCATCGATGTCCCAGCCGAGCGCCTGAACGATCTCCTGGAAGGAGTCAAAGGAGTCGCTCGCAAGCGCCGCAATGTGGCCCACGAGGATCTGCAGTGCGTCCCAGCCCGCAACGGGCAGCGTCACGCTGCCGTCGGCGGCGATCACAGGCAGCGCGATCGGCACAGTGCTCCCGCCGCTGACGATGCGCGGATTGGGCGCGCTGACGTCGGCAGTAAAGCCCGCGGTTGGGCCCCACGCGAGGCGCAGGCCAACATGATCGGCAAACAACTCGACGTTGCTACCTAACGCGAGGTGCACGCTCGGAGGATTGACGCCGCGCTCGCGCGCAGTCAGCAACGCCTCGGCGCCGGGCAGCAACTGCGCCGCCTTTGTCGCGAAGTCGAGCTTGGCAAGCAACGCTGCAAAGCGCGTACGCACGACAGTACAGCGCTGGCCAAGTGTGTCGACGCTCGTCGTCGCCGCCGCGGACACAGTGACCACGGAGCCCTCCGCATACACCTCGAGGGCGAAGGGACCGATGAGCGGCAGGCGCCAGGGATCGCCCAACGTGCCGGTGCCTGTCACGGCGGAGGCCGCCTCGCTGGCGTCTGTCAGCGCATTGCGCAGCGTGCCGAGCAGCGTGGTTGCCACGGCCGGCGTCGCGAAAACTTGTTGCCAGTAGCCGCTCACCGCAGCGAGCGGGTTCGCCATCAACGCGGGCAACGTGACCGCCGGCAAGCCGCCCGCGGGATCGATGCCGAGCAGCTGACGCACCGCGCTGAGCGCGGTGCCGAGGCCGTTGAGCAACTGGCTGGCGATCTCTCCCACCGCGGCGCCGGCGGCATCCATCATTGCATCAGGCGAGGTGAGATCGAGCGTCGCGTACGAACGACCGCCGATCTGGACGTTGTCGGCGGCAAGCACGAAAACCAGACGCCGCTGCGGGTCGAGCGCAAAGCCCACGCGCAACGTGTCGGCTTGCGCGGCGGGCGGCACAGCGACGTTGAGCACAGGATTGCCCGCGTCGCCGGCGGCGGCCCAAACTCCCAGGCTCGGCAACGCCAGCGCTTCGCCGGTCACGAGATCGATGCGCAGCAGATCGACCGCCGCCTGTACCCGCGCCGCGTTGTTGCCCAGCTGGAAACCCAGACGCGGTGTCAGTTGCGTATGGCCGCTTGGCCCCTGATCGACACCGAGTGAAAGCGCCAGCTGCGCCGCGCCGAGACTGAACTGCACTTCGCCACCGACGCGCGCACCGCCGAGCAGCGCGGCAAAGTGGCCAAGCCAGTCGTTGCGGCTGGCTTGAGTTTCCAGGATGCCGCGCACCCAGGCGGCAATCGCCTGCACGCCCTGCGTCGCGAGCGCTGTGATCGGAAAGTCGGGCACCGCATCGCCATTGCGCAGGCCGAGGAGTCCGCCCAACGCCGCGATCGGCGAACTGGCCGCGGCTGCATCGGCTTGCGACTTGACGAGCGAGAGCACGAGATCGAGCAAGGCGTCGTCGAGTTGCCCGGTGCCGTCGGCGGCAACGCGCACGTCGCGCGGCGAGGTGGCGCCGGGCAGCTGCAGCGCCGACAACACCAGACCGAACATCGGAGCTTGCGGATCCGCAATCGAGGTCGGCACATCGACCTCGATGCCGATGGCGCCGAAGTGCGCCTGGCCCGGTACCGGCGGCGCACTGGCGATCGTGATGGTGGTGCCGATGCGAATCCGCCCGCCGCTCGAACCCAGCAGCAGCGACTCTGTCACCGCCGGGCCGTTGCCTTTCTGAGCGCGAAAGAGCGGAATCGCTAGCGTGGTCGATGACGTCGGATTCTGCGTGCTGAATTTGAATCCGACTCCGATGTGCAGAGCGTCTGACTGCGACTCATCGACCGTGACCGCCACGCTGAGCGCCGGATTGTCGAGGCTCAGAATCGGCAGCCAGATCACGCCCGCCTCGGTCGTGCGGTCGGCGCCGCCCAATGCATCATCGACGAAAGCGATCAGCGCCGCGCGCTGCGCCTCGTTTGCCAGCATCGTGCCGAGAAAGTCTTCGGGGCGTCCGAACCAGTCCGGATTCGGATCGCCATTGCGAAAGATGCCCAAGGCCTCGGCGAGATTGCCGAGCACGCCGAGGTCTGCGGCGCCGATAGTCACCGCTTCACCACGGCGGGCTTCAGGCCGCTGGCCCCGCTGAAGCGGTGGCGCGCCATCGGCACGATCTCGATGCCGCGCGCGTTCGCAGTCAGCTCGGCCGGCACATGCACGTTGCCGCGCTGATCTTTACCCGTCGCGCCGGCAATGCCTGTCACCATGCCCAAGAGGCAGTGCCAGGCAAAGGCAACGAGCGCATCGCCCCACGTGGCGACGACGAGCTCCGGCCCGCGCGGACGCCGTTGGGCCGCGGCGTACAGGCCCGCCGGTTGATCGGGCGCACCGCAGACGAAGGCGACCTCCACAACCGCATTGCTTGTCTGGTCGCAACGCACGGGAATGAGAACGACGATGAGGCCCGCGTCGAGCTTGACGCGCACATCGAGGCTCACCGCGAGCTCGCTTTCACCTTCGACCCAAACGACTTCGGTGCGCTTGGTCGGACGAAAGAAACCCGCGGCACGGCGCGCGGCCACACGCAGCAGCTCGTTGGCCTGCCCGGCACCGACCATCACCGTCTCGGCGATGTCGCCTTCGGTTGTCGGCCGCGCTGCCGACAGCCGCCGCGCCCTGCGTTCGTCGGCGATGAAACGAACAAACTCCGGGGCGATGGTCTCGGCCACGGCGTGGGGATTCCGGAAGAAGCGACTGGACTCGGTTCGGGCGACTAGCCTGCGAGCACTATCCCCGAGCGTTCCGGCGCCGAGGGTTCCCGCACGGCTTTTTTTCGGCAAACGATGCTAATCCCGTTTGCGCTGCGGGGTCCATCACTCTTTTGCGATTTGCGCTGCAAGACAGCGTTCGCTGCAGCCGATGCGCCGTCAACTTGCTGCTGCGCACTGGTCAGCCGTCTGTAGGCGCCGAAGCCTTCCACTTCACAGACGTCGTCCAGACGCTTGGTTTCGTCTGTCGACTTTGAGTAGCGAACCAGGAGCAACGAACGAGCGCCTTCCTCCTTAGCGCGGTCGGTCGTAAAAAAAGATGAGTGAGGCAGCGCGCGCCGCGCCGCAGCGTTCCGTGAGGCACCAGCCTGGTTGACAGGCGCATCGGCGCGCCGGACATTCTGTGCCGCTCGTCGCGCCGGCCAGATTTGAGACGATTTCATGCCCGGTCAAAGCGATCGGTGGAACGACGCGTCGGATGTCATTCCGATGTTCCCGACACTCGTGTGGAAAGTCGAGCTCTCGGCGCAATTGCGCGAAACAATCGACACGAATGTTTTCCGCAGCGCTGGCGCGTATGCGACGGGATTTGCCATCCATACACCTGGCAAGGGCTAGCACCTCAGCAGGCCGTTGTGGTGACAGCTCTGCAAGAGCTCTCCAGATCAGCCAACGTCTGCGTAGCCTTCAGCAAGGTTCGCGCTGCCACCGAAAGAGTGTCGAGTCAGGAAGGAGTATCTTCGTGGCGTGCGCATATGGCGAAAGGTAACGAGAGTCAACCATGACCAACGTACGAATCCTGAAACGCTTCGCGGCAGTAACGCTCGCTTGTCTGCTCGTATTGTGTTCCGGGCCGGCCCGAGCCGACGGCGTTACGGCGATTCGCTGCGGCCTGCTGCTCAATCCGGTGGACGGCTCTATCACCCGAAATGCGATCATCCTCGTGCGCAGCGAGCGTATCGAGCAGGTCGGAGCAAACGCGAGAGTCCCCGACGGCGCACGCGTGATCGACCTCTCGGCCTATACGGTCTTGCCCGGGTTGATCGACAGCCACACGCACATCCTGCTGCAACCCGAGGACGAGCGCGGCTTGCCGCCCGTCATCACGAAATCGCAGGCCTTTCGCACGGTGCAAGGCGTCGCCGCGGCGAAAAAGGATCTTGAAGCCGGATTTACTACGCTGCGCGACGTCGACAGCGAAGGAGCGGGCTTTGCAGACGTGGCGATACGCGATGCGATCAATCGCGGGATCGTTCCAGGCCCGCGCCTGCTCGTTTCGACGCTCGCGCTCACGATCACGGGCGGCCACATGAACAATGCGGGCCTGAATCCCGACATCGACATTCCCGAGCCTGCGGCGCTCACGGACTCCCGTGACGCCTTGGTTGCCGAAGTGCGTCGCCAGGTTAAGTACGGAGCTGACTGGATAAAGCTCTACGCGACCGGCACGCTGCGTCACGTAGACTCCGCCAGTCTCGAGCCGTTGGGCCAGGTCTCGCTCGAAGACGTGAAAGCGGTGGTTGCGGAGGCGAAGCGGTGGCGCCGCGACGTTGCGGCACACGCCTACGGTGGCGAAGGCGCAAAAAACGCCATCCGTGGCGGCGTGCGCTCGATCGAACACGGCATGATGCTGGACGATGAGGCGCTCAAGCTCATGATAGCGCAGGGCACATACTGGGTTCCGACGCTATCGGTTTACTTCCCGCAGAACGAAGAGGACAACACCGAGCTCAGCCGCAGGATCGTCGCCAGTCACAAGAATGTGTTTCAGAAGGCGATGAAGATGAGTGTGCGGATCGCGTTCGGCACGGATGTCGGTGCCTTCGAGCACGGCACAGCCGCGCGGGAGTTCGTTCGAATGGTCGAGTACGGCATGAAACCGCTCGATGCGATCCGGTCTGCGACCGTTCGCGGTTCGGAGTTGCTGAGATTGGAGCGCGACATCGGCAGTATCGAGCCGGGCAAGTTCGCGGACGTGATTGCCGTCGAAGGCAATCCCCTCGATGACATCGGTACCCTGGCCCGCGTTGCTTTCGTGATGAAGGCCGGACAGGTGTACAAGTCGCCACGCTAAATGCATGCCCTGCCGTTGTGGAGGATGGTAACGCGGGCTAGATCCATCCGAGTGATTTCATGGCCAGACCAGCGTGCCAGATCTTCGTCATGTGCCTGATCTTGTCGAACTCAAAGTCCATCACATAAATGAACGGTCGGCATGCGCTGCGGGTTTGTCCGGTACTCAGCTTGCTGGACTCAACGCCAGGTAACCCAGGGAGACAGCCATGATCAGGTTGGCCCTCACGTGTCGCGCGCTGCGGCAACACCGTCGCCCCGCTCGGGGGTGTCGGCAGCACGAGCGGGGGGCTTCTGACCGAGACAACATCGATCGCCATCGCGAACAACCTGCTGCTCGTCGGCTCGCCTTACGCCGGACGCTGTCTGTTCTACGATTTCTGTGTAGGCGAAGCCAACCTGTCCAGGATGGATCCAACCGCGCGCTGACTGTCGGAACAAGTACCGATGTGCTTTGTATCCGTGGCACGAGCTGTCGTTGAGCCGTATTGCGGGACGTGGTGGCGGAACCGCGAATCCAGAAGCCTTGAGCGTCGTGAATTTGAATACCAAACCGGGATTCACATCGACCTGACGCATTCCTTTCGCAGGCATCGACCTGCCTCTTGGCGTGCGCCTCTGAGGAATCGCGCCGTACCCCGAGATGTACCCCACGAATGCGTCGCTGCCGCCGGACGTTACTGGACGTTGGTGGACGAACTTCGCGCCTATAGATATGAAGCTTCGATATGCGCGCTGGACGTTAGTGGACGTCTACGAACGTCTATGGATGGCTCCCCCGGCCGGATTCGAAATCGACCGTAAGCTCCCGAGCGGAAAGCTCTCGCGTATGTTCGCCGAGCACGATACCCCCGGCGATACCCCTCATTCTTTCAGGTGCAGCCTCATCCTGTTCGCGTGACCAGCGCAGTCCGATGACCCGGCAAGCGACCATAGACGGTCGTGCGCTGACGCGGCTCGCGACCGAAGTTTCGAATCGCTTGAGACAACATTTCGGCGGTCTGCTCCTGACCGTTCAGACCGCCCGCCGCGCGCGTAATTGACTCCCTCATCAACGTTCCGCCGAGATCGTTAGCGCCCGCTGCACAGCAGGCGAGCGCACCATCGAGGCCCATCTTTACCCATGAAGCCTGGATGTTGGTGAGCACCGGATGAAGTATCAGGCGCGCCACGGAATGCATGAGTACTGCCTCCCGAAACGTCGGACCCGAACGCGCTCGACCGCGCCGCCAGATGGGAGACTCCATGTGCACGAACGGCAAGGGCACGAACTCGGTGAACCCGCCGGTTTCTGCTTGCAGCGTGCGAATCCTGAGCAGGTGCCGCGCCCAATGCAGCGGTGTATCGACGTGACCGAACATGATCGTCGCCGTGCTGCGCAAGCCAATCCGATGCGCCGCGCGCATGACTTCCAACCACTCGTCCGTCGTCAATTTGTCCGGGCAGATGACGCGACGCACTTCGTCGTCGAGAATCTCCGCCGCAGTCCCAGGCAAGGTCGCGAGACCCCGTTCTTGGAGGCGGATCAGGTAGGGTTCGAGCGGTAGTTCTAGTGTTCTCGCGCCGTGCTGGACCTCGAGCGGTGAGAACGCATGGACGTGCATGTCGGGCACAGCTGCCTTCACGGCCTGGACGATACTCAGGTAGGTGTGCCCATCGAATTTGGGATGAATGCCGCCTTGCAGGCAAACCTCGGTTGCACCTCGTGACGCCGCCTCGCGGACGCGCGACGCGATCTCTTGCAGACTCAGCTCGTATGCCGGGCCACGTAGCGAATGAGCTGAACGACCCTTGGCGAAGGCACAGAACCCGCAGGAGTAGCTGCAGACGTTGGTGTAGTTGATGTTGCAGTTGATAACGTACGAAATTGCGGGCCCGCATTGCTCGGCACGCAGCTCATCGGCAGCATGGGTGACGAAGGCGAAGTCGGCGCCTCGGGCGCCGAACAGCGACGCGATCTCAAACTCATGCGGCGTCACTCCGGCGCGGGCACGCCTCACGATCGCATCGATCTCGCTCGAGCGTCGCTGATGAGCCGATGGCCGCCTGATCAGCGCGAGGTCTTGCGGCGGTGGCGCAGTTCCAACGCCGGCATACCATGCGTTTGGGCGAGCAAAGCCCTCTGCATCCGCGGCACGAAGCACCGCGATGCGCTGTGAATCCGCGAGCCATCGCGAAGCTTCGCGGACATGCCGTGGTACCAGAGGCAGGCGCTGGACCAATCGGCGGCCGGCGTTTTCGGTTTGTCGTTCGAGCTCGGACAAGTGCGGCCAGGGTGCCTCGGGATTGACGTGATCGGCCGTGATGGGCGATACGCCGCCCCAGTCGTTGATGCCTGCATGGATGAGTTCGTCGAGTGCGCCTGGACTCAGATTCGGTGGCGCCTGAATGGACATCGCAGGGCCGAAAATCAGTCGCGCCGCAGCGATGGACCAGCCAAGCTCGACACTGGAGGCATCCGGATGATTCGCCATGCGGGTACCCGGCTTGGCGCGAAAGTTCTGAATGATGAGCTCCTGGATGTGACCGTGCTGCTGGTGCAGCTCGCGAATCGCGAGCAGCGCGGCGATGCGTTCCTTACGAGTCTCGCCAATGCCGACCAGAATTCCGGTTGTGTAGGGGATGCTGAGCTCGCCCGCACACCGCAGCGTCTCAAGACGAATGGCTGGCGCCTTGTCCGGTGCGCGCCAGTGCGCGCCGTGGCGCTCCATCAGGCGGCTGGCCGTGGACTCGAGCATCACGCCCATTGAAGCTGCCACCGGCCGCAAGTTCTCGAGCTGTTCGGCAGTGAGTACGCCGGGATTCAGGTGCGCCAGCAGCCCCGTTTCCGCAAACACGTGCTGAGCGGCATACTGCAGATAGTCGATCGTCGTCGCGAATCCCAACGAATCGAGTTCGGCGCGCGCTTCGGCGTAGCGTAGCTCCGGCTTTTCACCGAGCGTAAACAGTGCTTCCTGGCAGCCTGCGGCCGCGCCGGAGCGGGCGATCGCCAGCACTTCATCGAGAGTCAGAAAGGCCCGCTTGCCGCCGGCCGGATGCTGGGCGAAAGCGCAGTAGCCGCACACGTTGCGGCACAGCTGCGTGAGCGGGATGAAAACCTTGCGCGAATAGCTAATGCGCAGCCCGAATCCCTGCACGGCGAGATCTTCTGCCGCGTTCAACAGTGCATCGCAGGCAACCTGTTCCAGCGCGTACGAGGTCTCGGCGCTCGGTGCGACACCTCGCTTCCAGTCGCCACGAATTCGATCGACGACGCTCATCAGGCAGTGCGCTGCAGATCACGCAGAAAACCGTAGCGATCCGGCTGTTTTGCGACCAGGCGCTCGAGGTCCGCCGGCTCATCCACATCGGACGCGAGCGAAGACAGCAGCAGCGTGGTCGTGGTCAGGCCTCGTTCGCGCGCCGCTGCTTCGTGGCAGTACCGGCTGTTCGTGCCGAATCGCGGAACGATAGCCGTTGGCGGACTCAGCCCGAGAGCATTTGTGCCACTACCGCGCGCATCCGGGATCACGACCACAGCATGAACTCTTGCCGCTGCCACCACGGTTCGCAGATCGGCTGCCGACACCGAGGGCAGGTCCGCTGGCAGCACGACGACTGAATCCGCGAATCGCGCCGCTCGCGCAGCGGCACTGCTCAACGATGAGTTGAGGTCGTGTCCCAGATCCTGCAACCATCGGCAATCGCCTGAGACCGCGGGGAGCTCGCCGCTCAACACGCAGATATCGTCGAACACACAGGCCGCGCGCGCGCAGCGCAGTACGTCTTCCAGCATGCGCTGGTTCAGGAGCGAGCGTTGCGACGGGGACAAGCACGCCGCAAGCCGTTGCTTGCCTCTATCCAGCCCTTTGAAGGGAACGATGGCAACGACGCTCATGCAGTGCGCCTCGAAGACATCGGGCGCAGTTGCTGCGCAAACTCGACCGTCTCCTGGGCGAGCCGCTCCCGATCGGCCAGGCTGTTCATGACGGTCGAAGTCACCATCACTGGAATGCCACACGATTGCTCCCAGCGTGCATCCTCGTGGTCGATGACCAGGCCGTCGATGAGACCCGCATAGTGCCGCGCCAGCGCCGTCGGGTCCGTCGCGATGCCCAGTTCCGCCATGATCTTGATGGTCGGGCCCTTGATGGCACGACCGCCGACGAGAGGCGATACAGCGATGACCGGCACTCGTGCGGATCGCAAGGCAGTCGTCCAGCACTGCAGTGCCAGGATAGGATCGATGCTGAGATACGGATTCGACGGACAGATGAGCACGGCCTTCAGGGAAGGCGCCGCGAACAGTCCGAGCGCCGCCGCAGGTGCCCGCGCGAGGTGCGCTCCGTCGATGATTACGCGACGCAGTTCTGGCTCGCATCTGCGGCGCACGAAATAGTGTTGAAACTCCAGCACGCCTTCACTGGTATCGACGAACGTTCGCACGCGGTCGTCGGTCATCGGAAAGATGTGCGATGGAACCCCGAGCCGCCTGGCAAAGTCCGCGGTGATGACGGAAGGCGGCTCTCCGCAAGCCAGTCGGCGCGTGCGCTCGAGGTGCAGCGCCAGGTCTTTGTCACCCAGCCGGAACCAGGTTGGGCCGCCCAGTCTTTCGAGCTCCGCCATCGCCAGCCACGTTTCGCCCGCTCGACCCCAGCCGCGCGTTTCATCCGCGATCCCGGCGAGGGTATAGAGCGTGGTATCCACATCCGGGGAGATCGCAAGACCCAGATGTTCGAAATCATCACCGGTGTTGACGACGATCGCGAGCGCGCCTGCAGGCAACGTGCGCTGCAATCCGAGGGCGAGCTTGGCACCGCCCACACCACCACTCAGTGCGACGACTTCGACTTGCGGCGTGCTGCTCATCGAAACAAGTCCTCTGCTACATCGCGGAGCAAGGCAGCGGCGGGTCGGTCGGGCGCCGCCCAATGTAGTCCTCGAACGTGAACGACGGGAACGCCTTCCGCAGCTTCGCCCATGGTCAGCGCCGCCCCTGCGGCTATCGCATCCGCGAACCCGACCTCGGTCATCTGCAAAGGCCGCCCATAGCGGTCCTGCTCACCGCGCCGATCGATCAAAGAAGGGAGGCCGGCCGCTCCCAACGCAACGTTGACTACTCCGCGTCGCCAGGGTCGCCCGAAGCTATCCGAGATTATCACGCCCAACTCGGAGGTCAGGGTTGCGCGCAGATACTCACGCAGCCTTGTCGCATCCGCATCGGGATCGGTCGGCAGCAGCAGCACGGGTTCGTGCAGCGCTGCAGACTTCACGTTCGACGCGTCGATGCCGGCATTGGCCATCACGAACCCCAGACGATGCCGCACGATCAGCACCCGGGGTGCGGCCCGTATCACTTCAACGGATTCGCCAAGGATGACCTCGACCAGTCGCGGGTCCTTGTCGGTGACGCGAGCGAGGTCCAACGCACGAGCCGATGGCGTCACCGCCGCCAGATCGACCAGCCGTCCCGCGCTCTTGGAGACGATCTTCTGCGCGACGACGAGCACGTCGTAAGGCACCAGCTCGATGTGATTCGAGCGCAGTGCGCGGGAGATCTCGCGGCCGAGATCGAGACCGGGCTCGACATCGACGATCCCGGAAACGGCCGTGTATTCGATCGAGTTTCGATCGGCGGCCATATGCCACTAGGCCTGGTCTGACTGCAGGTTGCCGGTAATCCGCAGCCCTGCACCATCCACCGAGTAAGCCTTGTTGAGGAAGATGAGAACTGAGGTCAGCGCTTCCGCCGCGGCCGAGTTGCACAGAGCGCCGCCGTGCAGCCCGCGCAAGCCGCAGCTACGAACCAGCTCGATCACACGTTCGCGCGCCGCCTTGTCATCACCGAAGACCAGTACATCGCAATCGACCGGCCCAGCCATTGCCAGCTTGTGTGCGGCGACGTTGTGAAACGCGGAAACGACACGAACCTGCGGTCCGAGAATCGTCTGCGCAGCGACCGCTGCGCAGCCCGCCGCGGGCAACTGAACACGCATCACCTTGGGAGGCACGAGCGGCACAGTCGTATCGACGACGATCTTGCCTGAAGCGAACGGCGCGATTTCGGCAAGCGCGCTCGCCTGCGCGCCGTACGGCACCGTGACCACAATCAAGTCGGAGGTGTCGGCGGCAGCACTGTAGCTGCCACCTGCTACGGCGCCGGCTCGCCCAGCACCCAGGCTGGCCGCAGCTGCAGCCGCCTTTTCTGCCGAGCGCGACCCGAGGAA
>Ga0111538_10002464_pt1 | contig 26016 bp, 17 predicted proteins | sample SoiMethybrSBSTD1_FD_79669 | JGI IMG/M metagenome (GOLD analysis project Ga0111538, IMG submission 79669) | Bulk soil microbial communities from a Populus tree surrounding site in Tennessee, USA - Soil MetaG P. TD hybrid SBSTD1 (version 2)... | ecosystem: Environmental > Terrestrial > Soil >...
CGGTCGTTTTCGGCGCCGCCTTCGGTCATGGTCGGCGGTCGTTTTCGGCGCCGCCTTCGGTCATGGTCGGCGGTCGTTTTCGGGGTCCAACGAGTCCGCGCCTCGGTCCCCATCCAACGTCAACAGGACACCGGAAACCGGAAACGGGAAGCGGGAAACCGGAACCGGGTCCCACGTCGAATCCCCGCAGCTCCCGCTTCCGCTCCGCTTCCTGGCTGCGGCTTCCGGTTTGTTTCCGGCTTCCGGTTTCCGGTTTCCGGTTTCCGGCAGCCTGTTGACGTCCCTTCTGGGGACTACGGGGCGGGGCCGTCGGTCTGGTGCAGGACGGTGTCGCGCAGCCAGCGCGGGTCCTTGTCCGGGTAGTCGAGCGTGAAGTGGAGGCCGCGCGATTCCTTGCGCCGGCGCGCGCTCTCGATGACGAGGTGCGCGACCAGGGCGAGGTTGCGCAGCTCGACCATGTCGGCGGTGACGCGGAAGTCCCAGTAGTACTCGTTGATCTCCTCGCGCAGGAGCTCGATACGGTGGCGGGCGCGCTCGATGCGCTTGTCGGAGCGCACGATGCCGACGTACGACCACATGAAGCGGCGGACCTCGTCCCAGTTGAGCGCCACCACGATGGCGTCGTCCGAGTCGGTCGCCTCTCCCGCCTGCCAGGGCACCACCTGGGAGGGGCGCAGGAGCTCGGCGTGCTCGACCGCCGCGGCGGCGCGGGCGCCGAAAACCACTCCCTCGAGCAGCGAGTTGGAGGCCAGGCGGCAGGCGCCGTGCAGTCCGGTGTGGGCGCACTCGCCGATGGCGTAGAGGTTCCTGACCGGGGTCCTGCCGTGCTCGTCGCTCACCACGCCGCCGCACTGGTAGTGGGCGGCCGGCACCACCGGGATGGGCGCCCGGGTGATGTCGATGCCGAGCGCCAGACAGCGCTCGAAGATGGTCGGGAAGCGCTGCCTGACGAAGGCGGCGTCGAGGTGGGTCATGTCGAGGAAGACCGAGTCGGCGCCCGACCGCTTGAGCTCGTTGTCGATGGCGCGCGCCACCACGTCGCGCGGGGCGAGCGACTTGCGCTCGTCGTAGCGCTCCATGAAGGTCGAGCCGTCGTGCAGCTTGAGGATGCCGCCCTCGCCGCGCAGCGTCTCCGAGATGAGGAACGACTTGGCGTGCGGGTGGTAGAGGACGGTCGGGTGGAACTGGACGAACTCGAGGTTGGCGACCGGGGCCCCGATGCGGTAGGCCATCGCCACCCCGTCGCCGGTCGCCACGTCCGGGTTCGACGTGTAGATGTAGACCTTGCCGGAGCCGCCGGTGGCCAGCACGGTGGCGCGCGCCACCACGGTGATGACGGCGCCCGAGCGGCTGTCGAGCACGTAGGCGCCGAAGCAGGCCGGCTCGCCGCCGTACTTGGCCATCGACAGGAGGTCGATGGCGATGTGGTCGGACAGGACCGCGATGCGCGGGTGCTTCTCCACCGCCGCGTAGAGGGCCGAGTGGATGGCGTGGCCGGTGGTGTCCTTGTGGTGGGCGACCCGCCGCGCGCTGTGGCCGCCCTCCCGGCCGAGCTCGAACTCGCCGCGCGCGTCGCGGGCGAAGTCCACGCCCAGCGCCGCCAGGTTGCGCACGTGGGCCGGCCCCTCGCGGACGCACATCTCGACGATGTCCCGGTTGCACAGGCCGTCGCCCACCACCAGGGTGTCATCGACGTGGCCCTGCAGGGTGTCGTCGTCGCCCAGGACCGCGGCAATGCCCCCCTGCGCCCAGTCGGTGGCGGTGTCGGTCGGCCGCTTCTTGGTCACCACCACCACCTGGCCGTGCTGGGCGGCCTCCAGGGCGAAGTAGAGGCCGGCGATCCCCGAACCGATGACCAGGTAGTCGGTGGCTCGCTCGTCCGCGCGGGGAATCATCGTTTCCGGCAGAGTACCGCTTTTGCCAGCGCGCCGCGCGATTGCTAGGATCGGCCGATGCTGCGGCCCCTGACCCTCGCCTGCCTGCTGGTGGGCGTCGCCGCGGGCCCGGCGGCGGCCGACATCTACTCCTACACCGACGCGAGCGGCGTGGTTCACCTGACCAACATCCGGCCGCGCGGCAAGGCGGCCGGGCGCTGGAAGCGGATGGGAAGCGAGGAAGCGGTCGGCAAGGCCGCGGCGCGCCGCGGCGCCTGCGCCGGCTGCGACCCGGTCCCGGCCCGCGACCGCTCGCCGGATCGCTTCGGCCGCTTCGACGCCTTCATCAGCGAGGCCTCGCAGATCTACGCCATTCCCGAGACGCTCATCCGTGCGGTCATCAAGGTGGAATCGGACTACGACCCGCAGGTGGTGTCCTCGGCCGGGGCGCGTGGCCTCATGCAGCTGATGCCCTCGGTGACCCGCGACATGGGCGTGTCCAACGTGCACGACCCGCGCGAGAACATCCTCGGCGGCACCCGGCTGCTCCGGGTGCTGGCCAACCGCTACGACGGCGACCTGGTGCGGACCATCGCCGCCTACCACGCGGGGGTCGGCTCGCTGGCCCGCTACTCCGACAGCGTCCCGCCCTATCCGAACACCCGGAAGTACCTGCGCATGGTGCTGGATCGGTACTATCAGTATGCCGCGGCGGAGAACCGCCATTGACGACGCAATCCCTGCGGCGGGCCTGTTCTTGACGCGGGGAAGCCCACCCTTTCTAATGGCCACGCGGTGTCAGATATTCGTGCATCCACTGAAGGTCCCGAGCGGTTCGACCATCACCTGACCGCCGCCGGGGACCTGCTCAAGCAGGACAAGGTGGAGGAGGCGAAGTCCGAGCTGGCCGCCGCGCTCGCGCTCAAGGGTGACGACATCAAGGCGCTGGGCCTGTTCGGGCTGGCCTGCTTCCGCCTGTCGGCTTTCGACGAGGCGCTGCCGGTCTACAAGAAGCTGGTCGAGCTCAAGCCCAACGACGCCTCCTACCGGCTCAACCTGGGGCTGGTCCACCTCAAGCTCGGCAACGCCGCCCAGTCGATCCGCGAGCTGGTCAAGAGCCGCGATCTCGATCCCAGCCAGCAGCGGACGGTCGCCTACCTCGGGCTGGCCTACGCGCGGCTCGGCGACTTCGCGCGGGCCTACGAGGCCTTCATGCGCGCCGGCCAGGAGCAGCTGGCGAGCGAGATGGAGCAGCACCTGAGCGAGGACGAGAAGGAGCTCATCCTGGCGCGCCTGGGTGGCAACGCCGAGCCGGAGCCGGAGATGGGCGTGGCGTCCGACGCCTACGAGGTCCTGGTCAGGAGCGGCGAGCCGGAGCAGGACGGCGCCGCCGCGTTCGCCGAGGCGCAGGCGCGCGCGGCGCTGGCGGAGAAGCGGCGGGCGGCCGGCGTCACGGCGCCGCCGGTCCAGGAACCGCGGGCGCTGCGCGCGCCCGAACCGACTCCCCCGTCGCCGGCGCTCGAGGACGACGCCGAGGACGAGTGGGCGGCCGAGCGCGACTCGGGGCAGAAGCATGCCGGCGAGACGGCCGACGACACCGGGACCGAGCGGGTCGCCACCGACGAGGAGCTGGCGATCGACCGCATCCGCACCGACGACCACGAGCCAGTCGAGGAGATCGGCGACGCCGAGATCGAGTCGATCGAGGAGCGCCGGTCGGGGCAGATTCCGACCGTGGCGGCCGAGGCCGCACCGGAACCGGCACCGGCAGCCGCACCCTCGCCGGCCGGGATCGGGAGCCTCACCGACGCCCGTCCGGTCGCGCTCGACGAGGGGCTGGTGACCCAGGCGGTGGCCATGGCGCTGCCGTCGGCCGCGGCCGAGGGCGCCGGCACCCGCGTCGGCATCGGGCAGATCGCGCCGCTGCCCCTGACCTCGCTGGCCACCGCGCGGCTCATCCGTCCCGAGGACGGCGACGCGCCGTTCGAGATCGGGGCCGGCGGCGTGCTCATCGTGCGGGTCAACGAGCGGGTCCTGTCGCGCACCGAGGAGGTGATGGTCTCGTGCGGCGACCTCGCCTTCGAGCCGGCCACCCGGCGGGTGCGCGGCGCCGCCACCGACGAGATCTTCGGCGAAGAGGACAAGAGCCTGTTCATCGTGACCGGCAGGGGCTATTTGGTGGCCGCCGCCGGCGGGCAGGTCTTCACCGCGGTCGCGCTCGACGACGACATCCTCTACCTGCGCGAGACGCTGGTCTTCGCCTTCGAGGACCATCTGCGCTGGGAGAACGGCAACGTGCCCGGCTCGAGCGGGCAGATGCACGTGGTGCAGTTCCGCGGCACCGGCTGCGTGGTGGTGCGCTCGCGCCGCCCGCTGCTCTCCCTCAAGCTCGGGGCCGACCGGGTGGTCTACGTCGAGGCCAGCGTCCTGTCCGGCTGGATCGGTCGGGTGGTGCCGCGACTGGTCACGCCGGCCGCCGGCGGCAAGTCGTCGGCCCCGTTCGTCGAGTGCGCCGGCGAGGGCGTGGTCCTCATCGAGGATCAGGCGGTGGCCTCGCCGCCCGTGGTGGGGGTGTGAACGCTCGGAGCGGTGACCCGCAGCGGCCGGTCCTCCGCCCGCTGCGCGAGGAGATCACCGACCTGCCGAACCTGGTGACCCTGGTCCGGGTCGCGTTCATCCCGGTGATCCTCCTCTGCATCGACAACTACAGCCCCAAGCTGTCGGCGCTGTCGGCGTTCCTGTTCGCGCTGGCGGCCGCGTCGGACGCGCTCGACGGCTACCTGGCCCGGCGCATGGGCCTCATCACGGTGGTGGGAAAGTTCCTCGACCCGCTGGCCGACAAGCTCATCGTCCTCTGCACGCTGGTCATGCTGGTCGCGCACGGCCGCGCGCCTGCCTGGCTGGTCATCGTCCTGATGGCGCGCGAGCTGGCGGTGACGGGCCTCAGGGCCATCGCGTCGCAGGAGGGCTTCGTCATCTCGGCGGGCGCCGGCGGCAAGGCCAAGGCGGCCCTGCAGATGGTCGGCATCGGCTTCCTCCTGGTCCACTTCAAGTACGACATCCTGATCTTCGACTTCCCGCTCGACTTTCACGACGTCGGCCTCATTCTCCTGTGGGTCTCGCTGGTGATGTCGGTGCTGTCGGCGGTCGAGTATTTCCGCTTCTTCGTCCAGGCGGCGCAGAAGCAGGCGCGCCTGCTCGAGGCCAAGGGGCTCACGCGCGAGCGGCTGAAGGAGATCGCCCGCGAGCGACGCGAGCGGATCCGCCGGCTCAAGTCGCGGCGGCGCATCGAGAAGCGCGAGCGGCGGCGCGACAAGCTGGCGGCGCGCCGCGACCGGCGGCGGGCGCGACTCGGGCGCCGGCGCGAGACGCGGGAGCCCGAGGAGTGAGCGCGCTGGTGGAGGCGGCGGCGGGGCTGTCCGGCCGGCGCGGCCGCGTCCTGCTCGACGGAGCGCCCGACGGCGACGGGCTCGGCGGCTGGTCGTTCGCCGCGGCCGACCCGGTGGCCGAGCTGGAGGTGCGCGGCGACCAGATCACCCTGCGCGGCCCGGGCGGCGAGGTGAAGTGGCGCGGCGGCGGCGATCCGCTCGAGGTGCTGGAGGCGATGGCCATCGAGTACGGCGCCGGCCGCCCGGCGAGCCGTCCCGGCCCGGTCGGGCTCGGCTGGATCGGCTACGAGATCGGCCGCCGCCTCCACGGTCTGCCTCCGCGCCCGGACCCGCGCGCCGAGCCCGATCTCTGGTTCGGATTCTGGGGACGCGCACCGGGGCCCCACCCCTCCGACCTCGAACCGGTTCTCGACGCACGTGATCGTTTTCCGCTCGACGAGGGCGATGTGGCGGCCTACCGGCGCGGCTTTCTGCGCGTGCAGGACTACCTGGCGGCCGGCGACTGCTACCAGGTCAACCTCGCCCGCCAGCTGCGCGCGCGCACCACGCGCCCGGTCGACCCGGTCGCGCTGTTCCACCGCATCGCGCGCGGCTCGCCGGCCGCCTACGGCGCGGTCATCGATCCCGGCGACGGCTGGGCGATCGTCTCGGCGTCGCCCGAGCGGTTCCTCCACCGGGCGCCGGGCAGCGATCGGGTCGAGACTCGCCCCATCAAGGGGACGCGCCGCCGGACCGGCGATCCCGCGGCCGACGCCCGCCTCGCCGCCGAGCTCGCCGCCGATCCCAAGGAGCGCGCCGAGCACCTCATGATCGTCGATCTCGAGAGGAACGACCTCGGCCGGGTCGCTCGCCTCGGCAGCGTCTCGGTCGACTCGTTCGCCCGGGTGGTCGCGCTGCCGACCGTGCTCCACCTGGTGTCGACCGTCTCGTGCCGGAGCTCGGCCGGCATCGCCGACCTCCTGCGCGCCACCTTCCCCGGCGGATCGATCACCGGTGCTCCCAAGCGGCGCGCCATGGAGATCATCGACGAGCTCGAGCCCACTCCGCGCGGCGCCTACACCGGCGCCTTCGGCACCATCGGGCCGGGCGGCGGGCTCGATCTTGCCATCGCGATCCGCACCGCGGTGGTGACGCCGGACGAGATCCGCGTCGCGGTGGGCGGCGGGGTGGTGGCCGACTCCACGCTCGAGCGGGAGCTCGAGGAGACCGAGGAGAAGGCGGCCGCCTGGCGCGCCGCGCTGCGATAGAGCAACATCTAGAGATGGGGTGGTGGGGGCGGCATCTCGTGCTGGTGGTGTGCGCGCTGCCCGCCTGCACCATGCTCGGCTCCGGCCCCGATCCCGACGCCCCGACCCCCTGGTTGTGGGGCATCCACAGCCGGATCGGCGTCTCGTCGATCCACGAGGACCTGCCCGACGAGGCGGACAGCCCCGGGACGGCCGCCGGCTTTCAGGCCTTCGCCGGCTACCAGGTGGCGCCCCGCTTCGCCGGCGGCCTGGCAGTGGACGCGGCTCTCGGCTTTCACGGCTCGGGTCTGTATCCCAACTTCGCGCTCGCGCTGGTGGGCCGGACCGAGCTGCCGCACCTCAGCCTGTCGGCCTGGGCCAGCTGGTACGTCGGCAACCGCCTCATCGACGAGGACTCCGACAGCCTGGCCGAGAGCGACCTCCAGCTGATGGGGCCGGGCGGCGGGCTGGCGGCGCTCTGGCGCATCGAGCTGCGCCACGCGCGCGTGCTCGAGCTCGGGCCCTTCGTGCACGGTCTGTGGCTGCACTCGACCGACGACGACTCCGCCACCCCGGAGGACGAGGAGGGCGCCGGCGTCCGCGCCCTGGCCGCCGGCGTCATGGCCCAGTTCGTCTTCGGCGGCGTCCGCTAGCTGAGCCGGCTCCTGCCGGTTCAACGCGAAGGCGGGCAGCTGGTGTCGACCGCGTCCGGGTCGTTGAGGTCGGCGCCGGATTCCGAGCCGAGACGGCCGGTGGCCGCCGCGCCGCAGCCGCTCGACAGCGACTGGCTGACCGGCGGCTCGAAGCGGAACTGGAGCAGCGTGTCGGTGTCGCAGGCGGCGGCCGCCAGCGGCTCGAAGGAGGAGGTGGTCGCGCTGCCGAGCACGTGGACGTCGTCGATGAGGCCGTCGACCGCGAAGCGATCGAGCCGGCCCGCCTCGATGCCGATCGCCATCGACCCCGCGTAGCTGGCGACATCGCCCTCGCAGGTGCCGGTGCAGGTGTCCTGACAGTTGCAGATCTCCATCAGGACCCCGTCCTCGAACAGGTACGAGGTCCCGTCGGAGAAACTGCCGGCGATGTGCACCCACCGGTCGACCGTCAGGTCGGCGCCCGACGAGTGGCAGTCGCAGTGCGAGGCCGGCCCGGAGTCGTCGGCGAAGTAGACGCGGAACTCGGGGACCCGGTCCTTGATCATGAGGACGTAGCCCTCGCTCGCCCCGCTGTCGTGGCGCGATACGAGGTCGAACTCGCTGTTGACCGTGCGCGGCCTGACCCACGCCTCGACCGTGAAGTTGTTGGTCAGATCGAGCGACGGGTGGCTCACCGACACCCATTCGTCCGGTGAGAAGTCGAGTGCCCCGGTCGTGCAGGGGCCGCCGGCGTCCGGCTCGTCCGCGCGGGCGTCGCCGCTGGCGTCGATGAGCGGCGGCGAGCCGCCGTCGCGGCTGCCTTCGCCTCCGCTCGCGTCGAACGAGCAGCCCGCCACCAGCGCGAGCCACGCGGTGAACCACCGACCCACCGCGTCGATCGTATCACGCCGCCGCAGGGCCGGCTCAGCCGCCGGATGTATCGAGAAGGACGCGGGCGAACGTGAGCGTGTCGTCGCGCACCGGGATGGTTGCCGTGTAGGTGCTGGCGTCGATGGCGATGGTGAGCTCGGCGCCCGCGCCGAAGTTGGGGACCGCGAAGATGAGCGCGGCCCGGTAGATGGAGGTCTGCCCGCCCTGAATCCATTCGTCCGGGGCGCCGGTGTCGTAGTAGGGCTGCTGGCTGCCGTCCGGCGGCAGGATCTCCGCGCCGGCGATGGGGCCGTTTTGGTCCTCGATGTAGAGCGCGATGGACGCAGTGTTGTCCGGCTCGAAGCCGGCGATCGCGGCCACCAGATCGTCCCAGGCGGCGAGGTGGGCGGCCGGAGCGCGGAGTCCGTCGTCGCCGCTCCACTCGTCGCTGGCGAACATCGCGGGGCGCACCGGACTGTCTCCGCCCGACACCGAGACCAGGACGCCGTCGCCCGGATCGACATCGATCGCGAAGGTGCCGGCGTCGCCGGTCGTGTCGCTCGAGTCGCCGACCGCGACCGCGATCCCGCCGAGGTCGACCGATGGGCAGGTGAGCGGGCTGCGCAGATCGACCGCGGCGCACAGCCGGCCGGTCAGCCCAGCGCCGCCGTCGCCGCCGTAGCCGGCATCGCCGCCGCCGCCGCCGCCACCGCCGCCGCCACCGCCGCCGCCCCCGCCGCCGCCCGGAGGTGGCGGGTCGTCGGCCGGACAGCCGGTGACGAGAAGGAGCGCCATCAGGAACACGCGTCTCACTCACTCGATCGTAACGGCGTGGCCCCCTGGTTGCCAGTTCCCCGTCGCGCCCGGGCGATGAGCCACACCCCGAGCGCGATCGCGGGGATGGCCAGGAGCTGAGAGGTGGACAGGGGGCCCAGCCCGCCCCGCGGATCGTCGCGCCAGAGCTCGATGAGCGCGCGCGCCCCGCCGTACAGGGCGAGCATCCAGCCGAGCGTCTCGCCGCGCCCGCGGGTCCGGCGGCCAATCACGAACAGGAGCAGCCCGGCCAGCGCCAGGTCGGCGGCCGCCTCGTAGAGCTGGGTCGGATGGCGCGCGAGGGCGTGACCCGGGAAGCGCACGCCGAGCGGCCCGGCGGTCGGCGCCCCGTAGCAGCAGCCCTCGAGGAAGCAGCCGACCCGGCCGATCGCCTGGCCGACCAGGAGGTAGGGCGCGACCAGGTCGCCGACCGCGAGGAAGTCGAGGCGTTTCCTCCGGCAGTACCAGAGCGCCCCCGGGATGGCGAAGAGCAGCGCGCCGTAGAAGGTGAGCCCGCCCTGCCAGAACTTGAGCGCTGCCAGGCAATCGCGCGGCGGGTGGCACATGGTCGTGCGCTCGCCCGCGGCCACCTGGCCCCGCGCGCTCGGGTCGCACAGGTAGTCGAAGCCGCACTGGGCGTCCTCCTGGCAGAACCTGACCTTGGCGTCCGGCGCCTCGACCGCGGCCGGGTCGCTGCACAGGTGGACGAAGTCGGCCAGCTTGCCGTCGGTCGTCACCGAGAGGATGCGCGCGCCGAGCACCCCGAGGACCAGCATCAGCACGGCCAGGTCGACGATCCGCTCGCCCGGCAATCCCGCCCGCACCGCCGCCCGCTTGGCCAGGAGCGTCGCGACCAGGAACCCGACCATCACCATGGTCAGGTAGGAAGGAAACCCGGCGAACAGCTCCGGCCTCACCCCGAGAGCAGACCAGAATTTTCAACCGCCAAAACCGCCAAGAGCGCCAAACCAGATCTTTCTGGGTTCAGAAGCAAACAACTTCTGAATTTGGCGGTTTTGGCGGCTTTGGCGGTTCACTTCTTCTTCGGCTTCTTCGTCTCTTTCTCGGCCGACTGCTTGGCCTTCTCTTCCTTGGCCTGCTTGCCGAGGTCGAGGAAGAGGAGGCCGACTCCGACGCAGAGCGCGGCATCGGCGACGTTGAAGGTGGGCCACTCGTGCGAGTGCCACTTCCACACCACGAAGTCGGTGACCTTGCCGAAGGCGACCCGATCGATGACGTTGCCGATCGCACCGCCGCCGACCAGGCCGAGCCCGACCATCAGCCGGCGCTGCTCGTCCTTCGCCTTGTGGACCATCCACAGGATGGCGCCGAGAGCGATCACTCCGACGATGGTGAGGAAGATGCGGGCCCCGTTCACGCTGGAGAACAGGCCGAAGGCGGAGCCGGTGTTGTAGGACAGCCGCCAGTCGAAGAAGTTCTCGATGACCGCGACCGGCTTGCCGATCCCGCGTCCGTCGACCGGCAGGCCGTGGCGCGCCCACAGCTTGGTCAGCTGGTCACCGACCAGGGTGAGGACCGAGAAGACGGTGAACCATTTCCAGCGGCGCGGCACCTGTTCGAGCATGTCAGCTGCCTTTCCTCTGGGCCACCGCGTCGGCGCAGCGCCGGCAGAGATCGTCGGTGGCCATCTGTTCGTACCAGCGCCAGCAGCGCTCGCAGCGCCGGCCGGGCGCCTCGCTGACCTCGACGTCCGGCGCGCCGTCGCGATCGGCCAGCACCACCTTCGACACGATGAAGAGGTCGGCCAGGAGGTCGGTGCGCGGAGCCAGCAGGGCCCGGTCGGCCGCGGCCGGCGCGATGGTCACCAGCGCGTCGGTCGAGCGATGGCCGCCGGCGCGGAACGGCTCGAGCGCCCGCGTCGCCCGCTCGCGGTACTCGAGCAGCCGCGCGAACACCGCGCCGAGATCGTCCTCCGGCCCCTGCCGCCGGCCGAGCGGCAGGTCGCACAGGTGCACCGACTCCGGCTGGTTGTGGCGGCGCGGCAGGTGGCGCCAGATGTCCTCGGCGGTGAAGCAGAGGAACGGCGCCACCAGCCGGGCCAGCGCCGCGGTGATGGTGTACTGCACCGCCTGCACCGCGCGGCGCGCCGGCGACTCGGCCGGCTCGGTGTAGAGGCAGTCCTTGGTGACGTCGAGGTAGAGCGCCGACAGGTCGACCGCCACGTAGTCGACCATCGCCCGGTAGACGACGTGGAACTCGAAGTCGTCGTAGTGGGCACGCACCCGGGCCACCAGGTCGCCGAGCCGCGCCAGGGCGTAGCGGTCCAGCTCCGACAGCTTCTGCTTCTCGAGCGGGTGCTCGTCGGGCTTGAAGTCGTACAGGTTGCCGAGCATGTAGCGGCAGGTGTTGCGCAGCTTGCGGTACCACTCCGCCAGGCCGGCCAGGAGCTTCTCCTGGTAGGGGATGTCGGTGCGGAAGTCGGTCGAGGCCGCCCAGAGACGGAGGATCTCGGCGCCGTACTTGGCCACCACGTCCTCGGGCGGCACGTAGGTGACCTTCTTGCCCTGCTTGCGGCGCGCCTCGATCTCGCTCTTGGAGTACGGGTTGCCGTGCTCGTCGAGGACGAAGCCGTGGGTCAGGACCTCGCGGAAGGGCGCCTTGCCGGCCACCGCGATGCCGACCAGGAGCGAGGAGTGGAACCAGCCGCGGTGCTGATCCGACCCCTCGAGGTAGAGGTCGATTTCGGGCAGATCCGGCCGCGACCGGGCCAGCGCGAACCAGGAGGTGCCCGACTCGAACCAGACGTCGACGATGTCGCGCTCGCGCTCGAGGTCGCTCGAGCCGCACTTGTCGCAGCGGGCGCCGGGCGGCAAGAGCTCGGCCTCGGTGGCCGCCGAGTACCAGAGGTCGGCGCCGTTCTTCTCGAACAGGTCGGCCACGTGCTCCATGGTGGCGGGATCGGCCTTCACCTCGCCGCAGCCGCGACAGTGGAAGGCCGGGATGGGCACGCCCCAGACGCGCTGGCGCGACAGCGTCCAGTCCGGCCGGTTCTCGATCATCCCGCGGATGCGCGCCTGGCCCCAGGGCGGGATCCAGGTGGCGTTGTCGATCTCGATGAGCGCGCGCTCGCGCAGACCGGCGTGGTCGATGGCGGCGAACCACTGCGGGGTGGCGCGGAACAGGATGGGCCCCTTGCAGCGCCAGCAGTGCGGGTAGCTGTGACGGACCGTGGCGCCCGGCTGGTTCATCAGGGCGCCGAGCTCGGCCAGGCGGGCCACGATTTTCGGGTTGGCGTCCCAGGCCCGCAGGCCCTTCCACGCCGCGACCTCGTCGGTGAATCGCCCCTCGTCGTCGATCGGCGCGTACACCTCGAGCCCGTGCGCCGCGCCGGTCCGGTAGTCGTCGGCCCCGTGGCCGGGCGCGGTGTGGACCAGACCGGTGCCCTGCTCGAGGGTCACGTAGTCGGCGAACCAGACGCGAAAGTCCCGCCAGCTTCTCGGCTCGGGGACCAGCGGGTGGGAATAGCCGGAGCCCTGGAGCTTCTCGAGCGCGTCCGGCGCGATGGGGATCCAGCTCGCCGGGTCGCTCTCGCGGCCGACCGCGCGGAACATCGACTCCGCCAGCTCGCGGGCGACCAGCACGTAGTCACCCTCGAACGGCGCCGCCACGTAGGCGATCTTCGGGTCGATGACGATGGCCAGGTTGGCCGGCAGGGTCCACGGCGTGGTGGTCCAGATCGCCAGCGACAGCTTCTTGTCCGCCAGGCGCGGGTCGAGGACGGCCGGGTCGAATTCCTCCGCCATCGGGAATCGCACGTAGATCGACGGCGAGGTGTGCTCGGCGTACTCGATCTCCGCCTCGGCCAGCGCCGTGCGGTCGTTGGGGCACCAGTAGACCGGCTTCTTGCCGCGGTAGAGGTAGCCGCCGCGCGAGAAGGCGGCCAGGGCGCGCACCACCGACGCCTCGTACATCGGGTCGAGAGTCAGGTAGGGCCGACTCCAGTCGCCGAACACCCCGAGCCGGGCGAACTCCTCCTTCTGGATCTCGATGAAGCGCAGGGCGTGGACGCGGCAGGCGGCGCGCACCTCGGCCAGGGACAGGTCCCGCCGCTTCTCGCCGAGCTCGCGCTCGACCGCCAGCTCGATCGGCAGCCCGTGGGTGTCCCAGCCGGGCACGTAGGGCGACCGGTAGCCCGCCATGGTGCGGTACTTGACTACCAGGTCCTTGAGGATCTTGTTGAGGACGTGGCCGTAGTGGATGTGGCCGTTCGAATAGGGCGGCCCGTCGTGCAGGTGGTAGGGCGGGGCGTCGGCCCGCAGCGCCTGGATGCGGCCGTAGAGACCCATGCGCTGCCACTCGTTCAGGAGCTCCGGCTCGCGGCGCGGCAGGTCGCCGCGCATCGGGAAGTCGGTCCTCGGCAGGTTGAGGGTGTCCTTGTATGTGCCCGAACCAGACATCGAAACGACGCGCACTATACCGGACAATGTGGGGAGCGGTTGCTAGGCTCGCGCCCATGACCTCTGGACCGGGACAGGCGCCGCGCGCCAGCTGGGACGAGTACTTCATGGCCATCGCCAAGGTGGTCGCGTCGCGCTCCACCTGCGATCGAAAGTTCGTGGGTGCGGTCATCGTGCGCAACCGGACCATCCTGTCGACCGGCTACAACGGATCCATTCGCGGGCTGCCCCACTGCAGCGAAGTGGGACACATGATGGAAAACGACCACTGTGTCGCCACCATCCACGCCGAGGCGAATGCCATCCTGCAGGCCGCGCGCAACGGCGTGATGATCGACGGTTCGGCGCTCTACGTGACTGCCAGTCCCTGCTGGAACTGCTTCAAGGCGGCGGCCAACTCGGGCATCCGGCGCATCTGCTACGGCGAGTTCTACCGAGACGAGCGATCGCTGAACGTCGCCCAGCAGGCCGGCATCGAGCTCGTTCACATTCCGATCGCTTCTGCGGTTGAAGCGGCAATCAAAAACCTGTAGCGTAGGTCGGCCCGGTTTGATTGGGTCGTAACTAATCGGGTTTAAACACATTTTCTTACCCCTGGCCACCGCTCCCGCCGCGGTGGGATTTCCCCCGACCGCTCACGAGGTTTCTTCGAATGAGGCTCGGCCACCTCTCGATCGCTACCGCCCTGGCTCTCGCGACCGCGCTCGTCGTTCCCGCGCCGGGGGAAGGAGGCGGCGACGCGATCGCCGGGCACCACAAGTCGAAGTCGAAGTCGAAGAAGAGCCGCGGGAAGAAGAAGGACCGCTACTTCAGCGGGCACGGCGTCGACAAGGACGAGCTCAGGACCGACGCGGTGCCGAAGCCGTCCGGCGATCTCTGGCTCTACTCGCCGAACTTCCGCGAGGAGATCAAGGTCAACATCTACGACGCTGGCGGCGGCTTCAACGAGGAGGCGCTCGCCCAGCTCGACCACATCTTCCGCTGCAAGCGAACCGGCGAGCAGCGGGCGGTCGACCCGCGCCTCTACGAGACGGTCTCGGTCATCCAGGATCACTTCGGCAAGCGCATCGAGCTGGTGAGCGGCTTCCGTTTCCAGGAGAACGAGTCGAGCCGCCACTTCCACGCCTCGGCGGCCGACATGCGCATCGAGGGAATCTCGATCCGCGAGCTCTACGAGTACGCGGAGTCGCTCGACCCAGGCGGCATGGGCATCGGCATCTACCCGCGCTCCGGCTTCGTGCACGTCGACTGGCGCGCGCCGGGCGAGCCCAGCTACCGCTGGACGGATCGCAGCCCGCCGGAGCGCGACAGCGGCGGCAAGCGCCCGTCGCACCGCTGGCGCGGCAAGAAGCCGACCAGCTGACCTTCGCTGCCGGCCCCCAGCATCTCAGCAGCTGCAGATTTCACAGGGAGGGGCGGAGCTGGGGAGATTTGGTTTGGGAAACCAACAGAACTCCCCCTCTCCTCATCTCCCTGTGAAATTTCTCTGGGTCGCGTAGGGCAGCGGGCCGTTTACTTGATCGGCTTGGGCTCGGGCTTGGCGGGCTCGGGGGCGGCGGCGCCGCCGGCCGGCTTGAGCTCGACGACGACGATCTTGACCTGCGTCTTGCCGACGTTCTTTCCGGCGTGCACCGTGGCCGGGAGGAAGACGCCCATGCCGGGCGCGAGGTCCATCTTCTTCTTCTCCTTCGCGCCCTCGGCCCCCTGCTCGGTGACCTCGAGCTGGCCGCCCTCGAGCACGTAGTTGAAGTTGTCCGGGTGGGCGTGATCCGGGATCTTGCCGCCCTTCTTGAAGGTCACCTCCATCACCCGGACCTTGTCGTTCTCGAACACCTTCCGGTAGGCCTTGCCGCCGGCCTTGAGCGGATCCTTGCCCTTCGGGGCCGGGCTCTTGCTCGGGCCGCGCAGCTCGACCACGAGCATCTTGATCTCCTTGTCCGTCTTGTTCTCGGCCGAGTGCGCCTCGGCCTGGAGGAACATCGCGTCGCCGGTCTTGGCCTCGATCTCCTTGGGCGTCCCGTCCTGGCCGGTGATCGTCAGCTTGCCGCCGGCGATCGCGTAGACCACGTGGTCGGGGTGCTTGTGCAGGCCGATCTTGGCGCCGGGCGCGAAGGTGACCTCGAACGCGCGGACCTGATCGTTCTCGGTGACGAGCTTGTAGATGTCCGGTCCGACCTCGGCCGGATCACCGGGGGTCGGCGGTGCCGGCGGGGTCACCTCGGCCGGCTTCTCCGGCTCGGTCGGGGTCTCCCCTTCCGAGACCGGCTCTTCCGGCGGTGGCTCGGTCATGACCGGCGTCGTCGAATCGGTGCTCTGGCCGCCGCCTCCGCAGCCGAACAGAAGGGCAAGGGTGAGTACGTAGCTGGTCGATCGCATGTGGCCTCCGACAGCGGAAACTAGCGTGAGTTCCCGCGCCAAGACAACGGTTCGAGGCGGTAGGATGGAGGCTGGTCGTGTCTTCGCCCACCGACACCTCCTCGGGCGATAGCAGCCCGACCGCCCCGACCGAGCTCGATGGCGACGGGGCGGGGGTCGCCAGTCCGCTGGTCCCGCGGCCGGAGGAGCTGATCGGCCGGGTGCTCGGCCGTTTCCGGGTGGTCGAGCGGCTGGGAGCCGGGGGACTCGGGGAGGTCTATCGGGCCGAGCAGGAGCTGCTCGGCCGCGCTGCGGTGGTCAAGGTGATGCGCCGCGACCGGCCGGTGACACGCGAGCGGGCCGAGCGCTTCCTGCGCGAGGCCAAGCTGGCGGCGCGGCTCGATCATCCCTATGCCGCCCACGTCTACGCGTTCGGCGCCGAGCCCGACGGCCTGCTCTGGATCGCAATGGAGCTGGTCCGCGGCCACACGCTCGGCGCCCTGGTGCGCGAGCGCGGCCCGATGCCGCTCGAGCTGTTCGCCCCGCTGGCGGTCGCGCTCTGCGAGGTGGTGCACGCCGCCCACGAGCTCGGCATCGTCCACCGCGACCTCAAGCCGTCCAACGTCATGGTGGTGCCGTCGGGAGAACGGCTCTTGCCCAAGCTCCTCGACTTCGGGGTCGCCAAGGGACTCGGCGAGCCGGACGAGATCGTCGCCCGCCGGCCCGGGGCGCCGGGCGGCATGCTCACCCGCGACGACCAGGTGCTCGGATCGCCCGACTACATGGCGCCGGAGCAGTGGACCGCGCCCGGCGGAGTCGACCGGCGCGCCGACGTCTATGCGCTCGGCGCCCTGTGCTACTTCGCCCTCACCGGCCGGCCGCCCTTTCCCAGCCGGACGCTCGAGGAGGCGGAGCGGGCGCACGCCTCGGCGACCCCGCCGCAGGTCGGCCGCGACGCGCCGGCCGAGCTCGAGGTGGCCGTGGCGCGCGCCCTGGCCAAGGCGCCCGACGAGCGCTTCGCCACGGCGCTCGAGCTCGGCGCGGCGCTGGCCGAGGCGGCCGGGGCGGCGGCGGCGCCGCCGGCTCTCGACGCCGCGCTGGTCGACCGCTGGGGTGCCCGCGCGCCCGAGCCCCTCGCCGAGCTGGTGGTGGCGCTGTCGGCGGCGCGCTCGCTCGGCGAGGCGGAGGCGCTGTCGCGCACCCTGGTCGAGGCGCTGTGCCGGTGGCTGGCGGTGGCCGCGCTGGCGGCGCGCGCCCCTGCGCTGGCCCCCGAGCGGGCCCGCGAGCTCGGCCGCTCGCTGCTCGAGCGCGGCCTCACGCCTGCCGAGTGGCTCGAGCTGGCCCGCGTGCTGGCGCTCGCGCCGGTCGCGCCATCCTCCTCCCCGCCGGCGACCTGGGTGGGAGCGGCCGGCGCGCGCGCTGAGTCGAGCGGCGATCCGCCGGCGGCCGACAGCGCGATCGAGCCCCTGGCCGAGATCCTGGCCGGGCCGGCCGGCGTCCTTCTGGCCGACCTGGCGGCCCCGCGCGAGCCGCTGGCGCCCGGGGCCGCGCTGCGCGCCCGGCTGGTCGATGACGTCGAGCAGCTGGGCGACGCGCTGTCCGACATGGACGCGCTGTGCGACGCCACCGTGGTCGCCGAGGGAGACGGCTGGCCGGTCCAGCTGGCCGGGGCACGCCGGCGCCGCCCGGCGGTCGTGTGGGGCGCGCCGCTCGGTCGCGGCGAGGTGGCCGTCATCGGGCTCGGCCGCGGCTCGCGCGTCACCCTGTCGCCTTTGTGCGCGTTCGTGCCGGCCCTGCCGGGCGGCGAGGCCGAGCTGTTCGCGCTGGCCTCCGGCTCGCGCGGCGTCTGCCTGCGCGCGGTGCCGAGCGGCGCCGAGCTGGGCGGTGGCGAGGCGGTGCGCGCCATCGCCGAGATCCTCGACCTCACCGCGGAGTCGACCCGCGAGCGGGCGCGCGAGCCGGCCCCCTACCTCGGGCTGGCTCCGTTCTCGGCCGGCGACGCCCGCCGCTTCGTCGGGCGCGAGCGGGAGACCCAGGCCTTCGTCAACCTCCTGCGCGCCCGCCGCCTGGTCGCGCTGGTCGGTGCCTCGGGCGCCGGCAAGAGCTCGTTCCTGGCCGCCGGCGTCCTCGCCTCGCTGCCCGACGGCTGGGCGTCGGTCACGCTCAGGCCGGGGGCCGATCCGGTGCGCGCCCTCATCCAGGCGGCCGGCCTCGCAGTGAAGCCGGACGCGCCGGCGGCGGATCTCGCCGAGGCTCTGTGCCGGCGGGCGAGCGGCTCCGGCTCCACGCTGGTGGTCGCCGTCGATCAGATGGAGGAGCTCTTCGCCCTCGGGGCGCCGGCCGAGGAGCGGGCGCGGTTCGCCGCTGCCCTGGCGCGCGCGGCCGACACCGGCGGCGGTTCGGTGCGCGTCCTCCTCTCGATGCGCGACGATTTCCTGGCCCGCTCGGAGGCGCTCGAGCCGCTGCGCGGCCGGCTGGCCGGTTCGCTCATGGTGCTGGTCATCCCGGCGCCCGCCGAGCTGCGCCGGATCGTCATGGCGCCCGCGCTGCGCGCCGGCTACCGCTTCGAGGACGAGGGGCTGGTCGACGAGATGGTCGCCGCCACCGCGGATCGCCCCGGCGGCCTGGCGCTGGTCGCCTTCACCGCGCTCGCCTGGTGGGAGCGGCGCGACGAGGACGCCAAGCTCTTGCCGGCCGCCGCCTACCGCGAGCTCGGCGGGGTGGTGGGCGCGCTGGCCGCCCACGCCGAGGCGCTCTACGCGGCGATGCCGGCCAGCGCCCAGCGGGCCGCGCGCGAGGTCGTCCGCCACCTGGTCACCGCCGAGGGGACGCGCGCGTCGTTGCCGGCCGCCGACCTGGCGACCCTGGCCGGCCCCGGTGGATCGCAGGCGGTCGAGGCGCTGGTCGCCGGCCGGCTCCTGGTGGCGCGCGACGACGCCGAGGGAGACGCGGTCGAGCTCGCGCACGAGGCGCTGATCGAAGGGTGGCCGCTCCTGGCGCGGGTGCGCGAGGAAGACGCCGCGCTGGCCCGGATGCGCGACGATCTCCGGGCGGCGGCGCGCGGCTGGCGCGAGCGGGGCAGGCGCGACGACGAGCTGTGGCGCGGCCGCGCGCTCGCCGAGCTCGACGACTTCCGCGCCGCCGGGCTGCGGCTCACCGAGCTCGAGGAGGCGTTCGCCGCGGCCAGCCTGGCGCTCGCCCGCCGCACCCGCCGCCGCCGGCGCGTGCTGCTCGGGGCCGCCGCGCTCGCCGCGGCCGCTGCGCTCGCCGTCCTCGGCGTGGCGGAGCGGTCGGCGCGCCGGAGCGAGCAGAAGGCGCAGGAGCTGGCCGAAGAGGCGGCGCGCGGCGAGGCGCAGGCAGAGGTGCACCTGGCCGAGGGCTGGCTGCGCGAGGGCCAGCGCGAGAGCGCGAGCGGAAGCTCGCTGCGCGCGCTCGCCTACCTGTCGGCCGCTTACGGGCGGGTCGACGGCCCCGGCCTCCGCTTCGCGCTGGCGCGCTCGATGAGCTCGATCGACGCCGAGCGGGCGGCGCTGCGCGGCCACCGGGTCGCGGTGCGGCGGATCGTCTGGTCGCTCGACGGCCGCCACCTGGCCACCGCCGACGAGGAGCTGTCCATCCGCACCTGGAAGATGGACGACGGGCGCGGCGAGCCGACCGGCGTGCTGGAGGAGGAGAGCGGCACCCTGGCCGGCTTCACCCCGGACGGCGGCACCATCGCGGTCAACGGCAAGGACGGGATCGTCTACCGCGCGACCGACGGGCTGGCCGAGACCGGCAAGCTCGGCAACAAGAGCATGGTGGCGATGGCGCACCTCACGCGCGACGGTCGCTCCATCATCGCGTGGGAGATCGAGCGGCGGATCGATGTGTACGACCGCGCGAGCGGCCAGCGCCGCATGCGCTACGACGTCGGCGACTCCGTCGACTACGTGACCGGCGACGCCGCCGCCGAGCACCTGGTGGTGGCGACGCGCAACCACGGGCTGATCCTGCTCGATGTCGCGTCGCGCCGCCGGCGCCAGCTGCTCGGTCCCGAGGTCCCGACCGGCGTGGTGCGGATGAGCGACGACGGGCGGGTGGTCATCGCGTCGGCGCCCGACGTCACCTATGTCATCGACGCCGCCACCGGCAGCACCCGGCACATGCTGTCGGCCAACCCGGGCATGCACACCTCGGCCATCAGCCCCGACGGCCGCCGTATCGCGACCGGCGGCGCCGATCGGGTGGCCAAGCTATGGGACGCGGAGAGCGGCCGGCTCATCGCGACGCTGGCCGGTCACCGCGGCCCGGTCAGCCAGCTCGCCTTCGACCCGAGCGGCCAGCGGCTGGCCACCGCCTGCGGCGACAGCGCGGTTCGCATCTACGGCCCCGACGGCGCGCTGGTCGCCAGCTACGAGGGGCACGCGGCCGACGTCTACGAGCTGTCGTGGAGCCCGGACGGCCGCTGGCTGGCCTCGGGCGGGGCCGACGGGCTGGTGAAGATCTGGCCGGGCGGCGCGCCCCAGTCGGTCGAGCTGTCGCGCGCCGGCGGCGCCGAGGTGCGATGGATGGCGCGCTGCGACGCCGGCCGGGTGGCGATCGCGCGCGAGGGCGAGGTGTCGGTGGTCGATCTGGCGACCGGGGCCACCCTGCGCCACCTGGCGGTGCCCCAGCCGATCGCGGTGGCCTGCGCGCCCGGCGGGACCCGCCTGGTCATCGGCAGCGAGGCGGGCGCCATGCTGGTCGACCTCGCCGGCACGGCGCCGGTGGTCCACTCGCTGCCCGGCCACCGCCAGCTGATGGCAGCGCCCGAGGGGGGCGAGGCGCACGAGGAGGATTCTGTGGTGCCGGAGGTGGCCTTTTCGCCCGACGGCAAGCGCGCGGTGACGGTTGGAGCCGACGGGTCGATCCGGATGTGGGACGCAGCGAGCGCGGCCCAGCTGCAGGTGCTCGAGGCGCGGCCGGAGGATCACACCTATGCAACCTCGGTCGATTTCGGCGCCGGGGGAGACACCATCCTGGTCGGCGACTCGAGCGGGCAGCTGGTCGAGTGGCGGCTGTCCGACCGCCGCGAGCTGCGCCGGGCGCGCCTGCACCGGAACACGATCATCGCCCTCAAGGTGTCGCCGGACGGCTCGCGCATCGCGACCGCCTCGGCCGATCGCACGGTCTTCCTCATCCGCGGGCGCGACCTGGCGGTCGAGCGCACCATCGAGGAGCACGCGGCGCTGCTCTCGTCGATCGACTGGAGCCCGGACAGCCAGCTCCTGGTGACCGGTTCGGAGGACCCCTCGGCGTTCGTCTGGGAGGCCTCGACCGGGGGGCTGGTCGGCGCGGTCCAGCCGGGCGGCGGCGGCGCGTTCGCCGCCGTCTTCGCGGGAGAGCGGATCGTGGCCGCCACCCGGGGCGGGCGGATCATGACGTTTCCGGCCAGCCGCGAGACCCGCTCGCCGGCCGCCATCCGGCAGATCCTCGGCTGCCGGCTGCCGTTCCGGCTGGGCGGCGGCGGGATCGAGCGCATCGCGCCGGCCGAGGGCTGTCGATAGAGCTATCATCCGTTGCGATGGCGCCGGACGAGATCGGCGAGGGGACGCTGGCCACCGAGCACATCGGCGGACGAGTCGGCGATCCCGGCCGGCACCTCCTGGTCATCGGCCGCACCGCGGTCGCCATCCATCCGCTGCCGGAGCGCGGCGTCCTGGTCATCGGCCGCTCGCGCGGGGTCGATCTCGTCATCGACGATCGATCGGTGTCGCGCCGGCACGCGCGGCTGGTGGTCGAGCCGGACCAGGTGACGGTGGCCGATCTCGGCAGCGCCAACGGGACGCGCATCGGCCACCGGCCGGTCCGCGAGGAGGCGGCCGCGATCACGCCGGGCGAGCCCTTCCACCTGGGCGCGGTGACGCTGGTGGTCGAGGGCGGCGCGCGGCCGGCGGCGGAGGCGCGGGAGCCCGGGATGGCGCCGATGGATCAGCTGGTCGCGCTGGCCGGCCGGCTGGCGACCGGCAGCGTGAGCGTCCTCATCCAGGGCGAGACCGGTGTCGGCAAGGAGATGATGGCCGAGCGCATCCACCAGATGTCGCCGCGCGCCGCCGGGCCGTTCGTGCGTCTCAACTGCGCCGCCATCGCCGAGCATCTGCTCGAGAGCGAGCTCTTCGGGCACGAGCCCGGCGCCTTCGCCGGCGCGGTCGGCGCCAAGCCGGGCCTCCTCGAGCTGGCCGCCGGCGGGACGCTCTTCTTCGACGAGGTCGGCGAGCTGCCAATCGGTCTCCAGGCCAGGATCCTGCGCGCGGTGGAGGACCGGGCGGTGTGGCGGCTCGGAGGGGTCGACGCGCGCCCGGTCGACGTGCGCTACCTGTCGGCGACCGATCGCGACCTCGAGGAGGAGGTCGAGGCCGGCCGCTTCCGCCGCGACCTCTACTACCGGCTGGCCGACGCCACCCTCTACATCCCGCCGCTGCGCGAGCGGCGCAACGAGATCCCCGACCTGGCCGCGCGCTTCGTCGCCGAGGCCGGGCGCGCGAGCGGTCGGGCCGGCGCGCGGCTCGACGCCGACGCCATCGCCTGGGTCGGCAGCCAGGAATGGCTCGGCAACGTGCGCGAGCTCAGGAGCGCCTGCGAGCGCGCCGTGCTCCTGTGCGAAGAGGGGCCGGTCTCGCGATCCCACTTCATGACGGCCGCCGCAGGCCGGCGGCGCGCGACCACCGGGGCCGGGGCAGGCGAGGGGACGTCGGTCCAGGCGCACGGGCGTCCGCCGACCGAGCCGGGCGAGGGAGAGAGCCTGCGCGAATCGGCCCGCCGCGAGGTCGAGGCGGTCGAACGGCGCCGGATACTCGAGGCGCTCGAGCAGGCAGGCGGCAACCAGACCCGGGCCGCCGAGCTGCTCGGCATCTCGCGACGCACGCTCATCAACCGGCTCGACGCGTACGAGTTGCCGCGGCCGCGCAAGCCGAACAAGTAGGTAGTCAGTCAGTCAGTCGTTTCGCGGGTCAAACCCGCGGCGAGCGCAAGCGCCTCGACTGCCGCGCGCCTGCGCTCGCTTCGGGCCGCTCTCCGGGGGGGCGGATGACTTCAGGTCAGCCACGCCAGCAGGAGGGCGATCACGACGATGACGCCGATGATGTAGAAGACCATTTGTTTCCTCCTCGATGTTCGTGGTGAAGAAGTGCAGTCCGCGTGCCGGAATCCCTCTCGCCCGACCCAGCGCACGAGGGCGCGTCAATCGGTCAGCGACTTCACCAGGCGGAGGCCGTTGTTGCCGTAGGAGTCGGTGGCGAAGTTTCGAAAGCGCGCGGCCGAGCGGCAGCGAAGCATCGGGATGTTCCACGCCCCGCCGCGGTTGACGCGCGCTTTGACCCGCCCGGATGTGCCGGCAGGCTCCGCCTCGGCCCGCGCCTCGTCGGGAGTCAACGAACCGTGCACGTCGGCGGTCCAGGTGCGCATGCCGCCGGTGAGATCGCGAATTCCGTACACGCTCTCGTCGGAGGGGAAGGCTCCGACCGGCTCGGGCTGCGGCAGCCCGGGTCGGCTCTCCTTCATCTTGCAGAAGGTCGGATCGAACCGGTCGCCCCAGGGGAAGATGCGGCCGTCGGCGCCGCGCGCCGCCTTCTCCCACTCCGCCTCGGTGGGCAGCCGGTAGAGGATGCCCTCGCGATGGCTGCGCCAGCGGCAATAGGCGGCGGCGTCGAACCAGCTCATGTTCATCGCGGCGACCTGACCGACCCGATCGGGCGGGCAGAACCGCGTGCCGTCTCCCTCGATGACGAGGTCGGCGCGGACCAGCCAGCGGCGTTCGCGGTGGACCAGCTCGCGCGGCGCCCGTCGCGCCGCCTCGTCGTCGGGCAGGTGGTTGATGAACTCCATGTACTCGTCGAAGGTGACCGGGAAGCGCGCCATCGCGAAGTCGGCGACCTCGACGACCTGGGCGGGCAGGGAGTCGAACGCCTCGGCGTCGCCGCCCAGCGCGGTCTGCCCGCCGGGTACGTGCACGAAGCCGGCGCCGATCATGCGATCGTCGAACAGGCGGACCGCGGCGTCGTGGTGCTCTCCGCGCAGCAGCCTCACCGGGTAGCGGGTGTCGCGGGCGGCGGGGTGGCGCAGCAGGATGAGGTAGCTGCCCGGCTCGAGCTCGGCCTCGACCAGCGGCGTCCGGCCGAGGTAGCGCTCGCCGGTCGGGACCAGGATGCGGCCGGTCTCGGCGTAGAGGTAGGCGAAGACGTCGGCGCCGGCGGGGCTGGAGCGGAGCGAGAGGCGGGCGCCGGCGGTGAGGATGGCGGCGTAGCGGCCGTCGTCGAATTCGAGCACGCGCGACTCGTTGAAGATGCGGGCCGGCTCGCTGCGGGCGGCCTCCGCCTGGCGGGCCTGGAGCCAGTAGAGGTCGGCGAGCCCGGCGCGCGCCTCGCGGTTGCCGCGGTCGTGGCCGAGCGCCTGCGAGTAGAGCTCGACGGTATGGGCGAGCGCGCGGCCGCGCTCGATCTCGAGCTCGTCGGCCCGGTCCTCGAGCGCCCAGCCGGGCTGCTTGCGCTCGATCGGCTCGTGGCCGTCGACCGCTTCGAGCAGCGCGCGAGCCTCGGCGCGCAGGCGATCGCGCTCGGCGGCGGCCTCGCGCACCCGGGCGGCCGGGCGGCGGGCCTGCTCGCACAGCCAGGTGGCCTCGGCGAGGCGCCGCGCGCGCTCCTTGGCGCCTTCGAGGAACGCCTCGATCTCGCCGGCGACCTCGGCGGCCGACGACGGGCGCGCCTCCTTCTTCTTGGCCAGGAGCTTGTGGCACAGATCCTCGAGGACGAGCGGGCAGTCCGGGTTGATCTCGCGCGGTGGCCGCGGCCGGTCGGTCACCGTCGCCGCCATCACCGCCACGCTGGTCGGCCCGGTGAAGGGCAGCTGGCCGGTCAGCATCTCGTAGAGGATGACGCCCAGCGAGAACAGGTCGGAGCGCAGATCGACCACGCCCCAGCTGCCGGCCGCCTGCTCGGGCGACATGTAGCCCGGCGTGCCGAGCGTGGAGCCGACCTGAGTGGCGAGCTGGGTGGTCGCGGCCTGTTGCTGACGGCGCGGGCGCGGCGGCTCCTCCTCACCGACCACCTTGCACGCGCCCCAGTCGGCGATGTAGACCTCGCCGTAGTCGCCGAGCAGGATGTTGTCCGGCTTGAGGTCGCGGTGGATGACGCCGCTGGCGTGGGCGTAGGACAGCCCGCGGCAGACCTGGACCAGGAGGGCACAGAGCCGGGTCAGTGACACCTCGGCCCGGCGCGCCGGGTCGCTCAGCACCTCGCGCAACGACAGCCGCTTGACGATGCGCATGGAGTAGAACGGCCTGCCGTCGGCCAGCGATCCCACCTCGTAGACCGGGATGACGCTCGGATGCTCGAGCCGGGCGGTCACCCGCGCCTCGCGCAGGAACCGCGCCGTGCTGATCCGGTCCTCTTGACCCGCGCGCCGCAGCACCTTCAGCGCCACCCGCCGCCCGATCGCCGTATCGAGCGCGTCGATCACCCGGCCGACTCCGCCCTCGCCGAGCGTCAACCCGAGCGCATACCGGTCGCGCTGCGGCGGCTCCACCAGCGCCGTCGTCTCGCTCTCGAAGTCCGCCCCGATCCCCGGCAACGTCCGGTGCTCCACCCGCAGAGCCCCCTCCAGCTCCGCCCTCTGCGCCGGCGACAGCAGCCCCGCCGCCACCGCCTCTCCGCCCCCCGCCGCCGCCGCCGCCGCGATCTCCCACAACCCGTCCGCATCGATCCAGCCTCGCGCGAATGCCTCGACGGCGAGCCTCTTCAGCTCCGTTGCCCCGGCCACCGCCGGCCATTCTACACCCCCCGGTCCGCCGCTCGCCCACTCCCTCCCGCGCCGTCCCCTCCGCACCCCCGCGTCCCTCGTCGCGGCCGCCCGCTCCGAATCCATCCGTGCCGAGACGCCGTCCGCCCCACCCCGTTCCGCGCCGTCTCCTCCGCACCGCGACCCCGCGGCTGAGCCCTGGGCGCGAGACGCCTGGCGCGCGCTGGCGGCGATGTACCCGTTTGCCCCCCGGGTCAGAGGGCCGCTTCGGCTTCGCTCCCTGACCACCGGACGAGCGTCGCCGCAATGCACCCGCCTCCACCCTTGACTTCGTTGACTTCGGCTGGAAGTAATATATGCTCAATCAAATAGAGATGAAAAAGAGCGGACAAAGGATCGAGCGAGGGCGCCAGCCGCGCCGCGCGCGCTCACGCGGGTTCGGCAGGCGGGCGACCCGCGGCGAACCCTCGCAGCAGCAGGCGCTGCCGTTCGACGGGAAGCGCCGGACGCGGCGGGGTGGCAAACGGCGCGGGGCGGGAAGAAAGCCGCGCGGGGCGCGGGCGGGGGTGGCGCACCGGCCGCGGCCGCGCATCGGCCGGCGGACGCCGGTGCACGTCACGGTCAAGCTGGTCTCCGCGGTCGGCAGCGCGCGGCGGTTCAAGCTGGTGCCGGCGCTGCGGACGGCGTTC